>Ga0209000_1000236_pt1 | contig 65518 bp, 45 predicted proteins | sample RifGroD2_FD_183998 | JGI IMG/M metagenome (GOLD analysis project Ga0209000, IMG submission 183998) | Groundwater microbial communities from Rifle, Colorado, USA - Groundwater D2 (SPAdes) (version 2) | ecosystem: Environmental > Aquatic > Deep subsurface > Groundwater | place: Rifle, Colorado... | reverse complement strand
TTGTTATTGTATACCCTGGTAAATTTATAAGTTGATCTGCTATTATTTCCATAAGGGAATTCCTTTCTTGATATAGTCTGATTAACTAATATCTTATCAGGAATTCCCCCATCTTTGATGTACAGCCAAAGTTTTTAAATCCATAAGCACGTCTTGAAATTATTATCTGCTTTTCAGCATAGAATTATTATTAAAATTGACAAGACTTCGTTTGTTGGCTATATTGATTTTGTTGTGGTTGATATTAAATTCAATCATCGAAAGATCAGCTTGTTATTATTAGGAGGGTAATTATGTTCGGATTTTTGGTATTTCCTATAATTATTGTAATTATTACGTTAATCATTCCGGGGTTTAGGATTGTTAATCAATACGAAAAGGGAGTTGTTTTTCGTTTTGGTAAGATTATTGGCTTCAGAGAGCCTGGGCTTAATTGGATAATTCCTTATGTTGATATTATGAGAAAAGTTGATTTCAGGATTATTACATTACCAATTCCCCCGCAAAAAATAATTACGAAAGATAATGTCTCTGTGGATATTTCTGCAGTTGCCTACTTTCAAGTTACGGATGCCATAAAAAGCATTGTGGCTATCGCGGACGTTAGAAGTGCGATCGATCAGATAGCTCAAACGACGGTAAGAAATATTACTGGAAGGTTTTTGCTGGATGAAGTGTTGTCCGAAAGAGATTCCATCAATAAAGAAATTCGTACGGTTCTAGACCAGCATACCGAGCCGTGGGGAGTTATCGTGTCTTTGGTAGAGATTAAAGACATCGAGCTACCTGAGAATATGCAGCGTGCTATGGCTAAACAAGCTGAAGCTGAAAGAGAAAAAAGAGCAAAGATCATCGCCGCAGAAGGTGAATATCTGTCAAGCCAAAAGCTGGGTGATGCTGCCGATGTAATTGCTGCGCATCCGATAGCCCTTCAACTGCGAAACTTACAAACATTGGCAGAAATAAGCACAGAAAAAAACTCTACGATTATTTTCCCGGCTCAACTGATGAGTACGATAAATGATATGAAGAAATTTATTGATAGTGAAAATAGCACCCTTAAATAATTGGTTTTTGAGTTAATTTATTAGCTAGCAGATACAATGTGTTTTTGCTGGCTTCCCTGAAACATGCGCAAAGAACAGTCAGGAAAAAGTAACGTTATTTAGTTGATTCTATAATTTATATTAATAATTACCATGCAGGCCGGGATCCTGATATTTTTTGATATTTCAAGACTTGAATTGCCTACGAGTGTTCGTTACAATACACTTACTTTAGTTGTTCGTACAATTAATCGATGTTCCTTTTGTTTTGTATATTTTTGAATCCGATAAACAATCACCACAAAATATTCTAGTTTATTATTAAAGCAGATGTGTCTCTGGTTGATGAGCATATTCAGAGACCTGTTTAACTATTAAAATATAAAGGATTGATGTGATGGACCATGCTAAACAACTTACGGAGCTGACTATTTCCAGGCTTTTATTCAGGTTTTCTTTTCCAGCTATAATCGCTTTGCTGGTAAGCGTTTTTTATAATATTGTGGATAGATTTTTTGTTGGAAGAGCTATTGGCACGATGGGTATTGCTGCGACTACTGTAGCTCTTCCGATTATGCTGATATTAATGGCCTTTATTATGCTCGTAGGGGGTGGAGCCGCTACTCTGATAACCCTAAAACTTGGCGCGAAGAAAAAAGAGCGGGCTGAGCTGGTACTTGGCAATTCTTTTACGTTATTTATCGCTTTTTCGCTAATTCTTTCTGTTTTAGGTTTGGTATTCCTTGATCCCTTGCTGAAAATATTCGGTGCGAGTCAGGACGTATTGCCTTATGCCCGTATTTATACCGGGATTATTCTTACCGGCAACATCTTTCAGACCATAGGCTTGGGGATGAACAGTTTTATCCAGGGAGAGGGCAAACCGAAGCTTGCCATGGCAGCGATGCTCATTGGCTGTTTAGTCAATATACTGCTCTGCCCTTTGTTTATTAATGTATTCAATCTTGGAATCGGCGGATCTGCGTTGGCAACGGTGATCGCACAGATGGTGTCAGCGGCTTTTGTTCTGTATTATTATCTTTCTGGCCGCAGTATATTAAAGCTTTATCCCCGAAATCTGCTGCTCGACAGGGGCATTGTTTTCAGGATTGTTGCAATAGGAGTTGCTCCCTTTTCTATGCAGATAGCCGCGAGTATCCTCAATGCGATATTGAATAACCAGCTGCTTACGTATGGAGGTGATACTGCCATATCGGTAATGGGAGTCATCTACAGTATACTCGCACTACTCCTCATGCCGATATCCGGTATTAATCAAGGTATGTTGCCTATAATAGGCCACAATTATGGGGCAGGAAAATTCTGTCGTGTACAGAAAACTCTCAAATTGGCCTTGGTTTGTGCAACAATAATTGCAATTGCCGGATTTATATTAACCAGAGTATACTCTATAGGTTTAATTCATATGTTTAGCAAAGGTAATCATTATGTAGTGATGATGGGCCGTCATGCTATGTTGATCTTTTTTCTGGTGTTTCCGGTGATGGGTTTGCAGCTTATAACTACCAACTACTTTCAGGCAATTGGAAAAGCAAAGCATATGATGTTCCTTAATCTTTCAAGGCAACTGATCATTCTGATCCCTGCAATTATTATCCTTCCACGCTTTTGGGGGCTGGATGGAATATGGTATGTGATGCCTCTAGCCGACGCTGCTTCAGCACTTCTTACGGGCATATGGCTGGTAATGGAGATGCAGCGGTTAAATGTCAAAAAAAGTGAGCAAGCCAGGAATGAAGCAGCTCTTGAATCATGAGTTTTGTAATAGCCGGATTATCAGTTGGCTGTACTTTTAACCGTAACTTCTTGGGTGAAATATTTTTTGTTCCGGTAGAGCAGTATAAATAATGTTGCAGTAATGGCGGTTGTTACGAGTGCGAGAACTATGACGGCTGGTTTAGAGAAAACCATATTTATCATATCCGTATCAACTGGTAATCCTTTTTTCACTCTTCCGACGTAGTAGATTGCTTTTACGAAATCTGCATTAGCGAATAGTAGTGAAATGGAAAGTATATTTTTGACAAATGATAGTATTACGTTGGCTATTCCTATCTTGTATCCGATTGTTCGTGGTTTGAGCAGGAACCAGATGGCAAACGCGTCTAAAATCATTATCGGGACTAGAAACGCAAAATATAAAAATCCCAATTCCAAATGATTATAAAGACTGTAATCAAGATTTGTGAACCGTATCAGATGTTCGATATTTTTCAGAAAGCTCCAGGTAAATACTACTAATAATGCAATAATTGTTTTCGGGTAATTCAGTTTCATGATAGCTCCTTATTCAGTTTGGTTTAATATAATGATACCTTATTTGTTGAATAACTGTATAGATCTTATTATGGGAAAAAGGAAAGTTTTTAGGGGTTATTTGGGATGTGAGGAGTGAAAGCCGATGCCCTTTAGGCTTTGACAATAATATCAATATTGCCGCCTGCCCAGGTCTCGGGGTCATACCAAGGATTAACGGACAGATAGTTTGAGGCCCTTAGCGTGAGCCAGTATTCCCCTGGGGGTATCGAGGATAGTTCTGCCTGGTAATGGGTATCGCAAATTTTTGTCATGCGAATGTCTTGCGGTGCCTTGTTTTCATTTGTATTGCAGTGCAGAAATACAAATGGTTCGACAGGTCCTTCAAAAGACAAATGTGCGCGGACCAACAGCTTCTTATTCGCTTTGAGGTTTATTCTTTTATTTATAGCGTAATCCTCAAACTCTATACTTTTGATCTTCGTAGAGGATGGCCTCAAACTATCAGGATAGAGTGCTTCCAAGCTTTCTTTGAGTTGCATGTGCGGATAGATATTCTCTTTTCCTTCGATCATATTATCATCTCCGTGTCGGGCAATATGAACTGCCTGATGATAATTGAGCTGCTTGTTTTTTGCAAAAATATACGCCACAGCTACGGAACCGGAACGACCAATACCTGCCCGGCAATTGATGAGTATCTTGCGCTCTTTTTCGATTTGAAAATTGAGCCAGTCAATTGCTTCAATAATAGATTCATCTGCAATAGGATTATTGCCCCAGTCTCGCAATGGAATGAACTTGTATTGGTTTGAAGGGAAGGCAAAATTGCCGTGCTCAATCAGGTTAAGGATACAGTCGAACCCAAGTTCTGTTCCCCTATAGGCAGCTTGTGAGTTGCCAACCCAAAGATGTTTATCTACTTGTTTATAGATCGGGCCGTTAATCCAGGGTTCCGGTTTTTGCGGAGCGACGGTTATTTTATAAGTTTCTGAGGTATATTGCTTTCCATTTATAGAAAGTTTTGCGTAATAAGTTATTGTTCCAATGCAATCAGGAATAATTGTTGTAACAAATATGTTATTACTGTCGAGGATGAGTTCTCGTTTTTCTATCCTTGAGGCATGCCCGGGGTGCTTTACATAGATTTGGGCTTTTATCGCCTTGAGAGCGATTGCTGTTTTACAGGTAAAGTTAATTGTTACCGGTTCGAAAATATAGCAGTTATCGTATGAAGCGTATCCCTTAACATCGTAAATGCTTTGATATTTCTCTAGTTTCGGCAAAAAAAATGAAAAATGTTTTTGATCAATTGTCATGGATTTTCTACTGAGTTATTAGTTGAACATATGATATCGTATCTGCTCAAAAAGAGAAAGAAGCAGTAAACTGCTTCTCTAAAGCTATTTCAGTAATTTGATGTTTTTGCGGCTTAGTAGTTGTGTCCTGAGGGTTCACCCGAACCTAAGAAAATCGATAATATCGATCACTCCCGGGGTATGCCTTATGACATCGAGTATGGAATGGAACCCAGCCCATGTCGGGACTGATCCTCTTACAGTGACTTTTCCCTTTTCGACTTTAATATCGACGGTATCGACTGTAATATTCCGGTCACGGTTGAATGCCGCTATAATATTTTCAGCAATAGCTTGATCGCTCAGGTTGTTAGCAGGTACCACCGCGAGTTCATTAATTATTTTTGCAACGCCTTTTATCTTGCAGGTAAGGTCCTCTGCCAGATGCCTTTTCCAGTAAGCATCGACAGTTCCGCTAATTGTTACAGATCCTTTTTGTACCTCAATGTTGATATGGGCAGCTTCGATCGATGGGTTCCATAGAAGTATATCTCGAACCCGGCTACTGATCTCTTTGTCTGAAGGTAGTTCAAGCCCAGGTCTAAAGTGGACAATGAGTTCGTTGCGCACACTGGTGACTCCCGGCACGTTATAGGCATCCTTTTGCGCAACTTTTTTCCCGAAATAGTCTGAGACCGATCCGAATAGTGTTACTTTGTCGCCTTTGACTTCGACGCTTATGTCCGAGGCATCAACCCGGCTATCCCAGTATAGCTGGTCCTGTACGTTTTTCATGATTTCTTCTTTTGACATAGCCCACCCCCGTATATCAGCAATTATGAACAAGAACATCCTGTGCCGAGTTCGCGCTTGATACTACATCTCACCTGTGGACGCGTCAATAATCTGATATTTTGACATATGATGTCACCTTGTGAATATTAATAGCCTTAACCCCGAATGAATCCAGGGGTTAAGGCAAATATCAAATATTTCTATAGGTTATTCAAGATTAATTTCTCCCAGATCGGTTACTGCCGGGTCATGGATAACGCAGCCTTTATAATTGAACCGTGAGCCGTGGCACTGGCAATCCCAGGTGCTTTCTGCTTCGTTCCAAGTGACTGTACAGCCCATATGTGTGCAATTGCCGGATAGCGTATAGATGTTCCCATCAGGGTCTTTATAGGCTGCTACTTTGTGGTTTTTGGCTTGAAGCAGCGCTCCTTCCCCCAACCCCAATTGTAATGGGTCCCCTGCAGGAGGCGATGGCGGAGTTTCTGACGCCAATCCCACAGCAAAGATGTTTTCTTTTTTAGCTTGTTCTATATCGAATCTACCAGGATCAAAAACCTGTGACCAGGGGTTTTGCTTTCCTTGTATTAGATCTGTTAAGATCATCCCTGCGACAGTTCCATGGGTCATTCCCCACTTTTTAAATCCGGTTGCTACATACAGGTGACTGGAATCCTGGGTGAGCTTTCCAATATAGGGAACGAGATCTACAGATATGTAGTCTTCTGTGGTCCATCTGTACTCAACTGAAGTTACCTTGAATAGCTTTTTCGTGGCTTCTTCGAGTTTTTTATAGTGGATGATTGTATTTCCTCCTTGTCCGGTTCTGTGGTTTTCTCCGACAGCTATGACTAACTGCCCGGTTTCCACCGGATGTGAACGTAGAGAGTAAACCGGATTTCCGGTGCTTATATACATACCTTCAGGGAATGTTTCTTCAATTTTCAGACCTAAGGCATAGGACTGACTGGGGAACAGACGTGCGTTATATAGGCCATATTTATCATTAAAAGGATAGTTTGTTGCTATTATGACATTTTTTGCCTTGAACTCACCCTTGTCTGTGATGACAGTGCACGGCGTTCCTTCCTTAACATCTACTGCTCTGGTTTTTTCAAAAATGTAACTTCCGTTACCATCGATTATTTTAGCGAGTGACAAAAGATATTTCCGGGGATGGAACTGAGCTTGATTATCAAAACGTATTGCTCCGTCAACCTTAAATGGAAGCGGGATAGATTCGACGAACGTAGCCGGTAGCCCAAGCTTTTTGGCGGCGGCTACCTCTTCGATAACCTGATCCCTCTTTCCACCAGGGAGGGTATAAGTATAAGCCGGTTGCCGAATGAATTCACAGTCAATGTGATGTTCCTCTGCTAAGGAAGCTATTTTCTCGATTCCTGCCTGGTTGGCATCAGCGTATTGCCTGGCAAGGACTTCACCGAATTTAGCGATAAGGTAGGCATAGGTGAGTGAATGCTGTGAGGTTATTTTTGCAGTCGTATTCCCTGTGACGCCTTTTATTATTCTATCTGATTCAATAACGGCAACTGATAGCCCGGCTTTCTTGAGCAAAAGAGCTGAAGTAATCCCGGTTATTCCTCCTCCGATGACAGCTACATCAACTGTCATAGCTTTTTTTAAATTTGGGAAGTTGGTTTCAGGCGTTGTTGCTATCCAGAACGATTCAGGTTTGCCAGGAATTCCTTTGTAAATATGGGCACTCACATTAATCCCCCCCTTTTTTGATTCAGAGCTTTTTGTTGCAGAGTATTTATCATAGTTCATTAGGGATGTATAGGAACTGATAGCCGCATGGTATGGGCAAAAATGAAGTCAAAAATTCCTGTATGAAGTGTTAGTGTTTTTTTGTTTTTGGACTTATTAAGCAGCCTTGAGTATCGAGTCATATTGTTTATTAATATTTGTTTTTACTAGGCTATCAACAAGGTGGATAAAGTTATTTCTTCCGACAAGTTCGCTGAGCATCTGTGTGTTGTCAGCAAGTCCTAATTCTTTTGCTGCTTGAATTGCTTTCTGGTCTGCGAAAGGAAACAGTTCTTCCCATATTGACTGTATTTCCCTGAAGAATATATCTGTACCCACATCGCCGATCCCATTGAATTGCTTTAATAGCTGGCGTTCTTGTTGCGGATCATGGTGAGCAGCTTCTCTTAGCTGGTTCAAATCTCCATGATAATGATTTATGATCTTCCTTGAGTTTTCTTCGAGCTTAGACGAGGTTGACTCATCATATCTGGCATATCCGGCCCGATCGAGTGCTTCAACTCGTTGTTGCCAGCTAGCCTCAATCATTTTCTGAGGGGATGTCCAGCCGGCTGCAAAAAGTTCTTTAGCTGCCTTGACTGCTATATCTGACCTTATCCTGGTGCTGAATAACATTGCGGAACAGAATAACTTGAACAGTTCCGTTGGGGAATTGTCTATTTTTATCCCCACATCCGCTGCAAATGTTGTAGTGTATTTTTGGAGAAGAAGGTTTATGGTTTTTTGCTTGTCTGTCATAGCTACTCCTCCTTTTTTTTATCTGCCAGGATCAAGGAGAGAATAATAAGTTTTTCACCTGAAATGTCAATCTTTATTCTGGTAGCGCTTTTCCGAAGTTCCAGATTTCACACTGTGGCCAGTGTATTTTTAAATTCAGATAACTTTTTTTAGGTTCAATGACTTGCTTGCTATTTCGGACAATATGATTAGAATGCTGCATGTCGTCGGAGTGCTGGAATATTATGGTGGCGGATTGTTAGATTTAAAATAATGTATTGTCTTTATCGGATTAATGAGCCGTAAGGATAATTGTTGTGATAGCTCTTTTAGCTGCATTGCCAATTGTTATTGTCGGTGTTCTAATGGTGGCTTTCGATTGGCCGTCACGGAGAGCGATGCCGATCGGCTGGCTGGCTGCCTCTATCATTGCTCTGACAGCTTGGAAAATGCCGGTACGCTGGCTCGCAGCGGCTTCTATTGCCGGAGCAATTAATGCCTTGGATATCCTTATTATTGTTTTTGGTGCTTTGTTACTGCTTCAACTGCTAAAGAAAAGCGGCGGCATCCATGGAATCTCACAATCTATGGCATCAATTTCTACTGATAGAAGAGTTCAGGTCATCATTATCGCCTGGCTTCTGGGCTCGTTTTTCGAGGGTGCTGCGGGGTTCGGGACAGCTGCGGGTGTTGCAGCGCCATTGCTTGTTGGAATGGGCTTTCCCCCGCTGATTGCGGCAATCTCGTCATTAGTTGCCGATAGCGCTTCAGTCTCTTTCGGGGCTGTCGGTGTGCCGATTTGGGGAGGTTTCGCGCCTTTAGAACATGTTGCTAAAATGCCGGTTTTAAGCCAGGGCACTCCTATGGGTTTTGAACAGTTTTTGCATAGCATCGGTATATTTGCGGCCCTTTTACATTTTCTGGTAGGGACATTTATCCCTCTAATTATTCTTGCGATGATGACTAAAATAACCGAGGGATCGTTTAAACCGGGGTTGCAGGCCTGGCCGCTTGCTTTTGCCGGTGGGTTATCCTTTACTGTCCCGGAATTGCTTATTGCAATTGCAGCTGGTCCTGAACTTCCATCGCTTCTCGGCTCGCTGATCGGTCTTCCGGTTTTTATTTATATTGTTAAACGCGGATATTTTCTTCCCAAAAAACCCTGGGACTTCCCGCCTCATGACCAATGGAAAGCCGGGTGGGAGGGAGAACTGCCTGCCGGAGAAGAACCTGTGCCGCGAACAAAAGTTATCAGTCCTTTCCTGGCCTGGTTCCCATATCTTTTCATCGGTGTAATTCTGTTGTTCACCAGATTAGAGGTTTTTCATCTGGCTCCAGTACTAAAATTGTGGAGCCTGTCTTGGAACAGTATTCTTGGTACATCGATTAATGCTGCTATTATCCCTTTTTATAACCCGGGAATATTCCCTTTTATCGGGATCGCCTTGCTTATTCCTTTATTACACGGACTCGATAAAGAGAGCACTTTCAAGGCATGGAAGGAGACGTTCCATCTGATCCAGCATGCTGCAATTGCTTTGTTTTTTGCTTTGGCTATGGTATTTGTGATGATCAACTCAGGAGAAGCATTTCATTCTGATTCGATGCTTATTGTGATGGCCAAAGCAGCTTCCGGATTAGGTGGACAGGTATGGTATTTGATCGCACCGCTGGTCGGGATCCTCGGTACGTTTATCTCGGGAAGTAATACGGTCTCCGATATTATGTTCGGGACCTTTCAATATAGTACGGCGGTTGTCTCGGGGTTGCCGGTGATACCTATCTTAGCTTTACAGGCAGTGGGCGGAGCTGCCGGACATATGCTCTGTATTCATAATGTTGTTGCCGCGCTTACAACTGTCGGCCTGGTTGGAAAAGAGGGTCTTGTTATCAGAGAAAACCTTCTGGTGTGCCTCTGGTACGGACTGATGGCAGGCGTGATAACTTGGCTCGCCGTCGCTTTTTTTGTTCCCGGCATACCCTAAATCCGGATAAGTTGCTGAAAACATCAACCGTCCTATTTCACAAGTAAAAAGCGACCTTTTTCCCGCGTTTATTGAAATGCTTTTACTCTTTTGCTAAAGAAGTTCAACGTGACTGTAGTCTAGTTTTGCGGGGTTTTCGTATATGTCGATTATTGTTTCTTTTTGGTCCTTCAAAGCTTCAAAATCAATATGTGTGGTATCGGTGTATTCCGGTTGCAGCGATTTTTCTCCCCACTTTTCTCTGAATTGCTTGTATGCAGCTTGTACCAGGTCTCTTCTGTTGGACATGAGCTGTGTATATTCTTTTGATTGTCCCTTGATATGTCCGGCTCCTTCATGATGGAGCCATGCGCCTTTAGCACACACTAATTTAAAGCCGGCTCTTTGTGCTCGAAGACCATAATCCGGATCTCCGAAATAACCGAAAAACCGGGTGTCTAGTATGCCGATCTTGTCTACTACAGCTTTTTTTATCAGAATAGCGTCTCCTGATAAAATATTGTTTTCTTCGCGGGTATATTGGTAACAGTCTGCGATATAGGCCGAGAATCTCAGGATATCCTTGTAATCGAGGACAGGAAATGGTGGTACGATTATATATTCGTTGTGGCTGTCAGTATACTGTGAGGTGCCTCTTACAATACCTATCTGCTGGTCCTGAGCAGATACTTCCAGTAGTGTTTTTACAAATTCAGGAGTTATCATCATGTCGTTGCTCAGAAAGATGATGTTATCTCCTGTTGATTGTGATAATCCGTAACTAAATGACCCGGTATAGTGTAAATGTTTCTTGCTATTAATTATTTTGACCGCACCTTTGACTTGTTCCCGGAATTTTAAAAATAGATCAATAATGCCATGTTTTGGATCTGAATCGTCATTTATTAAGATATATTCTGTATCTTTTGTTAAGAAAGAGAATGTGAACGCTACTGATCGAAGACATTTTAAGGTAAGGAGCTTATTATTTCTAACGGGAATTATGACAGAAAATTTAGGCTGGGTGATTTTTTTATTATCCGGGAGATTATTTTCTTTATTTTCTGTTTTTTTTTCGGGAACCGTTAAAAAATCATTATAGGCTGTTACCACGCGCTCATAGTTCCCTGCATTTTTTTTTATATCGAAAAGCTTCTTATGGGCTTTCGTATGATTGCAGTCCATTTCAATAATTGAGCGATAGAGGTCAGTAGCCTCTTTGAGGTTACCAGCTTGGTGATAAAGGTCAGCTTTGAAGAGCAGACTTTCTGAATCAGGAGATGCGTTTTGTTCGGAGGTCATAAGCTCGCTCATAATAATTAATTATTTTAATTTAAAATCTTCATTACTATTATAACGAGAATTAGGACATAGTGCTATTTAATTACGGCATAATAGTTTTTTATCTTGTTCGAAAAAAAACATCTTTTGGGACAAGCTCTGTTTCGGGCATGAATATAACTTTTCATAATGTTTATAGTGATTCTATTAAATTGACGCTACCTACAAAGCGAGGTAATATCCCGCGACAAGGCATACCTGAGAATCGGATATCCGCAAAAATTTGTTATCAATATATTAAATTAAAGGAGGTGTTGTATGAAAGCTCTAGTCTTTGAAGGAATCGGCAACATTCAGCTTAAAGATGTTCCTGATCCGCAGATCCAGGAGCCTACTGATGCCATAGTCGGTATAACTGCATGCGGTATTTGCGGTACGGATTTGCATATGGTCCGTGGAACAATCTCCATGATGGAACCGGGAACTGTCTTAGGCCATGAAGGTGTCGGTGTGGTTGAAGAACTGGGAACTGAGGTCAGGAACTTGAATCTTGGTGATCGGGTAGTTATACCGTCAACAATAGCGTGTGGCTACTGTTCGTATTGCCGTGATGGGTATTATTCGCAATGCGACAATGCAAATCCTCAAGGCAAGTTAGCGGGCACAGCTTATTTTGGCGGACCTAAGATGTCAGGTCCTTTTGACGGGCTCCAGGCAGAAAGGGCCAGAATTCCTTTTGCCAATGTCGGATTGGTGAAAATTCCTGACAATGTAACCGATCAACAGGCAATCTTTCTGTCAGATATTTTTCCTACAGGGTACTTTGGAGCTAAACTTGCAGAAATTAAGCCGGGAGATACTGTTGCTATTTTCGGTTGCGGTCCGGTAGGGCAGATGGCTGTCGCAAGTGCTAAGCTATTAGGTGCAGGACGTATTTTTGCGATTGATCAGGTCCCTTCACGGCTGGAGATGGCCCGGGCTCAAGGTGCAGAGATTATAGACTTCAGCAAAGAAGACCCTGTCGCCACGATATTGAACCTCACAGGAGATATTGGGGTTGACCGTGCAATTGATGCTGTTGGAATAGATGCAGAAAGGCCCCATCAAGGAGAAGCAGTTAAAGAATCTAATGACAACGCCGAGATGTTTCTACAAGAGCTTCAGGAAATAGCGCCTCAGATAACTCTTCAGGGAGATGGCTGGATGAAGGGAGACGCTCCTTCTCAGGTACATATCTGGGCGGTTAATTCACTCGCGAAAGCAGGTACTTTTGCTATCATTGGCGTTTATCCTGAAACAGATCGGTTTTTCCCTATCGGTAAGGCGATGAATAAAAACCTTACTATCAACATGGGGAACTGCAACCATCGTAAATATATTCCGCAACTACTTGATTACATTGAGCAAGGAGTTTTCGACCCGAGTAAGATACTCACCCAAGTAGAACCGATTACGAATATCCTGCAAGCTTATAAAGCCTTCGATAAAAAAGAATCAGGATGGGTCAAAGTTGAATTGGTCCCGGGTATTTAGCCGCAGGATTTGTTCCGGGATATGAGGGGGCTCAAAATCCGGTATCCCGGAACATTCTGGTTTTACAGTTTAGCACATGCATGAAAACGGAAGGGCCTCTAAGGGATATGGATAAATGCTTTTTATGTTGTGATGGCATATAAATAATAAGCTTTACTTTGCTTATTTGTAATGGTAGGCTGCCTGAGAAATATGAGTGAGGATAGAGAAGGAAAAGGCATAATAACCGCAATAATAGGCTTTATTTCAAGCATCTTTAAGATGTTTTTATGATGGAAGGAGTTAGTTATGGCAACGGGAATGGTTAAATGGTTTAATTCAACAAAGGGATTTGGATTTATTTCACAGGATAATGGAGGCAGCGACCTTTTTGTTCATCACACAGGTATTAACCGGGAAGGCTATCGAAGCCTTAATGAAGGTGAGAGAGTTATGTTTGATGTAGAACAAGGGCAAAGAGGGCCTTGCGCTACGAACGTTACCTTAGCTGCATAGTTGAATCAGGTGAGTAAACATATTGAGCACCAGATAATTCTGGTGCTTTTTTGTTGCTTTGTTTCAGGTTTTCTATCGCGCCGGTTATTTAGTCTATCAACTGTGTGTGAGATAATTGACGATATCAACAACACCTTCAGTGTTCTTTGCAATATTCCATACTGCATATATTTCTGCTGATGAACCTACTGTTCCGGCTAAGGTCACCTTTCCATCTTTGACGTTAATATCGATGGCATCTATAGTAATTATTTTATCCCTGCTCAATGCAGCCGTAATGTCTTGTGCAATTTCATTGTCAGTGAAGCTTCTTGTCGGGACAACTGCGAGCTCGTTTATTACTTTGCTTGCACCTCTTACTTCAAATGCCATCTCTTCCGCAACTATCTTTTGCCAGTAAGATGCGGTGCTCCCCTTTAGGGTGACGACGCCGTTGTTTACAGAAACTTCGATTCGATTTGCATCAATGGCAGAATTCCAAAGAAATACATCTCTGACACGTGTTTCGGTATCTTGATCGTGCGAGCTTGTACTTTCCGGATTATGGCGAATAATTAATTGATTATTAACAGTGCCGACATCCCGGACATTATGAGCGTCCCTTTGAGCCGCTTCGCGAGCAATATAGTCGGGCACGGAGCCTAGTAAGTTGACCGTATCGTTCTTAACTACTACATCTATGTTAGATTCATTTACACGGCTGTCCCAATATAAGTGATTGAGCACGTCTTCTCTAATTTCTTCTTCTGTCCTTGCCATGAATAGCTCCTCTTTTCTGATGCGACACTTTAATCATTATTTTGTAATAATTCGCGATACTACATCACCGGAATAGCCACGTCAATTAGTTTAAACCGGATAATTCTTCGCAAATTATTACTAAGGATATTCCGATGATTAAAGCAAACTTATTCTAAAAAAATTAAGAATTAGTAAGGATAGTTCGAGGACAGTCTTTACTAATAACCGAAATTAATTTTCATAGAAAAGCTCAAAAACGGGTTGCTATAGAAAAGAAATTTGTATTAAAATAATACGATAACACATCATGAAAACTAAAATAATATCGACACAAGATACTTATATATCCATCCATGCTGATGCGGTATATAATCCAATTTCATATAACGATCTGACAAAAATAGGAGGCAAACCTATTTTAGGAAAAATAAGGAATCAATTCCTCGCAAAACTTAATACGGCTTCTGAGCACAGAGCCATGTCCCCTTACTACCTGGAGCATGATGGCGGAGTTAAGAGCTATTATGTCGACCAGAATGTTTTGACCAAAGGTGTTGAACGCGGATGGGCTGATCCGGAAGATCCCAGGCACGTTAATTATTCAAACAGGAAAACATATACAGGTAATGGCACATTGGCGTTTAAAGATGGAGTTCCTCAGAATCCGTATCTAAGTGCAAATCAGGCACCGGAAGGGCGAGGGTTGTTGGGAAAATGGGGTGTTAACGCTGCTGCTGATTTTTTGATCACTTTTACAGATAATGAAGGTAAACTTCGTATACTCATGATTCGCAGGGCCGATACCCGGCAGTTTGCTTTACCAGGAGGTATGGTTGATCCCGGAGAAAAATTCAGTCAGACTGCATTGCGTGAACTGGAAGAAGAAACGGGTATCCCAACCGGACAGCTCAGGGAAGAATTGGACAATTCAGGAGAAGCCATATATCAGGGCTACGTTGATGATCCTAGAAATACCCGAAATGCCTGGATGGAAACGAATGTTTTCCATCTTAACCTTACCAAAGAATTAGCGAGTTCGATACAGTTGCAAGCTGGTGATGATGCAATGTCAGTTGAATGGGCTGTTGCAACACCGGAACTTATTTCCAGCCTGTATGCGTCACATGGTGATTATGTTTTGATGTCCGTAGCCAGATTGATAGACGAAGGAATACTGTCCGCACAACCTTACAAAGCCCTATTCGAGGCTAAGGGATATACCGTACAATAATATCAACCGGATGGCTGCAAACGTCGCTATTAATTTCTAAGCATGTCCTGTAGTAAGTTCAGGGAAAATAAGGTCAGCCACGTATGCGGCAACATTTTGCGGTTGTCCCTTGCCGGGTTTCATATGCAGCGCAAAGCCGGGATTTGCGTTAATTTCGACTATCGTATAACTATCGTGGTGCTGTTCGCGTGATGCATCTTTGGTTAGGATGTCTATTCCTGCATAAGGAAGGCCATGCATGGTTTTTAGGGCTTTTGAGGCTATTGCAATAAATGAAGGGTGAACTATATCAGTACAATCTTCGCATGTTCCGCCCATAGACACATTAGTTGTATTTCTCAAGTAAATCTTTTCTTTCAGTAACGGTATGTAGTCAAGATCACGGTTTTGAGCCGATAAATAATCTATCGCCACCTGATCAATGATAATCGGGGAATGGACTGTGTTACGCGGGTTTGTTCTTTTATTTGATTCTCGCTCAGCTAATTCTTTTATTGAAAGCATTCCATTACCAATAACGTGTGCCGGATCACGGTGAACAACGGCATATTTCCCGGATTTTGTAATAAAGACACGATATTCTTTTCCATGAAAATATTTTTCGATTATAAATGGAATGGCGCCTAGTTCCGACAGTATTTCGTGAATAGAGGACAGCAGGGCAGCTTCATTCTTGATATCAATAAATACGCATCCTCCATGCGAGCCCCAATTAGGTTTTACCACGACAGGATAACCGAGCTGGTTGGCATAATTAATTGCCGGTTTGATCTCGTTTGGGTTAAAAACTTTGCCTTCAGGTACGCTGAGGTCTGCTGCTTTAAGCAACTTTTTTGCCAGTATTTTGTCCGAGGCCATTTTGGTTATATTATATTGATTAATCGATGTATATCGGTCTAATAGCCACTCTATATGGTTGCCCCAGGTTGCTTTGAGCAATTCGATTTCCTGATCTACAATTACTACGGTAATTCCACGGTTTTTAAGCTCCTGTACCAGGAGCCTTTGGTTTGTATGCAGTTTTGCCAGTTCTTCGTCGTTCATATGGTATTCCTTATATTTTATTTCTTTGGAAAATTATAACGTTATGCTGTATTGTATCAGATTTTGTTTTACTTGCTACATGTTCTCCCCATATAGTCCCGATGACGTTGTAACATTCCTCCGGGCTATCAAACTTGAAGTAGGTATTAATCTTTTTTTTTACTGAAAAACTCGCTTTTGTGATCAGCCATTCGTTGTAAGCAGTGGTCCGGTTTTCCAGATTATCGATCCGGCCACGTATTTCTTCAAATTCTCCTCCGGAATCATTTTCTATAAGGATTATACTTCCGGTAGGTCTTAGTACCCTGTTTAGTTCTTCAAGTATTCTAACTCGCTTTTCTTCTTCCAGCACTGTCCCTAAGAACCAGCTTCCGATAATCATATCAATACTGTTAGTCTCGATAGGGATACTGTCGGCGGAAACATTAACGAGGGTAACGTTGTTAAATAATGCAGTGTTTAAATCAGCACTATCAAGCTGTGGCTTAGAAATGTCTACTCCTGTTATATTTGTTGCCAACGGCGCGAATAGCTCGATATATTTACCAGTTCCGCAACCGGCATCAAGCATTACACTATCTTTTATTAGCGGCTTTAAATAATCTATGATCAATCCAGGGTGATCCTCTGCTGTTGCCAGCCGGTTATAGATACCATTATTATGATAATAAATAATAGAATCAGCAGATAAAGTATTCTGTAGATAATCAATGTCAGTGGGTTTTGATAACACAGATCATATCCTCTTTGTTTTCCAGTACACCCTGGAATTTATACTCAATATATTCATGGTTCCTGCCTGTAAATAAATTATTCCTGATATCTTTTCTGTATATATCATTCCTCGGGTTGCTATTATTGCAATCATACAGATAAGCTAAAATCATACATCCCTTGTTGTGCATCTTATCTAGAAGGTTATTAACTAAAGTATTGAAGTGCTGCAGTTCGTGAATATAGTCTGCAATATTTGATAATAATATTATGTCATAGCAGGATTGGTTATTACCACTCAGCTCTTCCAGTGAATATGAATACCAGCAAAAACTTTTTATTAGTAACTGTTCTCTGGTTTTTTCATAAGTATTTTTGCTTTGCAGATAGGGATTATATCTGATTTTATTTGATCCGCGGTCATGTGTATTGTTGAATAATTCGGATTTTCTTAATTCTTCACCGTTACGATCAAAAATAGAGTACATCCTGTCAAAGAACATTCTCGTTGCCGGGGATAGCTGCTCGTCGATTTTTTTATAGGTTTCGTATGAAAACTGATTTTTACCATCGATAAGAAAGAATGCGAGAAAATCTTCATATGACAGGTGTTTTATCGCAACCAGTTTAAGCTCGACAAAATATCTTGCCAGAAGGTTGAGATCAAAGCAGGTTGCTTTTTTAGCCTTAGAGTAATAAGCATTGATCATATGGTCGCCTGAGCTGCCTACACAGAGTACTGTCTTGTCCGCAAAATCAATATATGGGTAATAAGCTGCGATGTCCTCCGTAGTAAATGAATATAGCCTGCCGAACCTGGAGAATTTTTCAGTTTTATTGAAATGGGACCGCAATGTGTTTTTATTGTTAATTGTTTCTAAAAAAGATATTTCTTCAAGATTATTTTTGGGACAGCCGGTGAGACCATGATTTTCCAGACTGTCAATCAATGCAGTGTATGATTGCAGTGACTGTTCCATATTGTTAAAAGCGCAATTAAAGGCTTTGGTTTGTTCATTTATCCAGGTACAGGGGGATAGCGTGCCCAGAGCATCTATGTAGAGTAACCGCCTGCCTCCAGGACAGGTTTTTTGTTGGTGTGCAACTGGTTTTGCAAAGTTAGAGGAGATAACTATAGTATTATGAAAAGTCTTTTGGAGGGCTGCTATATTCTTACCAAGCTCAGGTAAAGGAATATCGGCAATTATCGATAGGTCACCTTTCAGTTTCCCAATTGGTTCCAGCAATGAATATGCGATTTCCTTTACCCCTAACTGTGAGCAAAACTCAGCTATTTCTGTTAGCTTATCCTGATTTCCTTTATAAATGAGACAGCCGACCCGAATGTATATGTTAGTCTTTGTCAGGAGCTTGAGTCCGTTAATCGTTGGTTCGAAGCTATCAGGTCCTCTGACGTTTTCATGCGATGTTCTGTCGGGGCCATCAATGCTGACATGTATCATTTGGATATTTATTGTTTTAAGGAATTCGATAGTTTTGGGTGTGATCAGAGATGCATTGGTTGAGATGTCTATTATAAACCCACAAGAAGAAAAATAAGAAAGGACCTCATATATATCAGGTCTGATAAAAGGCTCTCCACCTGTAATTTTCAGATGAGTGAACTCCAGAGACTTCAAGTTGTCGGCTATCTTCTTGATTTCGGTAGTGGATATCTTATTTTCCCGGATGACGTTTTGAGAATTGGGCATGCAGTATACGCAGGAGTAGTTGCAGCGGTTAGTAATACTCCAGATAACACGCTTGCCATTTTCTGGAATGCGAAAAAGACAAGCCGGCTGGCCTTCTGATTTTTTATTCATAGCGCCTCCTGGAATATCAGGTCGAAAAGTTTTTCAAATTCGCATTTATCCGGGTGGCTACCCGTATCAAAAATAGTATAAAAACCGTTCTTTTTATTCTGATAAATTTCCTTTATTCTTGTAATCCTGTCTGTATCAGCCGGCTGGCACTGTATCCTTTTTTGTAACTGGCGCAAGGATAGATCGCTATTTTTGAGTCTGTGCATTCTTATATTATTTGCGCAGGTTATTAGAACAAGATTGTAATCCACCAGATTAAGCATCTTGTCTTCGATGAGCATAGCCCATTCCACAATTATCAGACCATTTAAAGGTTGAATAAGAAGTTGCAGTTCTTTTTTTATCTCCGGGTTTATTAAGTTTTCATACTTTTTCCTTTTTTGAGAATCAGAGAAGATAACCTCACCAATCATATTGCCTGGGAGTTGATTGCTGAGAGAAAGTCCGAGCTGTAAGGTGCCGGCTATTTTTTTTCTTAACTCCATATGATTGCAGGAGTTTGAAAATTGAAGGATATTTCTCCTTACCTTATCGACATCGATTATATGAAAAGGGATGTTTTTGTTGGCAGCTATTTGAGCCAGCTCATTACAGGTATAACTTTTTCCAGAGGCCATATTCCCGGTTATTCCCAAGACCTTTTTCATATTACCAGCCAATCCCATATTTTAGTGGAATGAATGAAAGGATTTTGGAATTAGCTTTAGTGGGAAAAAAATTGGACATATCAGCTGAGCTTTTTATAATTACATAGTTCCGTTTGCTAAGGTCTTGAGTTAAATGGTCAATCCTGTTTTGCAAATATTTCCGGGTTACTTTTGCCGTAATAACAGTAGGGAAGGAATTATGAATATACTGCGAAGGAAACCGATCGCAAACCAGCTCGCGATGAATGGTGGAGCCAGCCCTTAATGCCAGATAATGTATCCGTATCTCATCAGTTTCTAATCTGGAGATCAGTTCAATTGTAGCCTCAAGATCAGATTCTTCGGTATCCGGAAGATCAAGGATCCAACTGCTTCTGGTCCGAAACCCGAACTCTTTGCTCTGTTGCACGGTCTTCAGAATCATGTCGCGAGTGGAATGTTTTTTTATAGACTGAAGGATGCGCTCACTCCCTGATTCCAGTCCATAATGTATCCACCTGAAACCTGCCTCGTACATTTTTTTCAAGAGATCAGTATTAACTGTATTTACAGCGGCTAGGCAACCCAGGGAGACATCCAGTTTTTTCTCAATGATAAGGTTACAGATATCAATTATTCTTTGATTATCAACTGTTGCGTTATCATCAAGAAATATAATCTTTTTTGATCCGGTAGTTTTAACTAAATATTCAATTTCGTCTGCAACAAGAGTAGCAGATTTACCCTGCCAGTTACCCCAGAACGAAGGGGTAGGGCAGTAAGAACAACTTCCGTTACAACCGCGGCTGCTCAAGATACTGCGAACTTCAATATAGTGGTCAATGTCAATCAGTCTCCTGTCTGGCATAGGGAGATCGTTAATGTCAGTATATTCTTGCAGGCCGTTTTTGATGATTTTATTGGCACTGCGAAAAATAATACCGTTGATCGTTGATAAAACCGGTGTATCCCAGGTTTTTTCCTTTAGTAATTGTGATAAAGCGGTTTCCATGTGGAACGTTATTATTATGTCTAAAAGGTTACATTGCTCGAATACCAGTTCTGGAAAATAGGTTGCTGTTTTCCCGCCAAGAACCGTTTTGATATTGTGTTGTGCAGCGATATTGATAATCAGGTTAATTTCGATTAGGGTTCCTGTTGTGTGAAGCGGGATATGGTAGTCAAGGGTAAGGACGATAACCTCCGGCTTTTTATTATCAAATACGTGTTCCAGATCATCGGCTTGTAATTGTTCCGTATCCATATCAATTATTGATACCTTATGACCGAAAGTGGCGATATAGGTTGCCAGAGAGATGATATCAATGGGCTCGATAAGTATATTTTTATCCGAAAAGGGTACATTCGGGGGATTAATAAAAAGAATATTCATAATAAGAGTATACTAACATTTTTAATGCAAGATACGGAACTATTCGTTACTTCCATAGCCTGAACTTCGACCGGAGTAAACTGGACTATATGATGATCTCTGCACGCTTTTAAGCCGGGCTGCTTCCAACTCCAGTTGTTTTTTATCCTGAACTAAGCTTTCATTTTTGCTCTGCAATTGGTAGTTGTCGCGTCGTAGTTTATTCATCTGATGTTTTGTATCTGCTAATTCCGTGTCCATTTCGGATAGTTGCTGTTTTAGTCTGGTGATTATTTCAGGATCACCAATTGTGCCAAACATGGTATCGAAACCTTTTTTAAGATGGGTGCATTTTGCTTTAAAGGTGGTTAATTGGTCAAGTTTTTCATTGATAGCTGCAAACTGCGGCGCATCCGTGGATACTTCCATCATATCGGCCATATGGGCAAGTGCTGTCTTCTGTTTCTGGTAAGTATCTTCCAGTTCTTTTATTTTTTTTTCGAGTTCTTCAATGTTTAATTTGCATGAGACTTCGATTAAACGAGTAAGCTTTTCCTGAGATATGCTGTAACCAAAAGCCTCTAATACTTCATGAAGGAGCTCTTTATTCAAGGCCATTTTGGGATTGCCTGATTTTTCTACAATGAACTCTAATAGCTTGGACCTTGTATCTTTATCGGATTCTTTTCCGGTAATTTGTTCTATTGCATCAACCAGGACCCTTCGGGCAACCGTATACTCCGGATTGAAATCTGTTTCAGTATGCGGGGTAAACTTTTTACTCAATTCTTCAATGAAAGTAAGATAGGATTGTTCGCCGTATGCTTTAGTACTTACTCCTTCAGGCGCATCGATAGACTTGCCGTGAGCAATAGCCTGATTGATCACGACCACAAAAGTATTTAAATTTTTGTTGTCGCCTTTTTCTTTAAGAAAACGATTTATTGCAGAATATAACGCTTTTGCTGATTCCCTGGGCGTCAGGTCACTTAATAGCCCTGTGTTTAGCGCTGGGAACGCAATTGATTTCAGCCCGGCAGCATCAGCTTGCAGCAAAGCATTATACGCTGCTTTTTCTGTTACTGCGTAAGCATCACTTTCCGGCAAAGCACTTACAATATTTACAAAAGCAACTGGCTGACCTTTTCTCTCTCTGAGTATCTTGTGTACAAGGTCTGTATGTTTCGAATATTTCGTTGAATCGAGCCCAAGATCTAGTTGATTGTCATGGTAGTTTATCGGACTAAGATAATAATTTTTCTGTGAACTTAATAGTCCGGTATTTGCCAGGACCTCCCTGATTTGTATGGAATCCTCAAGAGAGATAGTATCATTTACAAAGCTGTCATCGCTAACCCGGCTTATACCTTTTTGAGATAACAGTTCTAAGGTTTTTCTTATGAAAGGGTCATGCGCTGTAAATTTACCGGAATTGAGCCCAAGATTAACTGATAGGTCATTATAAGCAATATTTGTTAGATAATATCGCTGGCCAGTTAGGAGAATATTGTTCTTAACAAGAATTTCTCTGATTTTTTTTGAATCCTTTACTGTCAGGCCATCTCTGGCAAATAGATCTTCCTCTATACGCCCCTTATCCCAGGGAGCAGCGGTTAAGAAGGCATCGCCATAATCTTTGCCAGCAATCTCAGTGTTGATCTGTTCCCAGGTTTTTCTGATTGCTAGCTGGTCCCAATAATTTTTTCTTGCCGTGATAATTGATCCGGCGACCCCTCCTCTGGAAGCTTCATCTTTAAGATGAGGGACTACCCAGGCATCTACATTATCTAGTTTGGTAATGTCCCCAAGCGCGACAATAATCTCGGTTTTTTTAGCTATCCTTTTTCCAACCGCTGTTTTTATTTTTGCGTTGGATTTGATCCTGCCGAGAATCCCGGATGACTGGTCCTGATAAACCGGAATTGAGGCTGTTCCTATAATTTTTCTCAGCATTGTTTTCTCCTGTGAAGGTTCTATTGCTTGCTATTAGTTTTTGTTTGAATCTTGAGGAATTAAAACTTTAGCTGCATCTTATAAATGTATCGACATGAGTTTTTAAAAATCTCTCAAATTTTCAAATGTTTTTCCAAGAATATATGACCTTTATTCCGATATATATTCCGATATATATTTTGCAACTTTCACTTGTGCCACACGATAACTAGATAAGTTTGTTTGCAAAGTTCACTTAAACCACACGATAATCAGTCAAGTTTATTTGTGACAAATACGAGGATCTCATAATAATTCTGTTTGAACGGAAATCAAGCTGTATGTATAAGCTTATAGCATCATCAGAGAATATTAAAAAACAGGCACTTATCGAGCAAATGCTGATGGATTTTTATCACAATCCGGAAACCTCCTCTTTCGGGCAGTGGTTGCTGGGTCAGCTTAAAACAATCGTCCGCTCAGTAGGCATGGGAAAAATATCTGATGTGCGCTGGGGCAACTATGGAGGAGGGTCTTTTCAGGACCCCAATAATCATCGGATAACTTTTGATCCGGCAATGATCCCTTTTGACGCAGCCAATCTGGATAAAAATATAAAAAATATGTATTTTGTTGCAGGCCATGAAGAAATTCATGATGTTATAACTAAATATACTGATTTTATTAATGAAATGTTAGATTCCAAACAAATAGAAGATGGTATTGAAGTTCTTGGTTTAAGCACATTGGGCAATGCAATAGAAGACCCCAAAGATAATGATTGTTTGAAAGACTTGTTCCCAGGTTTCAAAACTTGGGTCAAAGATTTTTACGATCCCATGTTTACGCAGGAAAATACTGACCTTTTCGGGCAGCCGGTCTTATTAGAACAAATGAAACAGGTACTGGGCTACGTACCCAAATTTATTAAGTATACTTCGGAGATAATCAGGTTTTGGCATACCGGTAAGTTTTCTTCCAAGTTGGAACCTGAAGTCCAGTCGCTTCTGGACCGGACCAAAGATGCTTTTGTCCGGGCTTACGAGGAAAGGCCGAAAGAATACTACGAAGACGAAATATACCGCTCGGCCAGAGCATCTTTCGAAATCGTGATTAAAGAAATCTGGGATGGGAAAAATGGCTACAAAGAAATGCTGGAAGATGCCAGAAAACTTGAAGAATCCCGACAGATGATGATGGATGAAGATACTCAGCAGCAAGTGCTGGACCAGTTGACATCTGACCAGTTACAAGAGCTTCTTGAACAGATCAATGATGCAATGCAACAGCAACAGAGCCAACAAGGCCAACAAGGACAGCAGGGACAGCAGATGACTGGCGGTGGCGGTAGCGGTGCTGACCAATCTGATGAGGATGCTTCATCTCAGGATGGCGGCAGCTCTGGCAGTGACGCCGGTAAAGCCGGGAAAAACCAGGGCAAACAGAATCAGCAGCCAGGTGGAACGGGAGAGTCAGTCCAGAATGACCAGACTGAAGAAGAGGATGGACAAGGAGCTGGTGAGTCCGCAGGTAAAGCCGGACAAAACCAGGACGAACAGAATCAGCAGCCAGGCGACCAGGATCCCGCAACCAATGACAAGGCTGCTATCCCTAAAGACTGGAACGGTCAGCTCGATATGGATAAGCTTTCTCCGGAGATCAAAGAGAAACTGGAAAAAGCTAAGCAAAATCTGGATAAAACTAAAAAAGAAGAAATAGAGAACAAAGCCAAGGAACAAATTAAAAAAGCAACTAAAGAAGTCCAAGCTGCTTCAAAAAGCAAGTTTAAGCAGCAATCGCAGGACGGGAAACCGCAAGCTGATCAGCAACTTCAGAGTAGCGACAATTCTCAGCAGGGCGGCAGCGGGAGCGATGAGTTTTCCTTTGACGAGGAGGCCTGGGTGCAGAAAATGGAGGAAAAAAGTAATCAGGCACCGGCAAATCAGAATGCTTCGGGTAAAGAAGCTGGTAATGATACAGACAATAACGTGAATACCGACAATACTGTTAATAATCAAATAACTCAAGAAAATAGAAATGATTTAACAGCTCAGGATGAACAGGACAAGTTGACACCTGAAGAACTCAAGGACCTTAAGGATAAAGGTGAAGCGTTGTCCAGAACGCTGAATAATATTGCCGATGAGGTTCATATAAGCTTAAATGCTTTTGAAGCGGTAAATACCTTCTATTCCGATGACATAAGTACCTTTGTTAATCTGATGGGCCAGGCTCTGGAGAAAAATGATGATAATGAGGTTGAGTACGGGTTGGACACAGGTCCTTATGTGAGCATGGACCTGGCAATGCAGATGGAAGCCAATCCTTCGCAATACAAAGTTTTTGGGGACAGGGATTTGCCGCAAGGCTATGATTATGCCTTTCATCAGGTAGTGGATATATCTGCTTCTATGGATGAGCCTGCCGATAAGGATGGCAGTAAGATCGATCATGCTTTTAACGGAGTGAGTAAAATTATCTGGGGCTTACAGAGGATGGGCATCAAGAATGCCTTGACTGTCTTTAATTACAGTCCGCGGACCCTTAAGGATTATGAAGAAGACCTAAGAGATGAAACCCGTAAGCGACTGAGTGCCATATTACATATGTGTTCCGGCGGAACTAACGACGCAACGGCTATAGAATACTGTTATGACAGTCTCAAGGCCCGGACAGAATATTTCAAGTTTTTAACTGTTATTACTGATGGAGATTCCGGGCAGCCAACAGAGCTTTCCAGGTTAATGTTTGGGTTAGCAAAAGAAGGGCTTTTGCCCTTGCCGGTAGCTTTTGGCATCGGATCAGCTACTTCCGGGATAACCGGGAATTATCCGATATCAATCGGTTGTCTTGAGCCCACTGATTTTAACATGCTCTATCCGGCAGTCATCAAGGATATTCTTGATAATCCATATTATTATACCGGGGAACAGGTTTTTACCCAACCTAACCCAATAATACGAGTAGCCGAAAATATAGGCTTGGATTTAAGGAATAATAATAGTTTAAAGTGAAGGAGATTTTTTATGTTGTCAAAATTAATCAGTATGTTTGAGAGTCCTTTGTCCTTTAATGCTGATACCCCTTTTAGCATATCAGAGGATGGTAAGTTACTATATTTTCTGGACAAATGTGTTCCGAGAATGCAAGTGACCGACCCAAAATTAAAAAATAAGATACCAAACCTACGTAATTTATTGAAGAATATTTGTCTTGACGATAATACAATTGATATTGTTTACAAAATATTATCAGCCTATGTCAGGAAAACTAACCCGTTGCTGGAAGGTGTAACCGGTGCGGCAAAAACGCTAGGATTCACTCTTGCAGCGGCTTTAGTCGGAGCGCCGCTCTGGAAAATTAATTATTCCAACCGTACCAGCACTGCTGATATTTTTGGCAGGTTTGTGCCTAATTCAGCTGGTGAACAGAAGAAGCTCTATGAAATAATGCATTCTCCTGATATCAGCGGATATACTTTAGGGACACAGGAGATAATCAACAAATACCGTTATAAGAAAGGTATGGTGGTTTTTCAGAGACAGATCTCCGAACCTGATGTAAAAAAGATTATCGAACTTGAGAACTTGCAGATTTCTGATAAGCCCTTTACTTTCGTAAGAGGTGCATTGCCGGAGGCAGCTTACCATGGAGGCTGGTTGCTTCACGATGAAGCTAATACATCTTCGATGAAGACAAGATCTTCCCTGAATGCACCGTTGGAACCGGGTCGCAAGATACGCTTGGCGGAATTAGCCATGAATATGTCAATCCATGGTGAAGGAAATGAAAAAGTCGACCCTAAATTTTTTCAGGGCATGGCGCAGAATGATATGACTTACGCTGGCCGTAAAGAGGGTTCTCCTGATTTAATGCGCCGGGTAAAGAAATATACCATCAAGTCTCCTGACCAGAAGCAGATTAACGAAATGATAGAGTTTCTTATTTATGGAAACAACCCGAATACGGTACATAAAGGGTCACTCTATAAGGCAGAACAGGTAAAACCTCTGTTTCCCCAATTGGGAACGAATGCTGACCTGCAGAAATACTTTGTGCTTTATTCCAGATTCCATCATGCCATGCAGGCTAATTGTGAAGCCAATGTTTTATGCCGCAACCGCAAACAGAAACTTGTCTATACCCGCCGTGATATTCATGCTTTCCTGAACTTTCTGGCTAATTTTGAAAGTTATAACCGGGCTTCGGGTGAAACTACCAACTTCCAGAACAACCCTACGGATACTTTTTTGAGGGCAATAGATCTGTTCTATACCAACAGGTTTATTCTCGATGAAGAAGACCGCAAAGTTGTTGCGAATCTAAAACTGGAAATATTGGGTGTTGTTGACAAAGAGTTCTATCTGGAAGAAACTTTCGGCAGGGATATTAATACGATTAAGGAACTCTTTGAAAACCCCTATAATGATAATCTTGTATTCAAAGCAAATGCCGAAACATTAATAAATAATATTAGTTTTAACGCCGCTGCACATAAGACTATAGTGAAAAATTTGATAAGGGATTCTGTAAAAGCGAAAATTGATCCTGCGAATACCTCTTCGCCAACATCAGCTCAATATTATGCCAGTCAGGCAAAACAACGTATGATCGATCAATATTTGCCGTCGGTTGTGGAGACTTCAGCTGATGGCAGGTATTTCTATATCCATGATATTAAATTAGATATCATGAAAGACATTCCGGAAGAGGACCGCAAGTATATCCCGAAGCTTGAGGATACCAATAACCTATGTATGGATGAGAAAACTGTCAAACTATTGACTAACATGGCTATTGGTTTGAAGTATGATATCTGCACGCTGGTGGAAGGGTTACCGGCTACTACTAAAACTGCCGGCTTTAACTTCCTTGGAGCTAACTTGGGTTGGCCTACGCATCAGGTTAACTATAATGGCCAATCCGATGCCATGAGCATTATTGGGCAATATGTCCCTTCTGATGAAACTCTGGCCGAAGTATATACCCGGATCATCATGGGTGACCCTGATAAGATCGTTACCGAAGAAACATCTGCAATTGTGGCTAAAGCCAAAGATCAACAAAGATCCCTGACTCAAGAGGAAGCCCAGCAGATAGCTGCGCTGGAAAACCTGCAGATACCTTCTTCTTCCTGGAAGTTCCTGGAAAAGGAATATGTCATGACTATGCGGCATGGCCATCTGTGCATACAGGATGAGGTAAATCAAGCCGGGAGTGATGCGCTTGAACGTACCAATTCTTATTCTGATATTGATAGAAACTTTACTCTTTCTGAAGATCAAAACCAGACTTTCAAACGATCAGATGGAACGATGCATGATATGTGCAGAGTTGTGGCTACCTGTAACCCGGCTGAATATCCTGGTAAACAGGTGCTTAGTCCGGCAGGTATTAACAGGTATCCGCTTTATTTACAGATTAATAATGTTACAGCTAAAGAATTAGAACAAATGCTTCATTATCTGATTTATGGAGTTCAGCCTGCACTGGAGGTTAATGGTATTAAGTACAAAGCGGTTAATCAAGCCAGTAATTATCCAAATTTGTCCAGGTTAAATAACACTGAAAATTTTCTGAAAAAGCTGGCGGACTTCCATTATTTGCTAACAGAGGCTGTTAATCCTGTAATGAGAAAAAGAAAAGTTGCTAAGGAGGACCCGAATTTTCTTGTAACACGAACAGACCTAGTCGGTGTTTTGAAGGCACTCGAAACCGAAGAATGGACCAGAAGGGTTAATAATTCCGGAAAAGTTGAAATCATTACTACTAATGTCCTGGGTTCAAAAGATGACCGAAGAAAAATTATTCCTTCGATTCTGGAAGAAGCTTACCTGGAAAGCTTTTCTGATGAAAAGCCCAAGCCGCAATCTGACCGGGACCAGGTTCGGAGCCTATTAGCAGGCAAAGGGCTTACCGCACAAAATTGGGCCTTTGACGAGATCGAGCCGCTGATAAGCGGGCAAGCTGCTGTCGATTTGCTGACTAAACAGTATCAATCAGGTATAGAAACTTTGTTCAAAGGATTAAAAGGTATTAATGTAAACCCGGCCAACCTGGCTGAATGGAAGGATTCCAGCGACAAGATAACAGAGCAGATCCGCGCTATGGCCGATCTTGGCAACCAGCTTACCCAGGAATCACATAGATATTGGGTGGAAACAGAGTCGGGAATAACTAAGATGCAGGATCGTATTACTGAAATCAGGAAGATGTATGAAGAAAAAGCCAGTTTTCTGAACGCGAAAAAAGATGATATAGCCGTTAAGGTAGTTAAGGCACAAATAGAGGAACTTGATGATACACTTTCTGATACCGAAGCCAATATGAAAAAGTTTTTTGAATAATTATTCTTCACAAAAAAAATAAAAGGAGTAAGAAATGTTTTTTAAAATAATTATGGAAGATGTCGAAAAGACCTATAAATTAAAGTCGGAGATAACCTCGGGTATCTTTAAGGGTATAAAAAGCAATTATAATGTGCTTACCGCTACCAAAGAAAATGTTCAGGGAACGGAAGTGATAGTTGCCCTTGGCGATATGGTGAGAATGAATAATATTGATGCCTGGGTTGTCCCGCATTTTGAGAATACTGTTTCTAAGGAATCTGTTGCCGCAGGAGTTTTAACCGGTGCACGAAAGACATACTGGGAAAAAAATGCTATAGAACAGCATTGGAATACCGTAGTCTCTCCTTTAATCGCAGATAATGCTTTCGGGGATGCTTTGGTCACTATGTCTCCCTGGGATAGAGGAGTACTTACCCGAAACGAATTTGACAGATTAGGAGATAATGCGGGGCAAGTATGGGAGGTTTTAGTAAAAGAAAAAATTATAGAGGGATTCGGTAAAGAAGATGATGAAAAAGCCGGGATAACATCCAGATTTTCCGGTAAATTTGAAGATGTAGAAGGGGTTGCAGGGCTCAGCAGTTTAAATGTTTCGCCATCAGTAGTTTATGATATCCTTATGAAAAACTATATGTCACAACCAAAGGCTTTTGTGCATGTCAGCACAGCTCATTGCCCTGATGAGGACGCCTTCGATATAACTAAAAAAGCAACCTACAATGCTCTAAAGAAGGCTGATGCTGCCGGACTGACTTCTATAGCCATGCCCGCGATTAACACCGGTCCGGGAAGAAGGCTGACCAGCGGGGAGTCTGCTAAGGCGATGTATGAAGCTATAGAACAGTACTTGCAGGAAAATTCCGGTAAAAACAGGAACCTGAAACATATTGCAGTCGTTGTTTATCTCAAGTACGACAAAAAAACAAAACAAATGCTATCGGCGCCTCAGGGCCAGGAGCAGACTTATGGCGTAGCTGCTTATAATGTTTTTGTCCAATCCCTGGCAAAACAGTTTATTCACCTTAAATCAAAGCAAGAGTTCTATCCTGAATATGTTGCTGCAAGACGTATGATCTCGGATTTTATCGAACAGCAGAGCGGTAAAGAATTGACAGAAGATCAAAAACTGGATATTACGGAACGGGTTGTCAGGTCAAGGAAATTTCCCGGACAGGTTAAGGATGAAAAGGTTGTCAGGGAGATATTGTCAGATATGGGCTACACCTATGAAGATAAGGATTTTGACAGAAAGCTGGAAGCATTCGGCAAATTGCATCTTAAAGAGTTACAGGATCAGATAGAAGAACTCGATAAAAATTTCCAGAAGCAAAACAAAAAGATACAGGCTTTGAAAGATACTTATGAACCTGAAGAATTGGAGGAACCACTCATAAAGGAACGATTCAAAGAACTGGAAGATAAAATAGGGAAAATGCAAACTTACAAGCAAGATTGCGAATACCTGCTGGAATGTTACAGTGAAATCCTCAAAGTCACCGTAGATTCCAAAGCTATTGAAGAGATGAATGACCTGCAGAAAAAATATGATATGGCTATTATAGAATTAAAATTGTCACGGCAGCAATTTGGCAGCACAGAAAACGAACTGAATAGAGCTGAAAGAGAAGTAAACAGTCTGGAACAGAAAAACCAAGCACTTGAGGATGAGATAGCTAAACTGAAATACGCTAATAAAATCTCTGGTTACCTGTCAGCTTCTTCCCGATCGTCATGGGGTTAGGAAATGTTATAATATACTATTATGAATGAAATCCCAGGTACTATACATTTTAATTTTCGACTGATGATAGAAGAACTGCTTAAACGGGGTATAAAGCTTGAGTATATTGAAGGTTCGGATATTGTAGAAGCTGAATATGATGGGCATGTAGAAATAATTGCTAATGCCGATACCAGTTTGGTGCCGCTTAATTATGCAGACCTGCTCTCGGATAAGTACCTTTTGAAGCGGTACCTCCAAAAAAAGGATGTCCCAGTCTGTGAAGGCCGGATGTTTGATCACAATGAGCTTGATCTGGCACTTTTTTATGCAAAATCAAAACTGGAATTCCCGGTTGTTATCAAGCCTGTTGCGGGGTCTTGCGGTATTGGGGTTTTTGCCAATATCAAGACGGATGAGGATTTTATGCTGTTTTTTAAGGAAGCAGCAAGCACCGGACAGGGCAAGTTGTTGGTAGAAAAATATTTTGCCCAGGCTGATGATTACCGTTTTTTTACCACCGTTACAGGCTATCAGGCAATAGTTAAACGTACCCCGCCATGTGTAGTGGGCGACGGAGTATCCTCTATTCACGAGTTGGTGCAGGCAGAAAATAATCGCCGCAGGTATCCACGTAGGACATGCGAAGGCGAGATCTGGTTACAAGACATCGAAGGTGCCAGAATGTTGTCTCAGTCCGGATATCACTATATCGATGTGCTGACTGAGGGCAAAATTTTGCAGTTACGCAATAATTCTAATGTATACTTTGGGGGACAGTGTGAAGATGTAACTGACAGCGTTCATCCTTCATACTTGAAATTAACAAGTGAAATACTGCATCTTTTCCCTCAACTTAAATACGCTGGAATCGATTTGCTTGCCCGCGATATTACCAAGCCTGCGCAGAGAGATAATTACGTGGTTTCAGAAATAGAGTATAGAGTTGGTTTTTCACTTCATACCCATCCCGGCAAAGGTATCCCCAGGAATATCCTGACCCCTATAGTTGATATGCTTTTCCCTGAGACAAAAAATTAACAAGGTACTCACATAGATTGCAAGGACCGAAAGATATGGACAGCACCTCTTCCGCCACCTGCGGATAGCGATGAAGAGTGTAATCCAGCAGACCTTCTAAGCCACTGGTAAATACCGCTTTTAGTTCTGGCAGTGCGTTAGCGTATTCCAGAATCTCGAGGAGTGATTGTGTATGGATATTGCCGAGCAAGAATACGTGGCAGAATCCTGAACAAGCGTAAACATCTCCGTTGGCTCTGACGAGCATTCTTGGACCAATCCATCCCTGTTGGAGTTGTGACTCACAGTGTGAGCAGTTCAAGGTCCTTTGTTTTTTGTATAAATCGATAAGAGTTTTTATACCGGTCATCTGGTCACTGAGCTCTCCTATCTTTATAGCTGTTGAGCAGATCCTGGTATCTTTGATATGGGTAAAATCTGTTAATATCCTGTCCAATGGGATATCGTATTTTTTTAACAATTCAAAAAATTCATTATCAATTTCTTCAGCAAATTTAATATTTTTGTCAAAGAGAGTGAAATTTAGGGTAAAACGGTCCGGATCAAGCATGGATAGGGCACCAGTCAACATGTATATGCTGTTGATGATGGGCACTCCTGCAATGTTCTGCTGACCTTGCGAGAGGTAAACACTTGTTTTCATGTATTTGTTTTTTATGCTGAGAGAGAGTTCTCCGAGAATAGCTTTGGTTTTTTCCAGATTAGAAAATGCATAACCGTTTGTCCTGAGAGTCATAAGGTCCAGTGGGGCTGAGGGTAACAACTGCTTAATCATATCAAAGGCTAAAAATGGCTCACCGCCGGTGATAGTATAGAAAAATAATCCATATTTTGCAGCTTGTTCTAGCACGTTCATAATTGTGTCATGGCTGAGCGTATAGTTTTTATCGCCAAAAGAATCTGTTACCGCACAGCCGCTGCATTCGATATTGCACAGGCTGGTGATCTCAAGCTCGATGCCTACAGGTTTATAGAACCAATTTTGCTGATACTTTTTTTGTTTGGCATTAATCAGATCGTTCCAATTGCTATACGGACTTGAACGTAACAGATATAACGATAGTCTATCCTGGGTTCCTGTGTTTTTATCTATCATAATGTTTATATTTAAAGGGCTAAAACTTGCGGATTATATAATTATCATTATACTGAGAATATGAGATTAGGAGAAGAGAATCTTGAAAATTTTCATTCATTTTAGCATAACTATTTTTGTTTATGATTTTGGTTGGTAACTATAGTGGTTTCCGGCTAATCAAATGTTTACGGGTGGTAGTAATAGTTTCATCAAGAGAAAGCGTATGTTAATTATCCGGAATTATCAAAGGTCAACAAATTGAGTAGGTTAGTTATCGTCTGGAACGTCACTGATAACTGCAATGGGGCTTGCCTTTTTTGTTCCTATGGCAGTAATAATCACCCCGTTAACCCATCGCAAGCTCTAAGAAGTACCGACAAAGATGAAGCAGTCAGATTCGGTAAGTTATTATGTGATTATAGCCGCAAAACAAACCGGGAAGTACTGGTAAGCTGGCTTGGCGGCGAACCATTGCTTTGGGAACCAGTATATGAATTGTCACATGTTTTCTTTAATAAATTTGGTATTCAGTTGAGTGCTACTACTAATGGAATTGCTCTTCAAGCTAAAAGAATTCGACAACTGGCCCTGGATTGTTTTGATGAGATTACGATAAGTCTTGATGGACCGGAAGAATTTAACGATTGGTCCAGAAATCATCAGGGACTTTTTCAAATAGTGAAAAAGAATATATTTTTGCTCCATGAAGAAAAAATGAGACAGAACAAAAAATTACGCATTAAAGTTAATACTATCCTTATGCGTGGAAATATCCGGTATTTTGAAGGATTCTGTAACTCCCTGTGTGATTGGGGTGTTGAGGCGGTAAGTTTTAACCAATTAGGCGGGCGGATGCGTCCGGGGTTTTATCCGGAAAATCGCCTGTTGCCAGAACAGGTCACTATTTTTAAATCAGAGTTTTTACGAATAAAAAATGAGTTGTTTACAAGAGGATTGGTTGTTTATGGAAATGACAAATATCTCGACTGGATAGCTCGCACAGCTGGTAATGAAAAAGGAGAAATGCAGGAATGCAATCCCGGAAAAGCTTTTCTGACAATATCATCAGATGGACTGGTTTCTCCCTGTAGTTCAACTGCCAGTGACTATGGCGTTCATTCGAAGGAACTCAAGGATTGGAGCGATATTGATTCGCTTGAAACAATATTTCGGAATAAACGGTTGAAGGAACAGTCGTCAGCTTGTGGAAACTGCCGCTCAACACAGGTCTTCGGTAAGTTCGAATCAGCATAAGAAGGGTATATCCATGAAAAAAGAGTATCCTAAAATAGCAGTTGGGTTTGTCCAGATCAGCAGCAATTTCCCCGGTGCAGCGTATCTGCCGTATGCTGTCGGATGCCTTCAGGCTTATGCTCAAAAATATCTCGATTATCCTGAACAGTATATTTTTTTGCCTCAGATTTACAAAAGGATTCCGGTAGACGAGGCGGTAAAATGCCTCATCTGCGCCGATATTATTGGTTTTAGTTCCTATATCTGGAACTCACGTATTACTCTGGCAATTGCCAGGGAATTGAAGCGTCTCAAACCTCAAACGGTCATTGTTTTTGGCGGTCCTCACGTACCTCAAATGCCCGAGGATTTTTTGAGGCAAAATCCTTTTATTGATCTTGTCTGCCACGGAGAAGGAGAAGCAAGTTTTTGTGCAATCCTTGAGAAATTTCCTCAAAAAAAATGGAGCGGCATTCCTGGGGTAAGTTATATTGGTCAGGATGGGACTTTTATATCAGCGAAACCGAATGCTCAGATTAAAGAACTTAGTACTATTCCTTCGCCATATCTGTCAGGGGTATTCGATCAACTTATCGAAAACCCTGGAGTTAGATGGCTTGCCGCCTGGGAAACCAACAGGGGTTGTCCTTATAGCTGTTCCTATTGTGACTTTAGCGCAGCTCTCTCCAGTAAGGTTTATATCCGCGAGATGGATTTGCTCCGGCGTGAGTTCGAATGGTTCGCCGATAATAAGATAGATCTTGTATACTGCACAGACGCTAATTTTGGAGTTTTCCCGCGGGACGTAGAAATTGCAGAATTTTGCGTGAATATCCGAAGACAGACTGGTCATCCGCGGGCATTCATGATGGAGAGTTCCAAAACGATCACTGATAATTTCTGGAAGATCCATGATATCGTCGAGCATTCTGACTTTGCTTCATACGCAGTCCTGTCGGTTCAGACATTGAATGATCAGTCACTTCAGGCGATCAAACGCCATAATATCTCCCTTGAGATGTTCCACGAGGTTCAAAAACGTTGTTTCCGGGAAGGGATTACGACCATGACAGATTTGATCCTCGGTCTGCCGGAAGAGAGTTATGATTCTTTTGTCCAAGGGGTGTCGATACTTTTGGATAAGGGTCAACACCATAATATTCAGTTCAATAACCTCTGTATTTTACCTAACTCTGAAATGGGGGACAAAAATTATCAAGAGAAATATGACCTTCAGCTAATTGAGGTAGGTATTGTGAATCAGCACGGGCTCATAAGTATCGAAGGCGATGTTCCCGAGGTTCAAACTTTGGTAATCGGATCACGGACAATGCCTGTTGAAGACTGGATACGGGCCCGTGCCTTCAGTTGGATGACATCGTTCCTTTTTTTCGACAAATTACTTCAGCTGTCGATTGTTATTCTCAGAGAGGCAGCCGGTATTGATTACCGCTTGATAATCGAATTTTTCATGGAGAGCTCTCATCTGAATACATTTCCCGTTCTTTCAAGGATCACTTCGCTTTTTACTGAAAAAGCACGGGAAATTACCGAAGGCGGTACGGAGTACTGCTACAGTGCTCAGTGGCTGGGTATCTGGTGGCCGGTTGATGAATATGCTTTAATTGATCTTTATTATTCAGGTAAAATTGATATTTTTTATGATGAATCTCTGCAAATTCTTGAATCTTTTATCCGAAAACACTCTCAGTTTCTCATTTACAAAGTGTATCTCCGTGATGCACTACTCCTGACCAGGTCAGCCCTGAAACTTCCACGCCAGCAAGAGGATATGGAAATAGAACTTTCTTCAAACATTTATCAGTTCTATCAAGGAGTGCTCTCGGGAGATCGTGTTCAGCTTGAAAGCAAATCCTCGAACTACATTATCAAAAGGAGCACAGAATATTGTGATAGTAACGAGGAATGGTTAAGAAAAGTCGTCTGGTATCAAAATAAGATAGGAAGCTATCTCTACCCCATAACCGAGGGCAATTGAACATGTACATACTTCTTGTGAACACGCCATCTGGAAATAACTCCAAAATATACCCCATCGGACTTGATTATCTTGCCAGTTATTTATCGCACTTAGATGTACGGGTGGAGTGCCTGGATTTGGACCTATGCATGCCTGAAACAAGAAAAAAACGGTTACAAGAGACTGTAAAAACCCGACAATACGATATTATTGCCTTCAATCTAAGAAACTTATGTGATCAAACGGTTGCCGGTAGTTTTTATATACCATTACTAAAAGAGCTAATTGAGTATGCCCGCTTAGCAGCAGGCAGCAACCAGCTTATTGCTATTGGTGGGGCAGGTGCCAGTATTTCTCCTGAGCAGATAATGCGCAAGGTGAATGCGGACGCAGTTATAGCCGGGGATGGTGAAGCTGGATTTGCTGAGCTGATACGGCTGCTCAATAAAGGTCATGAAATAACGGGAACAGTTATCTCATCACGAACTGATCTGCACAGAAGCTCCTATATTCGCGGATCATGGGGATATCTGGAACCGTACCTGGAACTTGGTGTCGATGGCAATTTGCAAACTAAACGCGGCTGTAACCGGTTATGCGTTTACTGTTCTTACCCGATTATCGAAGGCCCACATATTCGTTTGCGTAATCCGGTAGTTGTGGCTGAAGAATTTTTGCAGTTGGAGCGAATAGGGTTTAAGAAGATATTTATTGTAGATGCTGTATTCAACAACCCGCTGCATCACGCTAAAGAAGTGCTGCGAGCTATGATCGCTGCTAAATCAACGACGGAATGGACCGGTTTCTTTTGTCCCAAGTACATCGATCAGGAGCTTCTCGATCTTGTTAACTCCACTAACGGGGGTCATCCTGTAAAAATAACGATTGATAGCGGTTCTGATACTATTCTTAGTTCTCTTTCCAAAGGTTTTACCCGTAGCGATATTGTTTCTGCTACAAAACTATGTCGAAAGTCCGGTATTCCTTTTTCCTTCACGGTACTTTTTGGCGGACCGGGTGAGAATATAGAAACAATCGCAGAAACTTGTGAATTGATTAAGGAGACAAAACCTGAATATGTATCAGCTTCAATAGGAATCTATGTCTATCCCCAAACGAAGCTGGCAAGTATGTGCGCCTATGAAGAGCATGAATTACTCGGAACAACTAGCTATCCGGTTAACAGGGGCGGGGTTAAATTCCAGGTAGAAAAGCATCTGGAAGGCTGTGCATTTCCTGTGTATCTTCAATATTAATCCCTGCGTTAGCAAGCAGAGGCTATGCTTGCCTATCCTTTATGCACGGCTTTTTCATGCAGAGGCAATTGTCCGGCGATATTTCTAACCACCCGTATTTAAGTTTTTTTTCTCGAAATAAAGTAATATTTTTGTATCTTTTTTTACTAAGAGAACCCTGTAAATATTTTTGTAATTTTTCTAAAAAAACAATTACTTTTAGCAGTCCTTTGGTCTGATAATAATAGCTTGGATAATCTGCCAGAACAATAATTCCGTCATTATTTAGAAGACTATCTAAACGCTCGGCAAATCGGTCCATTAATGAATAGGCGGCATCAGGTTCTAACAAGATATTATCCCATAGGGAAGCTAGCAGTTTTTCATTGTGATATACGTTACGCAGTTCAATTCCGAATGTCGTGCAATGGTTTTCTATTACCAGGTCGTCCAGAAAATGGTTAGCCGTAATTATGTTAAATGGTTTACAGTTAAGTTCCCATAAGGTGTTAGCGATAGCGGTTACTTTGAATTTCGCATTTATATAATCAAGAAAAGAAACGGCTTTAACCAGGATCGAAGGAGCAATATCCACCATAGATAGCTCACCGGTAAAGCCAGTATAATGAAGCCCAAGTTCAACTTTTGGATACACTCCACAGCCTATATCCATTATCCTGGTATGGTTATCAATCCCGGTTTTTTTAAAGATATCGGACCATAATCTTCCGACGGCAGCGACAGAATAAAATTCAGTATAGAATTCATCGCTGCGATCCGGATTAAAAATATCAGATTCTATGGTGCCTTTAGTTGTTTTTTTTATGGTAATTATTTTTCAATCCTTTATATTTGCAGCAATAAATCGATCGCTGCAATAGACTTTTGCAGGCGTTCGTTCCACGTGCCGTTTATTTCTACAAAGCCGGCTTTTTTTTCAATAAGTTTATTCTTTATCATTGTATAGAAATGGTCTCTGTTATCGGGTGAATACCTATGCACATCGTCTATCCAGGGTACATCTATATCCATGAGTAAATAAAGATCATAGTGATTGTTTATTGCAGCTTTTTCGAGCCAGTTATCACATTTGCCATATAAAAAATTGCTCCAGACTGTTGTCGTTAAGATGTCTGTATCACATATCAATACCCGGTTAGAGGAGGGAATTACGGAACGTTCCAGGGCTAATTGTCCTTTGGCTATCTTGCTCATGTCTCTATAGCTGAGTTTTCCTTTTTGAGAGTGGATAAGAGTCTTGGCATATTCGGGAACATATTTGGTTTTATAATGATTTGCCAGGTTATCTGCTAACGTTGATTTGCCTGTAGATTCAGGTCCGACAATACATGCCTTTTTTACATAATAAGGCTTTACCGCATCAGGAATATATTCCCAGTATTTGTCAGGGTTATTTCTGATCTGGGTTGCTGATATGGGGACAGATTCTCTATTCATGTCTACTGGTATGAATTCAGTATCTAACAACTCAGCTAGTTTGTGTCCATAGTTCTCAGAAGCAAAAATATAATCAACTTTTTGCGGGAGGATTTTGTTTAGGCTATTTTGCCATATTTTCCAGAAATCAGGATTTTCAACGGGTTCCTGCGGGTTAAGGTCTGTTAAATGCAGTATCTTACATTCCGGGAACGCTGATCTGAGCCAGGTAATTCTAAGCTCACTGGGGATGGGCTCGTTTTTTGTTTTTTCAACAATTATATAGAGGTTATCAACGTAATTCCTGGCAAAGTTGATAAGATGAAAATGTCCTTTATGTGGCGGCATGAACTTGCCAAGAACTAACCCTGTTGTTTTTCTTTTTTCCATATCAGACTTTCATTGCTTCCTTGATGTATAGATGTATCAGGTTTCTATCAGGTTTTATTATAGCTTTTTTGCTCACGAACTTAAATGTGTTTGACATATCAAACGTGAAACCGGTTGCCAGGAAAAGATCGGCTGCTTTATGGATATTAAAAAAATCATTATCAAAAATCCTGCATAGATTAATGATATTAATTCTGTTACTTAATGATTCTGCTTCAAGCAGTGTTTTTTTCCATAAGATGCAGTCTACGGACCTTACTCCAAAATCACTCAGATATTCTATTAATTGATTGTAATTCAGGCTTACGGGATTGGCTATATGAAAGTGTGTATTCTCATGGTTGCTATGACATATTTTTACAGTAATTCCAGCAGCGATATCAACCGGGGTTATATCCATTTTCATATCACCAACCGAGATGGGTATTATTCCGGTTTTGACTGAAGATTTTAAGAAAATTTGCAGGAAGTCATTTTTAGGGGCTATTCCATATCTGCTATCTCCTGTCAGCAGTCCGTATCTAAAAATGTTTACCTTTATTCCTAGATCTATTAGCTTATTGATAAGATATTCTGCTGCCCACTTAGATTGGGCATAGCCTCCATATAACGTGTTAATACTGCATAGATCAATATTTTCTTTTAAAGTAGTTTCTTTTATATCACTGTTTACAAACACCGATAGGGTAGATGCATAATTTAAGGTCTTTTCATTGCCGTTAAGACAAAAATCTATAATGTTTTTTGTCCCTGTAACATTTGCAGCTTTTAACGAATCATAATCTTTAATCAGATTAACTTCTCCGGCCAGATGATATATTGTATCGATTTTTGTTGCGAGCGTGTTGTACCGATCTGTGTCCATATCGAAATGTTTTTTTGTGATATCACCGGAAATTGCATGAATCCGCTTAAGATATTCTTTTTTGAATTTTAGATTATACCTTTCAAAGGTTGTTAGAACTCTTTCCATAATATTTTGCTGAGATCCGCCTCTGATTATGCAATATATATTGAAACTTTTATTCTGAAGCAGATAATACAAAACCCTTGAACCAAAAAAACCTGTTGCGCCAGTAAGAAGGATGTTTTGAGTAGCTTTATTGGCGGTATTATTCTTTTTTATTTCAGCAATTAAGACTTGAATGTCTTCAATAATTGCGTCGATACTTTTTGGACTAACTATGCTTAAGGTATTGACTATATTTTTGATAGTCTTTTGTTCATAAATTACTTGAGGGGAGATTGATATTCCGAGCTGTTCCAGCTTAACGATTGCCTCAATTACTCCAAAAGAGTCTATCCCCTCGCTTATCAGGTCAGCGTCATCATTAACAGGTTTTTTTAAAATATTCTCAAAAACTTTTTTTATGCAGTGAAGAGAATCGGAGCGCTTCACACTTAAGTCAGGGTGTGAATGTAATTGAGAAAAGTCAATTTTCCCGGATGGCGTAATCGGAATATTTTTGAGTTCAATTATTCTGCTGGGGATCATCCAACCCGGTAGTATACCTGTTAGATTTTTTTGAAGATCAGCGTCCAACGTGCCGATAAAAGCTATGAGCTGTCCTTCACTTTTTATTACGGCACATTTTTTTTGGGTTACTGCTGAGATAGCAGCTTCGATTTCTTCGGGGTTGATCAGTTTTCCGTTTATTTTGAATTGCCTGTCTTTTCTTGCGCAAAATGTGTAGTTGTTCCCTGTATATTTGACCAGGTCACCGGTTAGGTATGCGGCTTCGCCGTTGAATGTTATGAATCTGTCATTTTCCGGTAGAGACTTGTTTATATAGCCTTTTCCTACGGTTTTACCGGAAATGATCAATTCGCCCTCGTTACTTATATGATAGGTAATGCCGTCCAAGGGCTTGCCGATAAACGGTGCATTCCAATCTGTGCTGCATATCGACAGACTGGTGCAGATAGTGGCCTCCGTTGGACCATAAACATTTATTAGTCTATATTTTTTTGCCCATTTTCTGATTGTTTGAGCCTGGCATATTTCTCCCCCTATAATAATAGTTGTTAATGATTCCGGCATACTTGACATATCCATTATAGATAACAGGCTTGGCGGAATGTCCATAAGTGAAATAGCGTTGTATTGTAAGAACTCATAAAGATTATTCAAGGACTGATATACTGTATTCTCCGGAATATACAACGTTGCTCCCGAACATAACGACACCAGGATGTCTGACATAGATGCATCAAACATTTTGTTGAGATACCAGATGCATTTACTACTATCCTTGAGGTGAAAATACTTGATTTGCTCACTAATCACATAAGGCAATCCCTGATGTGTTATCAACGATCCTTTCGGAATTCCGCTTGATCCGGAGGTATATATTACGTAAGCAAGATTGTCTGGATTGAAGGATGGATGCGCTATCGCAGGAGCACTTTCTTTCAAAAGAGATATGTTTTCCTTAGAAATAATGAAGTTGATATTCCCTTCAACTAATACCTGCTGAGTTCTTTTTTCCGGGTAGCTATTATCCAGAGGCGTGAAAGCAGCATCCGCGAGCCAGATAGCTAAAATTGAGATAATATAGTCAACAGATTTATCAAGGCTTATCCCTATTATCGAACTATGGCCTTGACCATTATTTTTTAATGTCGCCGCAACAGCCTGAGCTTCTTTGAGGAGGTCCTTATAGCTTATTAACCTATGTTCATCGGCAATAGCTGTTTTGTCAGGATTTTTTTGCGAGATATCAATAATGGTGCTTAATATGTGTCTGTCACGTTTCATAGATTAAACCTGTTCATAAGGATTGCCGCTGTAGTTATTAGCATGAGTACCGGTTCATAGGCGGTTTTTTCTGTTTCTGTCATATCTTTAACCTGCGTTAGCAGACGCTCAACACTGGTATAGCTAATATAGTTTTTCAGGTTTGATGAGTACAATGTGTCCAGGACGTAATCACTGAATTCAGCTGGATAGAGCGTTGCCGGAGGGGACATGAGCGGATGTTTTTGTCTGGTTGCTATGTCTTCAATAACATATTCTTTTGCTACTTCCCTTAAAATGTATTTTTCGATACTATTTATCTTTTGATCTATCGGAATTGTTTTTGTTATTTCGCATAGATTATGGTCCAGGAACGGGACTCTTCCCTCAATAGAAGCCGACATCTCCTGCCCGTCCCCCAGTGTATGCAAAATGTAATTGGCCAGAGTCAATTTGATCCACAAATACGAAGACTTATCGATCATCGAACCGTTCAGGCTTTTCTTTTTAGATCCGATTATTTTATTAAGGATGGTTGAGTATTCTTTGCCCTGACAAAAATCATGGGTAAACAATCCGTGCATTTTATAGCCAATGGAAGCTTTGGCCCTTAAAAAGGCCGGAACAAATCCAAGTTTGGTCTTAATAAAATCAAGGTCCAGTTCCTGACCAAAGGGAAGCTGTACTCCAAGGGAAGCCTGGTTCTTGTAGTAAAGTGCCTTTAAATCCCGGCTGGCAGTACAAAGGTCTTGCCTGAAATGCGGATATCCGGCGAATAGTTCGTCGGAGCCTTCACCGGTCAGGGCAACGCTAAACCCTGCCTCTCTTACTTTTTTAAAAAGCAGGTGTTTTGCGGAGATATGTCCGTTAATCGCCAGGCCTTCACCATAAAAAACCGCATCGGACAAGCTGTTTAAGATGTCACGGTTACTAATATGAACGGGATAAAACTTGATGCCCAGCTCGCTGGCTTGTTTTTTCGCCAGGTGATATTCATTATAGGTATCTTTCTCAAAACATAAGGTAAACGCAGGAATTTTATGGTCACTAATATTATTTGCTATAGAAGTAATTAAGGCCGAATCAATTCCTCCACTCAATAAAGTACAGACTGGTACGTCCGAATCGAGCCTCACCTTAACTGAGTTGAATAGCGTTTTTTTTAGGATCGACATATTATCCTGCAAAGAAAGTCCATTGCTTTTGTCCGGGTAGTCTAAGTCCCAGTATTTTTTTATAGTTATCGTATTATTCGCATAAATTAGAATATGTCCCGGTTCAATCTGCATAATATTCTTGAAGAGTGTTTTGTCAGGAGAACAGTATTGAAAACATAAAGAATGGAAAAGCTGTTCTTCATCAAGTTCTCTTTTTATTCCCAGTGCAAACAACGCTTTTGCTTCTGATGCCAGGTATATACCGTTATTATTATAATAATTAAGCGGTTTTATCCCGAACCTGTCCCTAGCAGCAATGAGCGTGTCTTTTTTTTTGTCATATATAATAAAAGCAAATTCACCGCGTAGATATGAGAGAGATTCCAGTCCATATTCTTCATAAAGATGTACTAGTATTTCGCTATCAGAATCAGTGCGGAAATGATGCCCTGAATTGATAAGTTTTTTTCTTATGCTCTTATGTTCGTAGAACTCACCGTTCACGGTCACAAATATTGTATTGTCTTCATTTGGAATCGGTTGTCTGCCGTTATTTAATCCGATAACAGCTAACCTGCTATGGGCCAGTGCAACCATCTGATCATTACGGAACCAGATCCCGGTCCCGTCAGGCCCCCTGTGTTTTAGAGCAGTTAATGCAGTATTCAGGTCATCCTGGTTAATGCGATTGTTTGTTGATTTGATGCCGATGATTCCACACATTAGGCTATACTGGTTAAGAAAATTTTTTTTGTCTGATCAAGTGAATCTTTGTAAAAAGCTTTGTTAAAATCTGCCAGGTCGAATATTTCACCATAAAGGTCTTCAATAAAAAAATTATCGTCGATTATTAATTTCAAAGCCTGATCAAAGCTGCCGTAATTGGCAAATTTTATCGTTATCTCTTTTTTTTGTAATTCTTGCAAAGGTAATGCTAGCTCCTGCGGAAATTTACTTTTAATGATGAGTGTGCCATGCTGTTTAAGCAATAATAGGGCTTTAAATATATTCTCATTTGAAATATCCGTTTCTACTATAAAATCGTATTCAGATGTAAGCTGATTGGTCTCAAGAAAGCAGTTATTATATCCTAAATATTTCAATATTCTGTGAGCAAGGATTGCTATCCTGCTGTGACCAAGGATAAGGACATTGTCCCCGGGGCGAATCCCGGTGTTTAAGATAGACAATGCTGCTGCGACCGGCTCAAAAAATATAGCTTTTTTGTGATTGATATTTTTAGGTATACGATATACGGATGATTTGGGAACAACAATGTATTCAGTAAATGACCCGTTATAATTAAGTCCCATAAATCGACTATTTTGGCAGGTATAGTGAGAAACGTTTCCACATGGGGTATCCTTACAACTTTGTATCGGGGAGATGCAGACCAATTCGCCTGTGCTTATTCCGTGACCGGATGATTGTATGACTTCTCCGACACTTTCATGCCCTAAGATAATTGTATGAGGGGTGAGAATTGCATTCTCAGCCACAAGCCTATCGGTCCGGCAGATACCTGATAATATTATTTTCACCAGAACATACGTATTTTTATCAATCACCGGGTAATTGATGTTTTTTAATTCGGTTATTCCGTTTTCTTTAATTAGTGCTTTCATTTTTCCTCAGTATAAATATATTATTACTGTTAAAATAGCGCTCTTTATATTTATTTAATTCAGCCGAATGATATTGAGAATGATCTTTGTAACCAATTTCTTTTAGGGACTGAATAACCTGTTGAAAAGCATCTGTAATGAGCTTTACCCAGTTTGATATGCCCAGGTTCTTGTCTGTCAGTGACCCGTATTGCGAAATAATCAGATAACCGTTATCCGATATATATTTATCTAAGGTTAATACTGTTTTTTTTACGAATTCAATGATATTTATTTCCTCTGGTATTCTCTGTATAGTCTCTAAAAAAACAGTCTCTGTTGTGTATACATCAACAAGGTTTTTTTCATGCAGGGTACAATATTCGTTAATTAATAGATCATCGATAATATGGTTTGCAACAACAAGTCTTGCGTTAGTGTTATGTAAATCATAAATGTTTTTATTAATTATGTTAACGGAGAATTCGGGTTTGAATAGTTGTATAAAATCCGTTAATTCATTAGTAGCCTCGTTACTGTAATCTATTACTGTAACCTCACCTGTATAATCCAGTTGCTTAAGCGCTATTTCCAGTTTTGGAGCCCATCCGGGACAAAGGTCAATGATATGCGGATAGTTTTTAAGGTCAAACGTTTCCAGCACTTTTGAGATAGTGCTGGCCAGATTATAATATGACTTGAAATAGATAAAGAATTCCCTGGTCCGCCTGTAGATATCGTATTTATTCCGGTTAACAAAATCAGTATATTTGTAATTGCCATTCCGGAGGCGTTCAAGCATGGCGTATAGTTCTACATATATATTATCCGCTTCTATTTCTGTTAAATCTCTTTTATTGATAAATTCTTCAATATTGTCAAGGACGGTTAAGATTTTTTTCATATTTTAAGTATAATTCAAAGCTATATGATTGGCAATTTGCACACGATACACTTAATCTCAGTTACAAGGGATAGTCGAAGTTTTTGAAATAGCCAGATAAAGTATTCGATATATTATTAAACCAAATATTATTAAACCAAAAATCAACAACATATCCGAAAGGCTTAGTTATGTATAAAAAAGTAATTGACGCCAAAGTCTCTAAAATTAAAGTCGTTAACGAATTTTTTGATGTAAAGGAAGTAAAAGCAATTTTAGGAAAAATTGCGCATCGCATATATCTCGATTCGGAAGTCCTCCAGTTACGACGCTTCATGAGCCATCAATTCGGTATCAATTCCAGAGCCCTAACTCTTGAGGAATTTAAACGGATCTACGTGGGGGATCATTTGCTTAAAATAGGGTTTTCCGGACCTACTAATCCATCGAAAGAAAAGATAGAAGAACAAAGTGATGCAGTCAGTCGTATCATCGGCAGCTTATCAAACAGGATCGGGGCTGTTGTCCATGGCGGTACAATGTGGGCCTTCATCAGGGCAGCTCACATAAAAGCGATAGAGAAACAAAAGTTATCTATAGGAGTTATGCCGTGGGTAGGCATCAGTGATCTTTTAAAGATCAAAGACGAGATCCCTGAGAATTTTCCTAAAATGGATTATCTCGCTATCACCGGGCAAGGATATGAAGATCATGCCAATATTTTTGCTAAAGCTTTGGACTTTTTAGTCCTGATGGGAGGCAGATCCGGGGCGCTGGCAGAAGCCGTCGCAACCACAAACCAATCGAAACACGTAATTTCTCTTATGATGGGCAATGAGCAGGACGAAGCTTTTCAGGTGTTTAAGAACGGTATATGGTATACCGATAAGGTTGATGAGATAGCTGAGTTTGTAGAAAACAACTTAATACCAAGTCAGCAGTTGTTTAAAGGCAGGCAGGTTGCTCTTCATGATTTTTTAAAAAATACCCATGATAAAATCAGGGTTGGATTTGCCGGTAATACCGGTAGAAAAACAGATTTAGGTCTTCATAACCAAATACTTTCAGGACTAATAGATAATATAAGGCCGTCATTTTTTACTCAAATGGAAGCAGTTTCCGGTATGACAAATGTCGGAGGAGTGAGGGCTTATTATGAAATGGCTAAAGAGAATAACATATCCCGATCAGGAATTATGAGTAGTAAAGGTATCGGATATAAGCTGGCGGATTGTGACAATATGGTCGTATGGGGTAATGAATGGGGAAGTGAATCCAATATATTTTTGTCTTCTTCAGATGTTTTGTTGGTCTTAGGTGGAGGAGACCAAACGGCAAAAGAAGCAGAAAAAGCGTTAGTATCAGGAGGCCGATTCGGATCAGGGATACCGGTAATTGCTATTCATGACCCATTGGTAGGTAATTGGAGCTATGATAGTTTTAATAGCATGAACGGCAGTAAACGCCTCAGTCGCGCTGAATATTTTTCTTCATCTCAACTTTTTAAAGCTGCGCAGAGACTAAACGAAGTTTTCGAATCTATTCTTTTACAGAGAAACAAACGATTTTAATTGCAAATAGCATTTATAATTCGACCATGTAACCGGTAATTTCTCAAGCTTTAGGCGGACTTTTGGCCCGCATTCATTTAAGATATTTTTCCCACAGTCCCAGCGCATGAACTAATCGCATAACAGAAATTGCCAGATGTCCGTCATGGAACTTTTCCAGATTACTAAAAGTATCTTTTAGCGAAACCCATTGGATATTATTATCTTTCAAGGCATTACCTGCAATAAAAAAAGATGTTACGCGTTCCGGAGTAATACCTACACTCGGATAATATTCCCCGGCAAGCCTGTGAATGTTCTTTACGTCAAAAGTCCCTTCGAAACTGTCTTTTATAAAAGCATTTACAGCTGAATCGCTATTTATGCTTTTTGGCAGTCGAAATGCAGGTGCGGTAATAATTCTGCTGTTGCCTTCTCTAATTTGTGGTGCCGGCAAGTCCCGCTCTTCCAACCCGATAAATACCTCGCCGTCATGCAGGACTACGGGTAAAGTAACAATTGTATTCGTACTAAGATGTTTCGGAATAATAAATTCGCGGGTAACTTCAGCCAGTTCATTGTTTGCAGAATCAACTTCTGTAAATGTTGCATTAATGTGCTCCAGGAAACCTGAGGAGTTTTGGGTTTTCTGAAATACAGTTTTTGGTTCCTTTGCGAATAACTCGTTAACACTGGTCTTTTCTTGTAGTTTGCCTTCAATTAAAACTATTTTTTCGCCCAACCATTTTTCCGGAACTAATCCTAAAGACCGAAGTAAAAAATAACAGTTCAGTTCTAATCTCGCTTCAGGCAGAGAACCGGTTTGTGCGGACTCTAAAATTTGCTGAATATCAAAAAATTCCAGGGTTCCTGATTCAGTCAGATCAGAATAATTATTGATTTTGTCAGGTTGGTCCCCAGAGATTTGAATATGTTTAGCATAGACAATTTCATCAAGGCCCCCTGGTGACGTGTATATTGTGGGTCCACGATTAATAGCTAAAATGTTCTGGGGTTTTATTCCTGCTCTAATAAGTAATGTCTGCTTTGTTTTTTCTGTATCAAAGCTATCGACATCAGCAACACTTATCGGCTCAATTATATATCCGCCGCTGACCCATTGATTCAGTCTGCTGCTGCCTCTTTCGTCAGTGTTAATCAAGGGGCGGGGAAAATTCTTTTTTGCCATGACAAATATTTTGTTATTAGCTTTATCATAATAATAAGGCAGAAGATCTGCAATATCTCCACCAGGCCTGCTGGCTAAATCAAAAATAGCAGAAGTTTCAATGTTTTGAAAATGACGGAACTGCACATAAGGGGTCTTTATGGGTTTCTGGTCAGTCTCTATAATTTTAACGGCTTTCCCTGAAACTTTTTGTGCTATTCCGGTCCATTGAATCGCAGGTAACTCAATAGGGGTATTTTGATTGTCAAAAATTTGCCAGTCTACGGCTTTGTCCGTGATAGATTTCTTTGGTAAAGCTAGGGAAGATAGTAATCTTAACCCTAGATTACTTAATTCATGTTCAAATTGATCTTTGGTCCAGAAGGTGAATTTGTATTTTAAATTAGTATTCCAACAGCTTTGATCATCTTTCCTGATTAAGAATTCTACTGCATCATTCAGCGGTAGAGAAAAGCTTCTTTTTTCTGGCTGATCAGTTGGAATTTCTGTTAATAGAAAGCCTCTGCGTTCCTGGTTGTAGTTAGAATATGCGTCCTGTGAAAAAGAAACCAGAAGCTCTGCATCTGATAAGCCGCCATTATTGGATTTCGCTGATAATTCCAGATTGACTATTTGTTTTCCATTATTAAGCTGAACGAAAGAATTAATAACCAGAGTTCCATCTTCATTGAGCTGGCTCACTTGTTTTTCTAAAATATTTCTAACAATTGCGGGATCATAATTATTAGTAGAATACTCTGTATGCAGGGCTAAATAATTGATAATCCCGTCCAATTTTTCCTGAGATGTATAGTTTAGAGTTTTGCGTTGAAAGGAAAGGTTATTACTGGTTTTTTCATAAGCTAACGTACTTGAAACCGGGTTGATGTCGACTAAACTAACTTCACGGTATTTTGTTGCAAAATAAAAAGCCTGGCTGCTTTTACCCCTGCCTAAATGCAGGGAAACTTTGTTTGATTTGCTTAAAACATAGGGCATACTTCTGATCATAGAAACTAATATCTCCGGATCAAGCCAATCTGATGGTTGTTTCGCAATATCTTCGGTCTGGTTTTTAGAATTTCCTGAGGCAATTTGTTGTGCAATACTTTCTGCTACTGACGAACTAATTCGGCCTTCTTTTATAAGTCTTGTAATTTCCTGTAATATTTTTTGTTTCAGTTGTTCGAAAGTATAATCAAATCTGGGGAGCTCTGTAAGCGATGTTTCACTGCTAATTCCGGCAGTTGAAGTATTATCAATATATCTGGTTTTAATTTGGTCCTTATACTTGTCCTCAAGTTGGATAATACTGTTTAAAACTTTGCTGTGCATTCCAGAATGGGCATTGATCGAAACTTGTCTGCCTTCTTTAATTGCCCGGGGCAGTACTCCGTTAATAAAAGATTCGACCGGATCTCTCTGTGTAAATATGATTTCCACGTTATATCCGAATTTCAGCGCCTTATCAATCAGCCCTGAAGCAAAATTAACATCAGCTAGCGTAGAATCATAAACCATCGCATAATCCGCCATATTGACACCGGTATTTTTTAAAGCTGTGGTTTTTCCGCTGCCTGATCCGCCGGCAGTGAACAAGATCGTGTTGTTTTTGAGGTTTTTTTGGTTGATCAGCATATCTTCATAGATATTCATGGTGAGAAGTGATGCAGCCGGATAATAAATGTCCGGATCATTAACTGAATATCCTGGAATAAGAAAAATTGCGTCATCACTGGAAACAATAGAGTGCAGGCCATAGTTTTGACTAACCCGCTGGTAATACAACCGGATTAATTTATCCATGTTATTTTCAACATAATTTATGGTTTTTGTTTCTTCTTTGGCTATTTCGGTTAATGAGCGTTTGTCGACTTTTTTATCTTCATAATTAATAAATTTCTTTTGCACTTCAATCCTTCCTCTTTATTTATATTTATCCGGTGAATCGCCTTAATACTGTATCCTCTATTTTTTTGCCCCGGATTTTTTGATTATGAGAAGATAAAATTTTTCTTTAATAAGTTTTAAGAGTGTTCTCTCCAATTTTATCGATGAAAAATTTGAATTATTGCATGTTTTAGTCAAGCCTTGTCCGGTGCAACATTTTTTCTCAGTTAACGATATATTAAAATAATATTGCAACCATACTATATAATTAAGATAAAAAATGAATACAAAGCTACTAGCGCTATCAGAAAAAACTAATAATATCAGCCATCTTAATAAAATAACTATTATTGAGAGGCTAAAACCTGTAGTTAAAGCTGCTTCAGCTGTTCTCTATATTCATTGCCTGGGGTTTAATCAGTTTGCGGATTATGCTGAATTTTTGCCATTTATTAATGGCTTAGAGATCAAACCGGAGAAGTTCAAGGGAAAGGACGCCTTGTTTTACTGGGAGGGTGATGTCCTTAAGTATAATCCTCAAGTATTTTCCAGACTAAAGCAATTGCTTGACCTGAATCAATTAAAAATTCAATTTCATTTTCCTTTGCGAGATATTCAAGGAAAAGTTCTCGATACTGCTAATCCTAAAGATCATGAAGCGTTGTTGCAGGTGTTTGGTGCCTATGCAGCTGCCATAAATGATTTTAATCCGGGTGGAAAAGTGAACATAACAGTTCATCCTCCAAAAATAGCGGATCATTCAAATGAGGAACAGATCAAAAATGCCTTGGTAAATGCCAATGTTTTTTATCGAAGGCTGGGGGAACAGATCGAGCAGGAAAACTGGCCTGTTATCATAGGGATAGAGAACCAGCCCCCCCCAAATATTAATAATTATAAAATTGATGAACTTGGCTACCTCATCTACCATTTTAATATCCTGCTTGCAGGTACCAATAACCGGATCCAGATTACCGTTGATAGCGGGCACTGCATGCTATCCGTTCAACATAAAAATGGAGACAAATTCTATTATAAACATCCGGCTGATGAGGCATCGGAATTGTCCGAGCTAGTGACTATCGATAGAATTGTGGAATGGTGCAGGGCAAACGGTAAATACATAACTAACTTTCATTTTCATGAGAATAACGGTATAGATCTTACGGTCATTGCCAATGGCAAGTCCTGTGACACGCACGCGTTTCCAACTCCGGAGCATATCCCCGGTTATATGCGTTATCTGGAAAGGGCAGTTCTGGAGAATGTACCTTTAAATCTAGAGATCGATAGCAGAAAGTATAAACCATCGGAACTTGCCGCTAGCATACAAGAGATTCGGACAAAAATCGATGAACTATGGCTAGCTTTGAGTAGCCAGCCGGACCGGGGATGAGGGCTTGTATGCCACCAATCATCCGGGAGTTAATCCCACTTAAGTCTGTGACGTTCCAGATCGAGGGACAAGAATTCATGGCGTTAAACGGTGGTCCGGAATTCACTTAAAGTAAGTTCCGATATCGTATAAATCATGACTGTTCCGGGTGCCGGTTATATCGATAACCTATTGAGAAAACAATCAAAATGGGCGAACTTGTTTTTTTCATGAGCGCAATACGGATTGTGCAACGTCTCCACATTGTTTTAAATACAGCAAATTGCTACCCAAATTGCATTCTTTATACTACTATATAAGAAATGTAATAAATCAACGGGAAACAGATAGAAAAATGAACGAAAATTCAACTGAATGTTCGCTTGATGACCTGGAACGCCGGCTTTGGGAAGCAGCACATATCATTACAGGCCCAATTGATGCATCTGATTATAAAACATATATCTTTCCAATTCTGTTTTTTAAACGTATTTGCGATGTTTATGATGAAGAATATTTAGCAGCTATTGAATTCTATGGGGATGAAGAAATTGCCCGTGCTCCGGACCAGCATCGAATAGAAGTACCGGAAGGATGCCACTGGAAAAATGTTATTGCTACTACAAAAGATATAGGGAAAGTTCTTAAAGCTGCCTTTCTGGGTATAGAGAAGACTAATGATCGCCTTTACGGTATCTTTGGTGATGCGCCATGGACTAATAAAGAACGTCTCCCCGACCATCTACTGCTCCAATTGCTCAATCACTTCAACAAAATTAAACTGGGAGTACAGAATGTCCGAGATGATGATATGGGGCGGGCATACGAGTATCTCATTAAACGATTTGCTGATAAAGCCAATAAAAAAGCCGGAGAGTTTTATACTCCACGATCTATTATCAGGCTAATGGTTAATATACTTGATCCTCAACCAGGAGAAACGATCTGCGATCCGGCCTGTGGTACCGGAGGCATGCTACTGGAAACCATACATCATGTTAAAGAGCACGGCGGAGATCCCAGGCTACTGAAATTAAAAGGCCAGGAAAAGAATCTAACTACAGAAGCCATTGCCCGAATGAATCTCTATCTGCATGGGATGGAGGATTTCGTAATCCGCCGAGGTGATACATTGCGAGATCCTAAATTTCTGATTACTGACCGGCTGGAACAATTTGATTGCGTTATAGCTAATCCGCCATTCAGTCTTAAAGAATGGGGATACAATAACTGGAGTTCTGATCCTTATAATAGGCATGTTTTAGGGCTGGCACCAAAAACAAATGGTGACTTCGCCTGGGTTATGCATATGTATACATCTATGAAGGAGATTGTTGGCAGAATGGCTGTTGTACTCCCGCATGGTGTACTTTTCAGGTCAGGCGCAGAAGCTAAAATTAGAAACAAACTGCTGGATATCGGTGCAATCGAAGCTGTTATAGGTCTTGCCGGTAATCTTTTTTACGGTACCGGAATTCCTGCTTGTATTCTTATACTTCGTAAGGTTAGCCCGAAAAAGGCTCCTGTCCTATTCATCAATGCAGAAGAGATTTATACAAAAGGCAGAGCCCAGAACACCTTAAGCGAAGTTCAGTCTGATGAAATCTATGGGATATATCAAGGACAGCATCAACAGGCTTTTGAACTGGAAGGTGTGAGTCGTTGGGTCGAATATAATGAATTAAAAGATAATGATTTCAACCTTAACATTGCCCGGTACGTTCAAAAACCTCTTGAAGAAGAGACCATAACTGTTGAAGAAGCTTTACGCGATTTCAAAATGAAACTGGGCGAACTGGAAATCGCTGAAAATGAGCTTGAAGTTTTGTTGGAGAGAGAAGGATTTGAGTTATGAATAATAAAAAAATGACAGTTTTAGTGTCCTCTTCGGTGTATGGAATTGAAGAGTTATTAGAAAGAATTTACTCCATTCTTACTTCCTTTGGATATGAAGTCTGGATGTCGCACAAGGGTACAATTCTCTCGTTATCAGGAAGCGGAACGGTTTATCGAAGAGAACTTTTCTCCACCAGATAAGGTTCTTAATAGTATTGAAAGGGAAAAGTTCAGATGAACAAAGAAGAAATTTCAAAATTACTACTTCTTGGTGAAAACCAGATCGTTGAATTTAAAGAAATGTGCAAACCTGATGCCATAGGACGCATCGTATGTTCTTTTTTGAATTCGGGTGGCGGGTATGTGATCTGCGGAATAAAAAATGGTGGTGTTCCTATAGGTATTAAGAATGCCATACAAGTAAGATTGGAACTGGAAAAAGACCTCATAACAAAGATTATTCCCAAAGCTATTGTTTATCTTGAGGTTCAGGAAATCCAGGGACTAGATGTTGTTATTGTAGAAGTCCCGGGGGGTAAAGATATTCCATATGCTTATAACAATAGTATTTATATCCGTGAAGGGGAGAAAACTCTAAAAGCATCAGTGAATATTATAAAAGATATGATAATGCGCCGTCAGGTTGAGCCTGAACGCTGGGAACGAAGGTTCTCTAATGCTGATATAGAAGTCGATATTGATAGTGATGAATTGCACACTACTGTCGATGCGACATTTGAAACAAGACTTATAGTGTTTCGTGACCCGGAAAACCTGGTAATGGTCTTGGAAGATCTAGCTGTCTTCAAATATGGTCGGTTAACTAATGCTGGTGATGTTCTGTTTACTAAGAACCCTTCATCACGATATCCCCAGGTGCGAGTCCGCGCTGCTAGATATAAGACTGACAAGACTGATAACGCTTATCAGGATATGAAATCCTTCGAAGGGCCGTTAGGGGAAGTACTGGAACAGGTTTATACTTTTATTATTAGGAATACCCCAACAGTTTCCCGATTTGCTCGTTCGTCACTTGTGCGGCAGGATGATTCGTTGTATCCCGAAGATGCAGTGAGAGAAGGACTAGTTAATGCTTTTGCTCACAGGGATTACAGCGATTTCTCCGGTGGTGTTTCGGTTAATATCTATCCGGATAGGCTCGAGATATGGAATTCCGGCAGTTTTCCTGATGGAATAACTCCAGAAACTATGGCTTCGGGGCACATTTCTATTTTAAGAAACCCTGACATTGCCCACATTCTCTATCTGCGCGGTATGATGGAAAAGCTTGGCCGCGGTAGCATGCTGATAAGAAAAGCTTGTGATGACAGACAACTACTTGCTCCGCAATGGACTTCTGATAAGTATAAAGGTGTGACCCTGACGTTATTTGCCGCGGAAGTCACCGCGGAAGTCACCACGGAAGTCACCACGGAAGTCACCACGGAAGTCAAAAGCGTAATAAAAGCAGTGGATGGAGAGCTATCCAGGCATGATTTACAGCAAAAACTTGGATTAAAGCATGACGAGCATTTTCGGAAGGCCTATTTGCTGCCTTCTCTGGAAGCGGGTTGTATCGAGATGACCATTCCTGACAAACCGAACAGCAGGTTGCAGAAATACAGGCTGACCGCAAAAGGGAAGCAGATCAGAAAAATACTTGGCAAAGAAGATCAGTTATGAGCCTGTCTCAACAACAACTTGAAAGCATGCTCTGGGGTGCAGCTGAACATCTGCGCGGGCAGATCGATGCCTCCGATTATAAACAGTATATTTTCCCGCTGCTTTTCTATAAAAGGCTTTCAGACGTTTACCAGGATGAATACGAAGCTGCACTGACATTTTCTGAGGGCGACAAAGAATATGCCGAATTGCCGGAACAACATCGCTTTGTTATTCCTTCTTTAGCTCGCTGGGAAAAACTCAGGGAAACGACTACTAATATCGGTGAGTTTATTCAAAAAGCCCTAAGAAATATTGAGAAAACCAATTCCCGATTGTATGGGGTTTTTGGAGATGCTCAGTGGACGAATAAAGAACGGCTTCCCGATCATCTGCTGGCATCTCTGGTAGAACATTTCAGCCGAATTCCCCTGGGAATCAATGCTGTAAAACAAGATGATCTTGGTGCCGCATATGAATACCTTATCAAAAAATTTGCTGATGATTCCGGACATACAGCAGCGGAGTTCTATACCAACCGGACAGTTGTCCACCTTATGACCAGAATTATGACACTGAAGCCCGGTGAAAGCGCCTATGATCCTACCTGCGGCACTGGTGGCATGTTACTGAATGCTGTGATGGATCTAAGATCTGACGGGAAAGAGTGGCGGACTGTTAAACTCTATGGACAGGAAGTAAACCTGCTAACCAGTGCAATCGCCAGAATGAATATGTTTCTGCATGACATAGAAGAGTTTGATATCCAGCGTGGTGATACATTAGCTGAACCCAAATTTTTAGAAGATGATCGATTAAAAACTTATGAGGTAATATTTGCGAATCCTCCATATTCCATCAAGAAATGGGATCGCACGAAATTTAGCTCTGATCCTTTTAAGCGCAACGAATTTGGCGTGCCGCCACAAGGTTGCGCTGATTATGCGTTTTTTCAGCATATTATTAAAAGTCTGAATTCGCAGACCGGACGGGCAGCCATGCTCTGGCCTCATGGCGTATTGTTTCGTGATTCTGAGGCAGAAATACGTAAACAAATAATAGAGGCTGACCTGATAGAATCGGTAATCGGACTTGGCCCAAATCTATTCTATAATTCTCCAATGGAATCCTGTGTTGTGGTACTGCGACGCAATAAATCGAAGGAACGCCGAAAGAAAATTCTTTTTATTAACGGCATCAAAGAAGTGACCCGGGAAAGAGCGTTTAGCTATTTAAATGACCAGAATCTAGAAAATTTAGTTGATGCATATTTTCAACCGGACAAACATGAGGGTATTGCTCGCATGGTAGATATTTCTGAGATACGGGAGAACCTACATAATCTCTCAATACCACTCTATATACGCAATATTGCGAAAGAAGATGAACAAGATCTTGAATCTACTATTGAGGCTTGGCAAGTCGGTAGAGTGGAGCTGAAAAAACAAACGAAAAAGCTATTTACTGCGTTAAGTGAATTAGGCTTTGGTCTTGAAGATAAACAAGAAGAAAAGAAGCCTGAAAGTAATACTGCAAATATACATTTCAAAAGATCTGTTTTTGCAGCAGAGATTGTTCATCGGCTACATAAAGAGCTCACATTTGGCCATGTTAAGTTTGCAAAAATGATTTTTTTGACAGAACAGTTGTGCGGTGTTGATACCGGATCTACTTATCATCGTCAAGTTGCCGGGCCGTATGATAATCGAGCATTACGCTCTATCGATAGCCAGATCAAAAAGCTGAAATGGTATAAAAGTAAAAAAGTAGATACCCGATATGTGTATGAACCTTTGGAGAAAGCTGGACAACATGCAAGGTACTATACTAGTTATTTCAGCAAAGAAGCGGATACTTTTGACCGAGTAATTAGTCTATTTAAAAAACACGGTACTGAACACTGTGAGATTGTCGCTACACTCTATTCTGCCTGGTTTGATTTTATTAATCAGGGAATAAGTCCGACAGATGATTTGATCATTGATGAAGTGCTCAACAACTGGCATGAAAGCAAAAAACGGATACCAAGAGAAAAATGGCTGTCCGGTCTCAATTGGATGCGGCAAAATGAAATAACGCCACTAGCAAAAACAGCTGGAGGTCAAAAATGACAGTATCATTGACCGATAAGCAAAAGCAAGATGGCTGGCAGATTGTCAGGTTTGGTGAGATTGCCAGAGACGTAAATAAAAACACCAAGAATCCAATTGAAGATGGACTGGAATACTATGTAGGGCTTGAGCACCTGGACCCGCAATCTCTAAGAATCCAACGTAAAGGGATTATAGCTGAAGATAATCCCAGCTTTACGCGTTTGTTCAAACCCGGTCAAATTCTTTTTGGGAAACGCCGTTGCTATCAAAAGAAGGCCGCTGTTGCCGATTTTGAAGGTGTTTGTTCGGGTGATATTATTGTTATCGAATCTATTCCCGGAAAAATCATTCCAGGGCTTCTGCCTTTTATAGTGCAATCAGATATGTTTTTTGCTTGGGCAGAAAAGACTTCTTCCGGTTCGCTTTCTCCTCGAACGAAATGGAAATCTCTTGCGACTTTCGAATTCCCGCTCCCGCCGATCGAGCGCCAGAAGGAGATACTTGAGGTGTTGGAGAAGGTGGAGGAGATTGTTGATCTGAATGTTACCTTCAATACGTGTGCAAATAAATTATTAAAATCACTTTCTGTTTTCACCTTAAATATTGTTTCTCAGCAAAATACCTCAAAAGTAAAACTTCCAACAGGCTGGACTATTAAATCTCTGAATGAAATCGCAAAAGTCGAACGTGGTAAGTTTACTCCCAGGCCAAGAAATAATCACATCTATTATGGTGGTAAATACCCTTTTATGCAGACATCTGATGTTAAATGTTCAGGCGGTTTTATTAAATCACATAGTCAAACTCTTAACGAAAAAGGATTGGCCGTAAGTCGACTCTTCCCAAAAGGAAGTATTTTAATCACTATTGCGGCAAACATTGGAGAAGTTGGATTAACCATGTATGATACAGCTTGTACAGATAGTGTTGTTGCAATTCAGCCGAAAAAGGATATTGAGCCTCTCTGGTTGCTTTTTTATCTTATTCAACTTCGTACATACCTAGACTCTGTTGCAACAGAGAGTGCTCAGAAAAATATTAATCTGGAGATACTTCGACCATTGAAGCTATCAGTTCCTCCTTATGATGAACAAATTAAACTCAGCAGTGCTTTATTGAATATGTATCAGATATCTTTTGCCCCAAGGTTACGACATATTAACATTCTTCGATCTCAATTATTAAATTCTATGTGGAGTATCGAATGACATTGAAAAAAACTGAATTATCAAAAGAAATTGCCTATAATGCACTGCAAAATTTTTTTGCCAATAAACCTTTCGTTTTATTCGGAACCGGAACATCTTGCGCTGTTGATTTGGGTTTTGGAATGTGTGCGTTGCAGACTCATCTTGAATCAGAAATGATAAAACAGGTATTAACTGCTTTGCAACAAAAAGAATGGAATGATGTGCTAGATGCACTAAAGAATAATGTTGACCTGGAATCTGCTATGAATTCGGTTAATGATGATAATTTAACAAATATAATCATTAAAATAACTGCCGATCTAGTCGCGGCAAATGACAAAAAACACTCAATAAATATTTTGACGGGTACAACGGTATGGCCTGCCATCGGATTATTTAAACATCTTGTAGATGGGCTTCCAGAGACAGACCGGAAATTACATGTTGCTACTCCAAATTATGATCTTTTGGCAGAGTATGCATTTGCAAAAGCTAATATTCTCTATCTTACAGGTTATTGTGGTGGCACACATAAAAAATTGGATTGGGTAAGAGCGGAACGACAACTGACTTATCCAGAAGTAGTGAAGAGATTATGTGTATGCAAATCCAAAAAACATATTCGGCTATACAAGGTACATGGATCGTTAAATACTTTTAGGCAAGACAATGACATCATTGAGTGTGATTCGTGGATGTATAACGTTCCTCCTTCTATGCAGCGACTAATGATCACACCTGGAACCTCGAAATATGAGAAATTACATCAGAACAGGACCCAATTATTAGGTGAATATGATATGGCTATTGAAAATCACAGTACATTCCTTTTCATTGGATTCGGCTTTAATGATAATCAATTAAATAATGATTCAATAAAGAAAAAGCTGAAGGATCAAAATTGTCATGGGTTAATTATAACTAGAGATACAAATGCACGAATAGAAACACTTTTAAATGAATGTAAAAATCTCTGGTTGGTTTGTAAGCAAGAACATAATGAATACACTAGAATTTTTAATAGCAATTATTCAGATTGGCTGAATATTGATAATGAAAAGTTATGGGATACTCAAGAATTTACAAAAAAAATATTAGGAGGATGATATGGTTATTTTTCAATTTGATGCTTCACATAAGTTAGGGAAAGTCAGAGAAGTGGATACTCGAAAAGTATCGATACTTGTTAACAGTGATGAGGATTTGCGGAAGGCAAAAGTGGGACAATTGGTTGCATTGAAGTTAACAGGGGCAGTTGAAGCATGGTTAATTGGCATTATTGAAAAAGTCATAAAATGTGTATCTATATCTAGTATGAATCCAGATGAGGAAACAGAAACCTTACTCGAAGGATCAACAGAAACGGTAGTAAACAGCGTTCGGTTAACGCTTGTTGGATCAGTTAAATGGGATGCGATAAAGAATCAATCAACCTTTTCTCGTTCTTTAACACAAGTTCCAGAGATCGATGCAGAATGTAGTGTTTTGCAAGATAAGCAGTTAGAAATATTTATGGGAGTTATCTCATCAGAAGGAGACAAGCAAAATTCACTTGAATTAGGTAGGTATACAATTGATGAATCTGCTAAGGCATATCTTGATGGAAATAAGCTTTTTCAAAGGCATGCAGCACTATTAGGAAGCACAGGTTCAGGGAAATCATGGGCAGTAGCCTCCATATTGGAGCGGGCGGCACAACTACCAAGTTCTAATCTAATTGTTTTTGATCTTCATGGAGAATACAAAAATTTATCCTATGCCAGACATTTAAAGGTTCCAGGGCCTGAGGATTTAGGAAAAGCCGGAAATGGCTTGCTTTATCTTCCTTATTGGCTCTTAAATGCAGTTGAAATGCAATCAATGTTTATTGATGGATCAGAATTTAGTGCACATAATCAGGTAACTAAGTTTCAAGATATTGTAGTAATGAATAAGAAGAAGGTTTTATCGAAACTTAATAAACAAGATGTTCTTAATGCTTTTACTTTGGATAGCCCAATTCCATTCGATATATCAAATGTTATTGAAGAGCTTCGTAGACTTAACGAAGAAATGGTTCCTGGAGCTGCCGCAGGCAAAGAAAAAAAAGGTCCCTTCAATGGTGACTTTGATCGTCTCCTTATTAGATTAGATAGCAAACTAAATGATCGTCGATATGGTTTTCTGTTTCAAGCGCCAGCAACAGAGAACACATACGATGCGATGGCTATAAATATAGCGAAGCTAATGGATTATCATTTGGATAAATCGCAAATCAAGGTAATTGATTTCTCTGAAGTACCTACAGATATATTACCTGTAATTGTGGGGCTAGTGGCAAGGCTTATTTATCAAGTCCAGTTCTGGACTGATCATAATAAACGTAGGCCACTAGCATTTATTTGCGATGAAGCACACCTATATTTACCAAAGAAAGACGGTAAAAATCCTATAGAACAAAGAGCCATTGAATCGTTTGAAAAAATTGCAAAAGAGGGACGAAAATATGGAGTAGCACTTTTAATTGTTTCTCAACGACCATCTGACGTTAGTCCTACCGTTCTTAGTCAATGTAATAATGTAATATCTCTTCGCCTAACTAATGGAGATGACCAATCGACCGTTAGGAAACTTATGCCTGAGAGCCTTGAAAGTTTGTTAGATACTCTTCCCATTATGGATATTGGCGAAGCATTGATAGTTGGTGATGCCGTATTGTTACCAAGCCGAATCAGAATTACACCACCAAATGAAAAACCACTAAGTGCTACTATTGATTTTTGGTCTGAATGGATAAAAAAACCAGAAAATCCGGACTTTGTAAAAGCAGTAGAAAATATGAGAAAACAAGGACGTGGGTAGATGCCCTTCAACGAACAAAACACTATCGAAAACGCCATTCGCGCAACCCTTATAACCCTGCCTGCCCACAACTGGAAATATATCCCGGGCGAAAACCTGGTGCTCTATGGCAAACAGCCACAAGATGTGTTCGTTGATATTTGGCTCAAGGAAGCATTGTGCCGTTTGAACAAGCCACTTGCAGATAATCCTGATCTGGCTGATGAAGTCATACATCGTATGCGTGGTGTTCTGCTTGAGGCTAGTTATAGCGGGCTTATCAGGGCTAATGAGATTTTTCATGACTGGTTGCTTGGACGGACATCTATGCCGCTTGGGAAAGATGGAGAGCATATTACCATCAATCTCATCGATTTTGATGACCTAACAAATAATCATTATATTATCAGCCAACAGGTACCTTTTACTGGGACGCGAGATGCCTATTTTGATCTGGTGCTCTATGTTAACGGAATGCCTCTGGTAGTCGGCGAAGTAAAAACACCTGTCCGTGATGCTATAAGCTGGCAGGACGGTGCAGCCGATTTCCTGGGAGGACAGAAACATTACTGGGAAAACCAGAAAGCCTTTTTTGTACCGAACCTGCTCTGTTTTGCTTCCGAAGGAAAATCATTCTATTACGGGTCTATCAGTGCTCGTTTCAAAAACTGGGCACCTTGGCTCAGCACGGAAGACCGAGATGAAATCGCTCAGAATATGCGTACTGTGCTCAAGAGTGCAGAGCGTCTTTTGAACCCGAAAACACTATTGGAAATCCTTCAGTCATTTATAGTCTATTCCACCGTTAAATCCGGGCAAGGCAAGCCAAGTTATAAGACCAAAATTTTACCAAGATATCCTCAGTATGAAGCTGCCAAAGCTATTGTAAACAGGGTTAAAACCGGGGATGCTAAACAGGGGCTTATCTGGCACTTTCAGGGCTCAGGCAAGTCACTGCTCATGTTATTCGCTGCTCAAATGCTTAAAAGCTCGCCGGAACTTAAAAACCCTACTGTTATAGTGGTGGTCGATCGTGTAGATCTGGACAGTCAGATCAATGGGGTATTTAGCAATGCTGCGGTTAAAAATGTTACGCCGGTAAACTCCTGCAAGGCTCTGGCGCTTGAACTCAAACAGGATTCCAGGCAAATACTTATTACTACAATATTTAAGTTTGATGAAGTTGAAATTGATGAAAATAATACTGAAGGTCTGAATAATCGGAATAATATCATTGTGTTGGTAGATGAAGCTCATAGGACCCAGGAGGGAAATCTTGGAGACAAGATGCGCTGGGCTCTGCCTAATGCTTTTTTCTTTGGGTTGACCGGCACTCCGATCTCGGGACTGGAACGCAACACGTTTAAACTATTTGGTGCTCCGGATGATCCGGGACGATATTTGAATCGTTATTCATATAAACAATCAATACGAGATGCAGCTACTTTGCCAGTCAAATTTGAGCCCAGGTTAGTAGAACTGCGGATCGACCGGGAAGCAATTGACCGGGAGTTTGAAGAGCTGGCAAAACAGAATAACCTTAGCGAAGAAGAAAAAGCTTATGTTTCTGCTAAAGCCGGGAAACTGGCACATTTACTCAAAGCCCCCAAGCGGATTACTGCTATCGCAGATGATATTTCTGCGCATTTCCGTTCACATGTAGAACCTAAGCATTTTAAAGGCATGGTTGTTGTGTATGATCGGGATGCAATAGTCCAAATGTATTACCTGCTAATCGACCGATTAGGTAAAGACGCTATTGAAGCAATTATGAACATTTCTCAAGGTACTCTTGAAGAAGAAAAAGATGAAAATGGAAAGCCCAGGAAAATTGCTCCTGATTGGCTCAAATGGAAAACCCTTGGTCTACCCATAGAAAAAGAAGACTTTAAACGCTGGCAAAGCATAGATGCCAGTCCGCAGGTACAGGAAGCGCTGCTGGATCGATATAGAGATTCATCTGATCCACTTAAAGTTATTATTGTGACAGCCAAATTGCTCACAGGGTTTGATGCACCGATTTGCTACACAATGTATATGGATAAACCATTACGGGACCATACCCTGTTACAAGCTATGTGCCGGACAAATAGGTTGTACTCTGACACCAAAAAGCATGGGCTGATAATCGACTATTTAGGCGTTTTCGAAAACGTAGCGAAAGCGCTTGATTATGATCCCAAAGAAATTGAAGGTGTTGTTGAAAGTATAGAAGCATTTAAAAATCTTTTTCCTCAAGCAATGGATAAATGTTTGAAATATTTTCATGGAATAGACCGAACTATTGAAGGTTACGAAGGGTTGATTGCCGCGCAAGACTGTCTGGTTGGGAATGACAGGAAAGATAATTTTGCTGCCCAATTCAATGTGTTAAAGCGGTTTTGGGAGGCAATTACACCAGACCCATGTCTTAATTCACACAGACGTGATTATAAATGGCTGGCACAAGTATATGAATCAATAAAACCAGTCGGAGGAATAGGTTCGTTGCTCTGGGAATCAATAGGACCGGAAACGATAAAGATCATCCACGAGAACACTGATATTGCCAGAATTCGTGACGATATTGATGAATTAATTATGGACGCAGAATCTATCTTTGAGCTTACGGAAGAAGAACGAAAAAAGAAAGCAAAGAAGCTGACTATATCTTTGATGGCAAAAGCCCGGTCAAAAAGCGATCCGCGATTTGAGGAACTTGGAAAACGGCTTGAACGCCTAAAAGAACAGTATGAAGCCGGAGTTTTAAGTAGCATCGATTGGTTAAAAGACCTGCTGGATGCTGCCAGAGAAATGGTTCGACTGGAAAACGAAACAAATGAGGAAGTTATACCTGATGACAAACAAGCTTTGACTGAAATTTTCCTGGAAGTTAAAAGTGATACAACCCCTCAAATTATCGCTAATCTTGTTGAAGATATAGACAAAATCGTTAAAGCCAGAAGGTTTCAGGGCTGGCAAAATACTCATGGTGGCCAAAAACTTATTCAAAAAGTACTCAGAGAGACTCTTTTTAAATATAAGTTGCATAGAGAACAGGAACTATTTGATAAGGCATATGGATATATACGAGAACATTATTAGTAAGCTGGTAATACGCGTATGACTTAAAGTATGCCAGGTATAATTTCTCCGGTGAAAAGTAGCCGAGGGTATGTAATCCATTCCGTCCCGCGGTAAATGGGTTAAATTGTGAGATTGTTTCGTGTAGTTCATACTATTGACGACTTCTTCGAATAAGAATAATCTCCTTTCAAAAAAGGAGGTAGCACATGGAAGAAAAAAATGAAAAAGAATTGATCATTATACGTATGTTTGATGCTCCGAGCGAGCTTGTCTTCAAGTCCTGGACCGAGCCGCAGCAGGTGAAGCGCTGGTGGGGACCGAGAGGCTACTCGATGCCTTACTGTACTATTGATCTGCGCCTGGATGGTGTTTTTCATTACTGTATGCGTTCGCCTGAAGGAACAGACTTTTGGGGCAAAAGCATCTATCGCGAAATCGATTCGCCGGAACGGCTTGTCTTTACTGATTCCTTTTCGGACGAGTCAGGCAATATAGTCTCGCCTGCGCAGTACGGACTTGGAGAAGATTGGCCGATGGAAACGCTGGTGACGTTAACTTTCGAAGAGCATGAAGGCAAAACCAAGCTCACCCTGCGATCCCTGCTAGGACCTGCTGTGTCGGATGCAAATATCGAGGGGGCTGTGCAGGGTTGGAACGAATCTTTCGATAAACTTGCCGAACTACTGGAGAATCCGGACCGGGAAGTGGTTCATACCCGTGTCTTCGATGCGCCGCGTGAACTTGTATTCAAAATGTGGCTCGATCCTGCACATATAGATCAGTGGTGGGGACCCAGAAACCTTACAACAATTGTCGATAAGATGGACGTTAAGCCGGGAGGTTCCTGGCGGATCGTTCAGCGCGATGAGCGCGGAAATGAGTATGCATTTAATGGTGTTTATCGTGAGATTGTGCCGCAGGAACGGCTTGTCCAGACATTTGAGTTTGAAGGCAATCCTGGCCATGTATTGCTTGAAACAGTGACGTTCGAAGGGCAGGATGGCAAGACGTCACTGACAGACAGAGCTGTTTTTCAGACAACTGAAGATCGTGATGAAATGCTCAAATCAGGAATGGAAAAAGGAGCGGCAGAGACCATGGATCGCTTTGCTGAACTTCTTAAAAAGTGATGCGGTAATAGGTCAAGGACTTTTTTAAAAGTAGTTTTTTGAAAAATAAGCATAGCAAAGCCTATATCGTTAAAAAATTAACGATTTCGAATATAAGACCTTAAACGGTCAGGGAAATTGACAACAAAATAGTTACTGAACACCAACCTTTCCACTGCTGTGTTGATAGAGCTTGTTGTTCTTAAGCAGAAAGAATAACAGCCTTACCAGCTTGC
>Ga0209000_1000233_pt1 | contig 66011 bp, 79 predicted proteins | sample RifGroD2_FD_183998 | JGI IMG/M metagenome (GOLD analysis project Ga0209000, IMG submission 183998) | Groundwater microbial communities from Rifle, Colorado, USA - Groundwater D2 (SPAdes) (version 2) | ecosystem: Environmental > Aquatic > Deep subsurface > Groundwater | place: Rifle, Colorado... | reverse complement strand
TGCACCACTCCAACCACAGGAGACACGTTTAATGAGGGGTTCCTTGGCGCAGGATATGAGAATACATGGTCGGAGGTTCTCGGTACGGTAGCTATCAATGAGGATGCGACGCTCGGCGGCACTCCCCCGGTTGGATCATGCACCGAGGGGTTGTATGTAAATTCAGCAATCGGCGCGACGGTCAGCACGACTACACACGATCTAGGTGCAGCTATCGCGAACACAAATGCGATAGATGTGTATATGGAGTTCCGGCTGATTTCATCGACCCTCCCAGCCGACTATAAATTGTTCCACGTCCTGCAATTTTCTGAAACCTCGAATCCCGCAGTGCTTCCGTTGGTCGCCTATCTGGATGTGTCAAGAGAAAGCGGTGTGCCTAAGATGAGAGCAAGGGCGTCGGCTAACTCAGCGTGGGTACCTGTTACAACGGGGGCATGGCACACTGTAAAAATCCATCTCGACCCTACCGCAGCCAGTAGTTACTTGCAAGTTGACGGGGGTACGCAGAACACGTTCACTAGGGGGCCAAGTTCTGGCCGATACATTCATGCAGGGATAACCGCAGATGGTAATTCGACTGCTGACTCAGCTATTGAATATGAGATTGGCCGTATATGGATAGATACCCCATGAGATACATTTATCTAATTATAATAAGTGTTCTGCTGCATACCACAGCAGGAGCTGCCGAGTACAGTGCAGCGGCAAGCCGGGAAACAGGCGTTGCCCCGCTCAGTGTGTTTTTTACCGCCGATCTCACTGGTGGTGATGCCACAATGAGCGAGTATCACTATTCCTGGACGTTTGGGGATGCAACGAGCGGGACGTGGGGCACGGATGGGGAGAGCAAAAACACCGCATCAGGACCGACAACTGCTCATATTTATGAGACTCCAGGGGTTTACATCGCCGTACTTACCGTTACTAATCCTTTAACCGGAAGCGTAGTGGCTGGTTTAGCAGAGAGTTTTGAGATAACCGTCACTGACCCGAACACTGCTTTTGCTGGGGCATTGACGACTTGCGTGAGTGATACAACCCACAATGACAGTTCAGGATGTCCTGCCGGTGCAACCTATGTCCAGACGGATGACCTGACGGCTCTTGCTGGTTATACTGCCGCTGGGGAGAGAGTATTATTGCACAGGGGGTCGAGTTGGAACCATACAGGTACAATCTCATTTCCCAATAATAACGGTCCTGTGTCTATTGGGGCCTATGGCACATGCACAACACCCGATGCATATGGGGTATGCAGTAATGCCCCGATTATTACTTCCGCTCAGTCCGCTCCAGCTTTCCTTACTCTAACGTTTAAGCGCGATTGGAGATTGAGTGATATTAAATTTGTTGGTTACAAGGACACGGCAGGGACTACATCTGCGTATGGAGTCACGACCGGAATAGCAGATGTCAGGGATATACTGATGATGCAACTTGACATCACTGGGTACGGCGATCCTCTGGGGGTTAGCACCTACCGGGCCAGCGATGCTCAACAACTGCTCAATATATCCGTCGCGAGTTGCCGAATTAGAGATTTTCGCAATTATGGATTGTTTATCGGTTCTGAAAATTTAACAATACTCGGGAATGAGATAAAGAATTCCGACCTGACCCATGCAACTAGGATGATATGGGCCTTTAAGGGGGTGTACAGTCATAATCTAGTTTCTGGCACAAGTCTTGTAAGCGGGACAGGACGCCAGGCAATGAAACTCCACGGCCCGGCATATTGGCCAGATCCAGAGGGGAGTGATGGCAAGACTTATGTCGGAGATTTTGCCACAACTGGGGAACTAGGAGTTAAGGATTTTACAAGATTTGTCGTTATCTCGGATAATGTTTTTGGCGCTTCCGGCCCCTGGCCTGTTTCGATAGGGCCACAAGATAGCGGCAGGGACGAGCGGGTAAGTGATGTAATATTTGAGAGGAACAAAATTTTAGCGCAGTATGGCGAAAACAGTTCTTTTCTATGCCAAGCCCAGCTACATTTCAGCGGCAGATACGGGACCATCAGAAATAATATCACAGATTCGACAGGTGGTAATCAGGGCGCGACTGGAATCGAGATAATTCATTGGGGGGTTGAGTGGGCACCTCAATCAAACAGGATATACAATAATACCATTTACCGCAGGCCAGGCGGCAGCACAACAGAATATGCTCATACTGGTATCATAATTCATGCTGACGCTACCGATACAATTGTAAGAAATAATTATGTTTCATTCCCGGATGTGACTGGACCAAAGACTTTGATAGATGATAATTCAGGTAGTGCCGAATCAAGCAACAATGTGATGACTACTACCCCATACTTTGCAGACCCAGATAACTCCAATCCGCTCCTCCGTGATTTCTCCCTCACTGCATCAGCAATAGAGGCCATCGACCAGGGGGCAGCAGTTCCAGTTTATGATGATTTTGCCGGAGCGGTACGGATTGCTCTGTATGATATCGGTGCGTTTCTGTATGGGGAGGGCGCTCCCGAGCCAACATGCTCGGACCTCACCCAAAATGGTGACGAGACGGGGATAGACTGCGGCGGGAGTTGCCCTGCGTGTGATGAACCAGCAGTCCGCAAAATGTGGGGCAGCAAACCTATTATGAGCGTGACCACTGCTGATTAATATGAAATTAGTATCTACCATTCCCCATCGTAGTCAAATGTAGTCAACAGCCAAAAGAGAAGGCGGTTAGAATTTCACTCCTAACCGCCTGTTTTATTTGGTGCCTGAGACGAGAATCGAACTCGTACTGCCAAAAGGCAACGGGATTTTAAGTCCCGAGGGTGTATTTATAGATCGGCTAAAATCAGGCTTTCGTGAAAATCTGCAGTGACTACTGTAGTCAAGGTTTTATGTTTGATTGGAAAACAGTAGCCGTGCGACCGTCTTTCCGGGGAGTTAAATCCTTTCGCAACTCTGGACCCTCATAGAGACAACTCGGTGCTCTTCTATCGAACCACAGGCGAATTTTCTCCACGCGGATTTTGCAAAAATGGTCAGCGACAATATCGCCAACTTTGACCGAACTATTGCTGAAAGCATATTCTCTTGCCAACTCGCGCAGCTTGTCGTCAGCTTCTTTGCGGATTTCCTTTTCTCGTAGAATATATTCTTCCAGATCCATCATTTCATCCCTCCCCGAATCTCAACCATCATCTTCAAAGCAGCGTCCCGCAACTTATTCTAGAACGTTCACGCATATTGTACGCTGAATTACCTTCGGCCCTGTTCAATATAGTACATCTCGAGCCCAAGGTCGTATAGTTCAAACTCTAAGGCGCATTTTCTATCACATAGGGCGATTGTATTCTTCTGCTTTTCGCACAGGGCAAACATCCGCTTTTCTTCTTCCCCGAGAGGTTTTATTAGTTTTAGGATAGTTGCATGATCGTCGCCGTGTTGTTGCAGTATTTTTTGGGCCTCAATCCTTATTTCGCATATCCTTCCGAGCGGGTTGGCAGACAAAAGAAAATCTATCTCCTTTACTTCTTTCTTAACCTTGGCGATTGCCTGGCGGACGATCTTTTCTTTCGTCGTCATCCCTTCTCCCTCTTCTCCTTCTTAGCCTTTTGCCAGTGCGGCGAGTGACATGCAGGGTTGGCACACACCTTCGGCACAGTCTTCCCCTTAGCGGTCCAGATATGGCCGCAGCGCTGGCAGCAACATTCCATACATTCTTTTAGTGTAATTGGTTTTTTCATGTGTCTCCTTTTTATTACTGTATGGAAAAATAATACTTGCATCGTTGCGCGGCGTCAAGTAGTATTTTGGTATGGGAAGGTTAATTCAACGGGAGGAATTGAACCTGTGGAAAAATACAAAACAGCGTGCATAGAATACGCTCGGGCTAGGGCGGCAGTGGGAACAGCCAGCAAGAAGATAGGAGATGCTCTTGCCGCGTGTGCCGATGATCAATACGATAAGCTGGACCCTGATTGTTGGCACCTATCGAATCCAGTCGAGCACCTGAAAATGGCGTATGCGCTCTCGAACGATGAGAATGGTGTGTATCATGCAAACCACGATGGCGACCCAGCAGAATATCTGGCTGGAGTTTGCCAACACTGCTTGTCTGCTCACCATGCGGTGCAGGAACGGAAGCAGGCAAGGCAGCGGTACGGGGCTGCAAAGCGGCGAGTGGCCTTCTTGGGTGATAGGTGCTTGAAGGATTTACAGGAGGAATAGACCATGCCAAAAATTCTACACCTAACGCTGAAAAAGAAATGGTTCGACCTCATAGCCTGCGGCAAGAAGACAGTCGAGTATCGTGATGACAAGCCATATTGGGCCACTCGTTTGATGGAAAACGATGGCAAACAAAAGCATTACGACGAGATATGGTTTCGCAATGGATATTCAAAAACATCTCCGTTTATGCGGGTCGAATACCTCGGGTGCGATTGGGTAGATTTTGTCCCGCAAACAGCGAACGGGGAAGTTCTGGAAGGGCCTGTCTTTGAGATAAAACTTGGCAAGGTTCTTTCCGCCAGGGGTTAGCTGAAGGAGGAACAATATGGAAGAATTAGAAATATGCGCCATTGCAGCGTTTAAGAGAGAAGAGGAAGCCAAGTTGATCAAACTCTTTGCTCAATATCTCTCGTTGGTAAAGTGGGAAAACAAAAGCCTTGCCGTGCTTGAGGCGGTCAGGAAGGCTTATCTTGAAGCGCATGGGGAGGAATAGAGCATATGAAGGTTCAATACAGAGGGCACGCCATAGAGGCCAACCGGGGAAAGTGTTTAGGCGGCTGGGATCTTCTCTATTTCAGCGTCTTCAGGATGTTTGACGGACTTGAGTGTGTCAGTAGTTTTGAGGACAGCGCAGAGAGGGTGGGCGACAAAATAAAGCAACTGAAAGAGCTTGTTGATGACGAGATGAAGCAAAAAAAGCCTTGGGGATCCGAAATCGAATATCACAATAAATGCCACGACTGCGGAAGGTTTCTCAAAAAGGAATTATGGGTTCCTAAAGACCATCCGAGAAAGGCACACGCCCTTTGCCGTGATTGTTTCAGCTTGTACGACTAAGCATATATAGGAGGGAATATGAGCGAAGAAGATTACACAAGAGGCTCCAGAAGCGCATACAGATTCATGATGCTCCATTGTATGCAAAATCTGGATGTAGAAACAGAACCCGAGGAACTTGAGAAAAAAGTTGCTCAACTCTTAGCAGAGCGCGAAGAGGCTATTGGCGCTTTGCGTGATCTATGCCGAGACTGCGGGGATAATGAATGGAGCGACGATCTCCACTTGGCCGACATTATTGATAAGCACCTCGGGCGGCATCTCGACCGATGACTTTCCGTGAGGGCAAATAGCAATGGCGGGAGCACAGACCAACATTGCTATTAAAATTTATCCACATCTGCAAGGATTTGCGATGTGGCTAGGCGGGTGTACACCTCCGTGACCTTGCTTGACGAGTGCCGCAGGATAAGCTGAATCGTTCGCAGATGCACCCCAGCCGTGACAGCCCTGATTCCGAAAGCATGGCGCAACGAGTGCGGGGTAATGTGTGTAGTAATCCCCGCCCGCTTGCATCCCCACTCAATTATCTCCCGCAGGTCGGTCAATACCCTGCTCGATCCCGGCGTAGCCCACAGATAACCTTCACGGACCTCTTTCAGCCGTCTTTCGAGGACCGGCACCAAGTATTTCAGCAACGGCACCATTTCAGGTCGACCACCTTTCCCCCGGACGTACATCGTTCGCTGCTCGATATTCACGTCCTCGGCTCTCAACGTGCATGCCTCGCCTTTCCGCAATCCGCCATAGTACATGCAGCAAAAGATACCCTGTTTCGGCCAGGGTATCGCCTCAATCAATCGCTCGATATCCTCTTGCGGCGGGATGTATGGCAATGGTGCCCGGACCATCTTTTCAGGGAACCGCTCGACCGTCGGCACCTTCTGGCAGTAGCCACGCTTCTTGGCCCATTTTAGGAGCTTGCTGAGGGCCGCGAGTTCCTTGTTGATCGTCGTCGGCTTCACTTCCCGTATCCGCCTGGCCTTATATGCCTCGATCATCTGCTCAGAGATGGAAGGGTACTGGAAAGCCCCGAAGTGCGGCAGTAATCTTTGAATGGATCGATTCGTGCGCTCCGTCCCGGCCGGCTGGTGGTCGAGGCCATACCAGACCATAAATTCAGGTATGGTTTCCGACATGCGGGGAAAAAGGTTTATCGGCGCGGCGGCCCTGCTTTCCAGGCGGGCGCCCCTTTCGGCGGAATACGCCTGATCCTGCGTGCCTTCCATGGCAATGCGCTCACGCCTCCCTTTCCGGCCTTGCGGATAGAAATCTATGATCCACCAGCCTGCTTTTGTGGGGTGCGGCCTGACGCTCATTTTTCAATCACCGATTTTATCTCCCGGAGCCGGTCGATACATGACTCGAGGAATGCCCTTGACCCGTACCGCCGATACAATTCAATGAACCCCTGCAGCTCGTCATCCTCCCGGGTAACCATTCCAGCCCTGCCAAACAGAAACTCTTCATAATCCCGGCCAAGGTATTTGCATATCTCCCGGCGCAGATCCTCGTCACCACCGCGGCGGCCCCGGATGATATTGTTCAGCCTCGACGGGGTGACGCCTATGGCCTCAGCCATTTCCTTCTGATGGCCGTGTGGTTCGCCGGCCAAAGCTTTATTGAGCTGCGCGGCGAACCTTTGGGCGATTGTCTGCTTCACGGAAAATCAGTCACACCGGGAAACACATCGGCCATGCGCGGCCCCACACCGGTTTATGCACTGGCCGTCTCCTTGGCAATCACCGATGCACTGGCCTTGCTCCGAGGCACAGTCTCCGTAACATTGAGCGTCGGCGTAGAGAGATGCTGCTGTAAATGTCCACGCTGCGATAACGATGATTACTGTGGCTAGTTTCTTCATTGCTCGTCTCCTTTTGGTTGCGGGTTCTTCCGCCGTTCTGTGTGCTTCCGCCTGTCTTCGTCTCTAAACGCCTCAAAACATTCGTTTATTTCAGTGGCCGACACGATAAAATATTCCAGCCCGCCATATCTCATCGGGGAAATGATCAGCTTGTAAAAATCGTCACGGATAAATTTATATGTCCTCGTCTCCTGGTGTGTCTCCATGGCCTCTTTAAGCTTACAGTCGTCTCCGTCGCATTGGTCATCAAGGCACGTCCCACAAAGTGGTCCTCCGGTAATTCTGCCCCAGATGAGCGAAAGTTTGTTTTGAAACTCTATGATGCCATTTCGGACTATCAGTGTGGGGTTGGGCAGCATTTCAAACACCTCATTCCACATCTCAAGTCGTTCTTGCTCTTTGCGTTGCTGGTTGGCCAATGTTTGCAGGGTTGCGGCGAGGGTGGTGGCGGCGGCACAAATGGTATCGAAACCATTGGCAACCTGTGGGGGTGCTCCTGTTATTTCAATCCGCTGCGGTGCCGGGAGTAGCGGTATTTCAGTTTTGCCATTCTGGACCGGGAGCCCTTCAAGAACCATTTCTCCGAGCCGGATAAACTCTGAGTGCGAATAGCCAAAGACCTCGGCTATATCCTGCTCTACCTCCCTGGATGCCCTGGAAACCTTCCCCTTTATTACCCTCTCATGGATGATCGCGTTTACCCATTGGACCGATAGTCCCGTCTTGTCGGCGAGAAGTCGCTGCGTGATTCTCTGCCCGGATAAGGTTTTAGTTTTTTGATTCAGTTTATGCCGAAGCGCTGCGGCAAACTTTGCCCCGAAATCCTCTGCCATCTCCCCCCCCTAGTTGTTTTTCGTTCATTGCCTCAGCCTCCGTATAGCAGTTTTTTACGTAATGTGAAACTGTTTTCATACTTCATATATACTCTTTCTGGAACTATTGTCAAATAAATTATTTCATTTTTAACTTGCTAGATATACGATGTTTTTTTAATAAACATGAAATAAATGGAGCTATAAACATATAAAAACTTGTTTTTTCCTCTTGTAAAACACAAATAGCTCTGATAGATTCACCATCAGAAACAGAAACACAGCGCTTCATCACAATAGAAACAGAGGGCAAATATGAAACAGGCGGGTATTGCAAAACTGGTAGGCACAAACTCAAACTGGTTCTGCGCGATAGTGAACGGCAGGGCCGACGCCGGGAAAGAGTTGGGCGACGCTCTGAATAATTTGGTCGGCGGGGGGATGGAACTGTGGACGCTGGACAAGAATCGAGAGAAACGGAAGCCGCTTATTAATGAATACCTGGCTGCATTCAAAGCGGCCAGAAAGGTGGTGGCGAAATGAATGAACTGATGGTTGTGCCTCAAAACGCTGGGAGCAAGAGAATGTCATCGGTCGAGATTGCGGAACTGATGGGTAAAAAACATCACCACGTTATTCGTGACATTAAAAAGCTTATCGATGGCGAGGCAATAGGACTATCCAACTTTGGACAGTCCTCCTACACCAACGCACAGAACAAAGAGCAGCCTATGTACCTGCTCGACTTCGACGCGACCATGACCCTGATCACCGGGTACGACGCAAAAAGACGAGCGATGGTAATCAAGAGGTGGCGAGAGCTTGAGACACAGGTCGCCGCGCCGGTTGACCACTCGGCCCTCTTGAATGACCCCGCAGTAATGCGGAGTCTCCTTCTTAATTACACAGAGAAAGTAATCGCCCTCGAAACGACCATCGCCGAGCAGGAGCCGACCGTCAAAGCATACGACAGAATGTGTCTGGCTGACGGCCTCTTGAATATCACCAACACCGCAAAAACTCTCCAAATCAATCCAAACCAGCGCCTCTTTGCCTATATGGCCTCTCACGGCTGGATCTATCGCCGTATCGGCGGGAAGGGATGGGTTGCGTATCAGGACCGGATTGCGCAGGGCTACATGACCCACAAGGTCACGACAGTACAGACGAGCGATGGGCGGGAGAAAATCGTAGAGCAGGTGCTGGTCACGCCGAAGGGAGTTGCGAAACTGGCGAAGGTTTTCCCCCAGGTTGCTGCATGAACATCATTTCTGCCTCATATGGAAACGATTCCATAGCCTTGTTGAGATGGGCATACGAGCAGGGAATTGAGGATTGCTATGTGGTTTACGCAGAAACAGGGTGGTGCCGGCAAGACTGGGGCAGGAGGGTGCAGGTTGGGGAGCAACTCGCTGAATCATACGGCTTTATAACGTGGAGAGTGAAAGGGCAGTTCGATTTTGAGGGCTTAGTTAGAGCCAAAAAAGGTTTTCCATCAAACGGCCTTCAGTGGTGTAGCGGGATTTTGAAAGGGATTCCCATTGATGAGTTTAGCGACTTTTTAGACCCGGAGGCCAGAGCAACAATGATGATTGGGAAGCGGCGAGAGGAAAGTGAAGAAAGGAAAGACATCCCAGAGTTTGATTATAGCTCACCTTTTCATGGAGGTCGGGTTGTTTGGCATCCGCTTTACAAGCACACATCCGGCGAGCGCGACAATCTTATTAGGAAAACTGGCATTGAAATACTTCCGCACAGGTCAATGGAATGCTGCCCTTGTATAAATGCAAACAGGGCCGACCTCCTGCGAACCCCAGAAGAGCAAATAGAAAAGGTCCGAAGGCTTGAAAAAGAGGTAGGCAATTACATGTTCCGCGAAAAAAAGCACATGGGGGCAAAGGGCATAGATGAAGTTTTGAAGTGGGCCGCAAGCGACAGAGGAAAGTACAGGCCTGGGCAAGGGATGCTATGGAACTATCGCGGAGAGTTTTGCCAAAGTGGTCTTTGTGGGAGCTGATCATGACCCAATTAGACAGAATAGAACAAATGCTGCAGCAGCTACTAAACCAGCAGCAATCGCCACAAGCCCCGCCAACATACACCCCGACCATCGATGACGAGATGCACGCGGTGAGGGCGCAGGGCGGGTCTATTACAGAGTGGCTAAAGCAGCGGGGAAAGAGGTCAAAAGTAGGACGTGGAAAAGGAGACAAGCGATGACTGGGTTGAAGATCGAAGACAAGTGGAAGTGGGCGGCTATGGACATTAATGGTTCTTGGATCGCGTACCTTGACATCCCTATAATCGTAGGGAGCAATAATTACTGGTCCCCCCGGGATCGCAGCAAGAATTTCGCAGATGTCAGCCTAAGAGCATTTGACATTCCTCACGCAGAAGACTGGCAAGACTCCCTCCACGAAATCAAAGACGGCAAGCTCATCAAGTACGTCGATATCCCGGCTGATGGGGAGCGGGTGATCGTGGGAGAAAACGCCTTACGCCGCATTTCGGCTGGAGTTCTCAGTAAAAACGGCAACCTTTTGTGCTACTTCAAAGGCATGTCAAAATGGACTAGCCATGGGGCTCTATCTGAGTGGTTGACTTGGCGTAGACCAACCCCTAAAGAACTGGAGGAATAACCATGCACAACTCAAAATCATTCTGCCTGTTCTGTATAGGATTCCTCACAGCGGTAACAATCCTGATCATCGCAAACCGCGACTGGATTGCCGCGGCGCAGGTTGGCGCTCAATCACATTTTGCTCGATTGGAGGTGGGGAGATGAGAAGTGCGATATTTTTCGGAATGTTGTTTATCGCTGAGTCTAACGGCCTGGAAAAAATGGAAGGTGATATCCTGACGTTTTTCGGAACAATGGCATTCGCAATAATGATCATGGATGTTGTTGATTTTTTAAACGCTTGCTCAAGGAGATAAGGCCATGACAGCCTACCTAAGAAAAATGAACGCACCAGTCCGCCGCCGCAAGCTCATATCCAAGGCAATCCAGATCCACAACGCCGGCTTTGAACGCTTCCTCTGCCGCCTCGACAACATGACGCCGAATCAGGCCAGGATTGCGGTCATACTGGGCTCTCTCGGAATGTGGGCCGGGTTGATTGCTCTTTGGGCTATTCTCCACGTCGCGTAGAAATAAACGGAACAATAGGCACGGTCGGCTCCGCATTTCCCCTTTACAGCAGGTTGTCTCCTCCAATAGCCCTGCGCCGATACCGCCGGCAGTATCGATAACCGACCGATGCCGGAGAAGTTTTAACCTTAACCACGGAGAACATCATGGCAGAAGTAAACAAGGAAGTTATTGACCGCAAGTTCACCTTTCTAGCGATAAACCCGGTGAACAAAAAACGGTACACGGAAAATAATGCTGTTGTCTTCTGTGCCAAAGACGCGGCGCTCCCGGCAGCAATCGAGAGATACATCGAAAAGTGTGTCGAACTCGGCGCAAACGCTGAACATATCGCCAGCGGGCGGTTGTTGCTCGAAAGGATTTTGCGCTTTCAGGAAACCGAAAAGCGGGTGCCTGATACGGTAGGCGCGGAGATCGAAAGGTGTATCGACGGGATAATTTAAAGGAGGTGCCAAAATGATCAGAGACGGCCCCAAATAACACCACATAGACGATAGCCAAATAAGCAACAGATCAAAACAAGATCGGCCCAAAAGTGCGTAACGCCAAGACGGGCTTGCCCCATACCTTCCGAGGATGGGGCTTTTGGGGTGAAACCATCGGCATGGTGGCGGAAGAGGCAAAGACGCTAAGCTATATGGGGTGATGCAGGATTGGAGAAATAGCCTTGCTGTAAGACAAGTCGGGTAAACACTCGGGAAGTAAGGACAGTCCTATAAACTTGATGAAAATATTAACCAATGTCCCGCGCTGGCGGTGCCGACTAACATCAAGCATATGCAACGCAGGTTCGAATCCTGCCCATGCCGACCATTTTTGGAAATCATTTATCAACCATCAACCAAGGAGAATCCGCATGAACTATTAGACTAAACCAAGGCATTCCCGACACCGGGACCAATTCACAATTGTGCCGCCCCGGCTGGAAACGGTCGGGGTTAATTTTAACTGGAAGGAGAAGAGATGGGAGCAGCGCGACAGTACAACGAAGCACAGACGGCATATAAAGAGCGACGGAAGCAGGACAACAAAGACCTCAAGCGCAGGTTGAACGGCTTCTTGTTCTGGCCGAGCGAGCGCGGCACCTACCACCATCCAAACCCAAGGCCCAAGTTGACCAAGGGACAGCGGAAGGATGTCCGAGCCGCGAGGATCTTCAGGGCGATACGGGCCGGTAAAACCTGTTTCAAATCAAAGTTTCTCAGGTCAGCTACCAACGAGCCAAAATGAGCACAGGTAAGCGCACAACCCCCAACCTTGAGGCGATATTCGCCCTGCAGCTTCGAGCAACCGGGATGCCTCCGCATGTCACGGAGCATGTATTTCATCCTACTAGGATGTGGCGCTTCGACTTTGCGTGGGTGGATCTCAAGGTAGCTGTGGAGATAGACGGCGGGACGGTAGGAATGCGCGGCAGGCACGTCAGGGCGGAAGGGTTCAGGAACGATTGTCTTAAACTGAGCGAAGCAGCGCTGCACGGCTGGCTGGTCCTGCGCGGCGATTCGGTGATGGTTAAAAATGGGAGCCTGCTGGCACTGGCCGAGCGGGCGGTAAGGGGAGTAGGGCATGAAGCAAATACCATTTCCTTTTGCACGGGCGGCCTGGTTCGGCCAGAGGCCAATCAGCCGCGAGGAATTGCGAGAGAGGAAGCGCAGAGTGGATCAGCGGGCGCGGGAACTGCATCTGGCGTCTCTGTCGCCTGCGGAAAGGGCAAGGGAAAGGCAGGAGGAAGAGTTACAAGAGGAATGCGATAGTAGGCAGATGGTTCTGCCATTTCAGGAATAACAGGGAGGGAGATATGGACCTGACAAGTTTTTGTTCGCTCGATCGAGAGATGCCGACATTTTCCAAGCCGTTCAGCCACGGGGATTTTACCTATGCTTCCGATGGCCGCATGATAATCAGGGTTCCGCGCATACCCGAGATATCCAGCGCAAAGCCTGACGCGTTAAAGCTCGAGAAGTTGGGGTTCCCTGCTGACGGAGAGTGCGTGACAGAGTTTCCCGAATACGAAGCGCTCGAAAGGCACAAGTGCCCTATTTGCAAGGGATACGGGAAGGTAGAGGAATGCCCTGAGTGTGACGGTGAGGGGAGTGTGGAGTTTGACAATGGGTATCATATGTATTCTGCCGATTGCAAGAGCTGTGGCGGCGAGGGTGCGGTATCTGGCGGCAACGAAAAGTGCAGCAATTGCAACGGTACCGGGAGGTCATATGCGGACGGGTGGGCGCATGTCGATATCGGTGATGTGCGACTGAGCGCAAGGCTGCTGGACAAAATCAAAGACCTGCCGAACGTCAAACTCGGGCCGGTTGATGGGGCAGAAAGGAAGATGGTCGCCTTTTCCTTCGACGGCGGCGATGGCGTCCTGATGGGTATGGTGAAATAAAAGCCGGCTGACTATTGGCGTAGCCAGCCGGGCGCAACAAAGGGAATGAACCTTAAAAATATCACAACAGGGAGTGTAACGCAATGGGGAACGAACTTATTGAGCCAGGTATTTATTTTGACATGAGCAATGAAGACTATCACGCAGCCATTGGCGTGAGCAAATCAGGACTGGCATTGTTTGCCAAGAACGCCGAAAAGTACCACTGGCGATATATCCTCGGCAACCGGGAAGATCCCAATCCACAGTACGTCATCGGCTCGGCAGTGCATACCGCCACCCTGGAGCCGGATAAATTCGACAAGCAATACATCGTTGGTCCTGATGTCAACAAGAACACCAACATCTGGAAAGCCTTCGTCCAGAGTAATTCAGACAAGGACATTCTCGGGGTGAATGATTACGACTCGATTATGGGCATGGCCAGTGCTGTTCGCAAGCACCCTGTGGCCAAGAATCTGCTCGTTGATGGGTATGCCGAGGCTAGTGTTTTTGCGACAGAACCGGAAACCGGAGAACTGGTTAAGGTAAGGCCTGATTGGGTGACTGAGGATGTTATCTGTGACCTGAAAACCACCACGGACGCCAGTCCCTCGAAGTTCTTCCGCGATATGTACACCTACTCCTACCACGTCCAGTCCGGTATGTATCCCGAGGTTTTTAATATGCTCGGGTCCGGCCCTGCTATCTCCGATTTCGTTTTCATCTGTGTCGAGAAAGAACCTCCCTTCTGTGTGGCGGTGTACCGAGCCTCCGAGGAAGACCGGGAGATGGGGCGGCAGGCATTTCGCCGCAACCTTGTCAGATTTTCCGAGGCAAGGAAAGCGAACCGCTGGCCGGGATACAATGATGATCGGATCATCGATACGTCCTTGCCTGGCTGGGCCAAGCGCGACGAAGAGAGTATGGCTCTTAACGATCCCTCCGCGTCCTTCTAGCCCTATGAAAAATATAGCATTCCAAAAGCGCAACGGTATGGCTGTGCCTTTTACCCCAGAGGATGTTGCCGCATGGTCTGAGTTCAAAGAGAACCAGATAACCAAGCACAAGGTTTCCGGGGTCAAGAAAGAGCGGTCATACCTTCAATTGAAAATGCTTCACGGTTGCCTCCGCACAGTAGCTGAAAATACTGATAATCCGAACTGGAATACCTTAGCCAAGGCAAAGTTCAGCCTCAAGGTTGCCTTGCACTTTATTAAAGAGGATGTGGTTGTGGTCGATCGACAAGGTGGGGTCCATTTTGAATATCGCTCTTTTGGTTACGCCGATCTGCCCCACATGGAGGCAAATAGGGTCTTCGATAGATCGTGGCCCCTGCTCGCCGCGGTGATTGGCGTAACTGAGGATGTGCTTTTGCAGGAGTCCAAGCACCAGGAGGATGAACGATGATAACCGGGGCGAAGTACATCAAAATGGTTTGCGATATGGGATGCATCGTCACCGGCGAGCCAGCCGTCCCGCATCACCCAAAATTCTTTAACAACGGCGCCGGCAGGGTGTCTGACTTCCTGGTCATCCCCCTGGCTCCAAGACTGCACACGATGCAGAACGACGCAATCCACAACAACCGGTCGCTCTTTGAGGATCGGTATGGAAGAGAGATAGACCTCCTGGCCAAGACTATCCAGGCAGTGGTGTCAAAACTTGCCAGAAAATGACCAATAATTAAGGGATAAAGGAATATACCATGAACGATATGATCCAGAACGATAGCGAACTTATGCCGGCCACAACCAACTACACAGGAGCCGTTGCCGGAGTGGAGCAATCACGGGCGGTGGCAGAGGTGCAAGCCTGCCTTGTGCTTGCTAGATCAAACCCTCGTAATGAGGTGCTGGCCGAAAAGAAGATCCTCAACGCCTGCAAGCGTCAAGGGTTGGCTGAAGGTGCAAGCTATTCTTTCCGCAGAGGATCGGAAGTAGTGACCGGTCCAAGCATCCGCCTGGCCGAAGTCCTGGCCAGGTATTGGGGGAATATCAATTACGGGTTCCGCGAGATCGGCCGCGGCTCTGATTACAGCGAAATTGAGGCATTCTGCCATGACTTTGAAACCAATGTCAAAGTATCCCGGACCTTCCAGATCAAGCACTGGCGCGACAAGAAGGGTGGTGGCGCGGCACTCACGGCAGAGCGGGACAAGTATGAGCATGTCGCGTCTCATGCTCAAAGAAGAGTCAGGGCATGTCTGCTCGAGATCATCCCCGGCGATATCGTGGAGATGGCAGAGGAAGCCTGTAAGGCGACACTTGTACAGAGTATCGGCAACATAGACGACAAGATTAAACAGATACTTGAGGGTTTCGCCAAGCTCAATGTCACACAGGCCCAAATAGAGGCATATATGCAGCGGCCTATCCGGTCGATTGTACCGGCAGATGTGGTCATGCTTCAGCGGATCTTCCGGTCAATCCGTGACGGTATCGCGTCTGTCGCTGAGTTTTTCGAGGAAGGGAAGGAGAATGCGGCACAGAAGATCGCTGACAAGTTCGCCGCGAAAACCGCAGTACAGGAAGAGAAGTCTGAAGACCAGTCGGCAAAGACCGCTGCCGTTCCCCCGGTAGAGAAAACCAAGCCAGCGGCCAGCAAGAAGCCGCCGGTCGAGAAGAAAGCCGACCTTCCTACAGACAAGCCTGTCGATGAGGCCAAAACCGAGCCAGCCGAAACAGAAGACGCCTACGCCTATCCTCCCCAGATCAAAGCCGAGATGGAAGAGGTTGACAAGAAGAAGTCGGGGCAAGAACTGGACGTCTGGTCGATGAAGCATATCCAGCGGATTGAAACAAAGTATGGCAAGGAATGGGCTGATTACATGCTGCAATATGTCTTGAAACGCCGCAACCTGCTCAATGCCCCTTCCGATCCCGCAGCACCTTCAGTCGAACCAGATAGCGAGGAACCGATGCTGGTCAATTGCCCACAGGGTAAAAAGGGGATGACCGAGGCCGATTGTGACGAAATGGATTGCCGGCCAATCTGCACCTTCTTTAATCCTACCGATTCCGGCCGCAAGATGGAGGTGGAGATATAAACGAACTTATCATCCACATTACCGGCTCCGTGGTGGAATCCAATCTCGAGGAATTTGAGATCCGGTTTCGGGAGTACATCAACACCATCAACCTGACCCTGAATACCGATCAGGATTTCGCCCAAGCTAAACAGGATATCGCCAACCTTAAAGCAGACGCGCAGAAGATCGTTGAGGCTAAAAAGAAAGCCTTGGCGATGATGGCGGACGTCAACGCCCTGTTTAATAAGCTGGACATTGCGTCTGCTGCCCTGGACACGGCTCGGCTGAATCTGGACAAACAGGTTAAAAAGGAAGAACAGAGGCGCAAAGACGAGGTAATCAACGCGGCCCTGCAGTCGGCCCGCGATGGTGTCGCGCTCATCCTTGAGGAAAACCCGCTTCTTGATGGTGTCAAGATTTTGGCAAACGAGACAAAGATCAGGGCGGGTGCCGCGAACAAGAAGGGCCTGGCTGGAATGGAGAAAGGTCTTGCTGCTGCAGTCCAAGAAGAACTGGACAGGATTAAGGCCCTGGCCGTCGCCGCGTCTCTTAATATGGGCCGGATGATATTCGCTGATGAGAATGGATACCCGGGCCTGTTCCCAGACCGGAAAACCCTCTGTCTTCTGTCGGAAGCCGAGGTCGCGTCAGAGATTGATCGTCGTATCGAGATTCAGAAACTCAAACTGCAAAATCAAGAACTGGCGAAGAAGGTTGAGAATCAGGCTACGGCGCCGGCAGAAACACCGATGGCGGAACCTCCTTCTGTGCCGTTGGTCACGGCAGGACACATGCCGGCGGCTCCAGTGAAGGGCTATGTTTCCACCTTTAACACATCCGCCCCCACCACACAGAAGAATACCCCAGCAGGACAGAACCAGTACAATTGGGGCTGCAACCTGACATGCTCTCGTCTTGAGGCCATCGAGTTTGGAGAAAAGCTCTTCGAGTTCACCAGCAAGTACCCGTTTGTCGTCGGTAATCCTTGGCTCAAAAAAGATCACGTTTAAGCATGGGAGAGGGTTTATGAACACAGATAAAATCAAAGCCGCCAAAGCAGCGGCAAAGCGTTTCAATGAGGCCGCCAACGAATACCTACTGGTAGCCGAAAAAGACCAACGCGAATGCTTCTATATCGGCAAACATCCGAAGCAATCAGGGGCGTTGCGGAGAGCGAGTATGGATCTTACTCGGGCGCTTTCGGAAATGCGGAGGACTTCGCCATGAAAGAGCGACCGATTTTATTCAGCGCTCCGATGGTTAAGGCGATCCTCGATGGCCGGAAGACTATGACGCGGCGGGTGTTTAAAAACGATGACTCCAAGCGCGTCGGTAGCCGTAATTTTGTACATGTGCTGCATGGGAAAGATGCCAGTGTATTGACGGTTAAACAGCCTGCCGACGCGGCATATGCTGGGTTCAACTATTCGACATCAGTGCAAACCAGTGCTGTGTATTTCAAATGCCCTTATGGCCAGCCTGGCGATCGGTTGTGGGTGCGGGAGACATGGGGGATAACCACGCCATACGATGAGTTGCGATATCAAGATAACGGGGTGGATTGCGGCCCCGTCTGGTATCGGGCAGATGGTAGTTTGCGAATAGACGAGCGGAGCAGGGCCGACCTTTGTTATGGCCGAGGAAAATGGAGACCGTCTATCTTTATGCCCCGCTGGGCCAGCCGAATCGACCTCAAAATAACTGGTGTCCGCGTTGAGCGGTTGAACGATATCAGCGAAGACGACGCAAAAGCTGAAGGGTGCACAAGTACGGTAGAGATTCTTTCAGAAGAAGAGCCTGACGGGACCGTGCATGCTGTTGACTACCGAGGGCTCTATGCCGTTGAGAGGTTTCAAGACCTTTGGGGCTCAATCAACGGCAAAACTCCCGGCAAGGCATGGGCTGATAACCCCTACGTGTGGGTTGTCGAGTTTAAAAGAATAAAGGCATGACCCCTGGCCCCGCCTGCCCAGCATTCCCCGGCGATCTGCCTACGCTCGAATGGTGTGAGCAGGCCAAAGGGGAGTGGTGCGTTGACTGTCGGTGCGGGCGGGTTAAGCGGAGTGGGAAGAGTTTGTATCAGGTTTCAAAAGAACTCGAACGAAAGGTAAAAAATGAGCGATGATATTAACGGTTCGTTAACGATCCCTTAACGATCCCTTAACGACTGCTTAACGGTCGTTGAACGGTCGTTGAACGAAAATAATTACCTTGGAATGTAAAAATATTACCGCTCACATCTTTAAATAATTACCTCCTAAGTAGGTCTTTAAAAGCTCTTAAAGAAGGTATCTAAGTATGGTCGTATTACCACAAATAAACAGAAGGTGAATTATGGATTGTCTGTACTTCACAGTTCCAAAGCTCGAAAAGTGGCAGCACTACAAGGAGAGAACCCCGCCATGGATAAAACTCCATCGGGATATATTCAACGACTACAAGTTTTCATGCTTGCAAGATGCTAGCAAGTTGCACCTGATGCTGATTTGGCTGCTTGCAAGCCAGATGGATAACAAGGTGCCGTGTGACTGTGATTGGTTGTCTAAAAAACTTGGGGTTTCATCGCAAGTGAATTTAAGGGAACTGCAAGAACATGGTTTTATTGAAGTATTAGAAAATGCTAGCGTTGCGCTATCAGACTGCAAGCAAAGCGCTATTGTAGAGACAGAGACAGAGACAGAGACAGAGACAGAGACAGAGACAGAAAAAGCTGTTTGCGTCGAGGCGGAAACCACCTCGGCCCCGGAAGATGCAATTCCGCTTTTGGTTTTCCCAATCATCGGGAAAAAGAAACAGTTCCCAATTTTTCAGAAAGACATCGATGAGTGGCAAGAAACATATCTCGGAGTTGATGTCCTCGCTGATCTGAAAAAATGCAGGCAGTGGAACCTTGATAATCCTCAAAAGAGAAAAACCAGCAGGGGAATAAGAACCCATATTTCAGCGTGGCTCGGCAGAACACAGGATAGTTCTTCAAAGAAAAGGACCGTCAGTGCAGAGGTAAAGCCGAGAACCATGAGAGAGGAAGCCGTTGCATACAGAGACGCTGAGCTTGAGAGAATTGAAAAGGGGTTAAAGGATGGAACGATTGACTTTGGATTTAGTAAAGACGGCAGTGACCCGGCTCTCCTGCCATTACCCGAATAGCGGGATGAGCCCGAAGGCGATGGAGATCGTAGCGGAAGACTGGTGCGCTGATTTCAATGCGGCCAGGATCACGCCAGAGAAGTTTGCACGAATGGTTATCTTGTCTCGCCGGCGCAGTAAGTTTTTTCCTTCGTTGGCGGATATGCTGGAATTTTCGCGGGAGATATCCGAGGTAGATCGTCGCGCAAAGGATCTGCTTTTCTCTCTTCCAGAGCCGGAACCGACTGATGCCCAAAAGGAGAAGGACCAGAAGATAGCCGAAAAGGCGCACTCAATAATTTTCCTCGATGTGCCGCCTGAAGAAAAGGGACGGCTTATGGCTGAATATTTGGAGACGCTATAGGCAAAACGATACACCCACGCTTCAAACGACCACCGACGCATACATACGCATAGGTGGTCCACAAAATGAAAATTAGACGGCAAGGTGGCAATTATGGACTGTGAAAAATTAGACGGCCAGTTGGAAGAAATGGAAGGCATCGCGAATTATTTACGTGGAATGTCGCTTGACCCAAGAATACCATCTGAATTTAAAGGGTACGTCCAGAAACAAGTTGCAAGACTCGATAAGGTTTGCGAAGCGGTGCTTGAAATTGTCGAGGGGTGTTGATTATGAGAAAGCCAAGAAGCGATCAAATTCCATACCCGAAGGATATCGAAACGACATGCGGTAATTGTGGGGAACCTGTCACGGTCCACCTGAAAAGCAACGCCGACCGCAGGCGCCGGTATTACTGCGATGAAACCTGTAGAGATGAGAAGGTGAGCGCGTCGAAGGCGGCGGCGATCCTGCTGCGGCAGGCGGCCTTTAAGTCGAGCAGGGCGGCGAGGGAGATATTGGCCGAAAAACAGGACACGCCTGGAACTATAAACCCCTGGGTGCGGCGGCCGATCAAGATGACGCAGTCCGAGAAGGGTAGGATTGAGGCACAGGATTATGCAAAGGGGTTGTGGTTGTCACGGGATGGGGCGAATATATGATCACCCATTTAGCGCGAGTGCCTATTTTTAATCGGTTTGTTTTCTTTGTGGGGAACTGTTCGGCGGAAGATGCCGAGGACGCAATCTATCGCCTCAAGAACAAGAGGACGCAGGTTTCTCTTACCCATACCGCCGAAGGGTGCGTGAGGGATAGCGGAGGTGACGTGTTTGTGTGGGTCAAGGATTTGGACAAGGCAAGTGTGGTGTCGCATGAACTGGCGCACGCGGCTTGCTCGATTATGGAGGAATGCGGAATACCGCTGTGCCGAGATACTGAAGAGGTTATGTGCTACCTGGTTGGTTGGCTGAAGTTGAACGTGTTGGATAAGGTGTATTTGAAGTATGAAAAGGTTAAGGAGAAGGCTGAGTAGGCAGGATAGAGACGAGCGGCAGGGGTGATTCTGCCGCTCTTTTTGTTTCACTTCTTTCCCAATGGCACACAATATTCCCACTCCAGAAATTCCTTTTTTGTTTTGCGTGGCTGTGCTGGTTTCGTCCGAAACTTTCCATCAGGTGACATTCCGATGAAAATAGCCTCAACACCTATTGTTTCTAGGTCGCCGTCGAAAACGCTGACTAATACTCTGTCTCCAATGTTCATATTATTTTCTCCTGGTGAGGTTCGGTAAGGGGATGATAAGGAAATTACACAGTTGCGATATTAAAGCTCCCCATCGCAAGTGTACTTTCCTTGCATAAATAGCTAGTTGTTATGTGGACAGGGTGCCAAGAAGAAGTACCCATGGTCCCGTTGAAATATAGGTCCTGGTTGCTGTTCGATATTATTTCAAAAACCTTCACGGTGCCGGATATTTCTGAGTTGAGTTCGGTGCTATTGTGAGCATCTGCCGTGTCGTTGTAGGCAAGAAGAACTTCGTTGCCCGCGGCATCACACCCATAAACACGAATTGAGCAGTCGGTAAATTTATCCTTCCAGTTTGGTCCGGTGTTGGCAATGAGCCGTATTAGTTCGGGGGAGCAATATGACTCCACCTCGGATGGCTTGAAGACTGGCGGGGCTTGGTCGGCATCGAAATCATACTCGTCGGGGTAGTCGTCCTCGAAGTAGTAATCGTCTTCAAATTGTTCGTCGTGTTCTGCTTCGTATTCTTCGATTAGGGCGGATATCTTGTCTTTGAGTTCTTCTCTGTTCATGCCTTAGCCTTATCCTGTAAGATTTTAACCAGTCCTCCAACGTTCCGGCCCTCCCACCCATATCCTTCCCAAACAAGACATGCCTTGCACGGAAACGGGCACTTGTGTGGCATGTCTGGCTCAAAGTCTCCACACCCCACATAATTGAGGCACACTTGTTCGTCACACTCCGCGCCACATAGCGGGTTTGCAGACGAAAACGCGTGTAACTCTTTCAAGGATTCGTGAACCTTTATTTTATTTCCACCAAATATTGGCATTACCCTCTCCCCCCCCTGGCTGTAGCCATATTAGCCCGATACTCCCGATGGACCTTGAGCAGCAGCCGCATATGAGCGGACGTGCTGCGGCTTGGCCCTGTCACCTTCTCGATCCTGTTGATGTTCTGCCGGCAGCTTACCCCGAGCCTGTCTGCCAGGGCCTGCTGGCTTAGGCCTAGTTCGGTGCGGATCTGGCGGAACTCTTCCTTTGTTAGCTGGCCTGGGTGGCGACGGGTGGTGGCCTCTGGCCTCATCGTTTTTTCCTCCTACTCCACGGCGACTTAGCCTTTTCTTTACGCAGCTCTTTCCATCCTGTGACTGGTGCTTCTTTTATTGGTGATAAGTTTCTGAATCTTTCAGCCAACACGCTAGACAGTCCCGGAGCGCCGGTTGCATCCAGAGTGAACTCTTCAGGGTGAGAGATAATTATAATCCCTGGCCGTAGCTGCCTCACCATGCCGATATACTCTATGTGGCCAACCCCTACGCCTCCACATATGATGATTTCCATATTCATTTCCCTTGTTGATGTTCACCTGGACCAACATAGCCCGAGACGAAAAATCACGATATGAAAATTATAGTCGTCCTAGTGACTACATGCAAGCGAAATTACGTTACATTCGATTGCCGACATGAAAATTATCATCTATCCTTGAAGGCGAACCAGTAAGCGTATCAACTGATACGTGGTTTTGCCCCGGCGGCACTCCCCACTCCCGGTGCCGCCGGGGACCTTTGGAAAACATATGGAAAAGACGCCTATAAAACTCCCAAAATTGACCGACTTCGAGCTGCTACTCTGCAACGAGTACATGGCGAACGGCTGTAATCAGTCTAACGCGCTGCGAACCTGCAGGCCGTCTACACAGAAGTGGTCAAACGCTGCGGTCTGGGGCCGAGCATCAGAGATGTTCTCTAAGCCACAGGTCAAGGCGTACATAGCCGAACTCAAAGAACGGGCCAAAGAGATAGCAGATGCAAAGCTGGACATCTCTATCGAGCGAGTCTTGAGAGAGTTCGCCCGGGTCGCGTTCTCCGACATTAGGACCATCTTCACAAAGGATGGACAACTGGTATCACCTACCTCTATGGATGTAGACACCGCCGCTGCTGTGGGATCGATTGAGGTTGTGACATCCTCCCACATGGGCGCGGATGGCGTGGCAGAGATTGAATACACCCACAAGATCAAGCTGAACGACAAGCTGCGAGCCCTTGAGAACCTTGGCAAGTACCTGAAGATCTACGAGGCACAGGAAGAGAAGGGACCGCAGGACGGATATCAATACAAAGGCGCACGCCTACCAGCCTGGATGGAGGAAATGATCCCGTCGGGCAAGGAGTGACATGCTCCCCTTGATGGAGGATCAAATAGCCGAGTATGGCAACATCTTCGAACGGTGCATCCGGGAAGGTGGCGAGAAAGGCGGGCATGAACTTCTTCACATGGCAATGCGGGCACTCTGCCAAAATGATTTGTTCTACCTGCTGGCTTTTGTTTTGGGCCGGGTTGATGTGCGGAGACAGTGGCTTTACGAGCGGTGTGTTGATGTCCAAGCTGAGCCTGATGGGTATTTGGATCTATGGGCGAGAGAGCATTACAAGGCCCTCCCTGTCAACACCATCGTGCCAACTCCAAGCGGGTATAGCCTACACGGTGAGTTGAATGTGGGGGATGAGGTATTTGGCGGAGATGGCAGTCCGGTTAAAATTGTTGCCAAGACAAGAGTGTTTTACGGGACCAAGTGTTACCGCATTACCTTCGATGATGGGACTTCTATAAATGCCGGCAGGGATCATCTCTGGGAGGTTGGCATAAAGACGCGGGGTCCGAGGCCAGAGAGAAAGACAGGCAGGGAGAATGCCATTGTTTCAACCGAGGAAATATACCGAATGAGCCACGCTGTCGACAATAGGATGTCTATTGACATGTCCAGAGTTGTTGACCTCCCGAAAAAAGACTTGCCCGTTGAGCCGTACACCTTGGGCGCATGGTTGGGAGATGGCAATTCAGCAGGGCCGAGAATTACATGCGCCTACGACGACAAGGGCATTATTGACGAGATTGCAAAACACTACCCCGTAAAAGAGGGGAAAAAGAATAGCGACACAACCGGATCGTTCATGTTTGGCGGTGGCGTGAAGGGGAAGAAAGGATCGGGCATAAGTCCTGCCCTGCGGGGAATTGGGGTTTTAAACAATAAACACATTCCAATCGACTATCTGAGAGCATCAAGGAGGCAGCGCATGTCTCTACTCCAGGGGTTGATGGACACGGACGGGTCGAACAACACCAGGGGGACGGCAACGTATTCAGGGAATAGCGAGAGGCTTGTCGATGATGTTTTTGAGCTTTGCGCGTCCCTTGGTCTCAACCCGAACAGAGGGACGCACACCATAGAAGTAAATGGTGAGCCATACCCTGTGCAACGTGTTTCTTTTCAGACGCACGCTGACGAGCCGGTGTTCAGGCTAAAAAGAAAAGCAGACAGGAGCAAGACGCTCAAGCCTAAGCGACGGAAGTTCATTACAAGCTGTGTGGAGATTGAAAGCGAGCCGGTAAGTTGCATCCAAGTCGCGAACAGTGACGGGGTGTATCTGGTCGGGAAAGACTATCTACCTACCCACAACTCAACGATCATCACCTTCGCCCTGACGATACAGGACATTCTGAACGATCCGAATATCACGGTCGGGATTTTCTCACACACGAAATCGATCAGCCGGGGATTCCTGAAGCAGATCAAGTTCGAGTTGGAGACGAACGAAAGGCTCAAACGATTGTTCCCGGACATCCTCTACCAGGATCCAAAGAAGGATGCCCCGAAGATCGGCAACAGCTGGACAGATGAAGGGATCACGGTCAAGCGGACGCAGAATAGCAAGGAATGTACCTGCGAAGCACACGGAGTGGTCGACGGGCAGCCGACCTCAAAACATTTCAAGCTGCTCCTGTACGATGACATTGTGACCCTTGAATCGGTGTCCACTCCCGAACAGATCACGAAGACGACAGGGGCCTTGGCGATCAGTTACAACCTTGGCGCACATGGCGGCAGGAGAAGGTGGATAGGGACAAGGTATCACTTCAATGACACATACAAGGCGATCATCGACAGGGGGACAGCAACCCCCCGCATCCACCCGGCGACGGACAATGGGAAAGACGATGGTGAACCGGTGTTCTTAGAAGCGCAGGCATTGATGGAGAAGCGGCGAGACATGGGACCTTACGTATTTGGTTGTCAAATGCTGCAGGATCCAACCGCCGACTCGGCAATGGGCTTCAAGGTTGAGTGGTTGAAATACTACGAGACTGAGCCAGAACTAGGGGAACTTAACATCTATATTCTGGTTGACCCGGCGAACAGCAAGAAAAAGGCCAGCGACTATACGGTCATGTGGGTTGTAGGTCTGGCGCCAGATCGAAATTACTACCTGCTCGACGGTATCCACGACCGGTTGAACCTGACCCAGCGGACGGACGCCTTGTTCCAGTTGCATCAGGAATACACCCCGGAAGGCGTGGGCTACGAACACTTTGGCATCCAGGCAGACATCCAGCACATCGAATCCGAGATGGAGCGGATGCACTACCGATTCAACATCACGCCACTTTCGGACACCACGCCGAAGAACGACAGGATACGCAGGCTGGTTCCGCTGTTTGAGCAGGGCCGAATCATCATGCCTCGGTCGATCTGGAAGACGAACTACGAGGGCAAGCGGGTCAACCTAATAGCCGAACTGGTCAATGATGAGTACACGCCTTTCCCGGTCATGCTCCACGATGACATGCTGGACGATCTGGCGAACATTCGGCACCCGAAGATGGTAATGACATTTCCCCGCTTCGTCAGGAGACAGAGGAAAGAGTCATGGCAGGACAAATTGAGGCGCAAGTTGAATGAGGCTGGCGGTAGCGGCAACAACACAACCCATATGAGCAACTGATGACCAAAACAACCGGCAAAAAGGCCAAGCGAGGCGACAAGGTATCCGGCGCATCTGAAGAGGAAGTCGCTCGGACGAACATGGCCAGGTATCAGTATGGCCTCAGTACCGGTCATCGGAAGTACATGGCCAGGGCGGTTTGGAACGAAGATGTTTATCTGGGCGGCGGCCTGCAATGGCGGGAGGCTGACAGGAAAGAGATGAACGCGGCCAAGCGGCCAATGATTGAACTGAATCATGTGCTGCCGGCGGTGAACTCGGCAACCGGGATGCAGCTGCACAGCCGGGTTGACATGTCCTTCCTTCCCCGGGGTGGTGGCGCTGATGAGGCATCTGCCCAACTAATGACCAAGCTGGTCAGCCAAGTTTGCGACAACATCGAATTTCACTGGAAGGAAAGCCAGGCGTTTGAGGATGGGCTGATCCAGCAACGCGGTTACATGGACTTCCGGGTTTCCTTCGATGAGAACTTTCAGGGCGAGATCGTTGAAGAGATCCTTGACCCTCTTGATTGTATGCCCGACCCGGACGGCAGGAGTTATGACCCTACCACTTGGGGCGACTTCATCATTACCCGGTGGTATTCCCGCGACGATGTTGAGCAGAACTACGGCGAAGAACTGGCCGACCGGGTAGAGGCAGCGGCAGACGCCTACTTTGCCGATGGGGATACCTTTCTCAGCCGGCCGCATTTCAACGAGGACAGCGACGGCAGCGGCTTTGACGGCTGGGTTACGCAGACCAAGGATGATAAGGCAAGCAGGCTGTATCTGATCATCGACCGGCAGCACCGGCGCCTTGAGCGCGGCAAGGTCCATATCTCTTTCACTGGTGAGATTTCCCCGGTTGAACTGATGGATGAACGGGAGTTGGAGCGGGCTCAAAGTGACGGATTCTTTTCAGTGCAGAAGTACCAGAGGATACGCTGGACCGTGACCTGCGGCGAAGTGGTGCTGCACAACGACTGGAGCCCTTACAAGACATACACCGTTCGGCCATACTTCGCATACTTCAGGCGGGGGCGCACCCGGGGAATGGTGGACAACCTCACATCTCCCCAGGAGTTGGAGAACAAGTCAATCACCAATTACCTAGAGATCCTTGGGTCGAGCAGCAATAGCGGCTGGGATGTGCCGGAAGATAGCCTGGTGAATATGACACCGGAAGATCTGGCGAAGAACGGCGGCAAGAACGGCCTGGTCCTGGTCTACCGCTCCAAGCTGGGCGGCGACAAGCCGATCAAGCGGCAGGCCAATCAGGCCCCACATGGCGCCGACAGGCTGGTTGACCGGGCCGAACTGGCTATCAAGACCATATCCGGCATGAGCGATGCAGTTCAGGGACTGAACAGCAACGAGATATCAGGCAAGGCCATCCAGACAAAGCAGTACATGGGCCAGATTCAAATGGGCCGACCGCTTGATAACCTGGCATTCACTCGCCGGATGGCAGCGGCCAAGATCGTTGAACTGATCCAGCAGTTTTACACCTCTGAGAGAGTATTCCGGCTTATTGACAGGGACACCAAGGAGGTCACGGACGAGCTGATAATCAACCAAGTGACAGTTGATGGAGTGCTGAACGATGTCACAATCGGCAGGTATGATGTGGTTATCACCGACACGCCGACCCATGCGACATTCGAGGAAGGCCAGTTCGCCCAGGTAATGGAGATGAAGGAGAAGGGCGTCAACGTTCCCGACCGGCATATCATCCTCTCATCGAGCTACGCCAAGAAGCATGAGTTGGCCAAGGAGATTGAAGACCTTGCGTCTGCTTCCGCCTCTGATCCGCTACTTGAAGCTGAAATCGCGCTCAAGAAAGCACAGGCCGAGAAGGCGCAGGCCGAGACTGTCAATGTCAGGTCTGAGACGAAATACACGGCGCTGCAGACTGCAGGCGTCATTGCCGCTGACCCGAGCACTGCGCCACTGGCTGATGTGCTGCTGCGGTCCTCTGGTGATATCGATATGGATACGCCGCCTCTTCTTCCTGAATATCCTATTGACGCACAGGGAGTTTACCGGGAGGCAGGCGAAAGGCCGGTTGATTTTCCAGCGAATACGAACCCGTTGACGCCTGTGCCGCCCGCTGAACCGCCGTCTCCTTTGAATGGCGTGAACCAGGGGATTGAAACACAGGTGATTGACTGATGGAGGACGTAGGAATGTTAAAAGATTGTGCAACGCATCCCAGCAAGCCAAACGATGAACTTACAATGGAAGGGTTACGCGGACTGATAGCGATCATGAGAAAGAACGGAGTCAGGCCAATGCACGTCAGCGATAAATTCTGTGTGGCCACGTGGCAGATCCCTTGTGATTTGTCCAATTGGACCAAAATAGAACGATCACAAGCGTAAGGGAGGGTGGAAAATGAAAGCTGCAACAAGGGAAGCGATTAGCGAACGACAGGTGAAGCTTGAGGCGCTGAAAAAGAAGTTTGCTGAGTCAAAAGGGATAAAACCGAGGCCGCCATTCCAGCCCCCGGCGGAGAATCCCGCAACCAGCGAGGTTGAGAGGTTGAGAAAGCAGGTCGCGAATCTCGTTGAAGAACTGCGGCAGGAATACGGCTGCACTGATAAGGAAATATCGGAACTTCTTGACGTTGAGTGACGGAGAAGTCCAACAAGAACCCCACAAACAGGAGTGATAGCCATGCCGGAAGACAACAAAGCATTTATAAATGGTGACGCGACGATAGAGAACAATTTCATGCACCATGCACCAGGGCCAGGGGACACTGAAAAATACGAGGCAATTCGGGCGAAATGCAAGGAGTGCGCGTACCTGGTTAACGATCTCGCCCCGTTCTCCCGCGAGCGATCGATTGCCATTACCAAACTTGAAGAGGCTATGTTCTGGGCCAATGCGGCCGTAGCCAGAAACTAAAAACCAAGGAGTGATAGCTATGCCGGATGGATCTCTGATAGACGATGATGAATTCTTTGTACTGACGCCCGATGTCCTGCACCGCGACGTGCCGGAGGAACTGGCATTGAAGCGGGGCGATATGCCGAACCCGGATTCTCTCGATAAGCGGGTAGAATTGATCCTCGATGAAGACAAGGAAAGAGACGAGGACGACGATACTGCCGCTGCCGACGAAGGTGACGCAGCCGACACAGGAGAGGCGGAAGGTGAAGGCGAAGCCGACCTTGGAACCACTACCGACGGAGGCGAACTCGAAGCCGACGAGGGGAAGAAGAAAACCCCCAAGGATGTGCCTTATGGTCGCCTCGTAGAGAAGCACATCGAGATTCAGGCCCTCAAGGACGAAATTGCCAAGCTGCAGGCAGGCCAGCAGCAGGCTGCGGCAGTTACCCCGACGCTGCCCACGTTCGACCTGCAGGCGAAATACAAAGAGTATGCCGACCTGGTAGCCGATGGTGAGACTGACGGCGCTGCCAAGATCATGCAGGAGATTGACGAGTTTAAGGATCTTCAGGCTGAAATCCGGTTCAACGCCATGGCCGAGGCCAGGGATTCAAGGCGCAGGGCTCAGACCCTGGTCAACCAACTGGTTGTCGAGCAGAAAGAATTCTTCGCCGACCAGACCAACCTGGACGTCTTTGAGGGTGCCAAGAACGCCCTGCTGCGAAAGGGCTACTCTCTTGACCAGGCGCTGGCAGAGACGGCCAAGCGGTTCTTTGGTGAGCCCAAGGTTGTCGTTGAGGAAACCGACGAGGCCAAGGCCAAGGCTGACGCCGAAAAGGCCAAGCTCGAGCAGAAGAAGGCCGAGCAGAAGAAGACCGCAGTTATCTCCGGGGCCAAGGCGGCAAGCCAGCAACCGTCGCCGGTGACATCGGGAGTGTCTGCGAGAACGACTCCGACCGTCAAGCCAAACGCTCTGACGCTTACCGATGCCGAGCGCAAGTCAATGAGCGAGAAGGAGAAGCGGCGGGCCAGGGGTGATTTCGTTTAACCAGAAGTTCAACTGAAAAACAACACACAAGGGAGTGAAGCATGAACGCGAATGTTAGTGGTGGGAATAAGGTTGTGGAAGAAGAGAAAGAAGTCGTCCACATTATAGAGAGGATGGAAACTCTTGTGGCAAAGTCTGAGGATCTGCGGCGGAGGACAACGGATAGGCTGTCAGGGATAATCAAGAATATCCCGCAATGCGAGCAAGGAATCCCGCCTGCATTTTCTTCCGCCAGCGCCCCTTTATTTGAATCGATGGCAAGTATGTTGAACTCGATAAACTACAATATCGAGGAAACCATGTCGGTCATTAATAGGACGGAGGTTTAACCCTCCGGGCAAGGTGATTCCTCGGCCCCGTGAAGATGACCGGGGAATCACAGCAGTAAGACCAATCGTGGCGCGTCTATAAAGGCTCCATGTTCCAGCTTCCGACGAGCGTTAAATGTCGATCCAGGTCACCACACGACCGTCAACTGTGCGGAAAAACACTGAAGTTAAACCGTTTTTCTCAATTTCTCACAGGAGATCGATATGAATGCAACAAATTTCGCGGGGCTGACCTCTGAAGAAAAAACCTACTGGATGGCGGACATTTGGTCCTACATGCGGTCGGAGTCCTTTGTCTCGAAACTGATGGGTGACAATACCAACGCGGCCATTCAGCACATCAAGAAACTCACCAAGACCGAAAAAGGCACCCGGGCGATTATGCAACTGGTTGCCGAGCTGCGCAAGCGTGGTGTCGCTAACGACAACGAGCGGGAAGGCCGTGAAGAGGCCCTGCAGAACTACGACATCGACATCAACATGGGGTTGATCAGTCACCAGGTAAAAAACAAAGGCAAGTTGTCCGACCAGCAGTCAGTTATTAATTTCCGGGAAACTGGACGCGACCGCCTGAAATACTGGCTGGCTGATGCCGTGGATATCATGGCGTTCCTGGTGCTTTCCGGTATCTCCCTCGACTACAACCTGGACGGCTCGACCTACTCCACCGAGGAAGACGAGGATAACCCCTGGAATCAGCTTTCTTTTGCGGCTGATGTAACCGCACCTTCTGCCGGTCGTCATTTCTACTTTGACGGAACCGATCTGCAGGCTGGTAATACGGCGTCTATCACATCCGCCTGTGTGCCGAAGTACGGCGCCCTTGTAGACATTAAGGCTTATGCCAAAACATCCCACATGAAGCCTATCCGCATGGGCGGGAAGGAATATTACCTGTGGGTAACTGACCCGCGCAACCTGGCCGCGCTGAAACGTGACACCGATTTCCTGGCGGCTATTACCCAGGCCGGCGCCCGGGGCTCGGAGTCAAACCCCTTCTTTACTGGGGCGATCACCACCGTGGACGGCATTGTCATCATGGAGCATGAGAAATGCTTCAACACCAAGGGCGCTGCCAGTGGCTCGAAGTGGGGCGGCGGCGGCTTGGTCAACGGCACCCGGTCCCTGTTCCTCGGCGCACAGGCTCTCGGTATGGTCGATGTTGGGGCTCCTGACTGGGTAGAGAAAGAGTTCCAGTACGGCAGTGTGCAGGGTATCAGCACCGATAAGTTCATCGGCTTCCGTAAGCCCAGGTTCGATAACCAGTACACCAAGAATGCCGACGAGGATTTTGGCGTAATCGCACTGGATTTCTACATTAAATAAGCGCGGCTTCGGTCGCACCATGGCGGCGGGCTGATGATTTGTCGGTCCGCTGCCGCACCAGGTTCATAATCTATTTCACAAGGAGTTCATCATGGCCGCAAGTTTAAAAGTACGAAGCGAAGGCGTCGGGACCATCGAAGTCCGCAAGGTCCGTTTCGATTATACCGATTTCCCCTCGGCAGCAGAGGTAGAGGTGTTGGAGATCCCCGGCGATGCAATCCCGCTGGATAGCTTCCTCTCTATTGATACGGCATTTGGCGCGGGCGAGACTATCGCTGTTGGTAATACCGCTGACGACGATCTTTATCTGTCGGCTGTTGATGCCACCGCTTTAGCCAAAACCGCCCTTGATGCTGACTGGCTCAATGTTGGCAAGCCTGTTGGGGCAAAAAAGGTAATGGTCCTGAAGCCGTCTGCCGCCATGACTCTCGGGTCGGGCTGGCTGGTTGTGACCTATACCCTGGCGAACAAGAACTATACGACCCAGGGTTAATGGCATCCTAAATATTAACTGGTTGGGCCTCCACCCGGGGGCCTGGCCAATACTTCAAGAGGAACGATATGTCGGAATATTTCAAAACAAGAAACGGACAGAAGCCCGTTCGGCTGGCGTCAACGAGCGGTCATGTGGTCATCGTCGGAAGTGAATGGCAGGAAGTCCTGGACCCGATGGTGCCCGATGCGCTCAAACATGGCCTGCTTTCCAAGGAATTGTATGATGCCGCTTTGGCCGAGGTTCGAGATGGAATACCGCTGGATGTGAAACCACCCGCTACTCCTGCGCCTGTTCCGCCAGTGCCGGAAGCGCCGGAAGCACCGCCAACGGATACCGCAGCCGAAGACGCAGCAAAGGCCGCTGCAGCAGCAGAGAGGCATAAGACCGTCCTTCTGGCTGTCAAATCAGTGCTTGACCTAAAGGAACAGGGCGAATCCCTCACGCCTGGCGGAAAGACTCTGGTGTCCGTCCTGAATGGCGTCCCGAAAGTCGATGCAGTGAGCGAGTTTGCCGGGTTCAAAGTCTCCGGCGCCGAGATCGAAGAAGCACTGCGATAATCAGTATCAATAAGGATAGGGGCAACAGATGGCGACTGCAGAGATATTACTGGCCCGGGCGCACAAAAAAATCGACGAGCCCGATTATGACGATGACGATGTGCTGGACTTCCTCAACGAAGGCCTGCTGCTGGCAACCAACAGGCTGTATTTCCCTGGGCTGCAGGCGTCGGCGTCGGTCAACTCAGTTCTCACCGGAAACACTGTTGCCCTTCCCACCAATTACCAAAAGGGCCTTTTTGCGGCCAGGCTGCCGAATGGCGCAAGCCTGACTGTCAAGTCGAACCTTGGCCAGATCCTCGACGCATCCGGAGCAGGATATGAGACGGCTGGAACGATAACGATGGTCTGTGAGCATGGGGTATTGCTTGCTTACGACCGCATTCAAACCCCTGTGACGGCTATCAAGCTGTTCTATTATCGCAAGCCGGCCGCGATCACGGCGGAAACTCTGGTTCTTGACGGCATCACTCCTGCCGTGCTTGAGCGAATTGAGAAGGCCATTGTCCACTTCGCCGCATATTCTGCCGCCGATATCCAAGAGAACGGCATAGTCAAACTGGGGGCCAACCATCACCTGAAGAAATTCAATGACCTGATAGAAGAGGTCCGGGGAACCATGACTGTTGGCGTGTCTCTCCCGCCGCCGCCGATTGTGGAGGTGCAGTACTGATGGATGAGAAACCGGTAACAATCTTCTCAGGCACCACCGGTCAGAACAATATGGTGGATCCGGTGCGGCTCAAGCTCGACATCGAAACCGGCATCGCGGAACTGGCAGAGACTGGCAACGTCATCATTGACGATACTGGCCGGATATCCAGCAGGCTTGGAAAGACGCCCATTTCAACCGTTCCCTCGCAGGTATGGTGTGACAAGGCAGACGCTTTCCAGGTGCAGCAGAGAACATCTGACGCGGCTATCTTTCAACTCAACCCTGACGCTTCTGTTTCCACAACCCCGGTTGTCTCTGGACTGGTTAAGGGCGAGCGGATTGGATTCTGGCAGGCAGGCGTGAAGACCTACTGGTCGAGTCTTTCAGCGCATGGCGTCATTAGGGAAGGGATCAACGGCGTATGGCCTGGTTATGCCCATGTCGGCGCACCAACGCAACGAGTGTTCAGCGCGGCTCCATTCGGGAACAAGATATGTGTCTTCAAGGGTCGGATGTGGATCGCTGTTGATAATTGGATTCTCGTCTCTGAATACCGGGCCTTCGGTAAGTTCAATTTGGCGAAAATGTTTTTCCCGTTCAACTCCAACGTCCTGATGATGAAGCCGGTCAAGCATGGGGTATGGGTTTCCGACTCCGAACAGACAGGGTTTATCGCCTACAACGGGAAGTTTGAGGCGATGGAGTGGAACAAAAGGTCATCTTTCCCAGCGCATGAGTTCTCGGAGAATATCGAACTGACAGACTACTCGAATGTCCCGGACTATCCTCCGGGGCTTTGCGCCACATGGTCAAGTAACGAGGGCCTGCATGTCGGCACGCCTGACGGGCAGATGTTACCGTGTCCGACAAAGGACAAACTCTACTATCCGGCAGGAGGCAGCGGCAGCACTGTTGTTGACGGCCATAATGTAATTAATTCGGTGTGGTGATATGGCGATCAAATACTCAAAGAAGTTCAGGAAGAAGATAGCGAGGGAAATGGCCAATATTGCCATGCAGTTTTGTGTCAATTGTCCGGTGAATCAGCCAACAACGGTTGGAGCGGTCACATATGCAGTACCACCCGGCGAGTACAGTATGGCCAGCCATTTTTCTCTCGAAGAAAATCATTCGTGTGCTTACGACCATCAAGAGGCTGTCACGCTGAAGTTTGATGCTGCAATTGCTAAAGCTGATGATCTGATAAAGAAGCTTGATGACTTAATGGCAAGGCTGAACAGACTGGTGAAATAACATGGCATTCACAGAATCAAACGCGATATCCCCAATTGACCCACGAAGCACATCGGATATCAGCACTATCCATTCCCCGGCGACCCCCGTCACTCCGACAGCGACCTATAGCTTGCTCAGCACGAAGTTTGACCGGTCGATGGAGGTCACTGACGAATATCTTGTCAAGCTGAGTGGCGTTGACGGGAACTCAGGGTATCTTGGGACGCTGAATAGCCTGATCACGGCCTATGCCTTGCCGTCTGATCTGCCGACGCTGACAATCGACATTGACACCACAACTCCCACGGCTGGCGTATCGCCTCCGACTGCAGACCTTGACGGAGTGGACACATCATTCCCGCCATTCACTGCGACCGCCCCTGTGCCTATTGCACTGCCGACGATTGATACAAGCAGCCTTGCTCTAATAACTCCCCCTGATTCCAGTATCACCACCACAATCAATTGGTCGGAGATTCCGCTTACCTCTGATGTCTATGATGTCCTTGTTGATCGCATCACCAATGCAGCGGCATCCGGCGTGGTATCGTGGACGGAAGTCCCGCTGGTGAATGATGTTTACACATTCCTCATCGACCGCATCACGAATGATATCACTTCCGGGGAAGTCAACTGGTCGGAGATCCTGCTTTCTACTGACCTGTACGATCAACTCATCACCCGGGTGACTACTGATTTGGTTGCCGGCGCGACCGGCCTTGATCCAGTAGTTGAGCAAGGCATATTTGACCGAGCACTGGCGCGGCAGGCGCTCGAAGACGATAAGGCGCAGCAAGAGATTGAGGAATATTACAGCGCCACGGACTTTGATCTTCCGACAGGGGCGTTTGCCGCACGACTGGCAGAACATCTCAATGAGCGGCAGAGGAAAACGGCTGATACCAATATCGGCATAATGGAGAAACAAGCCGACCTGGCACAGAAGAACTCGCAATTCATTATCACTCAGGTTGCTCTGATTGAAAAGATGCTGCGGGATACCAGGGACAGTGAATCGGGCAGGTTGCTCGACAAGGAGAAGCTAAAAGCCGAACTCACCAACCGGAATGCTCAATTCATCACCACCCAGGCAGTAGCCATTGAGAAGCTTATTAGAGATTCAAGGGATTCAGCGTCTGGCCGTTCTCTTGACAAGGGGAAGATTGAGGCCGAACTGATCCAGCGGAATGAGCAGTTCATTACTACCCAGCTTGCAGGCCTCGAGAAGATGCTGCGCGATTCCCGCGATGCAGAATCGAACCGCAAGCTTGATAAGGAGAAATCTCAGGTTCAATATCTTCTCCAGCTGTTTGCCGAGAAGGTCCGGGCATACCTCGGGGAGATGGAGGCCACCAAAATCTATATCGAGGCCCAGGTTTCCGCGCTTCAAGGGGCTGTTGAATATAACAAGGGCCTTGTCCAGGTCTACGGAGCGCAGGCCGATGTGTATGAAACCCTCGTCGGCGCACAGGCGAAGGCCAATGATGCCATAGTTAATGTGTACGACGCTGAGATTCGTGGTTACGAGGCAGAAACCAAAGCTTTGAACGCTGACAAGATGGTCGTAGTTGAGAACAACAAGGCTCTGATTGCCAAGGCCGAAGTTGAGATGCGGGCCATCATCGCTAAGATCGAGAACTCCATCGAAGGCTACAAGACCGAAGCTCTATTAAGGGAGCGTGTGTCAAACGACATGGCAACAATTGCCGCGCAGGTTGTCGCCTCCATGGCCAGTTCGACCAACGTCAACGCCTCGATGGGCTACACCGGCAGTGAGAGCAGAAGCGAAGGGTTCGACCACAATGAGTCGATTACCCAAGGCGTGCACTTCAGCCAGAATGTCAGTGAAGACCATAATTTCCAGCACAACCCTGTTGACTAATGGAGTTAAAAATCACTACCACCGGCAACAAATTCGCCGCGCAGAAGTTCTACAAGGAAGCCAGAGAACAGATGCGCGAACTCAAGCGAAGCATGAAGCTAAGTAAGCTCCAGCAGAATAAGTTGGAGAAACGGCCATACCCGGGCGTGGTGATTTCCTGTCATTCATGGACGGGCAACGACGCGGTGAATATTCATGTTGAACCGGTTGGTGGAGTCAAGCAACCTGTGCAGCGCAAGTTCCAGATCCTCGAGGATTTCTACTGGTATGCCTTTAATAGTTCGACGCTTGACGGCGCTATCCTTCTCGGAACAAACAGCCTTGAGGATATCCAGACCGATTCCCTGGGGAACACCTATGTTGTTGGCCAAGCGAAGACAGGGACGACCCCTGCAAGCGGAGAACCGTCGATTATCAAATATGACCAGGACGGGCGGTTGATGTGGCGCAAGTTGATCAACGCCTCGGATGAGTTCGACATCGCCCAGGCCGTTGAGCTTGACGCGTTGACCGGTGATTTCTATGTGACGTACAGCAAGCTCAATGCATCGAGGCTGAATTGCTATGACTGCTGTGTTGCCAAGTACGACAGGACCGGGGTGCTGCAATGGCAGAAGAGACTGACGCTTTCGAGTGATGAGGACGTGGATGTCTTCGGCTGGGGAGATGCGATCAAGCTGGACACCAGCGACCCGACAAATAACCAGTACACCATCGTCGGGCGGCTCTATCATTGGAAGTGCTTTCTCTATCGAGCATTCATTGCCAGATACAATGCTGATGGCTCTCTGGCATGGCAGAAAACCGCAGGCGTGTATGTCGATGGTGAGCAAGTTCCCGGCGATGGAGGGTGGAGCGAAGACCCACCATTAGGTGGAACGTATGCCACAGTCGAGGAACGCCCCCATTTCGAGGCAGCAGTAACCGATCCAAGCGGGAACACCTACGTTGTCGGACACCATTTTCCAGGGATATTTATCTATCCTGCTGGATTGATAGTCAAGTTCTCACCTTCTGGTACAGTGACATGGAAAAGGTCGGTATATGGCGAAACTGTTCAGAATGACGAGTTGGTCAACTGGTACGACGATGGCGTGAAGATCACCGATGCCTGCTGCGATGCCGCCGGGAATCTCTACGTTATCGCGCACGCCCATATCTGGGAAGTTGATTTGTGTCATTTCAATATCTTCAAGTTCGACAGCGACGGCGATCTTCTATGGCACCGCATTGTCGAGGTGATGTCTCCGGGCGAATGGAACCCGCAAAACCCTATTGCCTTCAGCGGTGAAATAGCCGTGTGGGGCAGTCAGCTATACGTCCTGTTCCCAAGGTATCCGAATGGTGGCGATCAAATGGGAATGGTTCTGGCGCAGATGGATACCGTAACAGGCGATCCGGCATGGCAGAGAGTTCTGTCAATCCCTCCGTTCCTGCTCGGCAGCGAAACAATCAGCGGAGTTTTCCCAAGAGGGCTTGAGGTTCGCGACGGAGATTTACATATCGCGGCCTCAATCGACCTCGAAGAGTTCAGCGTGACAATGAAACTCCCCGGCACCGCTACGCCTGTAGGGCAACACGCAAGGCTAAATGTAGCCGCGTCAACGTTTGTTTTCTACTCCGATATGGCCGATGTGCCGTACCGAGAGGAAGAGGCAGGAGAAGGCCATTACAGCATGTATGTGACATCTGAGTTCGACTTGACGATTGCTACAGGTGATTTCATCGCAAGTAGTCTTTCGGATGGCGAGAGAGTGACGGAGAATTGGGGCGTTACTGATAGGATTTTAGTCAGGCGAAGAGAGATGGAGGTTTTATAACTATGGCAAGGTGTGACGTACTTCAAAAGAACGGGGGATATGCGACATTCAATGAGTTCTCTGATGATTTTGAAGAGTTCGACAAAGACGACCGAGGGTACCATGATTTGCGTGGATGGGACGACGCGCTTGGGTCTGCTATTGGGGCATATTGCGAAATTCCAGATTCAGTTAGAGAAGCTATCTCTCTCGGGCTTACCACGGCAGAAGAGGTAGAAAGGATATTGCAAGAATACTTGGATGATTTCGAGGATGGGGAATAGCCAAACAATGACATCAGCGTCTAATAAAGACCGAGATGCCGTTGTCTATCTCATGGACGGCAAGCGACCAGATAATCTGATTGAGGCAATAGAGAGCAGTTGGTTGATCGCGCATATTGCCAAGATAGATATCATCAATGGATATGGGAGCGCACCGGCCAACCGAGCAGGCGCGATAGAGTGGGGGGTGTGTGTAACAAAAGACTTCGCAAAAATAGTGTCTGTTGGATATTCGGGGTGCGAGATGAACGTATCAAATTGTTTTGTCGCTACTGGCGATAATATAACCATCAGCAAATTTACGACGAGATGACCATGACGACAACCACCCTAGCCCTGATAATCCTCAGAGTAGCCAAACACCTCGTCAAGCTGCTTGAGGAAGCAATGGGGAAGCCGAGTTCGCTTAAAGACAAGGACGATAAGTGATGAAGATAAGCAAATTTATCGAGATGCTTAACGAAGTAAAAGAAAAGCATGGAGACTTAGAAGTATATTGCTGGCCTTATGATGGACAGCAGCGCCTTTATAACATTGGTGATGAAAACGACGGCAAACTATTTCCGGTCGAATCCCCTATGGCTGAAGGAAGAAAGGTTCTTTTCATCGAGTAGTTTATATAAATAAGTTTTCCCACCTCATCTGACCCAGGAAAACCTTTATTATCCGCCCCGGCCTCGGCTATCGCGGAACAATGATAGAGGTTTGATATGGCAGAGAGATTGAGTACAGGGTTTGCAAACGCACTGAACACGGTTGGGTGCGTCAAAGACATCATGGCAAATGGCGTCATCGGCATCTACGGCGGGGCATCACAGCCAGCCACCGCAGATGCTATTGAAACTGGCACGTTGCTCATGCTCCTTACGCTGAGTAGCGGAGCGTTCACGGCAGGCGTAGCGACGAATGGCCTGAACATGGGTACGTCAACTGCTGGCGTACTGGCCAAGGCTGCGGCGGAAACATGGTCAGGAGTCGGGCTTGCCGCAGCAGGGGCAGGGACTGTTGCAACATACTTCAGATGGTATGACAACGATTATGTTACCGGTGCAAGCACGACCGCAATTCGGGTGGACGGAGCTATCGGAACATCTTCAACCTATGAGATGCAGATGAGCAATACTACAATAGTTGAGGCAGTCGCGGCAGTAGTTCAGACATTCAACTATACTACCACGATGGCGTAAATGGCAGAAGTCGTTGTAGTCTCTGAAATAAACCTTGCGAATACCGGGGCAGCAAACACCAATAGACATTGGCGAGTTGTCATCCCCGCCGAGCAGGTTCAGAACGATGCAGCCAGCGTAAAGATCTTGGTCGATGCAGTAGCCTCGTCTTGGTCGTTCTCGTCCATGTGGATTGGGAATAGAGACGGGGCTACGCTGAATTTCACTGGGAACCAAGTTCAAGTTCTTTTTGGGGGTAATCCTGGAGGAACGGTAGCAGCAAACACAGATTTGCTTTCTGATGAAGTCACGTTCGTGGTCGATTCAACAAAGGATATAATCGTATCGCTTCGATGCGCGACATCTCCCATCTCATACGATGCTTCAACGGGGAAAACTGCTGCTTTTGCCATAGGAGATGATGCGGCTGTTGCTGCTACAACAGCTCCATCAATGACAGATACCTCTTATATTGTTGCTATTAAAGGAATATCTGGATTTACCGGGGGTAATATCGGTGATTTTATTGCCCCTGTTTCTGTCATTGATTCAGTCTGTGTCAACTACCAACCTGCGCAGGTAGACGGCGATTTCCAAGCCCTGTCCCCATCCGTTTCTTCTTCTGTATTGTCCGAATCAGTTTCCGCCAAGGCTGTAGTGATAGACATCGCAGATAGCTACGGGAACGCGAATGTTATGGGAATCAGGCAGGTAGATTTTTATCTTGCTGGTGCCAAGGTCGCTATGACTTCTGGATTTTGGGGGTTAGCTACCACAACGCTATCTGGAGATACAAACTATTCCTCGTTCGCTTTCAATACCTCGCTGTCAAAACTAGGAACACCAAACTTCAACCAGTGGTACAGCGCTCTTTACCAAATAACAAACCAACGGCTCATCCTTAACACCTCTAACGCATTCATCTTCGACCGGATAGTAATCAATAATTCACATGATACCGGCACAGGATGGGATGCAGGGGCGAAGAATGTAAAGATAACAATAGCTCCTGCAAACGTCACAAACACGGCATACAATGCGACCGTAACTGACGGCACAGTTCTGTTTGAGGGAGTGCTTGATGCACATCCGGCAGACAATGTAGGGTATGACCAGACTGTCTACGGGGCAACACCAACGATCGGATACCAGTCAGTAATATTTGACATAGCAGACAATTGGGGCGGTGCGTACATTGGGCTGCGGTCAGTAGAGTTTTACAAGAATGATGTTCGTCTTGAGTTGGACACGACTGCTGAAGTTTCTGCGTTTGCCACATCTGATGCAGGAGCAGGGCTGACTGCTATCTACGCCTTTACCAGCAATTCAAAGACCGGCGACATCACAAGTACCGAATGGTACTCAAATTCTATCGTCACCAGCCAGCGCCTGATATGTAATTTTCTTAAAGGGCATGTAGATTTTGATAAGATAGTAATAAACAACAGTCATAACTCGGGCACCTCTACAAACATAGGAGCCAAAAATGTAGTTATAAGAGTCTGCCCGAATCAGTGGGCGAACACGACCTATAATGGAACAATAACTGGAGGCTTTGATCTCACAGGAACGGTTGAGTTTCCACAGCATGTTGCAGTCGATACGGAAGACCCTCAGATAGTTTATGACTATATGGCTGACGGGATTGACATTAATGTCGATTTTGTTACCACTGCGGAAATATCAGGTATTACCCAGAATGACAACGCACCTGAATCGGCGGATGTAGATATTGATTTTGTAACGGCAGTTCCAGCAATATCAGGCGTAACGCTCAACTCCGCGCCAGTTCCGTTCATCTTCCTTGTTCAATCAGAGCATCCTGATGGAGACAAAGATTTCTTTGATGCAGCGAAAAACCTGCCAGTCTACGCAACCGGTGATGTGCGGCACGTAACCGATCCGATAGGCACTACCCCGTACTTTGGGGATTCATGCATCATGCTCACATCGTCATTTTACGGACCTTCCGATGGGGTGCTGTATACTGACGAGACGGACGACTTTGCTTTTGGCACAGACGATTTCACGGTAGATTTCTGGTTTTATCAGATTTACCCGGCCACAGAAGGACAAATATTCTGGTTTTCTGGGAGCCCAACAGGGCTAAATGTTCCAGCAATAAATCTAGAACGCGTCAGCAGTTCAAGCGAGTTCTGGCTGACGTTTAGCGGAATGTCTTCTGGTCCTGTCGGTTATCACGACATGAACCCGGCAATGTGGTGGACATCCGAGTGGACTTGGTATCATATTGCCATTGACCGGCGAGAAGGAGTAACGCGAATATGCCGTGATGGTGCAGTGCTTTACGAAGTAATAGACACTACTAATTATGACGGCAGAATCCTCAATATCGGTAACAACAACTGCCTGATTGAAGAACTCCGGGTATCTCCGTACTCACGGTGGGGCGGCGAGTTCACACCTGATACTGCGCCGACAGAGGTTGAGGACACAACATCGGCCAGCTTTAAAGCACTTTCTCCGAATATTTCAGCGGTAGTCTGGAACCATCCACCAGCCAAGACTTATATCAATGGTCAGCCGTGGATAAATCAGTATAATTTCAACACGACAAACCCAACTAATATAGGGACGGTCGTTCAGGTAGATGACTTCCCTATTGCGATTTCGCGCAGGATGTCTCTGGTTACAGATGAATTCGCGTATGTCATAGGTGGGACAGATACATACTACGCATCACGCAACAGCGATGGAACAGTAGGTGTATGGTCTACTACAACTGGGCTGACTGTGGCGCGCGCCGGAGGACAGCTATTTGAAACTTACAAGAGAGTTTTCCTTGTAGGCGGTTATGAGTATGGAGAGCCAACAAACACTGTCTTGACCGCACCAATTAATCCTGATGGCACTTTGGGAGCTTGGACGAATACTTACCCGATGGTGTCCACCAGAGCAGATTTTGCCTTGTCTGTCACACGGAACCGTGTCTATGCTTTCGGTGGTTTCATGGATGCGCTGGTCGGCGGGATTGTCACAAACACCTACGAGTATGCACCAATAAATTATGACGGCACTATTGGAACTTGGGAGTTCGCCGGGAATATGCCGAATGCGCGCGACAGGTGCTTTAGCGTCTGCACGGGCAATTTACTCTACCTGATAGGTGGCGGCACACTCGCGGACCCGCTGAATACCGATGTTGTGAGTGTCAGTGACGAAGGCGTGGTTATCGAGCCGTGGACAGCAGAATCTTGGTATGGTCGTCCATCTGCCGCTTTTGTTTGCTCTGCTGCCAGACTGTTCATGATTGGAGGAATAGCAGGCAATTTCAGTGTTGATGAAATTCATTCAAGAGATATTACTGGTGGAGTTATCAGCGACGGGACTGCTGACTTCAGAGGATATCTGCCCGAAAAGGTTCATAATCCCACGGTATTCCTTACTGACGAGAAAATCCACATCATTGGGGGGACATCCACGGATGTAGACGACAACTGGATTAACGTTGCGACCACAGGGGTTGCCACCTTCTCCGGGATGGACGTTGATTTTTCCCTCTATACCAGCATTGAGGAAGAAACCGCAATACCGATAGGTGGCAGCATCCGACCTCCGATAGTGGAGATGCAGTCTTATTTCGGATGGGGAAGCATCAATCAAGGCAATGTGGCCGCGCCTGTCCCTGAAATAAACGCCATTACGCGGTATACCGAAACCGTGAATGTCGATATCGACGCACCTCTACCAGGCTTTGCCTCTATCACGCATTTCTTCAGATATGCCAATGTGGAGATAGTCGCACCTCTCCCTGAGATATTCTCTGCTGATGGCGCAGTAATAAACGGTGGTCCGGTAGCGCCTGTGCCTTCCGTTGGCTCGTATGCCCTGCGTGTCTATTTCATGACGGACATTGCGACAAGCCTGCCGGTTATCTCAGCGCTGGTATCGTGTCCGATTGCCATCAATGGTAGCATCAAGGCAGTCCATCCGCACCTGAACAGCACGTTTCGGACGCTTACCAATATCCATGCACCAGTCCCTGTAATCAGCGGCGTGGCGGTTAATCCTACAGCGGCATGGGGGGGCAGCGTCATCAAGGTGCCAACGATCAATTCTTTATTCTCGAATCCAGAACGGATCAATGCCTCGATAGAGCCAAAGGTTGCCAAGGTGCAAGGCCTGGCGGTCGGCGGGGCGTACATCGCTGCCAATTTCGAGAGTAAGCGCCCGATGATCTTCTCATATGCTTCAGAGGTTGAGGGCATGGTTGTCAAGATAGACTCCGCAAGGGTCGTTATCAACGCGACAGTCAATAACCCGATACAGATAAGCGCGGCGGTCAGGGCAGGCGCTCCGATCATATCCTCGAGTGCTATGGCGGCATATGGCATTATTGGTAATTTTGTTCCGCAGCTTCCCTCAATTCACGGAGAGTTTTTGATGACTGACGATTACGTAGTAGTGAAGCACAGGGAGAACCGGCTATGCAGACGATGATAACAAATCTCAAGGGCCTGGCCGGCGCAGCATCGGCCCAGCAGACAGGTATCGATTGTACCTCAATGGCTAGATTTAACGGTATGATACTTGGTGCTGGCCAGGGTGGGCTGTGCAAGGTATTATGTGGGCAGACAGACGCTGGCGTGAATATCGACGCGTACTTTGTTCTCGCCTCCACCGACCTCGGCCTACAGTGTGACAAGAGGGCTCGTTATCTGTTCCTGGGATACGAGACGACCGGCAGCCTGGACCTGACCTTGACCACGGATTCAGGCCTTTCAAAAACAATGAGGATTGTGCCGAAGAGGACCGGGCAGCAACGCCGGCGAATCACGATAGGCAGGGGGACCACAGCGGAGCCTTTCGTGTGGCGATGGATCACGGTCAAGATAGCGTCTGTTTCTGGCAGTGCCTTTTCAATCGATTCAATCCAGGTGCTACCAATCATAAAGTCAGGTGGAGTTCTATAGGGGAAAACAATGGCAGCATATGACAAGAAGAAGAATAGCACTGCAGCGATAGCCGCAAAACAGAACGCCAGGCTTGCCGGCATAGGAAATGCGGCGGAAAATGTACTCACCACCGCAGTCAAGGCCGGGCCAATAAAAAGCGCTGTCGGTGCGGCCAGGTCCGCCGGCGGGGCGATAGTAAATCGCCTGATCGACGATTCAGCCGCCCAAGGTCAAAAGCTGGCGACCGCGCAGAATGCTTCTTCAAGGAATGCTCAAGCCAAACTGTACCCCGAGGGGAAAACGGTACTCGAGCACAAGCCGGCCCTCAAGCCTGACGGAAATATCCCCGGCTTTGGTCCGCTCCTGCCGGAAAACCCGAACTCGCCGCCGGTCCCGCAACGTGACGGAATCCAGAGTAGGCGAATCGACCCGGCAACGCAGAAATCTTTTCAGCGGGCAGTCGCTCAGACGCTCATGTCCGCGCCGTCCGCCACTCCCGATCCTGGCCGACACACCACCTCCGTGTTTGAGCAGGCCCCGGGAAATAACAACCGGATAGTTAGGATGTCGGACCAGATCAACGACAATCGCCAGGCCCTTGCCGCGACCGGGAACCCGAATTTGAACGGCACAATGCGGGCAGGCGTCGGCGGTACCATGGACGTGACCTTTGATGAATCCACGCCGCTTGCGGCACGAAAGGCGCTCATGGCGAACCCGGTGGAACCGAAGGGCCAGATCATCCAGTACAATAATCGAGCATTGGCCGAGGCAGACCGCCAGACCGCCAAGCAGGCCCTTATGTCATCCCCCCAAATGCTGACAAAGGAAAACTCCACGATGGGGTGGAAAGAACGGCTGGCGCTCAACGAGCAAACACTGAGGAACAAGGGCGGCATGGATCAAGCCAAGCTCGGTAGTGAAACCAGTTACGGCACCACCAGGATGAACAATCAGAACCAGATCGAGAATACCCTGTTGTCAGGGCAGAATCAACTTGCCGAAACCGGTCTACGAAACAGCGGGCAGTTGGACAACACCCGCCTCCAGAACAGCGGCAACATTGAACAGGTAGACAGGGCCGCGGCGGGAGACTTGCAGCGCGACAAAGCAAAAGCAGAACTGGACAGCCAGACCGAGACGCAGAAAAGGGCGTATGACCTCCTTGCCGGTGGCGTGCCGGCCGAAACCGTCCAACGCCTTATGAACACTCAGCCAGGCCAAACCCCGGATCTGGCCGGAATCGAAGTTCCGCAGAATACCGAGCCGAAGGTTGGCAGATACCGGGACCGGCCTATTTTTGATGCACAGGGAACCCAGATAGGGACCGAGGCATATGATACTGCGACAGGTGAGGCAAGCCCTGACCAGTACGACCAGGCTCCGTCTGATATTAATGAGCGAAAGGTTGGGAAAATATATGTCACTGCAAGCGGAAGAAAGGTAATATGGGACGGAAAGGGATGGACGCCGGTCAATTAATTTAATCCGAAAATGGTGCATTGATGAGTGAATACCTTTCCGACGAGGAAGTGTTTAGCAATACCCCTACCAGTAAGGGCGGGTACCTTTCCGATGAAGAAGTATTTGGGAAAGGCCAACCTGCCGTGCCGGACCCTGCCGCAACCCTGATGTCCACACCTGGCCGTACCGGCATGGATGTCGTAAAAGATACAGCCATATCCGCTGGCCGTGGCGTGATTCAGGCCGCACAGGCTGGCGTTGGTCTTGCGAACCTGGCAACTAAAGGACTCGCTGGCCGGGCTTATGACGCTTCAGGCCCTGACCTTTCTGGATACGACGACTCGCTGAAGGATATGTATTCTCCCGCGCAGCAGGAAGCGAACCGCTATGTTGAAGAGGCCGAGGGCTTTGGCGGGAAGGTTGGGGCCTATCTGGAAAAACCGTCAACAATCGCCCATGGCATAGTCGAAACAATCCCGTCTGTCCTGGCTGGTGGGGCCGCTGGCTTTGGACTGCGTACCGCGGCAAAGAAACTCGCACCGGTTCTGACAAAAAAAGTTTCCGACCAGACCTTGGGAATGCTGGGCGGAGCCGCAGGCGAGGGCATGGTCGGCGCCGGTGGAATGGCAGAACAGGTCAGGGAGCAGAACGAGGACAGGACGCTTACCGGGAAGCAAGCACTACTTACAGGTCTTGCCGGTATAGGAACGGGCATCTTCGGTGCCGTGGGCGGTCGGCTGGCGCAGAAACTTGGCGTGATTGACGCCGATACTCTCATTGCCAGTGGTTTTGCTGATGATATTATCAGGGCGCAGGGCGTCACCGGGATAGCAAAACGTATTGTCGGCGGCGGTATCGCTGAGGGTGTGTTTGAGGAACTGCCGCAAAGCGTCCAGGAGCAGATATGGCAAAATGCGGCCACAGGTATGCCTCTTATGGAAGGGGTGCCGGAGTCTGCCGCCAGTGGCATGGTCCTTGGCACGGCAATGGGCGGCGGAATGAACGCCATGCCTGTTGGGAAAAAGCAGGAACCCAAGGATGAAGCGGCCCTGGCAAGGAACCAGGCGGTCCTGGCGATCAAGCAGGCCAACATTCCGACCGACGATCTTCTCAAAATGAAATCGGACCCGGCAGCCCTGACGACATCCGGCATTTCCCCGGAAGATATCGACATGGTGATCAATGACCGCAATGCCGATCTGAACAGGGCCAAGGATGTTCTTCTGGCGTCCGGCGAATCTGGACCGATGACGCGCACTGCCGCCATGGGGATCAACGCAGAGCAGGCCAAGATTGTTCAGCAACGCGAAAAAGAGAGAGTTGATGCAACCAGGGGCCGATATTATGGTACTGCCGACCCTATGGCCGGGACGCTGGAGAATGCCGCTAATTTGCTGATGCAGGGCGGGCAGGAAGTTGCACGTCCGCAAGATACACAAACCGCAAACCAAGATTCACAAACCGGGGATTTCCCGGAAGACTTCGGGATGTCTATAGGGGGGGAGGATAATAGCGGACTGCAAATTGGAGTTGGTCGTGGAGAGGGGCCTATTGAGCCGCCTCCGCCAGATCCCGACGCAAAACTCCCGCAAGATATAGCCCCGGCAATCCGCAAAATGGAGCAGCAGTTAGCCGAATCGGAGGGCGAAGGTAAGATAATCGAAGGCCAAGGGAACCGCGCAATGGTTATCGGCGGATACCCGGCCACAACTCCCGAATGGTTCGAGAATGAAACGGCCAGAGCATACGACAAGAAGTATGGCACGAAGATTGCCGAGAGTCTGAAAACAGCGACGGTCAAGGCGATATTCAAGAACATGCGGAAAGGCAAAGCGCTTCCTCCTGTTCAGGCTCAAGTATGGGCGTACCTCAAAGAGACTGCCGACGATATCCAGAGAAACGACCCGGAGATAGCCGCGGGTAATCAGTTCGACAAGCTGAACGGCGAGGGCTTTGAGTTCAACGCGCCTGAATCGATCACGGCAGGAAGTCTCAAGCCTGGGGATGAAGTCGTCATTGAGAAGAATGGTGTGCCCGATAAGCTGGTTTTCGAGAAGTATGACGCCAAGGGCAACGCAGTCCTGAAAGACGGCGTCACAATGCACGTTGACCCATTCGAGCAGATACAGGTTATCGCACGGAAGCAAGGTCAATCCCAAATAACGCCAGCCGAAGAGGATTTTCTTGTCGGTATGGTGCAGAATATCCGGGAAATTGGCAATCAGCAGGACGTTGACCGTATCAGCACCGAAATTGAGCCGTACTTTGAGCAGAACCCGCATCTTGCCCCTTATCGGGAAATGGTTGAGGGTGCGGTCGAGGAACGACGGGCCGCATTGTCGCGCCCTGAATCTTTACAGGGTGAAAATAATACACAGGAGAGTGGAGATGAACAAGCGAACCAAGCGCAAGCAGTCAAAGCTGCAACGGTTGATAGAGAAAGAGGTGGCAAGGCAGTTGGCCCTGCCGTGGCCGCACCGGATCAGCCTGTCGGAGACGCACCATTACGAGCAGTGGACACAAGAGGAAATCCAAAAAATGACCGAAGAGTTCGGCGGGAACCTTTTGATTCCCAATCAGATAATAGGCGAGAAGGTCAACGAAACGAAACGAAACGGCTTGATAGTGGAAGAGGGAAGCCTATCGGAGATGCAGCGAATGACTCAGATGCAGCGAATGGTGAACTCGGAACGGAGCAAGCGGCTGATTCTCTTAGCGGGAAAGGAGGCGTAGATCAGTCGCGCCCTGATAGTACACAGAATGAAAACCAGATTACTACGCCGACCACAACGGGAGGTGCCCGGAATCAAGGCTCTGGTATCATTAAAGAAGTAGCAGAAAAAGGCTTAAAGGAGCCCGCCGCGCAGGATGGGGAGGTTGTCGTTACTGAATATCGTGCAAGCGTAGAAAAGTTTCAGCGAAAGTTCGATGAATATACTTCTAAGCAGGATTTCAGCGAAGATCGGGCCGTTGCTATGGCCGACCATCTTGCAAAAAAGAAAACCGTACTCGCAAGGATAGAAGCTGGTGAGCCGGTTCAGGACGTGCTTGACGATATTTTCCCTCTCCCGAAGAATGAGACCGCTGAAACAATTGGGAAGGCCATAGCAGGCAATAATTTTGAGCGATATGACACTCCAGAAAAGAAACTTAGAGAGTATGACAACCCTCTAACAAAAAAAGTGAAGTCCATTATTGGCACCGCCAAACTACGTGCAACTACAAGCGAGTCACTGGGCGGTGGGGGGGATGCCAGCACGAATCCCCCTGCTTCTAAGTCCCAAGTTGGGACTCCCCCTCCGAGGGTGCCGAAAGGCAGGGAGGGGGTGACTGAATCTGCCGATCTGCCAGGCGCAGACACGGCAACGCCTCCGGGCAGTGGCGCGGGCAGCGAACCATTAAAGAATCCTGAAGAGTCGGGGGGGAAGGAAGCGGATGGAATACAACCTCGAACCACTGCCACCGCTGATAGTGGACGGCGAGCCTCCGGTGTACAATCACCAGCAGGCGCAGGTGGCAAGGACGACGGAAGCGCTGAAGGTAAAAAGACGGGGGCCGCGGCGAGTAAAGAACGAGACGGTAGCGATATTGAGAGGCATAAGGAGTTTGTAAAAACCCTGCATGACGGCAAGGCCACGGTTGAGGAATACCGGAAGTCGTTTGAGTCTGTTGTGAGCAGTAAAGACGAGGTTATTGCCGAGCTGTCTAAGATGACCAAGGAGCAGCTTTTCATATACGGCGGCAGCGGCATACGGTACCGAAGCAAGAGCGAAAAGAAGGACGGGATTGTCCGGTCTGTCTATCACAAGATGCTTGATGATTTCAACCTCGGAGATTCTTTGTCATTTACGATATCCGGGGATTATCAAAAGAGCCTTATCGATGCTCTCCGCGCCATAGTCAACAAGCAAACACAGGAAGGGCTTGAGCAGTACGCGCAGGAACTGAAGGCCAGCCGTGAGGAATATGCGGCGAAGGTCGTCAAGATGAAAGAGGGTGTGGAAGACCCGAAAACCATTGATGACTTTGTAAACTATCTCAAGCTTAGTATTGCCGACGGAAAGACTTACGCTGAAGCCCGAATGACCCTCACGCCTGAACAGCGCGCATTATATGATGCTCTTTCTGGTGAGAAGTCCAGGGGAGAAAGAAAGGCAAGGGCGGACCAACAACGAACAGACATTCGTGCCGCGTCAGTGACTACCGAGGGGCAAATTGTCGAAACGAAGCACACTAAGACTGGCGAGGATTTGTTTGTCGTCAAGGCCGCCGAGCGTGTTGAGCGTGATATCTATACCCTGTGGAATACGACGGCCAAGCGGATGGGCGGCTGGTATTCTTCCTATCGTGGTGGTGGTGCGGTTCCGGGATTCCAGTTCAAGAGCCGAGAGAATGCCGAAGCGTTCCTGAAGTTCATCGGTGGAGATGTCGAGCAGGCCAAAGAGACAGTGCAGGCAAGGCGCGACGCTTATGCAGATGACCGGGAGCAATCGGCGGTTGAGCGGTTGCGGGAAATGTCCGAGGCGATCGAGAACCGCGCAGAAGATATTCTGTCGGCAGATCGAAAGACCAACACCTCCAAGCGTGCAAGAATGGCGGCAAGCGCCGAGGCTGGCGCTGAGACTGCCAAGGCTCTTTCAAAGACAATGGCGAAAATTGCCGATGGTATTGAGAATGGTACGGTAAAATTCCTCGACAGGGTGCGCCAGAAAGTACAGGTGGAAATGCTGAGGTCGATGGTCAAGACCGCACATTATTCTGAGCAAAGGGAGAAATATAAATCATACTCGGAGCAGCAGAGACACGAGGGCGAGCCGCCGACAGCAGAAACAGCAGACTTCGCAGAGTACCCAAGATACAGGGCATTCAGGTCCGATCTTGCCCGGCTTGGCAGGCAGCTTTCCGAGAAAGACGGAACCAAGAAAATTGGGACTCGCTTACTCAAGGTTGCCGATGACGTGACATCTGCATACGTCAAATTTGCGAAAGCGAATCTTAACGATGTCGCTCAGTACAGGACCAAGGATGGATTGCTTGCAGCGTTCAAGTCAAAGCCGCTTGCTCTCCGATCAATTGATGCTTCAGGGTATAATGGCAAGGCTATCGTTCTGACGGCCAAGCCAGGAGAACACATGATAATCCTTTCCCCTTCTGAGGCAAAAGCACGGGGAGTATGGAAGGGAGATGACGACAAGCAAATCACCCTGAGTGATGACTTTGGCGAAGAGATTGTCACCAAGACACAACGCAAAGGAATAGACATTCCGTGGTACTTTGAGTCCGTGAGGGAGAAACATACACGGCTCAAAAACATGGGGATTGAAACACCTCAAGAGTTTCGCGCCGCTCTCCGTGAGTTTATCTCTCTCCAGACACAACCTGCGAAACCGGATAAAGTAAAAGAACTCGAGCGGTCAATGGTAGGTAGGCCAAAAGATGGGCTTGATTTTTTCCCGACGCCTGCGACCGTAGCACAGACGATGACCGAGACGGCAGATATCCGAGAGGGGTTGTCTGTCCTTGAGCCATCGGCAGGAATGGGCCATATCGCTGAAGTTATCCGCGACAGTGGAGTATCCCCAGATGTAATTGAGATGTCATCTTCCCGGCGTGAATTGCTTGAACTGAAGGGATTCAATGTGGTTGGAAATGACTTCCTTGATTTCGAGGGTGAGTATGACCGCATAGTGATGAATCCTCCGTTCAGTGACAGGCGAGATATCGAACATGTAAGACATGCTTACAAGTTGCTGAAGCCTGGCGGCAGGCTTGTTGCGATCATGGGAGAGGGTTCGTTCTTTGGTAGCGACAAGAAAGCAACGGCGTTCAGGGACTGGCTGGAAGAGCTTAACGGCACCAGCGAAAAACTGGAAGAGGGCACATTCCTTGACAAGTCGTTGCCCGTCAATACCGGGGTTGCTGCAAGGATGGTTGTCATAGACAAATCAGAATCGGCTACCGAGGGTGACGAGTCAACTAAACTTTCCAAGTCTTCCACCCCATCACAGGAAACCGCCGACACCAAAGCCGAACTATCCGCGCAGCTCGGAGAAGCCGGCCTGCAAAACCTGCTCGACGCTGGAACCGTCCGCCTACTCACCACCCAGGACCAGGCAAAGCAGATTATCGCCCGATACAAGAAGCGCAACGTCAAGCATTCTGTCCGCTACTCGAAGAACGGCAAGATTCAGGGATTTACCACTGCGACGAAAGCGTATCTGGTGCAAGACGGAATTGCCAAGGGCAAGGCGTTCGGGGTTTTAAAGCACGAACTCGGCGTCCATCTCCAGCAGGTCATGCTTGGCAATGCCGACTTCAAGGCACTTCTCGCATCCCTCGAAGCCCGTCAGAACGAGCAGAGCAAGACCGGTGACGCGATCCGGACAGCCATGGAACGTGTGCCGAAGGATACCAACCCTGAGCATTATTGGGATGAAGTTTTGGCTTACGCGGTCGAGATGGCCCCACAGGCCGGCATAGTCCGACGATTCATCGCCCTCATCAAGAAAGCGCTCGTCAAGTTGGGAATTGACCCGAAGATATTCACGGCGGCTGATTTGTCGGCGCTGGCTGAATCGGTTTTGCGGCGGGAGGCTCGGGGTGCTCAATCATCTATTCCCGGGAAGTTGGCAAGTGATCCTTTGCCATCCTTCGCAGGCGCAACAGCCAAGCAAGCCGACAAATCCCAACTAGCCATAGCGCAGCAGATGCAGAGGGATGGCGCACCGAGGCGGGGTATCTGGAAGAAGACTGGCTGGTATGAGATCGTGCCGGGAAGCGGGCAATGGTCGTTCGAGATAGACGATAGCCTATCCTCCGTGAAAATGAAGGACGGCTATCTTGAGGACGTGCTGACGCATCCGACACTATTCAAGGAATATCCGCAACTCGGCAAGGTGCGGGTGCGGTTTGAGGATATGGGGGATAAACAACGGGGAAGTTACAGCCCGGATAAGAGGATTGTCAAGGTCAACTCAAATTTTGCCAGTAAGGAACAACGGTCTACGCTTCAGCATGAAGTTCAGCATATTATTCAGACCGAAGAAGGATTTTCGGAAGGGGGCAACGCCAGGGAGAACATCCGAGGGTATGCGAGTATTCTGAAAGACCTTGAGGAACAAGTTTCCAGCATAAACGATTCTCTCAAAAATGCCATAGGCACCCCGAAATATCAATTCTATCTCAACGAGCGGGAATATCTTGTTGATGAGATCAGGAAAATAGAAGGAGATGAAGGAATAGTAAGCAGGGGGATGAAAGAGTATGCCACGCAGACCGGCGAAGCAGAAGCCCGCCTAGTCCAAGCCCGCCTCGACCTCCCCCCGGCGAAACGCAAGATCATTCCGCCATGGGTTACGCTGCGGCGGATGTTGGAGAAAGAAGGACTACTGAAGGATGGGCAGAAGATTGAGGATGTGCTTGTATCCAGTCAGTCGCCAAAGGGGTCAAGCAGTTCCTCCGCGCTTTCTCCGGCAGAGGCACGGGGGAACGCTGGCCCTGGCGGCGACGTTGCTGCGTTTGGCCCTGTCGATGTGAATAGTGCTGGGTTCAAGCGCTGGTTCAAGGGGTCGAAGGTGGTTGATGCTGATGGTAAGCCGCTGCGGGTTTATCATGGGACGCGGTTTAACTTTTCTGTGTTTGACGGATATGAAGTTGCTGGCTGGTTCAGCGTTGACCCATCGCTCGCAGGTGAACGATACGCATTTGGGGAATCCGAAGACTCCGGCGCAAATATAATTCCCGTTTACTTGGATATAAAAAACCCAAAGAAACTTGAAGGCGACATGGACGATGCAGACGAAAACGGCAATCCCATGTTTCAGCGTGTCAATTATAATCGGTATGTCCAAGAATTGATCAAACAAGGATACGACGGGATTGAGGTTAATGAAAACGGGGTAAAAACATTTGCAGCCTTCTCTTCTTCCCAAGTAAAATCCTCAATCAGCAACACAGGATCCTATTCCGACACCGACAACAGGCTCATGTATTCCATAGAGGCAGCCGAAGCCTATGACAACGACATACAGGAATCGGCCGGCACATTCTATGAGAAGATCCACGACAAGCCGGACATGCCATTCCTTGCCAAGATTTTCTCCACCCCGGAATACAATTTCAAGAATTTCCCGGCAACATGGAAGATGTTCAACGCGCAACTGGACCGGCATACCGAGAAATTCAACCTTGAAAACTCCATCCTTGGCGATTTCGTCTCGGTATTCTCAAAGGCGCAGAAGGAGAGCAAGGCCATCTATGAAAAGGTTAAGGCCCATCTCTTGGACGTGGACGCCTCCGGCAAATCGTACCGCCTGAAGCATGAATCGAAATGGGAGGTCAAGGACGATGACGGTATGATCGTCGGCTACACCATGACCAAGCGCGAAGGTGAGCAGGTTGCGCGGGAAGCGGCTGGCAAGAGCGGCAAGCACATCAAGGATTACAAGCCAGAGAAGATCGACACATGGACCGTCATCGACCCGAAAGGCGCGGAAGGGGATCAATTCCTTGACGAGCAAGAGGCGGTCGAGGCAATGGAGCAGGCTGAATATTACGACATGATCAACGCCGGATCTTCAAAGGAAGAAGCTGGGCTGGTCCGCCGGTTCCGCCGAATGACCAACCTTGCCTTTGACCACATGATTGCCGACCTCCGCAAGATCATTAAGGAGACTGACGCGCTTGGTTTACCAGAGCCGACTGTCGATATCCCGGACGAATCCCGGAGATATGTAATTGTCGAGAACGGCGCAGAGATAGGCGACTTCACCACCAGGGCTGATGCAAATGCGGCAATCAAGATACGGCGGGCAGCGGACCAGTTAAAGGGAGGGCGACGGGCAACGAACCTTGAGGTCAAGAAGCGGAGCGACGGCGAGATAAAGAAGACCGTCAAGCTCTCCGAGATGATTGCCATGATGTCCGACCTCCGGGGCCAGTATTTCCCCCGGCAGCGGCAACCGGGCGGGGTGATCCTCCGGGCCGTGAAAGGTGACGATAAAATCATGGAGAAGTTCGACCTCTATATCACCGGACGGAAGCACATCGACGGCGAGACAGGCGTAGAGATGAAGAGGCCCATGTCTGAATGGTTGCGTAAGCGATTCAATGAGGCTACCGGCCATATCCCCTTTGTCGGCACCTTGGAGAAGAGGGCGCGGCAGCTCCGGGCGCAAGGTTACGATGTAACGGTGGAGAAGGATAACAAGACGCCTGAATCGGTGTTTGATGTCGTGCAGCTTTCTTCCTCAATCGATGCCCTTCTCCGCGAGGCCGTGGGCAATGCCAAGAAGGACAAGCAGGGCATGAACGAAGCGGCGGCGCAGGAGATTAACAAGATCCTGACCGCCAACGTTGCTGACCTGTTTAAAGCCCGAGGTTATCTTTCTTCCCGGCTGAAACGGACAGATGATTATTGGAAAGGGTTTGAGGAAGACCCGCTACTTGCCGGCACTCAGTACGCCAGAGGTATCGCGTCAGGTATCGCCAAGAGAAATTCCGCTAAGAATATGATGGCGGCGATGACCGGCCGGGATCAGTCGTGGGCTGAATACAAGCTGGAAAATCCAGAAGGCACATGGGAAGAATACGACGCGCAGGTAGAGGCGAAGCGGCTGGACCCGAACAAGCAGCCCATTCTTCACAAGGAAGCTCTCGGGTTTATGGAAGAGGTCTTGCGTAACGAGGAACAGATTGACCGGATCGTCGGCACAATGAAGGGCCTGGCCGTGATAAAGTTCCTGGGCTTCCGGGTTTCCTCTGCGATGGTCAACGCCACCAATATGCTGATGGGCGTCCCGGCGAGCATTTCAAGCCAGACAGGCGGCAGCATGACCGGCGCCTTCAATTCCATCCGGAAAGCTGCAATCGCCTACGGCAGGTACCGGGCTGGTCGGGAACTGTCCGAAGAGGATCGGTCGATATTCCTTGAGATCACGAATAACGGATGGGACCAAGCGCAATTCAACCAGGAGAACGCTGCGGTCCTTATGTCGAAGCTCGGGAGAGGCTGGAACAAGTTTGGGGAATGGTCAATGGCGATGTTCGGGGCGGTTGAGAAGGCCAACCGGGCCATGTCGATCTTTGCCGCCTACAAAGAGGTCCGGGCGAATACCGCGCTCGATCACAATGCGGCGATGGAGAAGGCAAAGCATATCTCCGACCGCGCTCATGGCGTTTATGGCAAGGCCACCCTGCCGGCATGGGCCAGGGGAAGCGGGAACCCGCTGAAACTGACCTACACCTTTCAGAAGTTCAGCCACAATTATATGCTCAACATGATCGAGATGGGACTGAAAGGCGATAAGAAACAGGCGGCCTATATGGTTCTCTCCCCGGCCCTGATGGGCGGTGCCGGGGCTACACTGGTCACTCCGCTGGTTGCCGCGTTTGCCAGTGCTCTAGGGGCAGGAGATGACCCTGAAGAAGAGTTCTATGATTGGGTGGCAGATACATTCGGGAGTGATTCAATCGCTCGTCACGGCATCCCCGGGGCGCTCGGTATCAACTTGAAGGGATCTATCGAAATGAACAACCCCATTCCAACAACGATGGCGGAATTGTTCGGCGCCCCGCAGGCGATAATCAAGGATGCTCTGAAGGCTGGCGAGTATGCCGGGAAAGGCGAGTTGATGAAGGCCGGCGAATCTCTGTTGCCGACGGCTGTTGGTTCGGCAATCAAGGCCGCAAGGGAAGGGCGGGAAGGGCTTACCACCGGCAGCTACAGCCCGGTTTTCTATGGTGATGAACCGCTGAAGGCGACCACTCCCGAGCAGTTCGTCAGGGCGTTGTCCTTCAATCCTTCGCGGATTTCCGGCATTAGGGAAAAACAATGGCATGAGAAGCAGGTTGCGGCGAAATACAATGAGCGGCGGTCTGAAATCATCGAGAAGTTCAAGCGGTACTACCTTTTCGGAAAAGGAGATTATCAGGAATTAATGGTTGAATACCGGCGCTATAATGAACTGATGAAGGGATCAGGCCGGAACGACATTACCCTACTCACAATACAGAGTATCAAGCGGGCCGTGGCCAGGGCGAAGAAGCCGAATCGCACAGAGCGGTTGCGGCAGGTTCAGGATGACGACGAATAGAGCCGTCGTGTCCCGAAAATATCCATATTGAAAATCGGCTGTGCGGCAAGGGGCATTTGCCCAAATAAACGAAGTGAATAGGAGTTCCACATGGCAAAGCAGACTATTACTGAAGGCGGCGGGTTTTTCTTCGGCTCGATCAGGAAGAAGCTTAATGAGATGTTCGCTGAACTGTACGCGGGCGGCGGTGTTGCTATCGTCGGCGTGACGGCCACGGCGGCAGAACTGAACTACAACGACATTGCGGCACTGGGAACGGGCGCGGCGAGCAAGGCGGTAGTTCTGAATGCCGGGGAAGATTACACTTGGCCGGCAACCGGAGTGCTCAAAACTGGCGTCCTGAAGGATGTTGCCGACACCACCCTTGCCGCGACATTTGCCGAACTGAACATGATCAACGGGGCCACATTCACCGCTTCGGACCTCAACAAACTGGCGGCTGTTACGGCTACCCAGTCAGACATCAATACCCTGACCGCGGCTGTGGCCAATGTCACACTTGTAGCAACTCCGGCCTCCGGTACCTGTGCTATTCAGTTTACCTTCAAGAGCGCTCTTGGGAATCCCACAGGCACCCCGACCTCTGGCCTTTTGTATTTCGCCACCACAAACACCGGGCTGACGAGGAAGACATTCACCTCGGCTGCCGCTCTGACCAATGGCTCTATCGAACTGATAATGGCGACCAAGGTTATTCACTACGTGACAAGCTCTGGCGGGCTCTTGGGGATCACTCTCACGGCTGCTGCAGGCGACTATTATCCGGTTTTCGTGATGCCGAATGGCTCACTTGAAATCGGGACTGTCTGCACCGTCAACGCATAATGCTCCTTCTCGAAACAGAGTTTTGCGGCTTTGTTTCGAGAAATAAATCCACAGAATGAAAATGTGTTACACATTTCGCAAAAAACGAAGTATTCTAGCCGGAGAAACAGGATTCCGGCACGGTAAATCAAAAACATAGCGGGGTGTGAGATGAAAAACAAAATCGAAATAGCTGCAGCAATCTCCCTGCTCATCTTCCTCGCTTTCGGTGGATACGCTTTCTTTGTGGGAAAATGCTGTGGCCCGCAAGAGGTCTCTGTGACGATAATGCGGCAATCAGCGGAACGATATCAAGACTTGCACGACTCTAACCCTTCTCAGTGAGGCAAATTATGGACAAATTCGGCGGAATGTTTCGGTGTGACGCTCGCGGCGATGCGAGATGGGAAAAGATATCTGGCATGGTTTTATTGTCTCTCTCGTTGCTGGCATGGGCTTTTGCTCTCAGCGGATGTATCACCATCAAAACCAACAAATATACTTTCAACCAGGGAATGGCGCCGGAGCCTGCTGCCGCTGCCGCAACGCCTCGCGGGCTTGCTCAAGCAACTCCGGCAGTCCCGAGCGCAAGCGGTGGGACCGGCGGGCATACGATTAATGTTTTCGAGTGGTCTGAACAAACTTCTGATGCGGAACTGGCGGCCGGTTCTGGCGGTGCCATGTCTGCGACTGGAAAAATCCAGGATGCCGCCAGCAAGCTTCTCACTGACATGAGACAAACGAATACCGATAGCAACAATCCGCAGACCACCAATACCAACACCACAAACACAACGAGTCCTGAGCCGATTGTCGAGGAAGAACTCGGCGTAGTCAATGAGGTTGACAGCATAGATGATATCCCCGAGGACAATCCGATAGTCGAAGAGGATTAACATGAAGACGCTCACAAGCCTATTCGCCGTCCTCCTTCTTGCCTTCACCTTTAGTCAGGCGCAGGCAATCGACCTGCCGGCCAACAGAGCACAGTGTTTGGCGCTCTGTGACCAGTATTACCCGGGCGGCGGAACTATTCCTGATCCGGTCACGCCTCCACCTCCGAGTACCGCGAAGGCTTTTCCGCACACCATCACATTCGAGCGCGATAGCGACCAGGGCAACGGCGCGGCGGCTATCCTGTTCAGGTCGAGTCCTGATAATTGGGTCAACTATGTCTCGGTCAATGGCGAGGTTGCCAGAAAAGGCAACTCCTATAAGGGGGCCTCGGTTTTCCTCCTGACTCAATCCGGCGATAAGTATTCCCGGCCTTTAAAATTCGTCATCAAGACGGTCGATGGCGGGGTATATGCTGCTGTTTCTGGGAATCCGACGCCCGCTGACCCTGGAACGCCTACCGGCAATTACAAGAACAGCGCCACCTATGACAGTTACGGCGTCAGGAACGGGCGTCAAGCCTGGCGGATACCGAAACGCGGCGATTCTCTCGGGGCAGGCCCTGTGAGGTTTACCTTCTCTTCCGGCAAAACCTTTGTGGTAAAATCCACGGCTCGAAACTGCCGGGATCGGGAAGATACCTGTAATAGAGACTCAAGGTCATCGAAATACGGATTCGTGTTCAAGCCTGGGAACGGGCGGCCGAATGGAGAGGGAGACGCAGACATTGGCACGGCACACGGTGGTATTTATTTGCACGAATTCTATGGCGGTAAAAGCCCGAAAGTAAAGATGGAGTGGTGATTGATTACCTGCCGGTATTGCTCAACTGAATACCACGGCAGAACCTTTTGTCCTGATTGCGGGGTGTCTATTGTGGAACCAAGACGCATTGCAGACGAGAGCCTGGAGGAAAACTCCATGCGGATGATTAAGGACAGGTATAGCAAGTGTGAGGAACCGTTCTGCTTCGCCTATGACTTCAAGGGAAAACTGCCGGACATGCGCTGCAAATACTTCTCACAGATGGGTGGTGCCAAAAATTGCTACAGAGAGGCGACAGATGAACATCAAATTACTCGTTGACGCATTACGAGTGGGGCAGCAAGTAGCCGACCCGGCAACGTGGAAAAACTCGGGAACCACCATTGCAACCGTGACCGGAATCCTTGGTTCTCTGTTTGCACTCCTGGCTATCTACGGAATACAGATCGATGCGACCAAGGAAGAGTTGCAGGGCTGGGCCGGTGCCATTGTCGCCCTCGGCAGTTTGTTCCATATCATCTGGACGAAGATCACCAGCAAAAAGGTAGGCGTCCCTGGCATGGGACCAGCCAAAAGTGAAAAGTAATTCCCCTGCATTTGAAGTCGCAATCATAATTCTGATGCTGTCGATAGTCGCCGGCCTGTGCTTGGGGTGGATACCATGAAATGCCCTGACTGCGGTGCCAGAATGCACCGAGGAACCTGCCCTGCTTGTGGGTATAGTTGTTGAGACAATAAGCCCCGGTAGTTGGCCGGTAAGGAAAGGACAGGATGCCTGATACTGGAAACGTAGGGATTATTTCAAGTATTGCCGCAATCATCGGGGCGATGGTCGGTGGGGCGATATCCTTGATCGGCTGGGGAAAGAAGATCGAACGCGTTGAATCTGGCCTTGCGCGGAGCCATGAACGGATTGATAAGTCTGAAAAGAAGGTCGAGGATCTTGAACACGCGCTCAAGTCCATGATGTCCGTTTTCACCAGAGAAGACGGAGAACCGCGATTCATCACAAAACCGGCCTGCTCGGAAATGCAGACGAATTGCCACCAACTCTTGGCTGAAAAACTGCTGGGCGGCGAGAAGAGGTTTTCCGCGCTCGAGGCAGAAGTGAAGGAAATCAAAACCGCGCAGGACGACAACCTGAGAACGATCATCAAGGCGATTGAGGAAACTCGAAAATGACAAGTGGCCAGCGATTGCCGGGACAATATGAAACCAAGGAGATCCCCAATGAATGAATTTAGGATGAACACCAAACACACCGCCGGGGTAGCGCTCACCGGGACCGGGGCACTTGCCCTGACCGTCCAGGTGCAAGATGTTTACAAACTGGCAGAGGTCAGGATGACGCTTGGCGCAGTTTCTGCCGACCTTGACGACTTCGTTGTCAGTCTCGATTCCGAGATGGGCGCGGCGTGGGATTCCATTTTGGCGAAACCAGACCCGAATGACGACCTGGCCGCTGCACTGGCATTCCGCTTTGCTGATCCGGTGCCGCCAGTGATCTTCCCGGGGGACAAGGTGAATATCGTCTGGCCGAATGCTGGGGGAAAAACCTGGGCTATTGACATCATCGGGACGAGGTAGGAGGCGCTATGGGGCTCATTGTCGCACCACGGCGCATGAAAAGCACTTCGGTCAATGGCCTGCGGTCGGGGATTGTTAATGGGGTGCGAAGAAACGCTGGTCTTTCCCTGCCGACTGACGGCCTGGCTGAGGCGTGGCTGATCGCCAACAATATGATTGGTAGTATCGGCTTATCAAGCATAACCCTGACAACTGGCACCATCGAAGATTTGCCGAATGCTACGTGGGACTTTCCAAGTGACGCTGTCACACTGCAAGCTGATTCGGACCTTGGTGGGGACGTCTTCTTTGACTCTGCAAATGCCATGGCTCCGATAGTCCGTTCAGGCGCTGAGTGGTATGTGCTGCTCAATGACGATTTTGCTTGGATCGGATTTCATCCGACGAGGGGCGGGGTTGTTATCTATACTGACAACATGACTGATAAAGAGAACCAGATACTGAATTATCTTGGAAGGTACTATCCGGCTATTCCAGAAGGTTTTCCCTACACACTCCCATTTACACTTTAGGATAAGATATGAGCGATATCACATACACTGATAAAGAAGATGGCGATAGCTTTACTGCCGCTGATGCTAATGAAATAAAGGCCGCGGTGAACTCAAAGGCTGACAAAGACAATACTGCATTTATTCTTGGACAATCCTCTGACCTGAAAATACTTACGGCAGCACAACCTGTTGATGGTGAAAACCTGATAACCGCAACGCCATCTGATAAGGATTTGCAGGGGTATAACGCCACCGCCGTTGACTCTTTGGTAGGCGCAGGTTTTGCCTTTGACACATTCCCAGAATACGAGGATTCATCCCACGCAGGCAGCGGCATAGCGGTCAATGCCAACACCCTGGCAGTCTGGAGCGCAACCGCTGGCAAATGGCTGACAGTAGCCTTGACTGATACCCTTGCAGCAACTCCCGATGTCCCGGTGTTTGTCAGTGCATCCATTGATGCTACAGGTACGTCAATCACGATGATCTTTGATCAGGATATGGCCGTAGGCGCAAACCTCGGGACGTGGACGATTGATTGCTCAACGACTGGATTGTTGGCTCTGAGCACATCTGTAGCCGGTACGGAATCAGATGTAACGTTTGATATTGTCAGTGGGCCGGTTTTGGCTGGCGAGACGGTAGAGCTTTATTATACCATTCCGGCCGGCAATGATGGGTTGGAGTCTGTTGATGATGGTACTCCGCTGGTTGGATGGGCTGTAGCTGAATCCGTTACAAATGGTAGTGAGGTAACTGGCAGCACTGCCGAAGGGTTTGAGGGAACTGGAGCCCCAGCAGGTTGGTCTACTGTCACAGGATCTCCCAACTATGATGATGCAACAGCCCCCGCCCCTGCCACTGGGGCACAATCTCTGTCTCTTCTCGCGGGAGCTGCCGTCAGGACACCAGATACGGGGGATGCCTCGACCAGATATTTCGCTTTTTCTTTTATTAACGATTCCGCAGACAATACCTCCAATGCAGATATTTTGGCACTCAGAAATGCTGCGACAACTATTATTGGAACAATATATCGCAGCGCAACTGACATTTTTTATCTCAACGCAGGGACAAAATATTCATCCGCGACAGCCCTTCCGTTGACAGCCGGAACAAAATATTTTGTGTGGATGGAATGGGTGACTGACCCAGGCGGCAGCACAGGAGTTTTTAGGGTAAGAGTATGAACAACTGGGACATATGCTGATTCGACCGTGTGGAAGGAACTCACAAACAGTGATGCGGCGACAAACGTCAGATACGTAGATTTCAAGCAATCAGGCAATGGCACTGGTAGGCATATATTTGATGACTACCAAACCTCTACATCCCCTATTGGTGATATTTAATGATTGCACGATTAATTGCAGCACTCCTTCTGCTTTTTGTATCGTCAGCGGGTGCAGCGCAGCTTGATTTACCGAGAGATGCGGAGGGTTGGACAGTCTTCACACCCTCGGCCACCAGCAGGATCGTCTATGTCAGCAACTCGGGCAGCGATGGCAGCGCTGTAATTTACAACAAAGACGATGCTGCAATCGGACCCGATCCATTTAACCCTGTCGGTCCAATATCGGCATACGAGACAGTACCTGCGGCCCTTGCAACTCGCAGGGTCGGCCAGCCGGATTGGGTGCTGTTTAAGCGGGGCGATACGTGGGTGAAGACGGTCAATATGCAGCTCACTGGTGGGTACTCGGCAACTGAACCATCCCTGATCGCTGCATATGGGGGCACTGGCGCATTACCTCTTTTTAAAGAGAGTTTTAACGTTAGCCACACCTCTGCTCTACGTATCGGAGGGTTGGGATCATCATGGTCAGCGGTCAACGGGCTGGAATTTTATGCCTATACCCGCGATCCTGCGTCTCCCGATTATGTCGAGCCGATACATACAATAGAGGCCCCGCAGTATCACACAGGCTTTGATGGATCATCAGACGGAACATATCAGGGATTTTTGATTGAGGGTTGCAAGTTTAGGTTTTTTGACGACAATCAAAACCAAGGACCGAATGACATTACAATTCGCAGGAATATTTTTCTCAATAACTATGCCGGCACCGGGCAAGGACATTCTCAGGGATTGTATAATGCTCTGAATAATGGCCTAATTGTTGAAGAAAATGTTTTTAGTCATAATGGCTGGGTCGTGGAGGCAGGAGAGGGCGTGGGGGAGGCTTCAACCATGAACCATAATATATACTCCTACGGCATGAATGACGCAATATTTAGGAATAACGTACTCATCGACGGCAGCAACATGGGTATGAAATTCACTGTCAAATCAACAACAAACGCCCTGCCAATAGTGGTCCACGGAAATTTATTCATTGGTGGCAATCAAGGAGTAGGGTTGGGGAATAATTATAGCGGCTACCCGGCATTCTCCAGCGTACAGATATATGATAATGTAATGATTAATGGAGGGAGGAAGAAAGCTCTGGCGGATGAGTTTTTCTGGGGGGTAGACGTAGGGTTTGATACAACAGATGCGGATGTTTACAACAACCTGATTGTAAATCAACCAGACGAAACTATTTGGACATATGCTTTTAAAATAGCTGGCATCCAAACCAATACTAGATTTGAAGGAAATATTGCACACGGCCTGAAGAGTGCGATAGGACTGCAGATTGACGATAACGGCGCTCAAAACTCCTCTGGGTCAACGAAAACAGGGATATCGTTTATTAATAACGGCCTGCAAGCCTTGACATGGGGCCAACTGGTCAAGGCAACGACAAATATCTCAGGTTTTACATTTGCAGGAAACAAATACGATACTACGGCCAGCACGTTATTTTCAGTCGGTGCGACAAATTACAATCTGGCGAACTGGCAAACTGCGTCTGGGGATAGCTCCACAGTAGAGCAGGTTACATACCCGGATGCCACCAGAACGATAGAGACATATCAGACTGCAATAGGTGAGACTGCAAGTGTAGATGCGTTCGTGGATGCTGCGATTACACAGGATCGGTATAGTTGGGACACCAGATACTCGGCTGTCACAGTCAATACATACCTCCGGGTTGGGTTTGGCATGGAAGAGGCGGCGGATCCAACATGCTCCGACCTCACCCAAAACGGAGATGAAACTGGCGTTGATTGCGGAGGCAGCTGCCCTGCCTGTGACGTTCCGTCAACAACTCAGGGTAAATTCTCTACCGGCACAGGTAAGCGCACAACAGGAACCGGCAAGCAAGTCAACAACTAGAAATTGATTGATAAGAAATTAGAAGTAACCTTTTTGTGAGATAAAAATGCAGGTTGAATCGGCGGTGAAAATATATCTGGCGTACCTCAAAGACAACACCAGGCCGAATACCGTTCGCTCCTTTGGCTTCACTCTTAAGAAATTCCAAGAGATGTTCCCGGGTAAGGAAATGGCCGATATAGGCGAATCGGCTATCATAGAATTTATGTCGTCAATAGCCGGAGAATGTTCACCATCTACGAAGAACAGTCGGGTGGGAGTCATCCGGGCATTTTATAACTTCATCATTGAAATTACCGAGGCAGCCTTCCCGAATCCCTGCTTGCGGCCAATGATCAGGAAACTGTTCAAGTCTCCACGGTACTCATCGCCAAAGCTGCTCGATAAAGACCTGATTGATGAGATTATTTTCAGGACAACAAATGAGCGTGACCGGTTGATTCTGGAGTTAATGGGAAGGTCAGGGATGCGGGTCGGTGAAGTTTTAAATGTCAGGGCCGCCGATATCAGCTTTGACAACTCGACAATACTGATAACTCAACCGAAAAGCGGGCGGCAGGGCGAGAAGGTTTATATAACGAAGAAGTTGGCAGGAAAGCTTCATGCCTTCATCATGAAAAGCGGCATCGCCAATGAAGATAGGGTTTTTCACGTAAGCTATTCGACAGCCCACAGGATGGTTAAAAAATCAGGGGGAATGGTGAATAGCTCTCTGAGGCCGCACGATCTGCGGAGACATGCGGCAACGCAGGCGAGCCGAAGCAATATTCCGCTGGAAATCGTTTCAAAAGTTATTCTACGTCACGCAGACATCGCCACGACTCAGCGATACTTGGGATCGATTGATCCAGGCGAGGCGAGCCGGTGGGTCGAGCACCTAAACAGGTAAAACTCTTGGAGTGGATATGAAGATCCTGCTTATAATGATCCCGCTACTGATAGCAACATTCCTCTACTCTCCTGTGGCTATGGATTGGATCATGGAGCAAAGCACCCCAATTGAAACGACGCAGGGCGAGTCGGCGCGGGCAGAGGCGTATGGCGCTGAGTGTCTGGAGGCGAATGGCGGGAAAATGCAGGAGTTTAAGGAATAGCTTGTAGGCGTGCGTCAGCGTAGTCAAATGTAGTCAAATCGAACAAGAAAGGGTTTCAGTTTTTACGCTGAAACCCTTAATGATTTCTGGTACCTGGGACGAGATTTGAACTCGTACTTTCTTTCGAAAACGGGATTTTAAGTCCCGAGGGTGTATTTATAGATCGGCTAAAATCAGGCTTTCGTGAAAATCTGCAGTGACTACTGTAGTCAAGGTTTTATGTTTGATTGGAAAACAGTAGCCGTGCGACCGTCT
>Ga0209000_1000232_pt1 | contig 66219 bp, 68 predicted proteins | sample RifGroD2_FD_183998 | JGI IMG/M metagenome (GOLD analysis project Ga0209000, IMG submission 183998) | Groundwater microbial communities from Rifle, Colorado, USA - Groundwater D2 (SPAdes) (version 2) | ecosystem: Environmental > Aquatic > Deep subsurface > Groundwater | place: Rifle, Colorado... | reverse complement strand
ACCGCAGGGCGTTCGTGAAGACCGAGCTGGAGGCCGCCGGCTACAAGGTCAGGCTTATAGGTTGAGCGGCTTAAATCTGTTAGAATTTAAATACTGGATACCGGAGGACTATTATGAAAAAGAAAACCGATAAAAAAATCTGCGGCTGCGCCTGCGGCTGCCAGCAGGAGACCCTGCTGACCCCGGCCGACGCCATTATGGCCGTGGCTATCATGGCGGTTTCCGCCGACGGAAAGCTGAAGAAAAAGGAGATCGAAGATCTGCAGGGCGTGCTGGTCTCCAGCCCGCTTTTCGAAGAGGTGGAGGACGCCGGGGACTATATGGGCTGCATCGCTTCGGCGATAGCCGACAAGGGCCGGGACGCCGTGCTTGAAACGGCCGCCGCCCTGCTGACCCCCAGCCTGCGCGAAACCGCCTACGCCTGGGCCGTGTACATGGTGGCCGCCGACCGCAAGCTGGTCACGCCCGAGCACCGCTTCCTCGAGGCGCTGCGCAAGAAACTGGGCCTGCACGGCGTGCTGGCCGGCAAGATAAACGCGGTAGTGCCCATGCTCAACAGGGTAAAATAACCCCGAGGACAGGGCTAAAGACCCGCGCTTCCTGAAGGGGGCGCGGGGTTTTTATTTCAGGAGTGCCAGTACCACTCTATCTGGGCGGGGCCGGGCGCCCCGTCCTTGCTGCGGTCTTCGCATTCCTGGTCCATGCGGGGCAGGATGTCTCGCAGCTTCCAGCAGTTGTTCTGCCTGCCGAAAACCCAGTATTCGGTGAAGGGCTCCGGAGCCTCGTCGCGGTGCAGGGCCTTGCCGTTGCGCAGCAGGGCGCGCATGGCGGTGGCCGTGATGCGGGCGGTAAACTCGTCGAGGCGCAGGGGGCTCTGCTCGGCCGCGCTGGTCAGCACCACTTCCGCCCTGCGCGTGAACAGGCTCTTGAGTTCAAAGGTCAGGCCTTCCTCCTTGCGGTCCGCCATGACCTTCTTTAATTTTACCAGCGCCTCCGCCGAGACGAATTCCGGGCTCAGGCGCGCGCTGTCCCCGCGCCCCCAGGCCTCGTAGACGCTCTCGAAAGCCAGCGTGGCGGCTATCTCCATCTTCTGCCGGTCCCAGCGCGCGTCCTGCCCGGCGGGCTGGCTTGAGAGCTGCGCCGGTGGCTGAGGGCGGTTCAGCGGCGGGCGCGGGGCAGAGGTCTCAGCCGCGGCCGCCGGGGCCAGGGCTGCGGCCGCGGCCGCCGGGGCGATAGCGCGCAGCAGCTCAGCGCCGCGCTCGAAAGAATTGTCGCCGGCGGGGGCGAAGGAAGTCGGAGGCCGGTAAGCCGAATCGTCGGCCGCCGCCGCGGCGCCGGCGGCGCGGTGCGCCTCCGGAACGGCGTTGGCCCCCTGCGGGTCGGACGGCAGATTGGGGGCGTTGAGGTAGTCCAGCTCGCCTATCTGGTCTACGCGGGCCAGCGCCCAGCTGCCGTTGAGCTGGTGAAAAGTCCAATATTCCTGGAAGGTTTCCGCCTGGGCGGGGCGGGCCTGGTCGTTGTTGTGGTGCCGCTCGTTTATGGTGTAATCCTTGGCCGAGGCCGTGATGAGTACGGTGAAGGAGCGGCCCTCCTTTTCCCTGGGGCAGCGCACATGCACGAAGTCGGCGTGCAGCACCTGCACGTCTTCCATCATGTTGATCTCGCCACGCACCCGCATGGAGTCCACTTTTGAGGAATAGCTGGCGTGGATGGAGGGCATCATCATGCCGCGCAGCGAGGTATAATCGCGGCCCTGCCAGGCGGCCTGCACCTTGAGGAAGACGCTCCTGGCGAAACTTTCCAGCTCCACCGGGTTGAAGGCCGGGTCCCTGCGCCCCAGGGCCTTGAGGATGTCCAGCGTGAGTTCCGCCCTGGGCATCACCAGGCCGTTCTGCAGCACCGCGCCCCTGAAGGCGCGGGCGGGCGCCGCGCGGAGGACCCCGTAGCCGCCGGAAGCGCCGCCGTAGGAGTTGCCGAAGAACATCTTTTTCAGGGCCGCCGCCCCCAGGATGACGCCGAACAAGATCAGGTCGAAAAGAGTGAAGCGGTTACGGCGGTAGCGGCCGCCGTAATAGCTGCGGGAATAGCCGTCTGAATTGCCGCTGGAATAGCCGCTGGAGTAGCCTCCGCCGAAGCCGCCCTTGTTGTGGACTATAAAGCCGCCGGCGATGAAAGTATGGGGAGGGGAAACTTCCAGGTTGTAGACCTTGGCCACGCCGCCGGGCCTGATAGACCTTATCTTCGCCCAGACGCGCCGCCCGTCCTCGAACAAGGCCACGTCGTCGCCTTTGCGCAGGGCCCGGACCTCGGTGAAGCCGTAGCGGGTCAGCAGCGGGTGCTCCGAAGTGGCGGTCAGCGAGCGGCCGGCCGTCCGTATCTTGATCAGGCGGTCTTTCTTCTCTATGAACTTCTTGACTTCGGCTTCTACCAGGCGCTCGTTGGAGAAGGCCAGCACGCGGTCCCCGGGACGGATCTTTTCTATGGGGACCTCGCCTTTTACGGTAAGCACTGGCGTGCCCGCCGGGAAGCAGCCCCCGCCGGAGCTTCCTCCACCGCCGCCGGCCCGGCCCCAGGCCTGGCCCGGCGGCGCCAGGAGGACGGCTGCCAGCAGCAGGTATTTCATCAGTGGAGGGCCGCTATGAGCCCGCCCAGCACGGCGGCGGCTATGATCACGCTCACCCCGATGATGGCGGCCGAAACGATGCGGCCGAAGTAATCGGCCACGGCGCGGTTGCCGCGGATGATCTCTTTGCCCTCGTCCATGTCCGGGGTGATCTTGTTGAAGACGGCCGGGATGCGCGAGGAGAACCAGATGAGCAGGAAGGCTCCCGCCGCCCCGCCTGCCAGCGCGAAGACCAGCGCCCAGCCTATGCTTATGATAGTGTCCGACATGAAACCTCCGTAACTCAACGGTTAGTCTATATTTTTTTCAATAGTAAAGAAAGGACGGCCCAAAAATGCTAAAATATGGTTTCGGCAGTTCCCGGTAGGCCTGATTCTCTGCAGTCCCGTCAGTTCCCGGAAAATTTCACTGCTAAAGCGCCCCGGGGGCGCCCCGCTACCCATGATAACTCTAAGGAACGTACATAAATCATTCTCTTCGCAGGTGCTCTTCGAGGACGCCTCGCTGCAGGTCAACGAGGGCGACCGCTTCGCGCTGGTAGGCCCCAACGGCGCCGGCAAATCCACGCTGTTCAAGATGATGCTGCGCGCCGAGGAGGCGGACGAGGGGGACATACAGTTCAAGAAGGGCGTGGTGGTAGGCTACCTGCCCCAGGAAAACCCGCCGACTTCCGAAAAGACCGTCGTGGAGGAAATCCTGGACGGGGTCGAGGACTACGACGGCCGGATAGAGGCCGAAGGCAAGGCCATCCTGATGGGCCTCGGTTTCAAGGTGGACGGCTTTACGCGCAGGGTCAATACCCTGTCCGGCGGCTGGGCCATGCGCACCGCGATGGCCAAACTGCTGCTCAAAAAGCCCGATTTGCTGCTGCTCGACGAACCCACGAACCACCTGGACCTGGACTCGCTGCTGTGGCTGGAAGAGTACCTGGCCGCTTACCAGGGCGCCATCTTCGTCATCTCGCATGACCGCGACTTCATCAACAAGATCTGCAACTCCATAGTCTCGCTGCAGGAACACAAGCTGCGCGTCTATCACGGCGACTATGAGCACTTCCTGGCCCAGCGCGAGTCCGAGAGGGAGAAAATTTATTCGGCGTGGCGCCTGCAGCAGGAGCAGATAGCCCAGATGGAGGACTTCGTGGCCCGCAACCGGGCGCGCGTCTCCACCTCCAACCGCGCGCAGAGCATGCTTAAGCGCCTTGAGAAAATGGAGCGCATAGAGCTGCCCGTAGAGACCAAGACCGTCAAGATGCGCTTCCCGCAGCCCAGCCGCACCGGCACCAGGGTGCTGGAGCTCAAGGGCGTCAGCAAGACCTACAAGGTGGCCGACCACCCCGACATCAACGTCTACGAAAATTTCGACTTCTCGCTGGAGCGCGGCCAGAAGATGGCCTTCGTGGGCCATAACGGCGCCGGCAAGAGCACGCTGCTGAAGATGCTGGCCGGCGTGATCGAGCCCGACTCCGGCGAGCGCGTGCTCGGCCTCAACGTCAAGACCGGCTACTTCTCCCAGCACCGCGAGGGCATTCTGGACCCCCGCAAGACCGTGCTGCAGGAGGCCATGGACAATGACCGGATGAACCCCGAGCTGATGGTGCGCACCGTGCTCGGCACCTTCCTGTTCCCCGGCGACAACGTCTACAAGAAGACGGAAGTGCTCTCCGGCGGAGAAAAGAGCCGCCTGATGCTGGTGAAGCTGCTGATGGACCCGCCCAACGTGATCCTGATGGACGAGCCCACCACGCACCTGGACATGGCCAGCGTGGACGCGCTGATAGCCGCCCTCAAAGAGTTCGAAGGCACGCTGTGCATGATCAGCCATGACGTCTATTTCCTCAACGCGCTGGCCGACTCGGTGGTGCACGTAGAGCAGGGCAAGACCACCGTCTACCCCGGCAACTACGACTACTTCCGCTACCGCCAGGAGCAGCTGGCCCATGAGGCCGCCGGCCAGAAGAAGAAAGCCGAACCCGAGAAGCAGGCCGCCGCCGCCCCGTCCCAGGACTACGAAGAGAAAAAGCGCCAGGAAGCCGAGGCCCGCAAGAAGACCCGCCGCGCCGAGACCCTGAAAAAAGAGATCGCCTACTCGCGCAAGACGGTGGAAAACCTGGCCGCCAAATTATCCGCCCCCGAGATCCACTCCGACTATAAGCAGGTCAAAGAACTCGGCGACAAGATCACTGCCCTCGAAGCCAAGATCGCCGCCTACGCCGAAGAGCTCAAGGCCATCGAAGCCGCCGAAGGCGCCGTCAGCCAGTAGCCCCGCCGGGTGAAGAGGGCCTGAATAGATTTTTCGGTTTTTTAAGGAGACCTACAAACACATGCAACAAGACACCGCCAAGCGCCGGCACGACCTGCGCAACATCGCCATCATCGCCCACGTCGACCACGGCAAAACCACGCTCGTCGACGCCATGCTCAAGCAGACCGGCGCCTACCACGACAAATCCGGCGAGGAAGCCATCTGCATCATGGACTCCAACGACCTCGAAAAAGAGCGGGGCATCACCATCCTGTCCAAGAACACCTCCGTCCGCTACAAAGACACCACCGTCCACATAGTCGACACCCCCGGCCACGCCGACTTCGGCAGCGAAGTCGAGCGCGTGCTCCGCATGGTCGACGGCGTGCTCCTGCTCGTAGACGCCCTCGACGGCCCCATGCCCCAGACCCGCTTCGTCCTCAAGAAGTCCCTGGCCCTCGGCCTGCGCCCCATCGTCGTCATCAACAAGGTCGACCGCCTCAACTGCGACCCGCACGCCGCCCTCGACAAGGTCTTCGCCCTCTTCATGGAGCTCGGCGCCACCGACGCCCAGCTGGACTTCCCCGTGGTCTACGCCGTCGGCCGCGACGGCTGGGCCTCTCACGATTACCACCACCCGGCCAAGGACCTCTCGCACCTCTTCGAGGTCATCATAAAGCACGTGCCCGGCCCGCTCGACCTCGACGACCAGCCCCTGCGCCTGCTGGTCACCATGCTCGACTACAGCTCCTATACCGGCCGCATCGGCGTGGGCCGCATAGTGCAGGGCCGCATAGCCGCCGGCCAGCAGGTTTCCATAGCCTGCCCGACCTCCGAGCCAAAGACCCGCAAGGTCATGCAGCTGATGGGCTATAAGAACTTCGAGCGCATCGTCATCAAGGACGCGCACTCCGGAGACATCGTGGCCGTGGCCGGCCTCGAGGGCATCGAGGTCGGCGACACCGTCTCCGACCTGGAGAACCCGGGCGTGCTGCCCGGCCTCGAGATCGAGCAGCCCACCCTCGCCATGGAATTCTACCCCAACGACGGGCCCTTCTCCGGCCGCGAGGGCAAGTTCGTCACCGTCACGCAGATCCGCGACCGCCTCTACAAAGAGCAGCAGATCAACGTCGGCCTGAAGATCGAGGAGATCCCCGGCGAGCCGGGCTTCAAGGTGTCCGGCCGCGGCGAGCTGCACCTCTCCATCCTCATCGAGACCATGCGGCGCGAGGGCTACGAGCTCTGCGTCTCCAAGATGGTCGTCATCACCCACGAGGAGAACGGCGTGACCGTAGAGCCCGTGGAAATGCTGATGCTGGACTGCCCCACCGAGTTCCAGGGTTCCGTCATGAACGGCCTGGGCGCCCGCGGCGCGCAGCTCAAGAATATGAGCGTGGGCGAGGACGGCCGCGTGCGCTTCGAGTACGTGATCTCCTCCAAGGCCCTGATCGGCTTTAAGTCCGAGTTCATGTCCTTTACCAAGGGCTCCGGCCTGATGCACCACAGCTTTCACGGCTTCCTGCCCGAGGGCAAGTTCTCGGCGCCCAAGCGCAACGGCGTGTTCATCGCTAAAGAACCGGGCACTTCCGCCGGCTACGCCCTCAACAGCCTGCAGGACCACGGCATCATGTGCGTGGGCACCGGCGAGGATATTTACGCCGGGCAGATCGTGGGCGAGCACTGCCGGGCCAACGACCTGGTGGTCAACCCCTGCAAGGAAAAGAAGCAGACCAATATGCGCTCCTCCACCGCCGACATGGCCATCACCCTCACCCCGCACCGCCAGATGAGCCTGGAGCAGGCCATAGAATACGTCGAGGAAGACGAGTTCGTGGAAGTCACGCCCAAAAGCCTGCGCCTGCGCAAAAAGGTGCTGGACCACAGCAAGCGCAAGCGCGGCGAAAAGACCGAAGACTAGGCCGCCATGGCGGTGAACATCGAGATCAAGGCCCGCGCGGCCGATTGGGACGCTCAGCTGAAGAAAGGGCTGGAACTGGCCGACAGGACCGAGCGCCTGGCGCAGGCCGACACCTTCTTCAACTGCTCCAACGGCCGCCTGAAGCTGCGCGAGCAGCGCGGCGCCGGCGATTACCTGGTCTTCTACCGCCGCGCCGGGGCGAAAAGCCCCAAGGCCTCCACCTATACGCTGGTCCCGGTTTCGGACGCTTCGAAAACCAAGCGGAGCCTCGCCCGCCTACTGGGCGTCACCAAGAAAGTTTTTAAAAAGAGACTGGTCTGCCACGCCGGCCGCACCCGCCTGCATTTCGACGAAGTGCGCGGGCTGGGCCGCTTCATCGAGCTGGAAGTGGTGCTGAAGCCAGGCGAGGCTCCCGCCGCCGGCCGCCGCGAGGCCGTACGGCTGATGGCGGCGCTCGGGATAAAAAAAGCGGACCTGCTGGCCGGCGCCTACGCGGACCTGCTATGAGACTATTCACCCGCGGCGAAGGCGGGGCGCGCGAGCTGCTTACGGTAGCCTACCCGCTGATCCTCTCTACCGCCTCCACCACCGTGATGCAGTTCATCAACCGCGTGTTCCTGGCCCGCTACAGCCCGGACGCGCTGGCCGCCTGCGTGCCCGCCGGCCTGCTGGCTTTCGTGTTCGCCTGTTTCTTCGTCGGCGTCGCCAGCTATACCAACGCTTTCGTCTCCCAGTACCACGGCCGCGGCAAAACGGCCAGCGTTTCGGTGGCCGTCTGGCAGGGCGTCTGGCTGTCGCTGGCCTCCGGCCTGCTGCTCCTGCTGCTCACCCCGCTGGGCTACTTCATAATAGAGCATTCCGGCCACCCGGCGGCTGTGATCCCTCTGGAAAAGCAGTACTTCCTCATTCTCAACGCCGGGGGCATAGTGGCCATCACCAACGGCGCGCTGTCGGCGTTCTTTACCGGCCGCGGCCTGACCAAGGTGCCGATGTCGGTGAATATGGGCGGCAGCCTGCTGTGCGTGCTGCTGTCCTGGCTGCTCATCTTCGGGCCCGGCCCTTTCCCCGAGCTGGGCATAACCGGCGCCGGCCTGGCCTGGGTGGCCGCGCAGGCGCTGATGCTGGGGATCTACCTGAAGCTGATCCTCTCGCCCTATAACCGCCGGCGCTTCCGCACCGCCAGGCTGATAGGCGTGCACAAGGGCCTTTTCCTGCGGCTCATCAAGTACGGCGCCCCCAACGGCGTGGGCTTCTTCCTGGACATCGCCGCCTTCGGCGCCTTCATCTTCATCGTGGGCGCCATGGACAAGTTCTCGCTGGCGGCCAGCAACATCATCGCCTCCATCAACATGATCGCCTTCATGCCGGTGCTGGGGCTGGGCATGGCCGTGCTGACGCTGACGGGCAAGTACATAGGCATGCGCAAGCCCGACGTGTCCATGCGCGTCACCTATAACGGCGCCAAAATGGCCGCCCTCTACGGGCTGGCCCTCGGCTCCCTTTTCGCGCTGGCGCCGGGCCTTTTCGTCAACATCTTCGGCTCCGGCCATTCGGCGGAATACGCCGAGATACTGGCTATGAGCCGGCCCGTGATGAAAGTGCTGGCCGTCTTCGTGTTCTTCGACGGCGTGGGGATGATCTTCGCCGACGCGCTGCGCGGGGCGGGGGATACGCGGTTCCAGATGCTGGGGGGCAGCGCCGCCGCCTGGGTCCTGTTCGTGCCGGGCATCTGGTACATCACCCGCGTCGCCGGCGGGGAGCTGATCCACGCCTGGGCGTGGGCGGGCTTTTATATTTTCCTGCTCTTCGTATTCTTCTTCCTGCGCTTCCGCTCCGGCCTGTGGCGCCGGATAGATATCTTAAAGGGTTAGCAGTCCTCTGACTGTTAGGTATAATATCACCATGGCTGAAAAAATATTTTCCAAGGCGGGCGGGCTGCCGAAACTGAAGCTCTCCCACGCGCCGGCGGGCCCCAACGCCTTCAAGCGCATGATAGACATCGTAGACCGCGCCGAGGCCGGCCAGCTGGTGGCCGTCTACGACAAGCATGACAATCCCTACGGCGTGGCGATCTACAACCCGCACAGCCAGATCATGGCGCGCATCATCACCCGCGAGAACCCCGAGGAGTTCACCGTCGAGAAGTTCTTCGACTACAATGTCACGCGGGCGGTCTCGCTGCGCCGCGACACGCTGAAGCTGCAGGACAAGACCGACGCCTGCCGCCTGGTGCACGACTACGCCGACGGCCTGCCGGGCCTGACGGTGGACATCTACAAGGACCAGATAGCGCTGGAGTTTTATTCCCTGGGCATGTACCGCCTCTGGCCCAATATCGAGGCCGCCTTCAGGAAACATTTCCCGACGGCCTCCTTCCACCACCGCGCCACCGCCTACACGCAGGAAATGGAGGGCTTCAAGCTGAAGCCCCAGGCCGGCCCGGGGCATAAGACGCGCATCACCGAGAACGGCGTGCAGTTCGAAATAGATATGCGCTCCGGCTTCAAGACCGGCTTTTTCTGCGACCAGCGCGAGAACCGGCTTTACGCCTCGCAGTTCGCGGCTGGCAAGAAGATGATAGACCTCTGCGCCTATACCGGCGGCTTCGGCATCTACGCCGCCAAGCTGGGCGGCGCCGAGCAGGTGACCTGCGTGGAGCTGGACCCCGAGGCCGTCGAAGCCTCCAAGCGCAACGCCAATATCAACAAGGTCAAGATCGACACGGCCTGCGCCGACGCTTTCACCTACATGCGGCAGATGCTGGAGCTCAAGCGCAAGTATGGCCTGGTGGTGCTGGACCCGTACAAGCTGGTGTCCAACCGCGAAGAGCGCGACAAGGGCATCTTCAAGTACCGCGATTTCAACCGCATCGCCCTGTCGCTGGTGGAAGAGGGCGGCATGTTCGTCACCTGCTCGTGCAGCGGCATGGTTTCGATGGACGAATTTTCCTTCATCCTGCGCGGGGCGGCGTCCAACGCCGGCCGGCGAGTGCAGATACTGAAGAAAACTGGGGCGGGGCCCGACCACCCGGTGGCCGCGGATTACCCCGAAGGGGAATACCTGAAATGCATCTTCTGCCGGGTGTTTTAGCGCTGTTGCTGCTGCTGCCCGCCGGAGCGCGGGCCGCGGCCGATCCTATCAGCATCTATACCGGCTCCTGGCGGGGCTCTGTCAAAACCGCGCCTGGCGACTGTGTCTGGCAGACCCGTGCCTATATCAGCGAGAAAGCCGGCTACGCCAGCGGCACCTTTACCTATACCGGGCCCTGTTCCAACGAGGCCAAGACCGGCACTTTCCGCGGCAAGCCCGAGGGCGGGGGCTGCTACAGCGTGAGCGCGGCCATTCCGGGGCTGCCCAAGTTCCCTTTCCTGGCCTGTTTCGACGAGAAAGGGAACGCTAAAATAGACTCGCCCATCCTCAAGGGGTCGCTGATACTGTCGGCGGACCGCAGGAAGGCGGCCCTTGAGTCCTCCTCTCCCATGGGCAAAGCCGCCGGCACTTTCAAAAAGATATCCAAAACCCCGGCCAAACCGCAGGGAAAAGGGGGTAAGAAAAATGCCAAGCCAGAAGTCAGCGCGCCTGAAGTTCTTATCGGAAGCTATTAAAGAGGCCCGCAAGGGGCTGCGGGAGGGGGGCATCCCGATAGGCTCCGTGCTGGTAAAAGGCGGGAAGATAATAGGCCGCGGCCATAACCGCCGGGTGCAGAAGAAGTCCGCCATCCTGCACGCCGAAATGGACTGCCTGGAGAACGCCGGGCGCCTGAAGGCCGCCGACTACGCGAAGTGCGAGATCTATTCCACCCTCTCGCCCTGCCCCATGTGCACCGGGGCCATACTGCTCTACAAGATACCCACCGTGGTCATAGGCGAAAATACGACCTTTAAAGGGCCGGAGCGCTACTCTAAGAAGTTTTTAAAGTTGATAAACCTGGATTCCGCCGAGTGCAAGAAACTTATGCGGGACTTCATCAAGGCCAGCCCGGAGCTCTGGAACGAGGATATAGGGGAGTAAGCCGCCGCTCCTTGCGGCGGTTAAATGAACCTCCGTACAAACCTCGTCGGCCGCGCCGCTTTCGAATAGGCCGGCGCCGCCTCCCGGCTCGCTTTCAGGTCCCTGCCCAGCGCTTCAATTTCCTGCTGCAGCGCTTCCTCCGCCTTCTCCGATTCGCGCAGCAGTTCCTCCAGGTCCCGCCGGAGGCCTGCCTCCTGCGCCAGTTTTCCCCTCAAGTCGGCATTGCGCATTTTCTCCAGATTGATCGCGGACCTGAGCCTGCTGATCTCCGAGTTCAGGTCGGCCAGGCCGTACTCCTTCCGGCCGGTCTCGGTTTTCGCCAAATCCAGTTCCTGCTGCATCTCCCGCAGGGCGGAACGCGAGGAAACGGCAAACACGTTCTGTTCGGCGATCAGGGTCCGGGCGGCGTTCAGTTCTTCTTTCAGGGCCGCGGCTTCCCGCCTGGCGTCCAGCACTTCCTGGTTGAGCCTCCAGGTGTCCCGGACCTGTCCATCGCCGCCGCTCTTGTGCTTTTCCGCGCGGCTCCGGCCGCTGAAAACATCCGCCTCGATCTTTTTAAGGTTTTCGAAGGTCATCTTCGGCAGCTGGTCGTTATTGTTCATAAATTTACCTCACCGATATCATACGTGGCTTCATTCACAGAACCCTCCGCAAAAGTTCATATCTTTCTCAAATCCGCCGCGGGCCGCGAAGAAGTGTTTCAACCCGGTCTGTATCTATATATAATCTTGGAAGGGACAAAAAAGAGAGCCCGCGCCGGCGGGGATCGGCTGGGTTTTTCGGGGGGGACTTGAAACATACTTCGGTTACAGACCTTTCCAGGCTGAAAAAGCGGCTTGCCGCCGTGTTCATCCTGACAGCCTCCGGGCTTGTCGCCGGCGGGGTGTGGTATTACGCCAATTTCAGGGCCTCACGGGAAGCCGCCGCGGAACAGCTGCTGCTCTCCATCCAACAGATAAAGCTGGACCAGCTGAGGCACTGGCGCGAAGAGCGCCTGGGCGACGCCATGGCTCTGGCTGACAACCCGGTGCTGGGCATCTACCTTTCCCGTTTCGCCGCCGATACTTCCGACCGCGCCGCCGCCGGGCTGCTGGGCAAGCGCCTGCAAGCCTATCTGCGGCACAAGAAGTATCCCTTCGCCGCCATAGCCGACGCTTCCGGGAAGGTGCTGGTCTACGCCGGCACCGAACCGGAGGCCATGTGCCCGCAGTTGACCACCCTTATCCCGAAGGGCAGGGGTTCCGGGGGACCCGAAATGGGGGAGTTCTTTCGCGCCGCCGGGGAGAATCATCCGCATATAGATATAATCGCGCCTGCCTTTAAGGGAGGCCGCGGCAGGGAGCTGTTCCTGGTGCTGCGCGTGGACCCCGCGGATTTCCTTTACCCCCTGCTGCAGACCTGGTCCGCCAGCGGGGAAAGCGGGGAGACCTTGCTGGTCGGCCGCGAAGGCGACGAAGTGGTGTTCCTTAACGACCTGCGCCACGTAAGGGACGCCGCCCTGAATCTGCGCATCCCCATTACCCGGGATAGGCTCCCCTCGGCCATGGCCCTTAACGGCTACAAAGGGCTGCTGCGCGGGAAAGATTACCGCGGCATAGAAGTACTGGCCGCCGTCGCCCCGGTGCCGGGCGCCAGCTGGGCCATCGTCACCAAGCTGGACTGGGACGAAGTGATGAAAGGTACCGCCCGGGTCGGGATATTGCTCGCCCTGCTGGCGCTGTCGCTGCTGGCTTGTGTCGGAGCGGTAATCTTCCTGCTGTTCAGGATGCACGCCGAGAAGACCACGGAAATGCTCGCCAGGCTGACCGACCAGGTGCCGGGCGTCGTCTACCAGTACCGGCTCTACCCGGACGGGCGCTCCTGCTTTCCCTATGCCAGTTCAGGCATGTCGCAGATCTACGGAGTGACCCCGGAGCAGGTCCGCGAGGACGCCACGCCTGTTTTCGGCCGCCTTCACCCGGACGACTTGAAGGCCACGTCCGAGGCCATCTTCAAGTCCGCCCGCGCCCTCTCGCTCTTTCACTGGGAGTTCCGGGTGGTACTGCCTGAACAGGGCCTGGGCTGGCGCATGTGCGACGCCAGGCCGGAACGTCTGCCCGACGGAGGCACGCTCTGGCACGGGGTGATCAGCGATATCACCGGGCGCAAGCGGTCCGAAGAAATCGTCAGTAAACTCAACCGCGACCTGTCAGAGAAGAACCGCGAGATGGAGAACCTGCTCTACATCACCAGCCACGACCTGCGCTCGCCGCTGGTAAACATACAGGGCTTCGGCCAGAGCCTGGAAGAATACTTCGCCGTGATAAAGAAAAGCCAGGCCGGGGGCGGGGAAGAGGTCCGGCGCCTGCTGGAGGAGAAGGTGCCGGCGGCCCTCGGTTTTATAAGCGGGAGCGCGGCAAAAATGGACAGCCTGATCACCGCTCTGCTGCGCCTCTCCCGCCTGGGCCGGGCGCAGCCGCAGCCTCAAAGGGTGGACATGAACAGGCTGATGCGCCAGATCCTGTCCTACTTCTCCTTCCGGGCGGAGAAGGAGGGCGCCGTGCTTACCTGCGGCGACCTGCCCCCCTGCCTGGCCGACCGCGAAGCGCTTAACCAGGTGTTCTCCAACCTGGTGGAGAACGCGCTGAAATACCGGCACCCGGACAGGCCGCCGCGCGTGGAAATAAGCGGCAGGGTAGAGGCCGGCATGGCCGTCTACGAAGTGCGCGATAACGGCCTGGGCATAGAGGCCGCCAAGGCTGACAAGATCTGGAAACTTTTCTACCGCGTAAACCCGTCCGCTTCAGCGGAGGGCGAAGGGGTGGGCCTTGCGCTGGTGAAGGCGCTGACCGAGAAGAACGGTGGCAGCGCCGGCGTTGCCTCGGAGCCGGGGCAGGGTTCGATATTCAGGCTGGAGTTCCCGGCCGCACAGGGAGTACTATGACCGATAACGACCAGGTAACCATACTCGTGGCCGAGGATAATGACGGGCACGCTCTGCTTATCAAAGAGCGGCTGGAGGCCTCCGGGGTCACCAATCCGCAGCTCCGGTTCAGGGACGGCCTTGAAGCCTGGGAGTTCCTCTCGCGCCCCGGCGGCGGCAGGGAGCCGGGCAGGCCTTACCTGCTCCTCCTGGATATAAATATGCCCAGGATGGACGGGGGCGAACTGCTCAAGCGCATCAAGGAAGATCCGGACCTGAAGAAGATGCCCGTGATAATGCTCACCACCACCGACGACCCCCGCGAGATAGACGCCTGCTACGAACTGGGCTGCAATAATTACCTGACCAAGCCGGTGGTGTTTTCCCAGTTCTTCGAGGTTATCAAGCGCCTCGGCCTTTTTATCAGCGTTATAAGCGTGGCCCGCATTAACGGCAAATAGCCGGGGAGATCCCATGACAGCTCAGGAAAAAAAAGATACGGTGCTGGTGGTGGAGGACGAGCCCGGCATAGCCCGGCTGCTTTCCGAAAGGCTGTCCGCCCTGGGTTTCGAGGTCAGCGCTGTCGAGTCCGCAGAGGAGGCGGAGCTTTTTCTTAAAACTTCCCGGCCCTCGCTGATACTGCTGGACCATTCCCTGCCGGGGAAGAACGGCCTGGAATTCATAGAGAGGCTCAAGGCCCGGGCCGGCGAGCTGCCGCAGTTCATAGTGACCACCGGCTGCGGCGACGAGGCCCTGGCGGTGGCCCTGATGAAGCTCGGCGCCGTGGACTACATAATCAAGGACGGCGCCTTCCTCAGTAAAGTGGGGCCGGCGGTGACTAAAGCGATAAAAGAAAAGCGGCTGGCTGAAGAGCTGCGCAACAGCGAGGCCAGGTTCGGGACGCTGTTCGAATGCATCGACGACGCCGTCTTCGTTTCCCCGCTCGGGGAGAACTCCGCGCCCGGTAATTTCACGGAGGTCAACGGCGCGGCCTGCGCGCGCCTGGGCTATACAAAGGGTGAACTGCTGGGGATGGGGCCGGCGGATATCGACGCCGAAGGCATGAGCGAATACCGCCTGGCGGCTCTGCGGCGGCTGGTCTCGGAAGGCCGTTGCGTGTTCGAGATGGTGCACCGCGCAAAGGACGGCAGACTTATCCCGGTGGAAATATCAGCGCGCCGCTACGAGTACGAAGGCCGCCCGCATGTGGTGGCGATAGCGCGCGACATGACAGCCCGCAAGCAGGCGGAGCAGGAGAACCTGCTGCTGGCTGAGACCCTCAAGGCCAGCCTCAACGAGATCTATATCTTCGACGCGACTACCCTGAAGTTCAGGTTCCTCAACCACGGGGCGCTGGAGAATACGGGCTATTCGCAGACGGAGGCGCTCGCCCTGACCCCGCTGGACCTGGAACCGGACTTTCTCCCGGCCGAATTCGAGGCCATCACCGGCCCGCTGCTGCGCGGCGAGAAAAAAGTGCAGGTCTTCGAGACCCGCCACCGCCGCAAGGACGGCAGTTTTTACCCGGTGGAGGTGCACCTGCAGTACGAGGCCGGGCACGGCGTGTTCCTGGCCGTGATAATAGACCTGACGATGCGCAAAAGGATGGAGGCGGAACTGCTCAACTCCCAGAGGATAGAGTCCCTGGGCGTACTGGCCGGCGGCATAGCGCACGATTTCAACAATATGCTCACCGGCATCGTCGCCAACCTGTCGCTGCTGGCGGCCAAGAACCCGGCCGGGGCGGATATCCTGGCGGACACGCTGTCCGCCGCCGGCAGCGCGCAGGCGCTGACCTCGCAGCTGCTCAGCTTTTCCACCGGCGGCAAGCCGGTAAAGAGGGAGATCTGCCTGAAGGTGCCTCTCAAGGATATCTTCCACCTGACTACCCGCGGCACCGCGGTCTCCAGGGAACTGGACATCGACGTCCGCCTCTGGAGCGTTGAGGGGGACGAGAACCAGCTTATGCAGGCGGTGAACAATATCCTGCTCAACGGCCTGCAAGCCATGCCTTCGGGCGGGGCGCTGCGGCTGACGGCGCGCAACACCGAGCTGCTCCAGGGCTCCCGGGTCCCGGTAAAGCCGGGGAAATACGTGGAGATAACCGTGTCAGACACCGGGTCTGGCATTCCACCGGCAGCCCGGCAGCATCTCTTCGAGCCGTATTTTACCACCAAGGCCAAAGGGCACGGCCTGGGCCTGCCCATGGCCTGGTCGGTGATAAAGAACCACGGCGGGCACATAGACCTGGACTCCGAACCCGGCCGCACCGAGTTCCGCCTGCTGCTGCCGGCCACCGGCCGCAGCCTGGCTGCAAGCGGCAAGGAAAAGAGGGAGATCCCGAAAGGCGCAGGCAGGATCCTGCTCCTGGAGGATGAAGAGATAGTGGTGCGCGCCGTGCAGAGGATGCTTGCCGAGCTCGGATATTCCTTCGAGGTCACCGCGGACGGCGCGGAGACGCTGCAGCGCTACGCCGCGGAAAAAGCGGCGGGGCGCCCCTTCGACGCAGTTATCATGGACCTGACCATACCGGGCGGCATGGGCGGCAAGGAGGCCGGCGGGGAACTGAGGCGCCGCGAGCCGGAAGCTGTTATAATAGTGTCCAGTGGCTATTCCGGCGAGTCGGTGATGGCGGACTACAAGGCTTTCGGCTTCGACGCGGTCCTTCCCAAGCCGTACAGGTTCGAGGACCTGGCCGAGGTGCTTTCCCGCCTTATTGAAAAAAAATAAAATTCAGCATACCCTATGGCACAAAAGAAAATACTCCTGGTAGAGGACGACGCCCAGATGCTGGACGTGCTGCGCCGCTACCTGGAGAACCACGACTTCAGCGTCATCTCTACCGGCAACGGGTCGGAAGCCCTGGTCATGGCCGGGGATTCCAGGCCGGACCTGGTGGTGGCCGACGCCGGCCTGCCCGGCCTGGACGGCTTTGCGCTGTGCCAGGCCCTCAAAAACTCCCCGGACACGGCGGGCACGCCGGTAATAATGATCTCCGGCGCCAGGACGGAGGAGGACGACATCGTGGAGGGCTACGGCAAAGGGGCCGACGATTATCTTACCAAGCCTTTCGCCTATCCGGTGCTGGTGGCCAAGATCAACGCCGTGCTGAGGCGTTACGGCGGGGCGGCGGAGGCCGTGATAAGGGAAAAGGGGGTGGAGCTGGACCCGGAAGGCAGGACGGTGAAGGTCTCGGGCAGATTGGCGCAATTGACCCGCAAGGAGTTCGACCTGCTGACGCTGCTGCTGGAGAAAAAGGGCCGGGTGCTGGGCGTGCCCTACCTGCTGGAGACGGTCTGGGGCTACGATATAGCCAATTACGATAACCCGCACACCGTAGAGACGCACATCTCCTCGCTGAGGAAAAAACTGGGCGAGAAACTGGCCTGCCGCATACGCAGTGTTACCGGCCACGGCTACAAGTTCGAATGATTATTCCGAACGGCCGTTCTAAAAGGACATATCATGGGACAAAAAGTAAAAATACTTTACGCTGAAGATTCACCCGCCGACTCGGAACTGACGCTGCGCGAGCTGGACAGGCAGGGCCTGGAAAACGATTGCGTCGTGGTCTCGGACCTGGCGCGGATAGAAGAGCTCCTGGGTAAAGAGCCTTTCGATATTCTTCTGTCGGATTTCGCGCTTGGGAAATTCAACGCGAAAGACCTGCTGGCGCTCAGGAACCGCCTGGCGCCGGAGCTGCCTTTTATAATAGTGACCGGCACGCTCCCGGACGAGCAGGCGGTGGACCTGCTCACGATGGGGGCCACCGACTACTTGTCAAAAGACCGGCTCTCCAGGCTGCCGGCCGCCATAAACCGGGCGCTGGCTGAAAAAGAAGAGAGGCAGAAACTGGGCAGGTCCAGGCTGGAGACCTCGGAGAGCGAAGCCCGTTACCGCGAGCTTTTTGAGTGCTCCTCCGATATAATCTTCCTGGTCTCTCTCGGCGGTTATATCACCATCACCAACCCGGCCTTCAGGGCACGCACCGGGTGGGGCCTCGGGCAGCTGTCCGCCATGAAGGCCGAAGCCCTGGTCCAGCCCGCAGAGAGAGAGAGGTTCGCGGCGGCCCTGGCCGCGGCGGCGGCCGGCAGGACACCTCCGGCCATGGAGTTCCCCTTTGTCTCCTCCTCGGGCAAGGAGATGTGCGTGGAAGGGGGGCTCTATCCCTGCGGCGGCGGCAAAGAGCCTCTTTACGTGCAGGGAGTTTTCAGGGATATTTCAGAGCAGCGCGCCCTGGAGGCGCAGTTCCGCCAGGCCCAGAAGATGGAGGCTATCGGCCGCCTGGCCGGCGGCGTAGCCCACGATTTCAACAATATACTCGGCGCCATAGAGGGCTACGCCACTCTGGGCCTCAGGAAGCTCGATGAAAGCGACCAGCTCTGGGCGGACCTTACAGATATCCGCAAGGCCGTAGCCAGGGCTTCGGCGCTGACCAAGCAACTGCTGGTCTTCAGCCGCAAGCACGCCCTCCGCAAGGAGCCGGTGTGTCCCGCGGAGCTTATAGATAACCTGCAAAAGATGGTTAAGCGCATCATAGGCGAAAACATTGCGGTAAGCCTGGAAGTCGCGCCGGGCTTACCCAAGGTAATGGCCGACGCGGGCCAGCTGGAACAATTGCTGATGAACCTCTTCATCAACGCCAGGGACGCCATGCCGGGCGGCGGTGTTATAAAGATCACGGCGGGCCTGGTTATTCCGGAACCGCAAAAAGTGCGGGCGCCCAACCCGGCCTCCGCCGGGACGCAATTCCTGCGGATAGCGGTAGCTGACGCCGGGACCGGCATGCCGCCTTCGGTGGTGGAGCATCTGTTCGAACCTTTCTTTACCACCAAGGAGAAGGGGAAGGGCACCGGCCTGGGCCTGTCCACCGTTTACGGAATAGCCAGCCAGCACAACGGCTGGCTGGAGGTGGTTACCGCCGAAGGGAAGGGGTCTGAGTTCTCCGTTTTCCTGCCGGCGGGAGCCTCCGTCCCGGTCTTGCCAGCGCCGGAACTCCCTGCCGCTGCCGCCGCGGGGCGCGGGGGCGGGGCGCGACTTCTTATAGTGGAGGACGACGAAGACCTGCGCAAACTGGCCGTTAAAGCCCTGGAAGCTTCGGGCTACTCCACCGTCAGCGCGTCCAGCATCGCGGAGGCGGTTTCGCTGTTCAGGAACGCCGGCGGCGCCTTCGACCTGGTGTTCTCGGACATAGTGCTCCATGACGGCAACGCTACGCAGCTGATAGGCGTGCTGCTGGGCATAAAACCCGGGGTGAAGTTCGTATTTACCAGCGGCTACGGCCAGACTGACGACACGATGGATGTGATCGAGGGCTGGGGCTATAAATTCATGGGCAAGCCCTATGCCATAGAGCGGCTTATTGAAGCCATAGAGGGGTCTCTGAAAAGCTGATCAAAACTCCATGCGCCGGCGGGAATAAGTTCTTCTATAGTATAATAAGGCTCCGGATTTATGGCTAAAATACTCATCATAGACGACGACGGAATTGTCAGGGATGCGCTGACGGTCTTCCTTGTAAGGGACGGGCACGAGGTGATCTCCGCGGCGGACGGCGCCAACGGCATCCAGGTCTTTAAGGCCGAGACCCCTGACCTGGTTATACTGGACCGGGCCCTGCCGCTCATCTCCGGTTCGGGGGTGTTCGAGGCGATACGCAAGATAAGTAAAACTGTCCCGATCCTGATGCTGACCGGCTATGACTCGCCGGAGGAAGGCGAGATCTATATGAAGAACGGGGCCGCCGCCTTCCTTTCCAAAAGCGACGGGCTTTCCCACGTCCTCGGCGTGGTCGCCGAAATGCTCGGGCGCGCGGGAAAAGGGCCGGCTCAGCAGCGTGCGGCCGCCGCGCCTGCTCCAGCCGCGGACGGCAAGGACTCCGCCGCCAGCATACTGATAGCCGAGGACGACGAGGCCATGCTGGAGGTGCTGGAGAGATGCTTCAAGTCCGCGGGCTATACAGTGCTTACGGCCGCGGATGGCATTGCCGCCGAGCGGGTCGCCCTTGAAAAAAGGCCGGACATCATACTGCTGGATATCTTCATGCCGGGCAAAAACGGGGTAGAGGTCCTGGAAACGCTCTCCCGGGAACTGCCCGGCACCGGGATAATGATGCTCAGCGGCAATGACGATGAGGAAATAGCCAGGAGCTGTACGACCAAGGGCGCCTGTGACTACTTTCCCAAGCCGCCTAACCTGGATATGATAGAACTTGCAGTAAAGGCGCGCCTGCTGCAGCAAAGGGGCCATACCTAGGCAAAACGGCCGGATTTCGCCCCGGAACGCCTTTTCTTGACCTTTTTTAGCCCAAAATGGCATAATATTGGGGTAGTTCAAACCGAGAACTCAAGTTTTTGAAGCCTATCCTGCTGGCAGTAGAGTCGGGAAAGCGCAGAGAGAGTTGAGATCAGGTAAAGATAGCTAGGAGGATAGTACAATGAGCAAGAGAATATACGTGGGCGGTCTGCCCTTTAAAACCACCGAAGAGGAAATGAACGGCCTTTTCGCGACCTACGGTGCGGTTTCCAGCGCGAAACTGATCACCGACAAGTACAGCGGCCAGTCCCGCGGCTTCGGCTTCGTTGAGATGCCGAACGACGAGGAAGCTGTCGCTGCCATGGAAAAGCTGAACGGCTCCGATTTCGGCGGCCGCAAGCTGACCGTGAACGAGGCTCGCCCGATGGAAGCCCGCCCCCGCTCCGGCGGTTTCGGCGGTGACCGCGGCGGCCGCGGCGGCGATCGCGGTGGTCGCGGCGGCTACGGCGACAAGTGGTAATTTAAGATCCTTTAACGGTCTTAAGCGCCCCGGGCAACCGGGGCGCTTTTTTTAATTAGGGACAGCCCCCTATTTCCGGTCTCCCTGGCGCAACTCTGGAGGCTCCTTGGAAAATAGGGGCTGTCCCTATTTTTCAACCCTTGACAGGTCAAGCGGCTCTGCTATACTATTAGCGATGGTTTTAAGGAGACCTATATGAAGAACATCCTGCTGCTGCCTCTCCTCCTGTCCCTGCTGGCGCCCGCCCTTAGCGCGGAGGGCTCCGCGCTGGACGGGCTTAATTTCTCCTCCGTCTCGGGCGCCCCCGCCGTGCCGAAGCCGGTGCTGGAGAGATCCGCCCCGGCCGCGCCCAAGGAATGGACCGTTATGGTCTTCCTCAACGCCAAGAACGACCTGGAGCGCTTCGGCATGCAGGATATGAACGAAATGGAGAGGGTCGGCTCCTCGGACCAGGTCAACGTGGTGGTGGAGATGGGCCGCATGGCCGGCTATGATTCCTCGGACGGGGACTGGACCGGCGTGCGCCGCTACTATGTCACCCGCGACTCCAACACCCGCCGCATCAGCTCCCGGGTGGTGGAGGACATGGGCGCCGTGAACATGGGCGACGCCGACGAGTTGCGCAAGTTCGTGACCTGGGCCAAGCGGCAGTACCCCGCCAGGCGCTACGCCCTGGTGGTCTGGAACCACGGCAGCGGCTGGCTGCGCGGCAACCCCGCCCCGTACGAGGGCAAGGGCATCTCTTACGACGAAGAGACCGGCAACAATATAGATACTCCCCAGCTGCGCCGCTCCATAGCGGACGCCGGCGGCGTGGACCTGCTGGCCTCGGACGCCTGCCTGATGCAGATGGCCGAGGTGGCCTACGAGGTGCGGAGCGCCGCCAAGTACATGGTGGGCTCCGAGGAGACCGAGCCGGGCGCAGGCTATGACTATCGCAAGGTGCTGCTGCCGCTGACGCTGCTGCCCTCCATGAGCACGGCCAACTTCGGGCGCGTGATAGTGGCGGCCTACTGGGACAACAACAAGATAGGCCGCGACGTGGCCACGCATTCCATCCTGGACCTGTCCAAGGCCACCGGGCTGGCGCAGCGCATGCACGCTTTCGCCCGCACGGCCATGGCCTCCACCGACAAGGCCGTCATCCAGCGGGCGCGCGCCGACGCCCAGAGCTACGCCATCGGGGACAATAAGGACCTTAAACACTTCGCGCAACTGACGGCCGACCGGGCCACCGACGCGAACCTGAAGGCGGCCGCCCGCTCCCTGGTCTCTTTCATCGACGACGAGCTGGTGGTGCTGAACATGACCAGCATCATCCCGCGCAGCAATTCGGGGGGGATAGCCGCCTACCTGCCTACGGGCGCGGTCAGCCCGGACTTCGCCGCGCTGCAACTGTCGCAGGGCACGCAGTGGGACGAGTTCCTGGCCTGGCAGGCCCGTTAAAGCCAGGCGCAACCGCCAAAGCCGCCGCCCCTTAAAAGGCGGCGGTTTTTTTATGCCTTGGCCGCCTGTTGCGCATAGCGCTTTGCGGCATTGGCATAGCCTTGACAAAGTTGTTATACGGATGTATAATTAAACAGTCGTATAATAATCCGGAGGAACTATGGCAAGACCGCCGTCGGGAACAGATCTGAAACTTAAGGCCGCGGGCAGGCAATTGCTGCGAGAGCAGGGGATAACCGGCCTGACCGTGCGCGGCGCCTGCCGCGCCGCGGGGGTGAATACCGGCATGTTCCACTACTATTTCGGCTCCAAGGAGGAATTCCTTCAGGCTGTCCTCAAGGAAATGTACGCCGAATTTATGCTAAATTTCAAGGCGGGGGTTTCCGCGGGCGGCACGCCGCGGCAAAGGCTTAAGAACGCTCTGGTGGAAGTGGGCAGGTTCGCGCTCGGCATGCGCAAAACGGCGCCCATGCTGTTCGCGGACATGGCGCACGGCAAGACAGAGGCTTTCTCTTTCGCCAGTTCCAACCTGACCGAGCATATACGCCACATTGCGGCCCTGGCCGCCCAATGCCGCCCGGCTTCGGCGGTAAAAGAGCGCTCGGTCCCTTTCATGCTGGCGGCGCTGGTGCCAGTGATGATCTTTCCCGTGCTGGTGGCCGGCATCATGGAGCGCAACGGGGTAAAGAAACTGGGCGGGCTCTCGCTGGAGGAGCTGCGCGGCGAGATACTGTCCGACGAGGGTGTGGCCGCGAGGGCGGAAATAGCGCTGAGGGGTCTGGGGCTATGAAATTAATATTATTCCTTCTTATACTGGCGGTGCCGGCCGGCGCGGCCGAGCTTTCGCTTACGCTGAAATCCGCGGAGGACAGCGCCCTGGCCGTTTCCAACCAGTACCGGGCGGCTAAACTTTCGGCGGAGGCGGCCGAAGCCTCGGCGGCGGCGGCCGGAGCCCTGCTCAGCCCGCGCTTCGCCCTGGAGGGCAGCCTGCGCTATGTCCACGTGGTGCCGGAGATAGCCATGCCCGCTGCCCTGGGCGGCCCCAAGCCGCTGAGCGACAACTGGAATTATTCGGTCGGCCCTTCGGCCTATTGGACCTTTTTCGACGGCGGCGTCCTGAGCTCGGGCAGGAGCGCGGCGCGCAGGACGGCTGCCGCCCGCCGGGCCGAGGCTGAGCATGTCCGCCGGCAGACCGTGCTGAAGGCGCGGCAAGCCTACTTCCAGCTGCAGCTGGCGCTGGAGCGGGTTTACCTGATAGGAGAGAACCTGCAGCTTTCGCTGTCGCAGCTCAAGGATATAACGCTTGGCGCCAAGGCCGGGTCGCGCAGCCGGCTCGACGAAATTCGCGCCCGGCAGGAGACGCTGGCCCGCCGCCGCGACCTGGTGCGCGCGCGGGCGGACCTGGGCGCGGCGCTCAGGGAATTCGGCTTCCTGACCGGCCTGGAGCCGCCGGCTGGCGCCGCCTTCCCCATAGACTCCCGCTTGGCGGGGCGCGACTTGGGCGGGGCGCAGGAGGCCGAACTGTTCATAAAAGCCGAGCCCTACGCCGAGATGAGCGGCCGCCTGCTGCCGGCGGCAGACGGCAGCCTGGATAAGGCCCTTCCTTCGGTGACGGCCCTTGAGAATTCGGCCCGCGCCTTCAGCGCCCTGGCCGGCGGGCACAAGGCCGAGCGGCTGCCGCGCCTGACGCTGGGCGCGCGCTCGTCGCTGGATTACCCTAACGGCCCCAACCTTTATTCGTTCATCCAGAACTCGGCTTCGCTGTCGCTCTCGCTGCCCTTGTTCGAGGGCGGCCGCTCTTCGGATAAACGCAAGGAGCATGAGCTGAACGCGGCCGCCGCTTCGGAGCGCCGCGGCGAGGCGGCGCTGGCCGCGGAGAAAGATTTCAGGAAGGCGCTGGATGCCTACTCCGCCCTGCTGGCCGAGCAGGAGATAAACATAGAGGCTGTAGACGACTCCGTTGAAGCTTCGAAGCTGGCCTATGAGGCTTACAAGGCCGGCGGCGGTACCTGGCTGGAGGTGGAGAGCGCCAACCTGAAGGCGCTGCAGGCCAAAACCATGGCGGCCACGGCTAACGCGGAGATACTTATAAAACTTGCTTTACTCGACAGTCTTACCGGGAGCGTGAAATAGTATGAAAAAGAAAATAATACCGCTGGTCCTTATCGCCGTTATCGGCGTTCTGGCCTTCCTGAAAATGAGGAGCGGGGGGGATTTCCGCTACGCCGGCACCATAGAGGCCACCGAGATAGACCTATCGGCGCGCATCCCCGGCGTGATAGATTCCTACGGCGCGCGGGAGGGCGACCCGGTGAAGAAAGGCCAGGTTATCGCGTCCCTCGACTGCGCCGACTTGCGCCTGGCCGCGGGCATAGCCTCCGAAGACTTTAAGCGTGCCGAAGAGCTCTACGCCGGCGGTTCGGTATCTAAAGAGAATTACGACCGGCTGAAATACCGGCGCGACGACTCCGCCCTGAAGGTGGACTGGTGCGCGGTAAAATCCCCTTCCGCCGGGCGCCTGCTCTACGCCTACCGGGAGAAGGGAGAACTGGTGGCTCCGGGCACGAAGCTTGCCACGGTAGCCGACCTGTCCGAGGTGTGGGCCTATATCTATGTGCCGCACGACCTGCTGGCGAAGCTGAGCGCCGGGATGGAGGTGCAGGGCTACCTGCCCGAGGCCGGCGACAAGGAATTCGCCGGGCGTATCTCCGTAATTTATTCCGAGGCGGAGTTCACGCCGAAGAACGTGCAGACCCGCAAAGAGCGCACGCGCCTGGTCTTCGCGGTAAAGGCGGCCTTTCCCAACCCTGGCGAGACCCTGAAGCCCGGGATGACCATAGAGGTCAAACTGCCGGAGTAAAGACATGAGCGCATTTTCGATAAAGACAAAGACACTAAAAAAGGACTTCGGCGCCGTGCAGGCGCTGAAGGGTGTGTCTTTCGATTTTTCGGAAGGATTGTTGCACGGCCTGATAGGCTCCAACGGGGCGGGCAAGACCACCACCATGCGGCTGCTGGCCGGGTTGCTGAAGCCGTCGGCCGGGAGCGTCAGCTATTTCAAGGACGGCGCCCCGGCCGCTTTCGCCGACCTGCGCCCCAGCCTGGCCTATATGCCGCAGCAGGCGAGCCTCTACCCGGACCTGTCCATCGACGAGCACCTGGAGTTCTTCCGGGCCCTTTACCGGCTGGACGCCGCAACCTACGCGCGCCGCTCGAAGGAACTGCTCGGGATAACCAGGCTGGACAAGTTCAGGGAGCGCCGCGCCGGCCAGCTCTCCGGCGGCATGTACAAGAAGCTCGGCCTCATGTGCGCGCTGCTGCAGTCCCCTTCGGTGCTGCTGCTCGACGAGCCCACTAACGGCGTAGACCCCATCAGCCGCCGCGAGTTCTGGGAGCTGCTGTATGCCCTGGGGGCGGACAGGATACTTGTGGTAGTTTCTACCGCGTACATGGACGAGGCCGAGCGCTGCGCGCGAGTGCACCTGCTCGACGACGGCACGCTATTGGCATCGGGCGAGCCGCGGGCCGTGCTGAAGGAGCGGAGTGCGGCCAGCTTCGAGGAGATATTCATAAAGGGGGCCAACGGATGACCGCCGGCCCCGCCCTGGAGGTGAAAGGCCTCTCCATAAAGTTCGGCGAGTTCACCGCCGTGGACGAGGTCTCCTTCACGGTAGAGCGCGGGGAGATCTTCGGCTTCCTGGGCGCCAACGGCGCGGGCAAGACCACCACCATCAGGATGCTTTGCGGCCTGCTGATCCCTTCTTCCGGCTCGGCCCTGGTGGGCGGGCTGGGCTTTGCAGACGGCGGCAAAGGCATAAAGAAGATAGTGGGCTACATGTCCCAGAAGTTCACGCTTTACAACGATCTGACCGTCGGGGAGAACCTGGATTTCGCCGCCGGCCTGCGCAAACTGGAACCGCGCTACGCCGCGAAACGCCGGAGGGAATTATTCGGGCTGATAGGCTTTGACCGCCCGCTCAATACGCTGGTGGCTTCGCTGCCCGGCGGGGTGAAGCAGGAGCTGGCGCTGGCCGCGGCCATGCTGCACGACCCGGAGATAGTCTTCCTCGACGAGCCCACCTCGGGCGTGGCCCCGGCCTCGCGCGCCCGTTTCTGGGCGCTGATACGCAAGGTCACCGCGCTCGGCAAGACGGTGATAGTGACCACCCATTATATGGACGAGGCCGAGCAATGCGGCCGCATAGCCCTGATGCGCACCGGCCGGCTGATAGCGCTGGGTTCGCCTGACGAGCTGAAGGCCTCGGCCTTCCCGGGGCCCATGACCGAGCTGGACTTCAACGGGTCCGCTCCTGCTGCTTTTCTGGAGAATCTTGAAAAGGCCCCCGGCCTGCTGGAACTCTCGCCGCACGGCATGCGCTGGCACGCAGCTTTTAAAGATAAAGCGGCGATGGAAGCCGCGCTGGCCGCCCTGCCGGCCGCCGCATCGTGCACCCTCATTAAACCTTCGCTCGAGGACGTGTTCATCCGCCTCGTAGAGGGGGTGGAGAGGTGAACGCTTTTAACCTGCACCGGGCTTATTCCGTGGCGCGCAAAGAGGTCATGCATATCCTGCGCGACCCGTTCACGCTGGCGCTGGCGCTGGGCCTGCCGGTGATGCTGGTCACCTTCTTCGGCTACGCTATAGATTTCGAGGTGCGCGATATCAAGGTGGCCGTGGCCGACCGCGACAACGGCCCCGCCGCCCGCCGCCTCAAGGAGATCTTCGCCGCCTCCGGCTACTTCCGCGTCCTGGAGCCCGCCGGCAACCCGGTAGAGATGCTGGATTCGCGCCGCGCCGACGCCGCGCTTTTTATAGAGCCTGGCTTCTCACGCGACGCGCTGGGCGGCCGCCCGGCCAGGGTCCAGTTCGTGCTGGACGGCAGCGACAATTCCAAGGGCGCGGTGATGATGGGCTACCTGCCCGGCATACAGCGGGCGGCCGCGACGCGCCTCTACGGGGTGGAGCCGCCCCCGGCGCCGCTCTCTATCGAGACGCGTTTCCTGTTCAACCCTGAGCTCAGCAGCCGCTGGTTCATGGTGCCGGGCCTGGGCGCCATCATCATAGGCCTGCTCGCCATCCTGCTCACCGCCATGACGGTGGCGCGCGAATGGGAGAACGGCTCTATGGAACTGCTGCTCTCCACTCCGGTGCGGCCGCTGGAAATCATCATCGGCAAGCTCGCGCCTTACGGCCTGCTGGTGCTCATCGGCGTGTTCTTCGTCTACCTCTCCGCGCGGCTGGTGTTCGGCGTGCCCTTCCTTGGCTCCCACCTGCTGTTCCTGCTCGCTTGCCTGCTCTTCATCACGGCGGCGCTGTCGCAGGGGCTGTTCATCTCGGTGGTCACGCGCCAGCAGCAGGTGGCCATGCAGGTGGGCATCATCTCCGGCCTGCTGCCTTCCATGCTGCTGTCCGGCTTCATCTTCCCGGTGGAGAGCATGCCGGCCTTCTTCCAGTATTTCACCATGATCCTGCCGCCCAGGTGGTTCATGGAGGCCGCGCGCGGCATCTTCCTGAAAGGCTCCGGGCTGGCGGAGCTCGCCGTGCCGCTCCTGGCGCTGGCGGGCTTGAGCCTGCTGCTGCTGGCGCTGGCGCTTAAAAAATTCAAGACGGACCTGGAGCCCTGATATGAACCAGACGCTCAAGGCTTTTATAAAGAAAGAACTGGTGCAGACGCTGCGCGACGTGCGCATGCGGATACTGCTCTTCGGCGCCCCGATACTTCAGCTCACTATCTTCGGCCTGGCGCTGTCGAGCGAGATCAAGAACATCAAGCTTGCGGTGTTCAGCCAGCCGGGCGACACGGCGGCGGTGCGGCTCGCGGACGATTTCTACTCTTCGGGCTGGTTCAAGCCGGCGCTCTTTTCGCCCGGCGAGGACGCATTCGAGCTCATCGGTTCCGGCCGGGCCGACGCGGTGCTGATCATGCCGCCCGGGGGCTTGGGCCGTGCGGCCGGGCGGAGCGAGGGGAAAATGCAGCTCCTGGTGGACGCTTCCAACGCCACCAAGGCCCGGGTGGTGGAGGGCTACGCCAAAACCATAACTGCCAGGGCCGCCGCGGCCTACGGAGCGCCGCCGGCGCAGGCGCTGTCCTTCGACGTGCGGGTGCTCTACAACCCCGCCATGGAGTCCGCCCTGTTCCTGGTGCCCGGCGTGGTGGGCATGCTCATCTGCCTGGTCACCATCATACTTACCGCCATGTCGCTCACGCGCGAGCGGGAGCTGGGCACCTTCGAGACCATAGTCTCCGCGCCGCTCTCCGACGGGGAGATCCTGCTCGGCAAGACGCTGCCTTTCGTCCTGCTGGGGATGGCCGTCTTCGTGCTGGTGCTGACGGCGGCCCATTTTATATTCGGCGTGCCGGTGCGCGGGCCGCTGTGGCAGCTGTTCCTGGCGGCCTTCGTGTTTATCATAACCACCGTGAGCGTGGGCACTTGCATCTCCACGCTGGCCCGCAACCAGCAGCAGGCCATGCTGGGCGGCTTCATGTTCCTGTTCCCGGCCATCCTGATGAGCGGCATCATGTACCCGGTGGAGAACATGCCGCCGTCCGTCATCGCCGCCGCCTACCTGGACCCGCTGATGTATTTCATGCGGCTGCTGCGGAGTATAATGTTAAAAGGCGGCGATCTGCACGTTTTCTGGACCAATGTGGGCGCGCTGGCGCTGATGGCGGCTTTCGCCGCCGGGCTGGCGTACAATCGTTTCAGGCAGACGCTGGACTAGGAGAATATATGGCTAAAATAGAAAAGAAGGAAGATCTGCGCGGCAAGGCCCTGAAGGCCAAAGACCTGGTGGGCTATGACGCGGGCGCGGTGGTCAGCCGCACGATAATACAGAAGCCGGTGGGCACGGTAACCATCTTCTCGTTCGACAAGGGGCAGGGCTTGAGCGAGCATACCGCCCCGTTCGACGCGATGGTGGAGATCCTCGACGGCGAGGCGGAGATCCTGATAGACCGCAAGCCGGTAAAGGTGAAGGCGGGGGAATTCATCATCATGCCCGCCAACCGCCCGCACGCCCTGAAGGCCGTGAAGAAGTTCAAGATGGCGCTGATAATGATAAAGGCCTGACATTGCCGGGGACGTTGATCCCTAATTCCTAATTTATGCGATCAGTTGGCAAGGGTTAGACTTAGGAATTAGGAATCAAAGTCCACATGCTGAATCTGCCCCTTGACATAATCGCCTCCTCTGTTAGAATATAGGGGTAATGACGCATCGTTGCCCTGTGTTTTAACAGCATGCTTATCCCCGCTCCCCGCGAAGGGGGGGCGGGATTTTTATTTATCTCAATGATCAGAAACGCCGCCTTCCTCCTGCTATTCTGCGCCTGCCTGCCGGCGGCGGCGGCCGATTATCATATTTCTTACCTCTGGCGCCCCGACCTGGCCGGCGTAGAGGCCTATAAAGAAAAAATAGCGGGCCTGCTGGGCCCTGACCTGGCCCGCCGACTGCGCGTGGTAAAAGGGCAGGACAATTATGGCCTGGTTTACCCGCGCAAGGGCGGGCTGGAGTCGGCCAATACCGTCGCCTCCCGCCATTCCCGGATACTCGCCGCCAAAGGGCTGGAGCCGGCCGTTCCCATTGCAGCCTCCGACTGGGCCCCGCCTGAGCCCGCGGCCCCGCGTGCCGTCCCCGCCGCCCTGCCCGCCGCCTCCGGCTCCGAGGCGGAAATGGAGAAGCGCATAGAGGACTATATCAGGGAACTGCGCAAACGGGGAAGCCTGAAGCATGATGAGCGTACGGCCTGGGTGGTGTATGACTTCGCTTCCGGGGAAAAACTGGTAAGCATCAACGAGGACATGCCGCTGGACGCGGCCAGCCTTATAAAGCCGTTTATCGCCCTGGCCTGGCTGCACGAGGCCCTGGCCGGCCGCCGTCGCTATGGCCCGCCGGAACAGCGCCGCATGGAAGACATGATCCGGAATTCCGGCAATGTTTCCGCCAGCTGGTTCATGCGGCAGCTCGGCGGGCCTTCCGCGGTCCAGCGCCTGCTCAAGAAACATTACGGGGGAATCCTCGAGGATACGAGCATAGTGGAATATATCCCCGCCAACGGGCGCACTTTCCGCAACCGGGCCTCAGCGCACGACTACAGCCGCTTCCTCTATTCGCTCTGGAAGGACGAGCTGCCCGGCTCCCCGGAGATAAAGCGCCTTATGGGGCTGCCCAACCCTGACCGCTTGTACACCTCCGTGCCCGGAGTGCCCGCCGGGACCGGGGTCTATGACAAGACGGGCACCACCAGCCGCCTCTGCGGGAACATGGGTGTCCTGGTGGCCCAGCGGCCCGACGGCAGGAGTTTCCCTTACATCATAGTGGGCGTGATAGACAAGGCCAGGTCCACGCGGCGCTATTCCAGCTGGATGCGTTCGCGAGGGGATATCATACGGCGGGTATCCGAGATGGTTTATGAAGAGATAACCGAGCTGCACGGGTTCGAACGGGCAGCTTCGTTTTCCGCCGTCCGTCAGAAAGGGAAGGAGGGCGGAGAGGACAGCAGTTCCTGAAGCCTAAGCAGCGTCCCCATACCGGAGGTATGCATGAAGAACCCTGAGATTGTAGAGATCCTGCGCAAGCTGGAGGCTATCAACTCGCCCAGCGGCTATACCGTAGAGGCTATCGCTTTTCTGGCGGACTTGTTCCGCTCGGCGGGGCTGAACCCCAAGCTGACCAACAAGGGCGCGCTGCTGGTCTGCGAGCACCCCGAGCCCGTAACCGTCTGCGCCGCGCACGTGGATACTCTCGGCGCCATGGTGACGCGCCTGGAGGGCGACGGCACCCTGCGCGTGACGCAGGTGGGCGGCTGGCCCTGGAACTCCTTCGAGGGGGAATACCTGACCGTGATGAATTCGGCGGGCAAGAAATGGCGCGGCACCCTTCTCTGCGACAATCCCGCCGCGCACGTCAACCGCAATATAGGCAAGGCCGAGCGCACCGGCGAGAACATGCACATACGCCTGGACGCGGAGGTGAAGTCAGCCGCGGAAACCAAGAAACTGGGCATAGGCGCAGGGGATTACGTCTTTTTCGACCCGCGCTTCGAAGTCACCGACACGGGCTTCGTGCGCTCGCGTTTCCTCGACGACAAGGCCGGCTGCGCCGTGCTGGCCGAGGTGATCTTGAAGCTCGCGCCGCGGCTGAAGAAAACTCCCGCCGCTTTTTTCTTCTCGAACTACGAGGAGGTCGGCCACGGCGCCAGCGCCGGCATACCGCGCTGCGTTAAGGAGATGGTGGCGGTGGACATGGGCGTGGTGGGCCGCGAGGTTTACGGCCACGAGACCGTGGTTTCCATCTGCGCCAAGGATTCCACCGGCCCGCACGATTACGAACTGCGCCAGCGCCTGGTGAGCCTGGCCAAAAAGAAGAACATCCCTCACGCGGTGGACGTCTTCCCGTTCTACGGCTCCGACGCGCGCGCCACCATGGGCGCCGGCTACGACGTGAAAGTGGCGGTCATAGGCCCCGGTGTTTCTGCTTCCCATGGCGTGGAGCGCACGCATATAAAAGGCCTTAGGGCTTCGGTGCAGCTGGTGGAGGCCTACCTGGCCGACCTCTGCGCCGCGAAGTAAATCTTAGAGGGGGCGTTGATTCCTAATTCCTAATTGTTGAGAATCCTTTGGCAAATGTTAATAATTAGGAATTAGGAATCAACGTCCCCTATCCACCACCTCGCTGCGCGAAAGGCGGCGGAAATCTCCCTGCTCCAGGTCTCCCAGCGTCAAAGTTCCGAAAGCGACGCGCTTGAGCGCTGTCACCTCGTGGCCTATGGCTTCGAAGAGCCGGCGTATCTCGCGGTTCTTGCCTTCGGTCAGTTCCACCATTAAATGGGTTTCCCTGCCGCTGCTCTTGCGCAGTTTGATAGAGGACGGCTTCAGCAGTTCGCCGGCGTCCATGATGCCGGCGGCGGCCCTGGCCAGTTCCTCCGGCGTAACGCAGCCTTTGACCGTAACCGAATAGACGCGCACTATGGCGTTGGCCGGGTTGGTCAGCCAGGAGGAAAGGCGGGTGTCGTTGGTCATTATCAGCAGGCCGGTGGTGGCCATGTCCAGCCGGCCCACCGGGTGGAGGTTCTTCAGATCGGGGGGGAGCAGGTCGAAAACCGTGCGGCGGCCCTTCTCGTCGGAGCGCGTGGTGACCACGGAGCCCGGCTTGTTTAGCATGATGGCGATCCAGGGATCTTTGCTTATCGGTTTGCCGTCTATGGAAAACTTATCCGTTTCCGGGGTGACCGGGAACTGCGGGTCCATGACCGTGCGGCCGTTCACCTTCAGCCGTCCGGAGCGCACCCACTCCCTGGTCTGGCTGCGCGAGGCGGCGCCTAATTTTGAGAGGGCGCGCTCGAGCGGGACCTTGCCGCGGTTTTGTTCCATACCCTAATTATAGCGAAAAGCGGGGGGCGGGGGTTGACATCTATTTGGCTATTTGGCAGAATAGAGGATATGAAGGACAATATATTGGAAGTTTATGGCATGGAGGCGGCGGCGTTCAAGGCGCTGGGACACCCTACGCGCCTTTTTATCGCCCACCAGCTCGGCAAACGAGACACCTGCGTCTGCGAGCTTACCGCCATGGTGGGTGATGATATCTCAACCGTCTCCAAGCACCTGTCGGTGCTGCGCGCCGCGGGCATCGTGGATTCTGTAAGGAAAGGCAACCAGATAATTTACCGGCTTAAGCTGCGCTGCGTGCTGAATATGAGCGTCTGCGCGAAATTCGGGAAGGGGAAATAACATGATCTGGAAAGACGAGTGGAAATGGCTTACCGGTTTCGTAACGGTCTTCTTTGTGCTGTATTTCCTCCCCGTGGGCTCGGCCCGGTTCGACGGGGCTATAACCGAGGCGCTGGAACTGACCAAGTGGTACACGCGGGAGCACGTGGTGCTCTGCCTCATCCCGGCCCTGTTCATAGCCGGCGGTATAGCCGCCTTTGTCAGCCAGTCAGCGGTAATGAAGTATTTCGGGGCCAAGGCTAATAAATTCCTCTCTTACGGCGTGGCCTCGGTATCCGGCACCATCCTGGCGGTCTGTTCCTGCACCGTGCTGCCGCTGTTCGCGGGCATCTACAAGCGCGGCGCGGGCCTGGGCCCGGCCATTGCCTTCCTCTATTCCGGCCCGGCCATCAACGTGCTGGCCATAGTGCTGACGGCCCGCATACTCGGCTTCGAACTGGGGGCGGCCCGCGCCATAGGCGCCGTGGTTTTTAGTATCGTCATCGGGTTGGCCATGCATTTCATGTTCAGGCATGAGGAGGCGGCCAAGGCCGCGGCGCAGGCGGACCTGCCCGAGCCTGAGGTCAAGCGCCCGCTCTGGCAGACCTCCCTCTATTTCGCCTCCATGGCCGCGGTGCTGGTATTCGCCAACTGGGCGTACGCCGAAGCCTCCGACCCCGTATTTTATGCCGTATACAAGATAAAGTGGCCGCTTACGGCCTTCTTTGCGGCGTCATTGGGCCTTATGCTCAAGGTCTGGTTCGGTGCTAGCGGCCTGCGCCTGACACTGTCGGCCATCCCCGCTGTATTGCTGGCCTTGTTCATGCCGGACCTGCCCATCCTTTCCTTCTCGGCGGGCTTTATCGGCCTGTCCTGGGTGCTTAATTCTTCCGGCGAGGGGGAACTGGCCGACTGGTTCTCCTCCTCCTGGGACCTTTCCAAGCAGATATTCCCGCTGCTCATCGGCGGCGTGCTGGTGTCGGGCTTCCTGCTGGGCCGTCCCGGTCACGAGGGCGTGATCCCTTCTGAGTGGGTGGCCTGGGCTGTGGGCGGCAATTCCTTCTCGGCCAACTTCTTCGCTTCCATAGTGGCGGCCTTCATGTACTTCGCTACGCTTACCGAGATACCGATACTGCAGGGGCTTATCGGCTCTGGCATGGGCAAGGGCCCTGCGCTCACGCTGCTATTGGCGGGCCCGGCGCTGTCGCTGCCCAGCATGCTGGTGCTCAAGACCGTGATGGGCGTTAAAAAGACCGCCGCCTACGTGGCGCTGGTTATAATAATGTCCACCTTCAGCGGCATGTTCTTCGGAGCTTTCTTTTAAGGAGGAAATATGAAAAAGATACAGATACTGGGCATGGGCTGCCCCAAGTGCAATAAGCTCTACGCGGCCGCGGAAGCGGCGGCCAAGGAGCTTGGCATAGAGTATGAGATGGAAAAGATAAGCGATATCAACAAGATAACCGACATGGGCGTGATGATGACGCCTGCGCTCGCCATTAACGACGAGGTAAAGGTCGCCGCCAAGATCCCGTCCATGGAAGAACTTAAGAAAATAATCTCGGAGGCCAAGTAATATGGCCGAGCATTGCGCCTGCGGCGGCAGGACGATGCTGGTGTTTCCCTGCTCCGGCTCCGCTGACGTGGGCGAACTGGCAGACAGGGCTGCACGGTTTCTTTCCAAGGAAACCTGCGTTAAGATGAGCTGCCTGGCCGGCGTGGGCGGGAATATGAGCGGCTTCATCGTCTCGGCCAACGGCGCGGACCTGGTAATAGCCATCGACGGCTGCCAGGTGGGCTGCGCCAAAAAGACGCTGGAGACGCATGGCGTAAAGAAATTTAAGCATCTCAAGGTCACCGACTGCGGCTTCGAGAAAGGCAAGTCTCCGGTCACGGAACGCAGCATAAGGAAGGTCTTCAAACATGCAAAAGAACTCATCTGAAGCGAAAAAAGGGCCGAATAAAGCCGTGAAATACGTGCTGGCGGCTTTTGTGGCTGTGAGCATAGGCGCGGCCATCTACAAGGCGCTGCCCTGCTGCTCCGGTGACAGCCCTGCGGCCGCTGCGCCTGTAACCGCGGGCGCCCCGGCCGAATTGGCGCAGACCGCACCGGCGGCAAAACCGGCTTTGGCCGTGAAGCAAGCCTCCGTGCCGCCCGCTAAGATCGCGCAAAAAACCGCGGTGGTCTATTATTTCTACACCACGGCCCGCTGCTATTCCTGCAACCTGATAGAGAGCTATACGCGGGAAGCTGTCGACAAACACTTTGCGCAGCCCTATAACGGTTGGCGCGTGGAGTTCAAAGGGCTTAACCTCGACGAGGAAGTCAACCGCCATTTCACCCAGGACTACTGGCTGAACTCCAAGTCCGTGGTGGTGCAGAAGTTCGAAGGCGGCAAGCCCCTGAACTGGGGCATGCTCCAGAGCGTCTGGCAATTGCTGGGCGACAAGGAAAAGTTCATGAACTACGTCGCCGTTGAGACGCGCAAGGTGCTGGATTCCAAATGACGGGTGAATTCTGGGCGGCGCTGGCTACGGCCCTGTGGACCGGGGTGATTACCTCGGTGAGCCCCTGTCCGCTGGCCACTAACCTCACGGCCCTGACCTGGATTTCCAAACATTCGGGGTCGCATAAACTGGCCGTGCTGGTTCACGGCTTGCTTTACGCCGGAGGGCGCGCGCTGGCCTACCTGGTAATCGGTTTCCTGCTGGTCAAAAGCCTGCTGTCGGCGCCTGCGCTGTCCTTCTTCATGCAGAAGTACGGCAACCAGGCGCTGTCGCCGCTGCTGGTGCTGGCCGGCATGTATATGCTGGGCATGTTCGGCGCCGGGTTCGAGGGGTTCAACCTGTTCGATATGTCGCGCTTCAAGGCCAGGGCGGGGGCGCTGTCTTCCTTCCTGATGGGGGCGCTGTTCGCGCTGGCTTTCTGCCCCATCTCGGCGGCGCTGTACTTCGGCGTCATCATCCCGCTGGCGGCCGGCAATTCTTCACCGGTCTCCATACCGCTGCTCTACGGCCTCGGCACGGCGCTGCCCGTGATAGGCGCCGCGCTGGCGCTGGACCTGGGGCTTAAGAAAGTAAACGCCGTGACCGGCCTGGCCGGGCGCTTCGAGTATTGGGCCAAGCCGGCGACGGCTTGGGTGTTCATCGCCGCCGGCGCCTTCCTGGGCCTGAAATATATTTTCGGGATAATCTAGGAGCGCTAGCAGCAGGTGCCGTCGTCGCCGCAGTCGCAGTCCGGTTCCGTGCCTTTCAGGAAGCCGGTGCGCACGGCCTGCGCGCAGCCCACGCCTTTCTTTACGGTTATGGCGTCCACCGGGCAATTGCCGGCGCAGGCGCCGCATTCCATGCACAGGTCGGCGTCCGTGATGGCCGCCTTCCGGTTCTCCACCTTGAAAACGGCGTGGGGGCAGACGACAGCGCACATGCCGCAGCCTATGCATTTGTCCACGTCCAGCTTCAGCGTGGAGACCCCGCGCAGGTATTCCAGCTTCATAAGAACCTCCCAACCGCCAGAATTATGAGCCCGGCCGCGGCGGCCAGGGCATGCGCCGGCATGGCCAGGCGCATCTCCTTCATTACGCCCGAGAGGGAGGTGTAGGTGGAGGCGCCGGTGAAATCCAGGCCGACGAATGAGGCGGCCGCGCCGTAGATCAGCGCCCTGGCCGCGAACTGCGCCGGGCTTTGGTCATGGGCCAGGGCCAGCAGGGCTGTGACCAGCAGGCCGGCTGCCGCGCTTTTTACGGCGAAGCTCCGTCCCGGCAGCCAGGGCAGCAGAGCGGGCACCAGCGCCCCTCCGGCGAACAGGGCCCCGAGGGTATAAGCCGCGTCCGCCCTGTAGCCGAGCAGGTAGAGCAGCGCGGCGGCCGGCAGCAGGTAGCGGCCGAAATGCACCAGCTGCACCGGCGCCAGTATCATCCTGTCGCTGAAATTGAAATTAACCCGGCGCATCTCCGGCGTGGCGCGGCCCAGGCGAAGATATTCGGGCAGGTCTTCAGCCCTGACCGGGCCGTAGGCTACGGAGAAACCTGTATAGGCCTTAACCCTGTGGGCGCTGACGCCGGGCGCGCCCAGCTGCGGCAGTATCACGGTCCTGTGGCTTACCACTTTCTCCAGGCCGGTTTCGGCTATGACACGCGCCAGCTCCCGCGTGCCGAAAGTGCCTTTGCCGGCGGCGCACCAGACATTGATCCCCTTGGTGTCCAGGACGAGGAGCCAGGCGGTCAGGCCCTTCAGGTTGGTGCGCAAGGCGTCGAAACTCAACTTGTAGTTGGCGGTGGCGAAGACGGGGGCGTTTGCGGCGGGGGACCCCAGGGCGTAAAGGCCGGGCTTTACTCGGTAGGCCATGCGGTTTATTCCCCAGCGGGCCTTCCAGGCCGCCAGTCTGTCGGCCCGGGTGTAGTCGGAGGAAATGGTTTCAATAGCCGCCGGCCGAGCGGCGCTCAGCCGCGGCGACAGCGTTACCTTCTGCGTATTTTTGTTCATAGGATCGGGCGCGGGCGCCGCCCCGCCGTCGGGGAAGTTGCTCTGCGCGCCATATATGCGTATAATAGCATATATGAAAGCCGAGCTACGCGACATCAGGGCGGCGGTCAAGGCGCTCAAGGCCCTGGCCGACGTCAACCGCCTTCGGGCGGCCGCGCTGCTGGCCCACGCCGGGCGGGAGCTGTGCGTCTGCGAGCTGGTGGACGCGCTGGGGGAGAGCCAGTACAATGTTTCGCGCCACTTGGGCGCGCTCTGCGCGGCCGGCCTGATACGCAAAGAAAAAAGGGGCCGCTGGGCTATGTACGCCCTGGTAAAAGATAAGAGTCCCCTGGCGGATTACATAGGCAGGCTGGTGCGGCCGAGGCCCTGTTGCGCTATCATCGCAGGGGACATTGCCCGCCTGCAGGGCAGGCTGGCCCTGCGCCGTAAGGGCGTTTGCGTGGTGGGCGGGAATTGCTGAATTTAGAAGACGGTAATAAAGGAATGAACTCATGGAACTCAAAGACGCTGCGGTGGAAAAACTCAAGGCGGTGCTCAAGGAATCCGGCAAGACCGGCGTATTGCGCGTATTCGTGACGGCCGGCTGCTGCGGCCCTTCCATAGGCATGGACCTCGTGGAGAAGTCGGAGCCGGGCGACCTGGAAGTCTCCAATAAGGACTTCAAGATCTATGTCGACAAGGCCGCCGTGCCCATGGTGGAGAAAGCGGTGCTGGACTGCGACGAGCAGGGTGATATCATCATGAAGAACCTGCCCAAGCCCGAAGGGAGCTGCGGCGACGGCTGCAGCTGCGGCCACTAGGAGGCGCTATGAAGATACTTTTCCTCTGCACGGGTAATTCCTGCCGCAGCCAGATGGCCGAGGGCTGGGGTAAGAAACTCCTGTCCGGCAAGGCGGAGGTGTTTTCCGCCGGCACCAACCCCGGCACGGTAGATCCCCAGGCGATAAAGGTGATGGCGGAGGCCGGCGTGGATATTTCCGGTCACCGCTCCAAGCACGCTTCCGAATTCAAGGACGTGGCCTTCGACCTGGTGGTGACGGTCTGCGACAAGGCCCGCGAGAGCTGCCCCGTCTGGTTCGGCAAGGCGGAGAAACTGCACAAGAGTTTCGAGGACCCGCCGCACCTGGCCAAAGAGGCCAGGAGCGAGGAAGAGGCGCTGGCCCATTACCGCCGCGTGCGCGACGAGATAAGGGATTTCGTGGCGGGCCTGCTGAAAGGAGATAAATAATGGACGGAGTAATGAAGAAGCTGTCTTTTCTGGACCGCTATCTCACCATGTGGATCTTCCTGGCCATGGGCGCGGGCGTGGGGCTGGGCTGGCTTTGGCCGGTTGCGGTGGCGGACTTCAATGCCGCCTCCAGCGTGGGGACCACTTCCATACCGATAGCCATCGGCCTGATACTGATGATGTATCCGCCGCTCGCGAAGGTGAAGTACGAGGAAATGCACCGCGTCTTTGCCAATAAGAAGGTGCTGGCGCTGTCGCTGGCGCAGAACTGGCTGGTAGGCCCGGTGCTGATGACCGCCCTGGCCATCCTGTTCCTGCGCGACAAGCCGGAGTATATGGTGGGCCTGATAATGATAGGCCTGGCGCGCTGCATAGCCATGGTGATAGTCTGGAACGACCTCGCCCGCGGCGACAGGGAATACTGCGCGGGGCTGGTGGCTTTCAACTCCGTCTTCCAGGTGCTGTTCTTTCCCGTCTACGCCTGGTTCTTCATCACGCTGGTGCCGGGCTGGTTCGGCCTCGAGGGCGCGGCCGTGAATATCACCATGGGCGAGATCGCCAAAAGCGTTTTCATCTACCTGGGCGTCCCGTTCATAGCCGGCATACTGACCCGGTTCTCGCTGATCAAGGCCAAAGGCCGGGAGTGGTATTCGGAGAAATTCATTCCCGTCATAAGCCCTATCACGCTGATAGCGCTGCTTTTCACGATAATAGTTATGTTCTCCATCAAAGGCGAGAACATAGTGCAGGTGCCGCTCGACGTGGTGCGGATAGCCGTCCCCCTGCTGGTCTATTTCGTGCTGATGTTCCTGGCCTCGTTCTGGATGAGCCGCAAAGCCGGGGCCGACTACCCGGAATCGGCTACGCTGTCGTTTACGGCAGCGTCCAACAACTTCGAGCTGGCCATCGCGGTGGCCATAGCCACCTTTGGCATAAGCCACGGGGCGGCCTTCGCCGCCGTCATAGGCCCGCTGGTGGAGGTGCCGGTGCTCATAGGCCTGGTGCATGTCTCGCTGTGGATAGGGCGGCGCTGGTACGGCACGCAGCAGGGTGGTTGAAATCCTTTCAAGGATATTGTGAAATAGGGGTGTACTTACAGTTCAAGGGGGGAAATATGAAACATGGAGCAAACCGGCTGCTGTGCGCCGGGATCCTGCCGGCTTTGCTGCTGGCGGGCTGTTCGCGCAGGAACGAAGCTACGGTCGGGACGCCGGCCAACCCGCTGGTGGTGGTGCTGTCTCCGGCCCACGTGCCGTCCTCTCCGGACGCGCTGGGCGTAATACAGAGCCGGCTGGAGGCCGCCAGCGGGCTTTCGGTGCGGCTGGACGCGGCGCAGAGCCCCGCCGCCGCCATAAACGCCTTTTCCACGGGGCAGGCCGACGCCGGGCTGCTGACCCTGGACGAGTTCCTTGTGGCCAGGGAGGAATACAAGGTCAAAGCGGAGCTGCAGGCCCTGCGCCGCGCGGGGCTGTCGGATTATGAAGGGGTGCTGCTTACCCGCATAAGCGGCGGCGCCGCCAACGTGGAGGAACTTGCCGGCAAGAAAGTGGGCTTTGTCGGCCCTTATTCGGTCAGCGGCTTTACCCTGCCGGCCATACACCTGGAAAAAGCCGGGGTCAGGGCGCAAGTAGACTTCTCCCTCAGCCACGAGGCGGTGCTGAAGAAGCTCCTTGCCGGAGAGGTGCTGGCCGCGGCTACCTATGCCAGGCAGGTTTCCCGCGATCCCGGCCTGAAGGTGCTTGCGGTTACGGGCAGGGTGCCCAACGAGCCGCTGGTGATGCGCCGAGGTCTTGCCGCCGACAAGCGAGAGGCCCTGAAGGCGGCTTTCATGAGCCTGCCCTCCACGCCCGAAGGCCGCCAGGCCCTGGGTGAGGTGGCCGACATCACCGGCTTCAGGCACGTGCAGGAAGGTGTTTACCGCCCGCTGCACGACCTGCTGCGCTCCGAGGGCAAGGCTGTTTATGACCTGGTACCGGACGGCTGGGACATACAGAAACTCAACCAGCCGTATGAGCAGGGCCTTTAAGGCGTAAAGGCCTAAATAAAAACCCCGCGCCCTTTCGGACGCGGGGTTTTTTTATCCCCTTAGCTGTCGGCTTAGAACTTGTAAGCGACAGTGATGGCGGGCAGGCGGGCGACAGAGCTGTACTTGCCGTTGATGGAAGTATTGGTCTGGGTCGCGCCGTTGTCCTGTATGCTGTTGTCTATCGTGCGCTTGGCGAAGCGCAGGTAGAGGTAGGAGGCGTCCACCGTTATGTTGCCCTTGGTGTAGCCCGCGCCGAAGGAGACGGCGTAGCGGTCGGAATCCGGCACGCGGGTCTCGAAGTAGTCTTCCTTGACGGGGTTGACGTCGTAGAAGGCGCCCACGCGCATTTTCCAGTTCTCATTGATCTTGTGCTCGGCGCCTATGCGGAAAGCCCAGACGCTCTGCCAGTACTTGTAGTCGGTAGAGCGCTTGGCCGCGCCGGCGTCGGTTACATAGTCGATGTCCAGCCTGCGGTAGGTGCTCCAGTTGGTGTAGTCGGCTTCCACGGTGAACAGCCAATCTTCCATGCACTGGTGCGCCACGCCTATCTGGAAGGTGTCGGGCAGGGTGATGCTGGTGCTGGCGTCATTGTCGTTGGCGGGCGGGAGCAGGCCGGCCAGACCGCCGGTGGTCGGCAGATTTATCTTGCCCTCCACATCAACTTTTACCTTGCTGTGGTAGCTGGCGCCGAACTTCCATTTGTTCCATTTGTACATGGCGGCCAGGTTGTAGCCGGCGCCGGTGCCGTCGCCTTCGAGGGTCTGCTCAATGTCGTTGCCGGCAGCCTCGATTTTCTTGTTCATGGTAGCGTCCAGGTTTACAAAGCTGGCGCCGACTGCCACGGACAGGTTCTCATTGACCTTGTAGGCGCCGTTGAGGTTGGCGTACACGGCCTGTATCTCTGAATCGGTGGCTACTTCGCGGGTGACGGAGTTTACTTTGTCCCATTCCGTGGAAAGGCCGTAGGGGGCCAGCACGCCGATGCCCACAGCGAACTTATTGTTCAATTTGCGGGTGGCGTAGAAATGGGGGGGGATGTGGGTTTTCTTCTCTATGCGGTCGTTAACTCCATTGGTGTCGGTATGCTCCATCTGGGGGAGCACCATCACGGAGCCGAAGGAGACATTGGTGCCTTCGAGGTTGGTTATCGCTGCGGGGTTGTACCACACTGCTGACGCATTGTCGGCCACGGCTACGGCGGCGTTGCCCATGCCGTTGGTCTTGGCGTCCTGCTCTGAGAGGCGGAAACCCGCGGCGTTGACGCTGCCCGCCAACCCCATGAGTACCGCTACTACCAGTACTAGTATATTGACCATTATTCCTCCTGAGTTTAATTTACAACTCCAAAATTATACAAAAAACCCTCCGTAACCCGCTTAACGGAGGTCAAGCCGGCAGGGTTAGGCAGGCAAAAAAGCAAGAAAGGCAGGAATCCGGGGCCTTCCCTTGTATTCTTGCCTTCCTTTGCTCTCTGTCGCAGCTTTTAAAGGGCCCAGAGTTTGACGGTTTTGTCGTTGGAGGCGGAGGCGATGTACTTGCCGTCAGGGGAGACGTCCACGGCGTAGATCTCGTCTGTATGGCCTTCCAGGGTCTTAAGGCAGGCGCCGGTGGCCGGGTCCCAGATCTTTACGGCCGAGCCGCCGGTCACCACATACTTGCCGTCCGGGGTGAAGGTGACGCAGTTGACCCAGTCGGAATCCTTCACGGAGCCGGCTTCCACCAGCTGTTCGGTGTCCCAGATCTCCAGGCGCTTTTCCATGCCGGTGGCGGCGGCCAGGCGCTTTCCGTCGGGCGAGAAGGCCAGGCAGCGGATGCCGTAAAGATAGGCGTCGTTGTCGTGCAGCACCTTGCCGGCGGCGTCCATGAGCCGCAGCTCCACGCCGCCGGCGGCTATAAGCCCCGTCGCCGAGACGGCCAGGGCCTTGATGTCGCCCATCTCGGGCTTGAGGGCGCCGAGCAGCGACCCACCGGGCGAGGAGAAGACTTTTATGGTGGCGTCGTCCGAGCCGGAATAGAGTTTTGTGCCGTCGGGGGAGAAAGCCAGGCAGTTCACCGCGGCCTCGTGATTCGAGGTGGTGGCCAGCGCGGAGCAGTCGGCCGTTTTCCAGATCTTCACGCTCTTGTCCCAGGAGGCGGAGGCGAACACGTCGCCGTCCGGGTCGAAGGCCACGGCCCGGACGTCGCCGTCGTGGGCGTCCAGGGCCTGTATCTCTATGCCCGCCGGGGCGTCCCAGAGGCGGATGGTATTATCCTCGCCGGCGGTGGCCAGGAATTTGCCGCACGGGGAAAAAGCCAGCGTCAGCACGCCGTCCTTGTGCCCTTCCAGAGTTTTAAGCAAAGCGGTCTCGTTCATAGTGCCCCCTTAGTGAACAGGTCATAATCTATATAATTTATAGACCGCAATGCAAAAGCGCGCCGCTTAAACCAGCGTAAAAGTTCCCGGGCTATTGCCCTAAGGGCCTATATTTGTCTGGGCCCAATTTCACTAAATGTGTGCCCCTATGCCTCTGCCGGCGCCGCCCGGGAACTGGTATAAATATAGTGACGGGGCGAGTGCGGCAAGGAGACCTTATGAAGAACCTGATAAAAATAGCGGCGGCGGGCCTGATGTCCTTCAATTTTATTTCTTACGCTTCGGCTGACAGCAATGTCCTCAGGGACGCCGGCTTCTCGCTGGAGGGTATGGAAGCCCCCGCGGCCCCGATCCCCGCCGTTGAGGCCCCCGCGCAGGCCGCCCAGGACCAGGATGTGGACTTCTTCCGCTACTTCGGCTACGCCGAAACGCCCCGCGCCACCGAACTGCTCATGGAAAAGAGCATGAAGGGCATTAACGACACCGTCTTCTCCATAGACCTGGCCACCATCAGGAACGCCTACCTCAAGCCCTCCGTCAGCTTCACCACCGGCAAGGGCACCAAGGTGCACGTCAGCGGCTCCAAGGCCTCCAACTGCCCCGACGGCGGCAACGGCTGCGCCGACAAGGACAAGTTCTTCCTGGTGCTGACCACCTCCCGCAACGAGAGCTACTTCGTCCGCGGCACCGAGATCATCAACTGGGGCATCTTCATGAGCGGCTCCAAGACCGTCACGATAGACGGCGAGAAATTCGTGGTCAAGATAAAGGCCAACGCCTCCACCCCCGAGAACAGCATGCTCGAGGTCAAAGGCCCCCGCGGCGTAGCGCTGAACACTTCCCTCAAATCGGTGGGCGACGGCGTGGCCGCCAAGGGCGTGGACGTGAAGCTGGCCAAGAACTACAAGCTGGCCTACGGCAACGAGATCGTGCAGGGCCCCCAGGGCGCGAAGTTCACCGACAAGATGCTGGTCCTGCTCATCCCCTTCCCCGTGGTGGACGCCACCTCCTACTTCATATTCAAGACCGCCGACATAAAGCCGTCCGGCGTCACCTTCCCGTCCTTCGAAAAGGGCTTCGGCTTCAAGCTGGAAGGCACCAGCCTGGACATCTACAGGCTGTAATAGAACCGCCGCGAAGAAAGAGACCGGTACTGCCGGTCTTTTTCTTTGCCCCGCCGCTTTGTTATCATAAGAGTAAGCAGGAAACCGGCCGTCAGCGAGGAGACTATGGACAAACTTCGTGAGATAATCAAGTACCTGGAAGGCAGGCAGGCGCGCTTCGCGGACGCGCGCGAGCATCTGTTCCGCCAGCGCGAGATCTATACCGAGGACACGCGCGTGGAGCAGATAACCGAGCAGGACATCTCCGGCGTCGGCATCAAGGTCCTCTACAACAACGGCTGGGGCTACGCCTCCACCAGCGCCATGGACATGGACTCGCTGCGCGCCGCGGCGGACAAAGCCCTCTCGCTCGCCAAATACGCAGACAAGTCGGCCGTGGAACCGGTGGTACTGGCCGCCGAGCCCAGGCATACGGGCCGGTTCGCCACCAACATAAAAGAAAACCCTTTCGAGGTGAAGATCAGCGACGCCGTGGGCGCGCTGCTTGAGGCCGGGGAGATCAGCCTGAAGGGCAAGGATATTATTAAGGCCAACGGCTATTTGGTGCTGCGCAACATGCGCAAGAAGTACGCCAATACCGAGGGCTCGGCCATAGAGACCGACATCTACACGATACTGCCTGAGATACAGGCCACCGCCCGCGCCAACGGCGAGGTGAAGTCCCGGCATTACTGGGCCTCCCCGGAGACCGCGGGTTACGAATTCTTCCGGGGCATTGATTTTAAGACCAACGCCGCGCGCATAGCGGAGCAGGCGCGGGAGCATTGCTTCGCCAGGGCCTGCGAATCCGGCCCGACCACGCTGATACTGGACCCGGAGCACCTTTCGCTGACCATACACGAATCCGTGGGGCATCCGACGGAGCTGGACCGCGTGCTCGGCTACGAAGAATCCTGCGCCGGCCGCAGCTTCGCCACCATGGACAAGCTCGGCAAGTTCAAATACGGCTCGGAGCTGGTCAATCTGGTGGCGGACAATACTTTGGAGGGGGGGCTGGCGAGCTGCGGCTACGACGACGAGGGCGTGGAATGCCAGAAATGGCATATCGTCAAGGACGGCATCCTCAACGGCTACGGCGTGAACCGCGAACTGGCGCACAAGATGAACATGTCCCGCGCCAACGGCACCACCCGGGCCACCCTGTATTCGGACGTGCCGATAACCCGCATGCCCAACCTCTACCTGGCCCCGGGCAAGAAGCCCCTGACCAAAGAGCAGCTGATAGCCGACACCGAGAGCGGCATTTATATCGAAGGCATGGGCTCATTCAGCATAGACCAGATGCGGCTGAACATGCAGTTCGGCGGGGACGCCTTCTGGGAGATCAAGAACGGCAAGATCACGGGCATGCTCAAGGACGTGGTCTACAACGCCCTCTCCTACGAGTTCTGGCGCTCCTGCGACGCCATCGCCGACGAGAGCGAGTTCCGGCGCGCGGGCTTCATCACCTGCGGCAAGGGCGACCCCATGCAGGCGGCGCAGATGACCCACGGGGCCAGCCCGGCGAGGTTCAGGAACATCACCGTGCGGAGGGCCAAATGAACAAGACGAATTCCATAATAGAGAAAGTGCTTAAAGATCCGGTCACGGACCACGTGGTCCTGGCCTATTCCAAAAGCGAGACGCACCATATCCGCTTCTCCAATAACTCGGTCAACAGGGAAAACCTGCACAAGCTGGAAGAGGAAGTGAAGGCCGAGGTCGGGGTGGACGGCGCGACCGGCGCCTGCCGCACCAACGACCTTTCCGAGGAGGGCATAAAGCGCGCCGTCGCCAAAGCTTACGAGACCGCAAAGCTGCTGCCCAAAGATCCGGAATACATGCCGCCCATCACGCAGCAGGAGGCGGCGGCGGTAAAGAACTTCAAGCCCGCTTTCGGCGAGTTTTCAGAAGAAAAGAAATACGGCATACTCGACGAGGCGTTCGGGGAAATGAAGAAGGCCGGGCTGAACTCCGCCGGGAGCCTTTCGGCCAACCCGTACACGCTGGAGGTCTACAACAACAGGGGCGCGCGCCTTTCCCACACCAACTGCTTCTCCACGCTGGCCCTGACGGCCATGACGGGGAACTCTTCGTTCAAGGATTCGCACATCTCCAAGGATTTCTCCGACTACGACGGCGCCAAATTCCTGTCGGACCTGGTGTCCCGCGCGAAGCTGTCGGAGAACCCGGGCCCGCTGGAGCCCGGCAAGTACACCGTGGTGCTGGGGCCCGCGGCCGTGGAAGAACTGCTGCTTTTCTTCTGCTGGTACAATATGGACGCCAAGGCCATAGACGAGGGGCGCTCGGCTTTCTCCAAGCGGCCCGGCGCGACCATAGCCTCCGACCTGGTGCATATCTGCTCCAAGCCGGACCACGGCCGGGTGGGCCTGCACCCTTTCTGCATCGATGACGGGATGCCCTACACTGAATTCGACATGATAAAGGGGGGCAAGCTGGTGAGCCCCTGGTATTCCAGGTTCTACGCCGCCAAGAAGGGCGTGGCCGCCACCGGCAAGCAGTCCGCGAATATCCTGTTCAAGGGCACGGATAAGCCGCTCGAGGCGCTCATCGCCGGGGTGGAAAACGGCGTCTACGTGAACAGCTTCTGGTACATCCGCCTGGTGGACCTGATGGACGGCATCTTTACCGGCATGACGCGCGACGGGGTCTTCCGCATCAAGGACGGCAAACTGGCCGGGAGCGTGAATAATTTCCGCTTCAACCAGAGCGTCTTCGACCTGCTGCTCAACACCATAGACGTGGGCCGGGCCAAGGATATGTTCTTCACCTCGATGCCCCCCATAACGGTCCGCGACTTCAACTTCGTCAGCAAGACGGAATTCTGAACCCCGCGGTAAGCAACAGGGAAGGCCGGGCAGTCCCGGCCTTCTTTATTCCGCCCGTCCCCTGACGGGCGCCCGGGACAAAAATTATATAATGCTTATGAGCGGGGAGAAAAACGCCCGCCCGTCGGCCGCGGTATAAGGGAAAAATGAATTTTGCTGAAGATATCAGGACGGTCTTTTCCAAGGACCCGGCCGCTCGCGGCTTTTGGGAGGTGCTGCTCTGCTATCCCGGCCTGCACGCCGTCTGGCTTTACCGGCCCGCCCACTGGCTCTGGCAGCGGGGGCTCCATTTCCCGGCGCGGCTGATCTCCCATCTGGCGCGCTTCCTGACCGGGGTCGAGATACACCCCGGGGCCACTATCGGCCGCCGCTTCTTCATAGACCACGGCATGGGCGTGGTGATAGGCGAGACCTCCGAGATCGGCGACGACGTGCTGGTTTACCAGGGCGTGGTGCTGGGCGGCACGTCGCTCGAGCATAAGAAGCGCCATCCCACGCTTGGCAACGGTGTGGTGGTGGGGGCCGGCGCTATCGTGCTGGGCGCCATAAAGATCGGCGACCGCTCGCGCATAGGCGCGGCCTCGGTGGTGCTGCAGGACATCCCGCCCGACACCACCGTCTTCGGCGTGCCCGCGCACAGCGCCCGCGGCGGGGCCGGCAGGCAACAGCTCGACCACAACAAGCTGCCGGACTTCTGCGGCGAAGAGATGCGCCGCGTGCAGGCCCAGCTGGACGAACTCAAAAGGGAGCTGGCCAAAAAATGAAATACGCCCCCGACCTGAGCGGCCTGATAGGCCGCACCCCGCTGGTCCGCGTCAACAGCATCGCCGCCGGCAGCAAGGCGCTGCTGCTGGCCAAGCTGGAATTTTTCAACCCGTCCTCCAGCGTTAAGGACAGGGCCGCCTGGGGCATGCTGGCCGACGCCGAGGAGCGCGGCCTGCTCAAGCCCGGCGCGCTGGTGGTAGAGCCCACCAGCGGCAATACCGGCATAGGCCTGGCCTGGCTCTGCGCCATAAAAGGCTACCGCCTGGTGCTGACCATGCCCGAGACCATGAGCCTGGAGCGCCGCAAGATCCTGCACGCCTTCGGGGCCGCAATGGTCCTTACGCCGGGCGCCGACGGCATGGCCGGAGCGGTGGCCAAAGCCGAGGAGATAGTGGCCGCCACGCCCGGGGCCTTCATGCCGCGGCAGTTTTCCAACCCCGCCAATCCGGCCATACACGAAAAGACCACGGCGGAAGAGATCTGGGCCGATACCGACGGAGAAATAGATTTTCTGGTGGCCGGGGTGGGCACCGGCGGAACTTTGACCGGGGTGGCGCGGCTGCTGAAGGCGCGCAGGCCCGGCGTGAAAATTATCGCGGTAGAGCCCGCCGCCTCCCCGCTGCTGTCGGGCGGCGCGGCCGGCCCGCACCGCATACAGGGCATAGGCGCTAATTTTATCCCCGAAGTCCTGGACCGGTCCCTGGTAGACGAAGTGCTGCGGACCGGCGACGAAGAGGCGGGCGTCATGGCCCGCCGCCTGATGAAAGAGGAAGGGATCTTCGCCGGCATTTCTTCCGGCGCGGCCATGGCGGCCGCCGCGGAGATAGCGCTGCGCCCCGGCTCGGCCGGCAAGACTATAGTCGCCATCCTCCCGGACACCGCCGAGCGCTACCTGAGCACCTGGCTCTTCGAGGACCTGCCGCCGCAGGGGGCCTCGGATTAATATGAAACTCGCCACCCTCTGTTACGTTCAAAAAAACGGCAAGACCCTGATGCTGCACCGCGTCAAGAAGGCGGACGACGTGCACGAGGGGAAATGGAACGGCCTCGGCGGCAAGCTGGAGACCGGCGAGAGCCCCGAGGACTGCGTGATAAGGGAGATCCGCGAAGAGGCCGGGCTGAAGATCAGGGCACCGAAACTCAAAGGCGTGCTCACCTTCCCGGATTTCGCCAAAAGCGAGGACTGGTATGTCTTCGTCTTCACCGCCTCGAACTTTACCGGCCGGCTGATAGATTCCCCTGAAGGGAACCTGGCCTGGATCCCAAACAGGGACCTGCTGAAGTTGAACTTATGGGAAGGGGACAAGGTGTTCCTGCCCCTGCTCAGGCGGAAGGGGCATTTCTCCGGCAAGTTCCAGTACCGCGGCGGCCGGCTGCTCAAATACAGCGTGGAAAAATACTGATGAAAAAAGAACTTATACTGGGCCTTATGAGCGGTACCTCCGCCGACGGGCTTTCCATAGCCCTCTGCGAAGCCGGCGGGGGCGGGCTGGAGGTAAAAGCCTTCGGCAATTACCCTTACCCGGCGGCGCTGCAGGTGCGCATCATAGCCGCTAAAGACATGGCGGCCCCTGAACTCTCCGCCCTGAACTTCGAGCTCGGGCGCCTCTGGGCCGGCATGGTGAAGTCTTTCTGCAGGAAACACCGTGTGCCCTATAAAAAAATAGCTGTCATCGGCTCCCACGGCCAGACGGTCTGGCATGCCCCGGGCAAAAAGGGCCACACGCTGCAGATTGGCGAGGCCTCTTTCATAGCCGAAGAGACCGGCCGCCCGGTGGCCTGCGATTTCCGCCCGGCCGACATGGCGGCCGGCGGGGAGGGCGCGCCCCTTATCCCGTTCATGGACGAATACCTGTTCGGGGGCGGCAGGCCCGTCGGGCTGCAGAACATAGGCGGCGTGGGCAATATCGCCTTCGCCGGCAAGGGCGTAAAAACCTTCGGCTTCGACACCGGGCCCGGCAACTCGCTGATGGACACGGCGGTCTGTGAAATTTCCGGCGGCCGGCTTGCCTACGACAAGGGCGGCGCGTGGGCCGCCTCGGGCGAGGCGGACCTGGGCAAGGTAGACCAGTTGCTGGACGCTCCTTTCTTCTCGCGCCGCCCGCCCAAGTCCCTGGACCGCAGCGAGTACACCCTGGCCTTCATCAAGAAGCATTTTCCGGGGCAGCTCAATAAAAAATGCGCCGGCAACCTGCTGGCGACGCTGAACCTCTTCACCGCGGCCTCCATCGCCCTGGCCTTCAGGAATTTCGCGCCGCGCGGCGCGAAAGAGCTGATCGTCAGCGGCGGCGGCGCCCTGAACCCGGCGCTGATGGATAATATCGCGGCCCTGCTGCTGCCGGCCGGCGTCCGCGTGCGCTCTATCGCCGAGCTGGGCATACACCCGCTGGCCAAGGAGCCGGCCTGCTTCGCGCTGCTGGGCTGGCTGGCGCTGCGCGGGCGGGTCAACCACTGCCCGGCCGCCACCGGGGCGCGCGGGTCGCGCGTACTGGGCAAACTGCTGCGCTGATGGACCGGCCTCCGCCCCACCGCTCTAAACTGGCCCTGCTGCTGCGGGCCTTCAAGTACAGGAATTACCGGCTTTTCTTCAGCGGCCAGCTCGTCTCCCTCATAGGCACCTGGATGCAGACCGTGGCGCTGAGCTGGCTGATCTACCGGCTCACCGGCTCGCCGCTGCTGCTGGGCGTCACGGCCTTCGCCGCGCAGGTGCCCACGCTGCTGCTGGCGCCGTTCACCGGCCCGGCGGCGGACCGGTTCGACCGCCGCAGCATCCTCCTGCTCACGCAAAGCCTTTCGATGCTGCAGTCCCTGGCGCTGGCCCTGCTGGTGCTGTTCGGTTCGCCCCAGCCCTGGCAGATCATCGCGCTCGCCTCGCTGCTCGGCGTGATCAACGCCTTCGACATGCCCGCCCGCCAGTCCTTTATCATACAGCTGGTGGAAAAGCGCGAAGACCTGGCCAACGCCATCGCCCTCAACTCCTCAATGTTCAATTCCGCCCGGCTGATCGGGCCTTCCGTGGCCGGCATCTTCATCGCCGCTTTCGGCGAGGGCGCCTGCTTCCTGATAAATTCCCTGTCGTACCTGGCGGTCATCGCGGCGCTGGCGGCCATGAAGATCAAGCCCGCCGCCGCCGGCCCGCGCAAGTCCAGGGGGGGCTTCGCCGAGGGGCTGAAATACGTTTCAGGCTTCCCGCCGATAAAATACATCATGCTGATGCTGGCCGTGGGCAGCCTGCTCGGCATGCCCTACGCCGTGCTGATGCCCGCCTACGTGCGGGATATCCTGCACGGCGGGCCCAGGACGCTCGGTTTCCTGATGGGGGCCTCGGGCGTAGGGGCCGTGCTGGGCGCCCTGCGCCTGGCCCTGCGCCGGAACCCGGCCGGGCTGGAGCGGGAGATAGCGGTCTATACCGGCATCTTCGGGCTGGGGCTGACGGCTTTCTCTTTCTCTTCCGACTTCGTGTTCTCCGCCCCGCTGCTGGCGCTGTCGAGCTTCGGCATGGTCAGCTTCTTCGCCTCCTCCAACACGGTGATACAGACCCTGGTGGAGGACGACAAACGCGGCCGGGTAATGGCGCTCCACTCGGTGGCCTTCATGGGCATGGCCCCTTTCGGCAGCCTGCTGGCGGGGCTGGCGGCCGCCCGCCTGGGGCCGGCCCGCGCCATGACGCTCAGCGGCCTCTGCGTGCTGGCCGCGGCCGCGGTCTTCGCTTCCCGGCGGAAGCTCATCTCGGAGCACGCCGCGCCGGTTTATACCAGGCTCGGCATGGGCGGCCTGGCCTCGCTCGAACTGCAGGAGGCGGAGCAGGCCGAAAGGCCCGTCTAGGCCCTTTTTTTGTAGAATTTAACAGATGGATAAGAGCAGGCCCCGCCTTTCCGGCGAAATCAAGACCATACTCAAAAAAGTATCCCGCACGCTTTACCTGAGCGTGAACATCCTGCCCGAGCCCGCGCGGATGCACATGGGGCTGGGCTATCTGCTTTGCCGCGCGCTGGATACCGTGGCGGACACCCCCGGCGTGACGGCCCAGGAGAAACTGCGCATCCTGGCGCTCGCCCGCGGGCTGGACAAGCCCGGCGCGGGCGACGAACTGCTTGAGAGGATACAGGCCCTGCAGGCCCGCCCCGCGCACCAGGGGGAGCGGGAGCTGCTGCTGAAATTCGGCAAGGTGCTCTCTCTCTACGCCGAACTGCCCGCCGACGACAAACCCCTTTTCTCTGAACTGCTCGGCGGCGTTGCCGCGGGCATGGAGATGGACGTAGTCTCCTTCCCCGGCGGCGCCCCGGCCGCCCTTAAAACCTGCGGAGACCTGGAGCGCTACTGCCGCCTGATCGGCGGGGCGCCGGGCGTGTTCTGGGCCAGGCTTTACCGCGAGGCCATACGCCGCTCAAGCCGGAGCGTGTCTAATTTTCCTTCGGAAAAAGACGCGGAGATGATAGGCTCAGCCCTGCAGATGACGAATCTCCTCAAGGATATGGCGGCCGACCTGCGCGCCGGCCGCTGCTACCTGCCGCAGGAAGACCTGGATACCAGGAACATGAAGCCGGAGGAACTGCTGGTCCCGGCCAACATGGCGCGCGTCAGGGAGCTCACCGCCAAGTGGACCTGCTGGGCGCTCGACAGGCTGGACCAGTGCGAGGTTTTCGTGTCGGCCATCCCCAAGACCGAGCTGGCCCTGCGGGCCGCCGTGATCTGGCCCGTCTATTGGGCCATGGACACCCTGGAAGAGGCCGCCCATTCCAATTTGCTGGACCCGGGCGACAGGCCGCGCGTGAAGCGCCACCGGATCTACACTACCATAGCGGCCACGCCGCCGCTGCTGCTCAGCAACACCGCTTTCGCCCGCGGCTACAGGTTCCGCAGGGAGACGCTCATCGGTTCTATAACCGGGGGCAATTACGAGGGGAGGGCTATATGAGGAAACTTGCCTTTATCTTAGTCGCGCTGTTCGCCGTTTACGGCTGTGCCAGGCAGCTGACGCCGACCGAGCGGGAGGAAGCCCGCCGCGCGGACCTGGAGCTGAAGAGCGTGATGGACATGGTGTCCACCCGCCAGATCCCGCCGATAGATTTCGAGCTGGGCTCGGCCAGGCTCAAGGCCAGCTCCCACGAGCTGCTCGACCGGGTCGCCGAGGTGCTGATGCGCCATAACAACCTCAAGCTCATCGTCTCCGGGCATACCGACGACACGGGGTCGGAGGCGTTCAACGAGCAGCTTTCCCTGGAGCGCGCCGGGTCGGTAAAGATGTATCTGGCCACGAAGGGCGTCCACCCGGACTCCGTGCGCGTTTACGGCTACGGCGAGAGGCAGCCGGTGATCAGCGAGACCACCGACGAGGCCCGCGCCCTGAACCGCCGCGTGGAATTCCGCATCACCACCCGCGACTGGAACACCATCTACTGAGGCCCTTGACCGGACCCAAAAAAAAGACCCGGGCTGTCCCGGGTCTTTTTTTGCGGCCGGCCGGCTCAGTCGCCGTAGTCCTCTTCGTGCTTTCTGTACTTGTAGGCGAACTTGCCGGGCTTGCCCATCGGCAGGGACTCGTCGCTCCACTCGAACTCCCGGTCGGCTATCCTGACGAGGTTCTTTTCCAGGGCGCCGGCTTTCTTCAGCGCCTTGTCCAGGCCTATCGTCTTGAAGATGCGGCGCAGGCGGTCCCAGGAATCCGGCTGGGCGAAGTTGGTCATCGCTATCAGCTTCTCTATCTTGGCGCCGCGCACGACGTAGGTGCCCCTGTCGTCGCGCCCGATGACGAAGCCGCCCTGCGGCTTCTTGTAGGCCGCGGAGCCTTCGCCGGCCGCCTGGTACAGGTCGTCCGCCTTTATCGTGGGCAGCAGCTTGATCACGCGGTCCAGCAGCTTGGAGACGCCCTTGCCGGTAAAGGCCGAGATCAGGAAGATCTCCTTCTTCTTGAATTTCTTCTGCAGGGCTTCCAGCACCTGCTCCGCTTCGGGCAGGTCGGACTTGTTCAGGGCCAGGATGGTCGTCTTCTTGCCCAGCAGCGGGTGGTAGCCCTTGAGCTCCTTCTCTATCACCCGGATCGCCTTCTCCGGCTTCAGGTCGCCGAAACCGCGCGGGTCCACCAGGTGGATGAGGATCCTGGTGCGCAGGATATGCTTGAGGAACATATCGCCCAGGCCCTTGCCTTCGTGGGCGCCCTCTATCAGGCCGGGGATGTCGGCCGCGGCGAAACTCTTGCCCTTGTGGGTTACGATGCCGATGTTGGGGTTGAGGGTGGTGAAGGGGTAATCCGCTATCTTCGGCCTGGCCGAGGAGATGGAGGCCAGCAGCGTGGACTTGCCGGCGTTGGGGAAGCCTACCAGGCCCACGTCGGCCAGCACGCTCAGTTCCAGCCAGGCCTCGAATTTGTCGCCCGGCTCGCCGTTCTCGGAGATCTTGGGGGCGGTGTTGAAGCGGGTCTTGAAGGCCGTGTTGCCGCGGCCGCCGCGGCCGCCCCGGGCCACCATGAAGCGCTGGCCGTGCTCTTTCAGGTCGGCCATCACGGCGCCTTCGCGCTTTATGACGGTGCCGCAGGGCACATAAACCGTCTTGTCCTCGCCGTTATGCCCGTCGCACTTCTTGCCGCCGCCCGGCCAGGCGTTCTGCGCGGTGATATGGGGGTGGGAGGCGATCTCGGCGAGGGTGGTGATGTTGGCCGAGGCCTCCAGCCAGATGCTGCCGCCCTTGCCGCCGTGGCCGCCGTCCGGCCCGCCGTAAGGAATATATTTCTCCCTGCGGAAAGAGGACGCGCCGTTGCCGCCGTCGCCGGCTTTCAGGTAAATGTGGGCCACGTCTATAAAGCTCGCGAAGATACGATGGTCTTTGATTTTTGTCATAATAATAAAAAACCTCCTGAACGCATTCAGCAGTCAGGAGGTTTTATCCGGGAAAGGTTATTTCGCGGGGGGATAAACGCTGATCTGTTTCTTGCCGCGTTTCGCCCACTCGAACTTGACCACGCCCGTGACTATGGAGAAGAGCGTGTCGTCTGAAGCCCGCCTGACGTTTTCGCCGGGAAGGAAGACCGTGCCGCGCTGGCGGACCAGGATCTCGCCGGCGTTGACGGTCTGCATGCCGTAGCGCTTAACGCCTAAACGCTGTCCGGGGCTGTTGCGGCCGTTGCTGGATGAACCTTGACCTTTTGTTGAAGCCATATATTCCTCTGTTGTGTGTTGCCGCGTTAGAGCGCGGCGGACAGCCAAAAACTATGACAACTGGATATCTTTTACTTCTATCTCAGTCAGTTCCTGGCGGTGGCCCGAGCCTTTTTCATAGGCTTTCTTGGTTTTCTTGCGGAAAACGATGATCTTGGGGCCGCGGAGATGCCGGACTATCCGGGCTGTTACCTTGGCGGAGGGAGACTTCGCAGCCGAGGCGTTTTTTTCGTCCTGGGAGGCAGACCACAGCGCTTTGAAGGAGATTTCCTCGCCTTCTTTCGCCGTGAGCTTTTCAACCTGCAGGATCTCGCCGGGGACTACCCAGTACTGCTTGCCGCCTGTTTCGATGATTGCGTACATAGTAGTTATATATTAGCAAAAAAGTCCCGGTGAGGCAATAAAAAACAGCGGCGGGCCATGGGGCCCAGGCCCGGGTAGGCCTTCAGCCACTTACGCCCTTGCTCTTTTTATCGCATACTGTTAATATGCGATTTGCGTTCTCCACGGAGGTTTCCATGTACAAAGTGCGCGATTTTTTTCTGGCGGTTTCGGCCGTTCTTTTTTTTGCCGGCGCGGCGGCCGCGGCGGACAATGTGCTGCTGGCGCTGAATACCCCCGTTAAGCAGGACGCTTTAAAACTTTCCACCGGGCTGACGGAGCCGGCCACCCCGCAGGCCAGGATCTCAGCCGGCTACGGCGATTACGACGCCTTCTCCGTGACCGATCCCCTTTACCGCGAAGGTTCCAAAGAGATGCTCAAGCAGGTGCTCAAGGAATCGGAGGCCCCCAAAGCGGTTAAACCCGTCCTGCGCGACGCCCCTATCTCCAAGCCGGCCAAAGCGCTGAAGAAGCCCCGCGTTAAGAAGCCGGTGCACACCGACCCGGTCAAAGGCAAAAGCACCATCTGAGCCGTCCGCCTGCCGCGGCAAAAGCCCGGGCCGCCCCGGGCTTTTGCTTTCTCCCGGAGATAAATAATAGAATAGACCTGACCCTGGAGGAGTAATGATAAAAGAAATTACGGAACCTTTTTTTCAGCCGGTGCTCGAGGTGTGGCACAGCTTTTCCGCCTACGCGCCCAAGCTGGTGGCGGCCTTCGCTTTCGTGCTGTTCGGCCTTTTTATCGCCCGCATCGCCAGCTCGCTGCTCGAGCAGTTCCTCCGCAAGATCAAGCTGGACACCCATACCAGCAGCGTCGGCATCAACGAGCTGTTCATCCGCTTCGGCTTCGGCAAATCGCCCTCGCACGTGCTCTCCTTCATCGTCTACTGGTCGCTGCTGCTGGTCTTCATGGTCACCGCGGCCAATATCCTGAACCTGACGGTGATCTCGGAGATCCTGCAGCGCGCCGTGGGCTTCCTGCCCAACCTCGTCGCGGCCATCTTCATCGGCTTCGGCGGCCTGATGTTCGCGCGCTTCATGTCCGACGTGGTCATGAATTCCGCCACCTCCAACAACCTGCGCGGCGGCCGCTCGCTGGCGAAGATCGTGAACTTCGTCATTGTGGTGCTCACCATCATCGCCTCCATCGAGCAGCTGGGCATAAAGATGAAGACCATCTACCGCGGCCTGGACATCGTGTTCATCTCGCTGGGCCTGTCCTTCGCGATAGCGGTGGGCCTGGGCGCCAAGGACATCGCCCACGACATCCTGAAGAACCTTTTTACCGAGAATAAAGACGAGAAGTAAGCCGCCGCGAGGCGCAAAAAGAAAAGCCCCGGGCAGCCGGGGCTTTCTTTTTGTTTCCGGGGACCTTTAGTCCATGTAGTCCCGGAGCATCTTGCTGCGGGAGGGGTGGCGCAGCTTGCGGATGGCCTTGGCCTCGATCTGCCGCACGCGCTCGCGCGTGACGCGGAAGATCTTGCCCACTTCTTCCAGGGTCCGGGGGTAGCCGGTCTCTATGCCGAAGCGCAGCTTGATGATCTTGGCTTCGCGGTCGGTCAGGGTGTCGAGGATCTTGGTCACCTCGCGGCGGCGCAGCAGGTCCATCGCGGAGTGGGACGGCGGCAGGCCGCCCTTGTCCTCGATGAAGTCCTCGAGGTGGGAGTCCTCGTCCTCGCCTATCGGGGTGGACAGGGAGATCGGGTCCTGCATGATCTTCAGGGCGTTCTTCACCTTGTCCATCGAGATGTGCATGTGCTTGGAGTACTCCTCGATCTGCGGATCGCGGCCGAACTCCTGGCGGTACTTGCGCGTCACCTTCATCAGCTTGCTGACCAGCTCCTTCATGTGCACCGGGATGCGGATGGTGCGGGCCTGGTCGGCGATGGCGCGGTTGATGCTCTGACGGATCCACCAGGTGGCGTAGGTGGAGAACTTGAAGCCGCGCTTGTACTCGAACTTCTCTACGGCCTTCATCAGGCCGAGGCCGCCTTCCTGGATCAGGTCGCTGAGCTCCAGGTTGGAGTTCACGTGCTTCTTGGCGATGCTCACGACGAGGCGCAGGTTGGCGCGGATGAGCTTCAGCTTGTCCTGCAGGATCTGGTCTTCGAGGAAGGTGATCTTGTCGTTGAGGGACATGAAGTCGTCGGGGTTGATCGGGAGCGTGCGGATGAGGTGGTGCTCGCGGTCCTTGACGGCCTTGATGTTCTCGAGGGCGGCCTCGACTTCCTGCGGGTTATAGCCCCACTTGGACTTGAAGGCGGCGGGGCGCAGCTTGCCGCGGCCCACCAGTTCGTGGTCGTGCTGCAGCTTCACCAGGTCGCCGTACACCTTCTGGTAGCGCTCCAGCTCCAGGCGGTACTCGCGGATCTTGTGCGCGAGGTTCTTGATCTTGTTGGTGAGGCGCTTGATCTTCTCCTGGTTGAGGTTCAGGTTGATGATGTTCTTGACGATGTTCTTGCGCTTCTTGTCGACCTCGCCGGCCAGTTTCTTGCGCATCTCGTTGGAGAGGGAGGGCTTCTTGGCGCGCTCTTCGAGCTTGAAGATCTCTTTTTCCGTGCGGGTGATGAGCTGCGCGATGTTCTTCATCTTGCGCTTCATCGCCGAGAGTTCCTGGTTGGACTTGCGGCCGCGGGGCATGAGCTCCTTGGTCGTCATCTCGTCCTGCTCGATCAGGGTCTCCCAGCTGCGGATCTCGCGCATCGTGATGGGGGATTCCAGCACCAGCATGCGCAGCTCGCGCTCGCGCTCGCGGATGTTGCGGGCCAGCGTCACTTCCTCGTCGCGGGTCAGCAGCGGCACCTTGCCCATCTCGGAGAGGTACATGCGGATGGAGTTGGAGACGTCGGGCGTCGCGCTCCATTCCTCGGTGTAGGCCTCGCGCTCGGAGGCGGCCACCATCTTGAATTTCTTGCGGTCGACGACCTCGATGCCGAGGTCCTCGAGCGTGCCCATGAGGGTGTCTATTTCCTCGCTGGACATGGACGCGTTCGTCAGCGAGCGGTTCATCTCTTCCAGCGTGATGTAGCCGTGCTCCTTGCCGAGTTCCACCAGGTCGCGTAAAGCTTTCTTGGGCTGTGCCATTCGTTGTCTCCTGTAGTCTCTACCTGTCTTTAACCGAGGATTTCAGTTCCAGCATGAGCCGGCTGTACTCCTGCAGCTGCTGCGGGTCCATCGAGGGGAGGGCCTTGAGTTCCTTCAGGCGCCTCTCCGCGGAAAAGCGTTTGAGCATGCGCACCGCGCCGGCGGCGTCGCGGCCGGCGGAGGCGTCGGGGCCCCCCAGGTCGGTCACGGCGAGCTCCAGCACCAGGGAGGAATGCTCCGGGTACTGCTGCGCCAGCGCGGCGGGGGCCTTGGGCCTGGCTTCGGGCGGCAGGGCGCGCAGGGCGGCGAAGAGGGTGCGCGCCAGCGGGCTGGAAAAATCTTCGGGCTCCAGGGCGGAGGACTGCTCTATCAGCGCCGGGTCGCGCAGCAGCAGCTGGATGTAGCCCTTCTCCATCTGCGGCATCGCGAGGGGGGGCGCCTGCTTGCGCGGGGCCTCGCGGGGCAGGGCCAGCGCGGTCTTCCTGAGCTGCTTGAGGACGGAGTCCTGCTCCACGCCGAAGCGGGTGGCGAGGTTCTTGACCCACTCGCTCTTGAGGATCTCGTCGCCCTGGCGCGCCACGGTCTCCAGCAGCAGGGCTATGGCCTGCGCCTTCTCCTGGGCGGTGGGGGAGGGCTTGTTCTTGAAGAACAGGTTCATCCGGAAATCCAGCGGGTCCGCCGCGGCGGCCAGCTTCTTCTCGAACTCCTCGCGGCCGTGCTCGTTGAGGTATTCGTCCGGGTCCAGGCCGTTGTCGAGGCTGGCCAGGCGCACGTACAGCCCCGACTCCATGAAAGTTTCGGCGGCCTTTACCGAGGCCTGTATGCCGGCGCGGTCGTCGTCGAACATTACCACCGTGTCCTTGGCGTAGCGGCGGATGATGCCGGAATGCTCCAGCGTAAGGTTGGTGCCCAGCGGGGCCACGGCCCAGTCCACGCCGTGCTGGTGCGCGCCGATCACGTCCATGTAGCCTTCCAGCAGCAGCAGGCGGCCGGTGCGGCGTATCTGCGGCAGCGCCTCGTGCAGGCCGTAAAGGGTCTTGCGCTTGGAGAAGAGCGGCGTTTCGGGAGAGTTGAGATATTTGGGGATGCCCTCGGGGTCCAGCACGCGGCCGCCGAAGGCTATGGTCTCGCCGGACTGGTTGCGGATCGGGAACATGATGCGCCCGCGGAAGGTGTCGGCCACCCGGCCGCCTTCGCGCTCGGTTATCAGGCCGGCCTTCAGCGCCAGGTCGGAACTCCAGCCCTTCGCCTGCAGCTCTTCCATCATGGCCGAGCCGCCGGCCGGGGCCCAGCCCAGCTCGAATTTTTCCACGGTGGTCTTGCTGAGGCGGCGCTCGCCCAGGTACAGCCTGGCTTTCTCGCCGGCGGGGGAAAAGAGGGCCTTGTGGTAGAAGGCGGCGGCCGCGGTCATCAGTTTCTTGAGGTCCAGCCGCTCTTTGTCTGCGGGGGAGATGTGGTGGGCGCGCTCGTCGCCGTATTCCACGCCGGCCTTCAGCGCCAGCTTGCGCACGGCCTCGGGAAAGGAGAGGCCCTCGATGTCCATCACGAACTTGAAGATGTCCCCGCCCGAGCTGCAGCCGAAGCAGAAGAAGATCTTCTTGTCCGGGTTCACGGTGAAGGAGGGGGTCTTCTCGTTGTGGAAGGGGCAGTTGGCCTTGTAGTTGCGCCCCGCCCTCTTCAGGGACGGCACGTACTCCCGGACGATCTCGATGATGTCCAGTTTCTCCCTGATAAGTTCTACGATCGGTGACGAGGCCATTAGATTATATACGCGCGCGCGAAAATAGGCAAAAAGCCGCGCGGACCGTGGCCCGCGCGGCTTTTTGTTAGCGGGCTGCTCAGTAAGACCGTCTGCCCTTGCGGACTTTGCGGCGGGCTTCCTGGGACTTTATCTTGCGCTTCATGGCGGGCGTTACGTAATGCTCGCGGCGCTTTATTTCCTTGAGGATGCCGTTGCGCTCGCAGTCGTGCTTGAAACGCCTGAGAGCTTCTTCTATCGATTCTTCGTCTCTGACTTTTATAAATACCACTCAAATCACCACCCTTTGGGTATGTAAACTTGAAAATTTAGCCGGGGGGCCACAGCAGCTTCCTGCCGGCGAGCAGGTGATAGTGGAGATGGTCCACCGACTGCCCCGCGCCCTTGCCGTTGTTCATTACCAGGCGGAACGCGCCTTCTACCTTCAAAACTTTAGCCACCCTGGCGGCCGTCAGCTGCAGCTTGCCCAGCAGCTCTGCGTCTCCCTCCTGCGCCGCCGTGAGCCGGTCTATGTGCCGGCGCGGTACTATCAGGGCGTGCGTGGGAGCCTGCGGGTTAAGATCCAGGAAGGCCACGGTGTCCGCGTCATCGTAAACGACCTTGGCGTTTATTTCCCCGGACGCTATCTTACAGAAAATACAATCCGGCATTGGCTATATTTTATTATATTAGGAGGGGGCAGGGCAATGGGCCTCAGGGGCGGCCGCGGGGTCGTATCCCCGCCGCGAAATTCTCCCTCAGGAAGAAATCCGGGTCCCGGGACCATAATTCCCCGGCCAGGGCGGCCGCCCTGTCCAGGTCTCGCGCCGCCAGGGCGCGCACAAGTTCACGGTGGGCGGGCGTCAGGGCCCCGGCCGCGGCGGCGTCTATTTTTTTCAGCAGTTCTTCAGCCGGTTCGGGCCTGCCCAGGGCGGCTTCGGTAGCCGCCAGGAAATACTTGCAGTTAAGGCAGGAGGGGTCCGCCGCCGCGGCGCTCCTGAACCTGCGGTTTGCCTCGGCGTGGTCGCCGGCGCTGAAGGCGCAGGCCCCGGCCGCCGAGTCCAGGAAAGCCCTGTCGCGGCCCTCCCGGCCCATCCTGAAAAAACCTATGGTCAGCGGCACGGGCGCGTCCGTCTCCCGCATCCCCGTATTGCCCGGCTGCCTGCCCAGTATCGTGTAAAAGGCGTGGTTGAACGACGCGGTGCGCCAGGGCGCGCCCTCTCCCGGCTCCAGCGCCCGGCGGGCCAGCGGGTCATGGACCGCGCCCGGGAAAATGTAAGGCTCCGGGGATACATACTTCAGAGCGCAAGCCGCCGTGGCCGCCGCGCAGTTGGACAGGACCGGGAAATACTTGGCGATCAGGTCCGCCCTGGTCCCGTCGTGGCGCAGCTTGGGGTGGACCGCCAGGCAGCCGGGCTCCCACCTGCGCTGCGCCTCCAGCAGCAGGGCCAGCTCCCTGTCGTTGGTCCGCAATTCCCCGTTGAAGGCCAGCGCCGTCTTAGCGTTCAGCCCGGCGTAAGCCGCGGCCAGGACGGCCAGGAGGACGGCGAAGGCCCCGCTCCGCCCGAGGCGCGCGGCCGCGCTTTCAAAACCGGCCAGCCCCAGCGTAAATAAATAGGCCAGCGGCACAAGGAAATAGAGGTGGTGCCGCATGAAGTGCAGCGGGTAAAAGTCCGGCGGCCCGTAGATAGCCGAAAAATAAAATATCCAAAGGAAGAGGGGGACCGCCAGGCCGGGGCTTCTTCCGCCGCCGCCCAGGGCCCCCAGCAGGATGCCGGCGGCGGAAACCAGGAGGAAGAGCCAGGCCAGGGCCGCCGCGGCAGGCGCGGCTTCGGGCTCGTCCCGCTGGAGCGCGCCGCTGTCTTCCCGGGGCCTTTGCCCGGCGAGAATGGCCAGGTTGTGCGTGCCCAGCTGCGCGGCGAAATTGGCCGCCGGCCTGAAGGAACTGTTCAATTGCCGCGCCGGGCCGGGGGCCAGGGCCCGGGCCGACCAGAGCGCGAGCAGGCAGGCTCCGGCGGCTATCAGCAGCAGGTTCGCGGGCCTGAGCAGCGCCTTGCGCTCTCCTGCCGGCTTGGCGTACAGCACGGCGGCGAGGATGAAAAGGCTGGCGGGCAGGAACTCGAAGCGGGCGGCGGCCACCAGCAGGGAGGAACTGAGTATCCAGGCCAGGCTGCGCGCGCCCAGGCTCTTCGCGGCGTGAGCGTCGAACAGCGCCAGCAGCGCCAGCAGCCAGATGAGCATGTTGGAGGAGGTGGTGGAAAAGGAAGAGGCGTTGAGCGGGGACAGGAAGTTGAAGAACAGCAGGGCCGTGCCGCCAGCGCTGACAGCGAGGCTCGCGCCGAGCCGGCGCAGCCCCCCGAAGAAAACGAACATCGACAGGAGGGGGAGCAGGCGGTTCTTCCAGAGCACGGCCTGCAGCGAGCGGCCGCTGAGGACGTCGGTGATGCCGTCGGTGAAGAGCGGGGAGTATTCCTTGAACAGCGGCCAGACCAGCGGGCGGCTGGTGAAGAACGTAGTGCCCAGGCACATGAAATCGTGGTTGTTGTCATAGCCGCCGCGCGGCGGCAGCAGGGCGGCCAGGAGCGTGGCAGGCACGGCCACCGCGGCCAGCGCCAGCAGCGCTTTAAGCGGGGCCTGCTCCCTGTTCTTCCAGTCCAGGGCGAAGCGGGCGAGGAAATAGAGGTTCAGCGCCCAGGCCAGGATTACGCTGTAATGCAGCAGGTATTCAATCATTCGCCCGCCCGGCCGCGCCGAGCTTGCCGCGGATGCGCAGTACGGCTCCGGCCATGCGCAGCGACAGCCTCAGCCTGTCGGAGAGGCCCCGGTTCCAGGTGGAGTTGCCGTGCAGCCTGCGCTCGAGCGGCACCGGCCGGCGCAGCACGGCGTAGCCGCGCCGCAGGGCGTCGGCGTAGGCGTACAGGTCCAGCGAGAAATCCCGCGGCGGGTCGGTCCAGCCCTCAAAAAGTTCCCGGCTGAAGAAGGTGGGTTGGGCGTTGACGTCGCGCAGCGGCAGCCGCAGGGCCAGCGAGGCGAAAAGCCCCATGCCCGCCGTGAAAAAAATATCCGCCGGAGAGCGGTTGGCCCGCAGGCCCTTGAAGAAGACCTTCTCGCGCCAGGAACGCAGGCTTTCCGCCGCCGCCACGATGTCCGCCGGCGCGTACTGCAGGTCGCCGTGCGCCCAGCCTGCCAGGCGGCCGCGGGCGGCCGCGAGTCCCGCCAGGATGCCGCCGCCGTAGCCGAGGTTGACGGGGCAGTAGACGGCGCGCAGGAAGGGCAGACGCGAGGATTCCCGCCGCAGAATCTCACCGGTGCCGTCGGAGGAGCCGTTATCCACCACCACCAGCTCGATGTCGGCGCTCTTGAGCGCTCCGGCGAAGGCGCCCAGCAGCGCGGGCAGATTGGCGGCCTCGTTATAGCAGGGGATCACTATGGAACAGAAGGGCGCGCCCTCTTTCGTCGTTTCAGAAGTCACGGTGCGCCGCCTTCACAAGGTCTTCCGGCGTGCCCAGCGCGACCATGGACTCGGCGCGGTCCAGCGTGAACGCCCGCCCCGCCGCTATCAGGCCGTTGTAGAGGGGGGCGACATAATGTTCGCCGCGGGTCTTGCGGCCGGAGGCCAGCGCTTCCGCGGCGGCGCCGAAGAAATCCTCCGCCCGCGTGAAATGATAAAAGCCGGTCAGGGCGTTTTCCGAGATCTGCTCCTTCTCGGCGGTGGCGGCCACGGTCCCGTCGGGAGCGAGCGCGGCGAAGCTCCACTTCGGGTCGCGCGCCTTCAGCGTGAAGCAGCCTATTACGCCGTCGCGCTTCTTCGCCGGGTCCGCCAGGGCTCCGGCCAGGGTGGGCGACTTGAAATGAGTGTCTATGTTGTAGATCGCCAGCTCGGAGCCGGGCGGCACCGCGCCGCGGGCTTTGAGCACCGTTTCGGCCTGCCCCGAGGTGGGGGCGTCCAGCAGTATGATCCCGGGCTTGAGGCCCGGGGGGACGCCGGGCAGCCGCTTGAGGGCCGCCCCTATAAAGTCTTCCAGGTCGTGCTCCTCCTGGTGCGATTTGAGCGCCACGAAGACCAGTCCGGCGGCCAGCTCCAGCGGCAGGCTGCGCAGCGAGTGCTCGAAGATGGTGGCGCCGCCGGCGCTGAGCATGTATTTGGGCAGGGCGTAGCCGGCCTCCAGGAAACGGGTTCCCAGGCCGGCCATAGGTATTACGTAAAAGAGGTTGTTTTTCACCGTAGTCTCCGCCGCAGCGCAGGCTACAAGGTTACACATTATGCGGGCAGACCTTCAAGGGCGGGCCTATTTTAAGCGGGGGGGATAATTTGATAATTTAAAGCCATGGGCAAAAAACGTCCTAGGCCGGCGGCCCCGGAAAAAGCGCCTGGCAAAGTGCCGCGCGCGGGATTTTGGGCCCACGCGGCCGTGCTATTGCTGCTGGCCGCGCTCGGCGCGGCTATCTATGCCGTTTCCGTGAAAGGGCCTTTCCTGTTCGACGACCACGGCTATATAACGAACAACCCGCTGATAACGAATTTCTCCGCCTTCTTCGGCGAAAGACCGCAGCCCGGAGTCAATGAGAACGTCGATATACATTTCTCAGGCCGCGCCGCCGCCTTCTTCACTTTCGCGCTGAACTACGCCGCCGGCGGCCTGGACCCGTCCGGCTACCATGTCTTCAACATAGCGCTGCACGTGCTGAATTCCTGGCTCGTCTACTGGCTGGCCCTGCTGCTGTTCTCGCGCGTCCCCGGGCGGGGAGGCTGGGCGGACATGACTCAGGGCTATACGCCAGGCCAGCTGCGCGCCGGGGCCGCCGCGGCAGCGCTGCTGTTCCTGTGCCACCCGCTGCAGACGCAGGCGGTGGCCTATGTCTCACAGCGCTTCGCTTCCCTGTCGGCGCTGTTCTGCCTGCTCTCGCTTGGCTGCTACCTTTCTTCCAGGCTGTCGGCGGGCCGCGCGCCCCGCTGGGCCTTTTACGGGGCGGCGCTGCTCTCCGCCGTTGCGGCTATGAAGACCAAGGAAAACTCCTTCCCGCTGCCCTTCATGATAGCCGCGGCCGAATTCCTGTTCTTCTCCGCGCCCCTGAAGGCCCGGCTGAAGCTGCTGCTGCCGCTGCTGCTTACGCTGCTGATAATTCCCGCCGGCCTGATGTATCACGGCGGCGAAGCCCGCACGGCGGCCGCGGCCATGACGGCCGCCGGCGGCAAGAATCCCGACGTGAAGTCCTACGCGCTCTCCCAGCCCGAAGCGCTGGTGGCCTACCTGAAGCTGCTGGCCTGGCCGTCCGGGCAGAACGCCGACCACGACCCCCCGCTGCGCACTTCGGCCGGGGCGCCCGTGCTGGGAGCGCTGCTTCTGCTGGCCGCCCTGGCGGCTTACGGCGCGCGGCTGGCGGTCTCAGAAGACCGCCTGCGCGCGGTCTCGGGCTTCGGCCTGGGGTGGTTCTTCGTGATGAGCGCCGTCGAGTCCTCGGTGATTCCGCTGGGGGACCTGATGTTCGAGCACCGCGCCTACCTGCCTTCCTTCGGCCTCGCCCTCTGCGCGGGGGCGCTGGCGGCCTGGGCGGCCCGGCTCACCGCCGGCAGCCGGACCGCGCGGCTCGCCGCCGCCGCGGTTTTCCTCGCGGCCTGCGCCGGCCTCTCTTCCGCTGCCCGGGCGCGGGCGCAGCTCTGGTCCGACGAGGGCGCGCTCTGGCGCGATGCCGCGGCCAAGAGCCCGCGCAAGGCCCGCCCGCATTACAACCTGGGCAGCGTGCTGGTCCGTGCTGAGCGTTTCGCCGAGGGGGCCGCCGAGCTGGAACTGGCCCTGGCGGTTTACCCGGACAACCCAGACAACGCCGACGTGTATTACAACCTGGGCCTGGCCCGGGCGCGCCTGGAGGATTACCCCCGGGCCGTCAAGGCCTTCCTGGCCGCGCAGCAGCTGGCCCCGGAGCGGGACAGCGCCTATTTCAACCTGGGGATAGTTTACCTGAAGCAGGGAAGGCCAGAGGCGGCCAGGCGCCAGTTCGAGGAGGCGCTGAAGCGCAACCCGGGGCATTTAAAGGCGCGCGCTAAATTGGAGCAGTTGGCCGCGGCCGGGCTGTAAGCCCGGTCAGAAGCCGGAGAGGGGCAGGGTCCGCTCGCTGAATTTGCCGGGGGTACTTTCCAGCGGGTTGGAGGACTTGGGGCTTTTCCTGACGCGCAGCGGCGTCACGCCGGCCTTGCGGGCCTGTATGATGCCGGAGTCGGAGGGGGCGGCGTAAAGGATGAAGCGGCCCTTCTCTAGCAGCCTGTACTTCTCGTCTTCCGTCCTGGTGAAGTGAAAGTAGTCGGCCAGCTTGCGCCAGGAGGCCTCCAGGCTGTCGGCCCCCTCGCTGCCGCGGTCGCAGAAAAAAGCTATTTTAACGCCGAGTACCTTGAGCGTCCAGGCGGCCAGCCACGGGACCGGCTT
>Ga0209000_1000229_pt1 | contig 66818 bp, 62 predicted proteins | sample RifGroD2_FD_183998 | JGI IMG/M metagenome (GOLD analysis project Ga0209000, IMG submission 183998) | Groundwater microbial communities from Rifle, Colorado, USA - Groundwater D2 (SPAdes) (version 2) | ecosystem: Environmental > Aquatic > Deep subsurface > Groundwater | place: Rifle, Colorado... | reverse complement strand
TCTTTCAACAAAACCTTCTGCTATAAGTTTGTCAAGCTGCTTTGTCATATTGGAAGCCGTAACGACTAGTCGTTTACCAATATCTATCTGACTTATGCCTTCTTCTTTGCATTGATGCTTTATTACCATCATCATGTTAAATCGGGAAGTACTAAGATCGTGCTGTTTTAAATAATTTTCTATTTCTTTTTCTATAAGTGCATAGACACAAGCTATTCCATAAATAGAAGTCTCCACAAAATGATCTTTTTCTAAATTTATTCCAAATCTTTTAAACTGTTCCATAAGGTTTCTCCAAAAAAATAAAGTAATATTAAAAATTATAATATTACTTTACCATTCAACTATTAACTTGTCAAGTGTATTTATTCTTTAGTTTCTTGTTCAGTTTTTTTTGAGATACGGTTTTTTAAATCGTTGCGAATTATATTAGTAATGTTCTGATTTTTCTTCCGTTTGCAAGACCGTCAGAGACAAAGTCCATTGTCCATATTTCATTTATATTTTGAGCAAGAACTATATCGCACATTCTTTTTATCCTATTTTTTCTTTTTTTCTTTTTCAAAGCAAGGTTTTCTTCGTTGTAAATACGGGTTACCTTTTTATGATTTACTAATTCACCTTTGCCTTTAAGGGCTTCGTATATGCGTTTACTGCAGTATTTATTGTTTTTATGAGCTAAAAAGATAATTTTTTCTCTTAATTCGCTGTCATCTTTTTTGACAGATTTATATCTGCATGTTGAAATATCAAAATTTAGAAGCCTGCAAGACCTTTTTTGACTGAGTTTTTGCTCGGTCATTAAACAATCTACCGCTTTTCTTTTGTCCGCAGGCTTTACCACTTTTTTGAGTTCAGGTGTTCCAATGCCATTTTATCAAGTGTTAATTCAGCTACAAGCTTTTTAAGCTTATTATTCTCATCTTCAAGGTGTTTTAACCTTTTGGCATCCGATGCTTCCATTCCGCCGTATTTAGACTTCCAATTGTAATAGGTTGCATCTGAAAATCCATATTTTCTACATAAATCTACTACTTTTGCTCCGGCTTCATTTTCTTTCAAAATTTTAATAATTTGCTCAACCGTAAATTTGCCTTGTTTCATTTTTTTTCTCCTACATTGTTTTATTCTATATAGGAGTTACTAAGTTTTAAATATGGGAGTTTTTTGGGTTGATGTCAAAGTTAAAACAAAATACAAAACTCTCTAATTCAAGTATTAACAAGCACCTTGCATTAATAGGAGCTGTTTTTCAAAGTGCTATTAATGAAGGAGTACTCAACATAAATCCTGTTTATAAAGTCAAAAAACTCAGAGAACCCCAAAAAGAAATGGAAATTCTCACAAGAGCAGAGATTCATGCAGTAATTGAAACTGTAAAAAAGCATTATCCAGACTTTTACCCCCTTTTATTTACTGCTATATTGACAGGGATGAGACGTGGAGAGCTATTAGCTTTGACATGGGACAAAATTAATTGGGTTACAAAGCAAATAAAAGTTGATAGAAGCGTCTATAACGACCAATTTGTTACACCAAAGACCTCAAAGTCTAAAAGGCATATAAATATGACAGATGAGCTTGTGAAAGTCCTTAAAGAATGGAGATTAAGATGCCATAATGGTGAACTTAACCTTGTGTTTCCAAACAATGAGGGTAAATTTATGGATGCTCATAATTTAAAAAGAAGAAGATATCTTCCTGTTCTAAGACGTGCAGGCGTTGGTTATGTCAGATTTCATGATTTAAGGCATACATTTGCAAGCCTTCTTCTAGCTGAAAATGTTCCGGCTAAATACATTCAAGACCAGTTAGGTCACGCATCTATAAAAACAACAATGGATAGATACAGCCACCTTATGCCGGAAGTTCACCAACAAGGGATTAAGGCACTTGATGATTTCTTTGAAAAAGAATCTTCTATAACTCAAGAAAAGTTTAAGTTGTTTGGAACGTAAAAACAACTTGCATCCTGTTTTTCTAATAATTGGGTGAATAAAAAAGCATCATCAGGTTAAAATCAAATATTTTTATCTAAATGAAATTGCAGCCCCATAGCTGTGTTCATATTAATTAACGAAATTAACCAAGCCAATGTGGATTCAGCCCCTTGATTGCCGTTAATCCCCTGCCTTTGCAGTCCATCACAACATCCTCCTGTTTTATAATCACAAACCGGAAGTTGTAGGTCATTCTGACCAAGAAACCAACTTAAGCATCTTTCACTTTCTTCAAACCATTTTTTATCGCCGGTTGCAATATAAACATCTAAACAAGCATCAATTAAACCCTTAACTTCAATTGGCTGTTGATCAAACATAGAACGATTTCCGTTTTTATCAAGCCAGCCGTTATTTCCGATTATTGAAAGATGCCCGTCAGGTGCTGTTTGAACTTTTAACAGCCATTCTAAAGATTTTATGCCTGTATCATACATTTCTTGATTAGGAATCCATTTTCCGGCGACAATTAATGCATGCGGCAAAATTGCATTTGCGTATGTAGCAGTATTTTCGCACCAGTTCCAATCTTCAGAAGCGTTATTTTTGAATAACTCATAAATTTTTCTTGCCAACTCATCACGAATTTTGCGAGCAGACGAATCTCCTCCATAAATCGACAAATATGCCTGTAATCCCAGTACGATGTAGCCCCACGCACGCGGTGAACCAAAATGTTCGACTATAGGCAATGCATCCAGAAATAATCGCATAGCCATATTTCTTATAGAACTGTCGGGGGCTTCTTTAACTGTTATGCCTAATCCCCATAAAGCGCGAGCATGAGAATCTTCGCTTCCTGCCAACTCTAACCACCTGCGGTCATAAGACATAAAATTGCGAAATCGTCCATTTTCCTGATTAAATGCATAGTATAAAAATGCCAGATATTTTTGTATTAAAAGTAAAACGTCATTGTCTTTTCTGAGTGAATAATACTTTGTAAGCGCTATTAACCCGCGTGCATTATCATCAACACAATAACCGTGATGAAGATTCGGGGTCGTATATTTAGCGTGCTGCAACAAGCCCGTATCATCTGTAAGGGTTTTTAAATGCGATAAATTTATTTCCGGTAATTCATTAAATATTTTATGGTATTTAATGACAACTTCCTGTATATTTTCAAGAGGTTTTCTTTCATTAATTTCGGAAAGAAGGTCTAAATGCATTCTTGCGACTTCTTTCCATGTCATCGAACGACCGTATTGATAACCCTTAAACCTCATTATTTCCCGTTCCTGATCATTTGACAAGAGGTTATTAATTTCTTTTGCAATCTTTGTAGGGTTATTAAAAGGAACTAATTTTCCTCTTCCGTCCGCCAATAGTTCTTCAGCATGCCAGAAAGGCGTAGACACAACGGCTGTACCAACTCCTAAAGCATAAGCAAGAGTTCCGGAAGTAATTTGTTCTTTTTTCAAGTACGGAATAGCGTAAATTTTTGAAGTTTGAAGATACTGAATAAGCGTTTCAATCCTGACAAACTGATTATGAAAAACTATATGATTTTGCATTCCCAATTTGTTTACTAACTGCTGCAAATCATGTCTGTAAGAATCTCCTGAATGTGCAAGAATATGCGGGTGAGTTTGCCCCAAGATCAAATACATAACATTAGGATGTTCTTTTACAATTAAAGGCATCGCTTCTATCATAGATTCTATGCCTTTGTCAGGACCAAGAAGACCGAAAGTAAGAATTACATCTTTATTTTCCACGCCAAACAGTTCATTAAATAATCCAGGTGGTTTAAAAGCAGCATCGGGTACTCCATGAGGAATAAAAGCTATCATTTCTCTATCTATGCCATAAACTTTTTCAAGTATATCAAAAGCTTTTCTGCTCATTACAAGCAACCTGTCAGAGTATTTTGCTATTCCTTTCATTACTTTGCGCTGTCCATCTGTCGGGTTTTCAAGTACCGTATGCAAATTAGTAATAACAGGCATTTTTAAAAATTGAAGCATATGCAAAATATGTGAACCGTCTTCTCCCCCAAAAATTCCGTACTCATGTTGCACAATAGCCGCTTCGTATTGATTGGCGTTTAGATAATCAGCAGCCCAGAAATAATCAGCCTGAACGTTTTGTCTGACCCTGAATTTGACTTGAGATGAATAATTATGTCCTTCAGGAATATCATCCATAGCAACATTTATTAAATTTTCCGGCATTGCTAATTCTCGTGCCAATGATTGACTTAAATCTGTAGTAAAAGTAGCAATTCCACATTGCCTTGGCAAATAGTTGCCAATTACGGCAATTTTTCCGATGCTTTCAATTTTTCTCGGATTCATCATAATTTTTTTTTATTCACTTTCTTTATTGAATGTTATTAAATAATTCAGCTAATGATACTGTTACAATTCCAGAACAGGTATCAGACATCGCATAGGGGATGATTAATTCGTCATTATGGATTATCGAGCCGCAGGAATAAACCACATTTGGTACATAACCTTCACGTTCTTCCTCAAGGGGCACAAGCAAAGGCTCTATCATAGTTCCGATGACTTTGCTCGGGTCTTCAAGGTCTAAAAGGACAACACCTATGCAATATTCCCTCATTGCCCCCACTCCATGCGTAAGCAAAATCCATCCTTTTTCTGTTTCTATAGGCGAACCGCAATTGCCTATCTGCACAAATTCCCATTCGCTTTCGGGTTCTTTCAAAATTTGTGCATTATGCCAGAAATGAATATTATTCGATGACATAATATACAAATTTTCTCCGTCAACGCGCGATATCATCATATATTCACCGTTAATTTTTCGTGGAAAAAGTGCCATACCTTTGTTTTTTGAAAATTTTCCATTCAAAGTAATCATTTTGAAAGTAAGAAAATCTTTTGTTTCGAGTATTTGAGGCAAAATTCTGTGCCCATTATAAGCGGTATAAGTCGCATAATAAGTAACGATGCTGTTATCATCGACAAACCTGACAAATCTTGCGTCTTCCAGTCCGTTGCTGTCATTTTGTGATGCGGGAAAAATAATTTTTTCTGACAATTCCTGATTAAGTTTAAATTGCAGTTCATAATTTGATTTAGCTAGCCATGTTATATTTTCGCCAATATCTTTATATTCGGGATCAACAACAATACGTAATACAGCAATCAAATCCGAAAGCAAAAACTCATCAGACAGCAAATCACAAACTTTTTTAGAAATTATATTCTCAGGGCTTTGCATTTCGGCAAGTTTCAAGAAAAATGTAGTTTTGTCATAAACAGGATTGCTGGCGACTTTTGCTCTTTCAGCAAATCTGCTCACTTTGTCAAAAGTAAAATCACCATTTTTATCTATAATTCCGCTTCTAAATTCGATAGAAGAAATATGTCCTTCTCCTACAGAACGAAAGCTTATAATAAATCGCAAACTTCCTTCAGGCAAGTCACTTTGATCTGGATGTGCGATAATTGAAGGATTAAAAAATGCAGCTGCTTGAATAGAATATTCTAAAGAAAAATAAGCTCCTAAGAGAGCTTTTCTGTTATTACTAATTTGTGTGTTTTTAGGAATATATTTTTTTATTTCATTATAATTTTTATCAAATGCATCCCATATATTTTTATGTCGATTCGAAAAACTTGTGATAACTCTGTCTAATTCTTGTTTTGCTTTTTCTTCAGACAGACTTAAAACTCTTTTTATAATTCTTTCTACACGATCTTTTTCTATTGGAATATGCGGTTTTATGATAACGCGTGAATGATCTGGCTGAAATTTTTTCTTTATTCTTTTAACATTTATCAAAGAATGCTCCTTGCTTTTACTTATTTAAAACTGCTTGCGTGGGTTATTAAGACACATGTCGACTAAATCATTTATATGGGCAGTTCCTACACACATAACGCTATCAGCTCCGCCCCAGTAAATTTTTACACTTCCGTCATCTTCTGCGACCGCTCCGCAGGTAAAAACAACATTTGTAACGTAACCTGTTATTTCCCATGGGTCTTCAGGCTGCAAAATCCATTCATCAGCAACACCAATAATTATTGAAGGGTCTTTCAACTCATGTAAGGCAACTCCCAAGCGATAAACTACTCCTGACATAGTTTCAAAAACTCCGTGATAGATATTTAACCAGCCTTTATCGGTTTTAATAGGAGTTGCTCCCGGGCCGATTTTCATTTCATCCCAGTGATAGGTTTCAGGTTTTATTATTAATTTTGAATTTCCCCAATGCACTAGATCAGGAGAGTAAGAAATCCATATAGACCACTTTGAAATTTCAGAATGCGGTCTATCAAGCCTGACGTATAGACCATTTATTTTTTCAGGAAAAATAACGACATTTCGCAAATCTGACTGTGTAATTAAAGAAATTCTTTCGACCGTTTTAAAATCTCTGGTTTTAGCAAGTCCGATACGAACTCCATGTCTTGAATATGCGCTATATGTAAGAAGAAATTCATCATCAATCTGACTTATACGAACATCTTCCACTCCGTATTCCTCGTATTCACCGAAAACTGTATCAGAAGATGGCGTTAAAAACGGTTCAGCCCCAACTTTAAAATTATAAGCGTCCTCGCTTTCGGCGATGCCTATTATAGAGCGTCCGTTATGTAAATGAGAACGAAACAGCATTATGTATTTGCCGTTGTGTTTTACAATACCTGCATTATGCACAGTAGCAACTGTATATGGCACATCATCTTTTGTAAGAATGGGATTATTTTTGTATCTGGTTACTATTGGATTTTTCACTAATTAACTCTCCCGTATTTATCTTCAAATCTTTCTATATCGTCTTCTCCAAAATAATCTCCGCGTTGAATCTCAATAAAAATCATGTTCTGGTTGCCTATATTTTCTATTCGATGTTTTGCTCCAAGCGGAATATCAATGCTTTCGCCTTCATTTAAACATATTTTTTCGTTTTCCAGAGTAACAACAGCTTCCCCTGTAACTATCTGCCAATGCTCTGATCTGCGTTGGTGTCTTTGCAAACTAAGTTCTCCTTGCGGGAAAACTTCTATTTTTTTAACTTTATAATTCAGTTTATCGGAAAGCACTTCATAATTTCCCCACGGGCGTTTATCTTCTCTTTTGTTCAGGTCAATAATCTGCTCATAAACTTTAATATAATTATCAACCATTTTCTCTACGGTAAATTTTTGTTCTACGGCATTTCTACAAGCCTGCCTGTCTATTTCAGGAATTTTTTTGAGTGCAGTAACGGCTTCTTTGATATCTGAAACAATAAATCCATTTTTTCCTGAATCGATTAATTCTGGCATACTGCCTTTATTGAAAGCAACTACAGGAGTACCACAGGCCATGGACTCAATGACTGATAAGCCAAACGGCTCCGCAAAAAAGATAGGATGCAATAATGCATAGGCTTCGCCTAGCAATTTATTTCTTTGTTTCGCACCGACGCTGCCTACAAAAATAATATCTTCTCCAAAATTAGGCGAAATTTCTTGTTCAAAATAATCTTTATCCTGAATTATTCCCGCCATTATTAATTTCTTACCGGAAGCTTTGGCTATTTGAATTGCTTCTTTTGCTCCTTTATCTGGATGCATACGCCCTAAAAATAACAAATAATCGCCAATTTCTTTTTTAAAAGTAAATTGTTCAAGATTTATCCCATGATAGACGGTATCTATATAATCTAGTTTATCAGAACGGTCTGAATTGCTTATCGAAACATAATAATTATTTTTATTATTGTATTTTTCATATACAGGCAAGATTTTAGAAGAAGAAAACCCATGAATAGTCGTTAAAACAGGAGTTTTTACAAGTCTGCTATAACTAAGAGGCAAAAAATCAAAATTATTATGTATCAAATCAAATTCGTCAGCTCGTTCAAAAACTTCTGAAATATGCAAACATTCCCAGACTTTAGCATCTATATATTTATCTTCTTCATAGCCTTTTTCACAGACCGCACTAAGTTTTCCAGAAGTTAAAGAATCTTTGGTGGCAAATAATGTAACATCAATTCCTTTTTTAACCAACCCTTCACACAGCAAAGACGCAATATTTTCCCAAGGACCATAATGCACTGGCGGTGTTCTCCAGGCAATAGGTGATATTAATGCTATTTTCATATCTATTTTTTATCTGAAGGTTTGTTATTAATTTCAGATATAATTGAGTTTGTCGATTTTTTTGCTTTATTTTGTTTTGGGTTTTTTATTTCTCTATTACCCTTATCTTTTGACATAATCAAATCCCCCTCTGAATTAAGTTTTTGTAATTTTATTTTCAATACAATTTTAATAATACTCTTTTTAAAGCTCAATACCTAATTATATTTTATTTGGAGTAGGTGATTTGAATGGAAGTTAATTATCTAACAAAAAATTTATGTCAGATAATCTTATATAATGAATTATGAAAATTCGGAAAAGATTAAAAATTTTAAAGTGTAGCAATTTTGTGGCAATTTGGCATTTTTGCACTAAAAAAGCCTCCTGCTAAAAAGCTGAAAGCCTTATGAATAAATGGTGGGCAATGAGGGACTTGAACCCACGACCCCTTGAATGTCGATTGATTCAAAGGTTTTTTGATAATTTTATATCAATTTTTATAGGGTGTTATAATTCTTAAAAATATTAGATTTTACTCTCTTTTGAATTATTATATTTTTTGATAATTTTAAATAGTTTTATATAAATTTTTGGCACATGGATGACACATGAATTCAAGTACTCTTATACAGGCAAAGAATGTGTATCGTTTGATTTTAATAAAAATTTCGACCCGAAGCATATAAATATTGTAAAAAATTCTTCTGAACCAATAACTTCTTTAGTCTTTGAAACAGTTACACCTGAGTATTACTTTGAAGCGAAAAGTCCTGTAGACCATCGGAATTTAGCTGATATTAAGCAAATTAAAGAAGATATTAAAGAAAATCTATTAATTAAATTATTTTTATTGACTACAGAAAGCAACAAAAAATTTAATATAAATTTAAAGATAAATGAAAAAGAAGAATCTATTACTAATGATGATATTGTTAATTTAAAAAAAGAATCATTTATATTAACTGAAAATATAAAAACTAAAATAGTCCCACAAGAATATACTTTTAATGTGTATTATTCTTTTATTCATAATTCTAAAGGAAATCATATTTCATCTTATTGTGGAAATGGTCGGCATGTAGCTAACTTTACAAAAGCAACCAGAATAAACACATTACCAAATAAGGATTCATCCATAATACTTTTGACTTCTGAATATTTAGACGACAGGGTTAATAACGAAAGAAATGGTTTCACTTTTAAATTAGGAGATAATAATGCAAACGATTCAAATCCAATTATCCCCGCAAGAATTGATTCATTCCTTAAGAATAAAATCGACAAAATTATATTAAAAGAATACCCTGGTATAAAGATAGAAAATGAACATATTGTAAATGAAACTATAGAAGAGTATCCATACTTAGCAAAATATATTAAAACTGATAAATCATTAGTAAAAGATAAAAAGGAACTTGTCCTCAATGCAAAAAAAATATTTGAAAAAGAAAAAGAGGCAACAAGAGAAAAATTTTCAAAGCTTTTAACAATGAAAACGCTTGATAACAAAAATTTCCAGAAGAGTATAGCCGAAATTAACACACTTTGTGCAAGAGAATTAGCTGAGTATTTTATTTACAGAGAACAAATAATCAAAGGCTTAAGAAAGCTACATGATGATGGAAATACCCAAGAAGCAGATTTGCATAATTTATTTATGCAAATGGGGGATGAGAGTATGAAAGAAGATAACTCTTTTTCAAGATATGACACCAATATTTGGCTTCTTGATGATAAATATATGTCATTTACAGGCATATTTAGCGATAAACAAATCAGCAAAATTAAGCAACAAATTTCTGAAGCAAATGAAAAAACATATGGAGAAAAGAAAGAACCAGATTTATGCATTTTTTACAATGAAATGGATAGCAAATTAAAAGATTTGGTTGTTGTTGAATTTAAAGCTCTTGATGTAAGCACTGATAGAAAAATGGTTGCATATAGCGAGATAGCAAGGAATTTAGGATATGTATTACAAGCTGTAGATGATGTTAAATCTGTCTATGGTTATGTAATAACAAAAATGGACGAGACTTTTTGTAGAGAGCTTGAAATGCAACCAGGAATCAAACCTTTATTTTCAAATGGTAATGAACCATTATATTATCTCTATAATGAAAACTTAAGAGATAAAAATGGTAATAAAAAAGATGGACACATATATTTCATGTCAGCTGATACAATATGTTCGGATGCTGAATCAAGGAATAAAACGTTCTTAGATATAATAAAAAATAAGTAATCTTAGTAATAATATTTAAATTTTTTGGCACAAATTTGGCACATGGAAGGTATAAAAAAACTTCCGATTTCTCGAAAGCCTTATAAATAATGGTGGGCAATGAGGGACTTGAACCCACGACCCCTTGAATGTCGATCAAGTGCGCTACCAGCTGCGCCAATTGCCCATGTATTACAAAATATGAATAAGAAAAAAGGCGACACCCAGATTTGAACTGGGGATGAGAGTTTTGCAGACTCCTGCCTTACCACTTGGCCATGTCGCCTTATTTTTTCATTTATATTTTAATATAAGCCATCAAAGATATTAGTCAATATCAACATGTCTAAAAATAAAGAAGAATATGTTTATTAAAACTATCTTTGTCCTGTTACTACTAAAAGATGCCAGCCAAATTGTGTTTTTATAGGCTCGGAAATTTCACCTACAGGAAGACTGAAGGCTGCTTTATCGAATTCAGGAACCATTTGTCCTCTTCCAAAATATCCGAGATCCCCACCTTTTGCTCCTGATGGACACATAGATACTTCTTTTGCCACTTCAGCAAAATCTTTTCCTGCTAAAATTTCTTCTCTTAATTTTTTAACTTCTTCTTCTGTTTTTACAAGCAAATGGCTTGCTCTTACCTGTGTAAATTCTTTATTCATTTTTACCTCTTTATTCACAGTTTCTTTTGCGTAAACTTCGAAGTTTTTACTATAACAAAAAATACTCATAATTAAAACAAGGGTAAATATCCATAAATTTTTCATTTTTATACTCCTTTGCATGCATTCACAATTGTTAAGAATTAATAAAAATTGTATCACAGAACAAAATGATTAATTTGTCAGAATTTCCTGATTTAAATAGATTTTTAATAATTTTATATACAAAAAATTTTTTTCAATAATTAACAAATAATCTTAATAAACTTGATTCTAAGACTTTAGTACTTTATTATATCTTTAAATATTTTATTTATAATAAGAAGAGAGTTTATACAATTATCTTACTGGGGAATTAAATGAGGTAAGGGAATATAATGAGAAGCAATACATTACGTAGATCTAAAATGTCTAAAGAAAGGGCTCTGGCATTGGACGAACTTTTACCCAAAAAATCAACACACTATGACTCCTCACCAGGTGTTTATGTAAGATCTGACCAAGATCGTGAGCTTGATGTTTTATGGCAAGGCTTTAAAGTAAACCATAGAGAAGAAAGATCTCCTGGATTTTATCTGACTGTCGGTTTCATTACAGGTGCTATTTGCGCAATATTAATGACTTTAGTTATAAACTTAGGCGCTCCTTCAAAAGATAATATTTCTGACTTGAATTTATGGAAAAAAGCTAATACCAAGCCAACTGTTAATGTTGCTCCTTCTTCACAAACAGAAGCAGCTAGTTCTAAAACAACAGAATATAAAGTTAAAAGCGGCGATACGCTTGGAGCTATTTCCTATAAGTTTTATGGAGTAGACAGCCCGGATAAAATTAACAAGATTCAATCGGTAAACAAATTAAAAAGTCCGAATGACCTGCAAATAGATCAAAAATTAATTATTCCAATGGAAGATTAATAAAAATAATAAAGTTAAAAAAGAGGGCTGTTTTTAAAAACAGCCCTCTTTTTTAGTTTAATCAACAAATAAATGAATTTTAAAAAAAATTTGAAAGAATATTATATTAGTTAGGGTTGTAAATTAATCATTAAAAATTAATTCTTATTAATCAAGAAGGTGGTCAGATTTTGGGGAAATCAAAACAAAGAATCATTGCAAAAGCAAAAAACGATAAATCTCAGCTAAATTTTACAAGACAAGATGCTTTGGCTAGTGTAATAGAAGATTTAACTTATAATCCTGTCAGTATTTCAGCAAAAAAAATGATAACTTTATTCGGACTTACTGCTGAAGAACTTTCTGAAGCAGGGCTATCTTATGAAGTACTCAGATCCCTTGATTGTTTAATCGGAAATTTCTGTTCTTATAACTATACTCAATCAATTAAACAAAATATTATTGATCAGCATGCTCAATGATTATAAATTTCAGCAACGGGTATATATAATATAGATTTGTTTACTATAATTTTAATTTACTGTAATTATTATAGAGTCTAAGGAAAATGAGTACAAAAAAATGTGAAATTATATACGTCAGGCATGGCTCAACTCTTTATACAGAACAAAAAAGATTTTATGTCAGCGACGATTATCCTCCTTTAAATGAAAAAGGGAGAGAAGAAATAAAAAAGCTTTCTGAATGGCTGAAAAATACACATATAAATATAGATTTAATTTACTCAAGTCCTGCTCTCAGTTCTATTCAAAGTACCAGAATTATTGCCAAATCATTAAAAAAAGATTTTTCTGTGCTTGACGATATTTATGGAAGACGTTTCGGTATATGGGGCGGATTGACTTATCAGCAAATTCAAGAAAAATACCCTGAGCTTTATCAAAATTACAAAAAAGATCCATTAAATTTTCAGCTCGAAGGTCTGGAAAAACATAATGAAGTAACCAAAAGAGTTAAAAAAACAATAGATTTTCTTCTGAAAAATAATCCGGAAAAAAAAATATTAATAATTACCCATGCCGGAGTAATTAAATCTGCTGTAGGTCAAGCCTTGTGCATTCCTGACGAAAACCACGAAAGCATCTGCATCCCAACAGGCACAGCTACAAAAATAGATTATTTTTCAAACAAAACAAGTCTTATTTTTTCAGGCTACATGCCCTAAATTGCAAATTATATTCATTAAGCTGACAACATAGCGCCTGCAAGAGCTTCTGCCATATTCTGCCATTTAGCATAAGCATTAGGGAATGCTGATCTTTGCACATTTTGAGCAGCGCCTGTTACAGATTTACTCATATAATCTGTCTGATATAATTTGTCTGCAAATTTACGTGTAGCGTATACCGGATCCTGGCATTGTTCCTTAGAACCCCAGCCACAAGAAGGTCTTTGTTGGAAGAGACCAACTGAGTCTCTATCGCCATATCCAATATTTTTTATTCCTGATTCCTGCATTGCTGTTGCCAAAGCAATAACTACAGCTCTATGAATTTCTTGAGGAGATTGATTTTTCTTTTTACCAACATCAACAATTGTAGCAGCAATTACTTTTGCATTGTTTACCTGAGCATCACTTAATTTAACTCCGCCATAATTCCCTGCCTGAATATCTTTAACTTTTCCTTCTGTAATGTTTTTCAGCATTTCCGGAGTCATTTCCTTTGCTGAGGTGTATACTCCTTTAGCATTCATATCTTTTATCTGTTCAGGAGAATAGTTTCTAGGTGTAAAAGAAGCCATAAGCATTCTTATTTCGCCCATTCCAAATGGATCAAGTCCATTTATATCAGGCATAAATGAATTGTTAATAGGATTATTATTAGTCGCAACTTGTTTAGTTTCTTCAGTTTGTTTAGATTCCTGCGGTCTATATAAACCCATATCTTTTAATGTTTCATTATAAACTTTTAATAGATCGGCTTTTTGATTACCGTCTTTAAGATTAAAAATACTTTTTCCATCAGTTTTTCCATCAGTTTTTTTATCAGCTTGTTCTCCGCCAAAATAATCTGCTGTTATAAGTTTTTCTATGAATGATTTTCTTTCATTAGGATCTTTAGCTTTCAAAGCCTTTTCATAATCAGTATTAAGCTGTCTATTGCTGAAAACATTACCCATTTTTTTATCAGAGTCCACGTCTGCTTTAACTATTGAACAAAATAGCTTATCAGAATACTGATATTGTTGATCTTTAGAATTTACTGTTGACATTTTCCTCGCCCCTCTAGTATTTATAAATTATTAATTAAGCATTAGCTGGTAATAAATTATATTTATAATCTTGATACATTTTATTTTGACGTTCTACTGTTGATAATCTTGAATATCTAGGGTTATCTTGATTTCTAATCATAAAGTCTTGATAATCTTGAGCAGTTTTTGAATTATTTGCAGTATTATTGGTTCCAGAAGTATTGCTACCAGTTCCATTACCAGTATAGTTACTGTCAAATTTATTTCCTAAAGCATCAGTACCTTTGGTATAATTAGGACCTTTATATTTAGGATCTTTACTTATTTGTACTGAAGCTCTTGCTACATTTGCATAATCTTCGCCATCGGTGTCATAAAAACTAGGTGATTTTGGATCAAAAACTCCAGAATTAGGGTCTATATATGGTTTACCCTGTTCTTCCATATCTGCTTTCATCATTTCTGATACGTTTTGGAGATACTCACTCTTTGATACTTCTCCACCTTCATCTCCGAATTTTTCATAATAATTTTTTACAAATTCAGCTAATTTATCTATTTTGCCTTGATCAGCCGCTGTTGTATTATTTGTACCTGTTGTTGTGTTATTTGTTGTGCCATTATTTGTATTCCCAGATTCATTCATTGCAACAAGATGTTCTTTTGCAACGGGAATCATACTTTCCGGAACACCTGCAGCTTTCATAGCCGCTTGTAATATTTTATTGTCCGCTGCGCTTAGTTCTGCTTGACCTATCGGAGTATCATCAGCTTCCGAAGAACCATTCACGGGTTTATTTCCATCCATTTCATCCACGGAATCCATTTCATCCATTTCATCTATAGAATCAGCTTCTTCTGCTCTTCTTGAACCTCTTAATTCAACAGTATCTCCAACATGTCTGTTTCCTTGCATACGGGATGCAAATATACTATCAGTCGTACTGCTATGACGCCCATTTTGCGTATGTGATCTATGTGTTGCCGGTGCTACTTCATGAACCGGTCTGTAATTATTATAACCGTTATACCCATTAACACGTGAATACATACCCTTTTCCCCCAAATTTCCTCAAATAAAATAAAGAATGTTAACTAAACTAATAAATATTTTCCACTTCACACATCTCTTATATTTATAAAAACAAAATCGTTCTGAAAATTGCTAAAATATGGAAAAATTTTTGTTATATCCTTAATAAATTGATTTTTTTTTATGCTAAGCTTTAAAATAATTCTGCTGGAATTTAAGTAAAAAGATAAAAAATAGAGAGGGTAAGATGAAAAATTCGCTGGATTATATCAATTCTAAAATATCTTCACTTGGATTTATACCAGAGATAGGTATTATACTTGGTTCAGGACTCGGAGAAATTGCTGATGAAATAAAAGGCATAGAGATTTCTTATTCTGAAATTCCGGGATTTAAGTCTTCGGGAGTTCACGGACATGCCGGAAAACTTGTGATTGGTAAATTGGGTTCAAAAACTGTAGTTGCAATGCAAGGTAGGCTTCATTATTACGAAGGAAATACTATTCAGGAAGTTGTTTATCCCGTAAAAGTTATGAAACTTCTCGGGATAGAAAAATTAATAGTTACAAACGCAGCCGGAGGCGTAAATACAAATTATACTCCCGGTGATTTAATGATAATAGATGATCATCTTAATTTGCTCGGAAATAATCCACTTATTGGCAAAAACAATGATGAATTAGGACCAAGATTTCTTGATATGAGTTATGCTTACGATAAATCTTTTATAGATTTGGCTGAAAAAACAGCAAAAGAATTAAATATTAAAACCCAAAAAGGGGTTTATGTTGCTATGACAGGACCGACTTATGAAACTCCTTCAGAAGTAAGGATGTTAAGAACTTTAGGAGCTGATGCTGTCGGTATGTCTACCGTTCCTGAAGTTATAGTTGCAAACCATATGGGGGTTAAAGTTTTTGGAATTTCCTGCATAACAAACATGGCAGCAGGAATATTAGACCAGCCGTTAAATCACGAAGAAGTTATCGAAACAGCAAATATAGTCAAAAAAGACTTCAAATCTCTTGTAAAAGCTGTTATTGAGAAGATGTAAAGCTTTAATAAGAAAGAGAACTTTGCTGAAGTTTATCTAAAATTCTTGATGACCAACTCTGATCATTAATTTTTTGCGCTGCAATAAAAGATTTTTTGTATAAATTTTGAGCTTTTTCCTGCTGATTATTTCTAAGCATTATATCCCCTGCCTGCTCAAAGCTTTTTGCATAACCTTCAACATTTCCTATCTTTGTATCAATCTTTATTGATTCCCGATAATACTTAATAGCCTTGTTATCATAGCCTAAATCTCTAAAAACACCCGCAGTATTACTTAATATACAAGCTTTACCTTTATTATCTCCCGCTTCCTTTGTAAGAGAAAATCCGACTTTAAAATGAGAAAGCGCCTGTTTATAATCATATTGTCCTGCAAAAATATTTCCGACATCATTTAATGTAAGACTTTGTCCTTTTAAATTTTCTACCTGTCCGTCAAGAGAAAGCGATTCATAATAATGAGTTAACGCAGCATCAGTTTTCCCGAAATCATCGTAAATTGACGCCATGTTGTAATGCGCCTGAGCCTGAATTTTCTGATTTCCTGTGTTGAAAGCTATGTTTGCAGCTTTATTATAGCTTTGAAGCGCATCTAAAATATCTCCGTTTACATCATGAATATAGGCTTTATCCATATAAAGTCTTGTTTCAACCTCGGTATTTTTGATTTTTTGAGAGAACGGAATAAGTTTTTCGTACACAACTAGTGCTTTATCAAAATTTCCCGAATCGACTATTTTTTCTGTCTTTTTATAAAGTTCTTCCAGTTTAATATCTTCAGGTCGCTGAATCTTCTGAGCATCTGATTTGTCATTCTGATAGCTTTTATTAACTACAGAAGAATCTGACAATTTGGGAATTATAGCTTTATTTGTAAGTTGAATAGATCCTTCGCTTCTCTCAGGATGACAAATCGGTTTATCTGATTTATAGTCAATTTTTTGTAGTAAAAGGGCGTCTATCCAGTTTTTTACAACACCGGATGGTTTATTAAGTGTTTCTGCAATGTACCCATCAAGAATAGCAGCAGCATTGTTTAAATTTGATTTAATGATTTTTTGAGAAGGATTTTCTTTTACAGATTGAAGTTCTACAAGCTTAAGGTATGACTCAACTTCGTCATTTACTTCTTTTGAAGCGCCTATGGCTTTCAGGGTGTTCTTAAAATCAACAACAATCTGACTTATATTAACTTTGTCTTTGGAATAATCAATAGTAGATTTGTATCTGGAAGAAGATTGCTGTTCCTTAAAATCGGCATTATCATGGGGAAGCTGTTTTTGTTCAGCATCAGGGTTCACCTTGTCAACAGGTGATTTTTTCTTAATATTTATATTATAAGGATAAAAATTTACGGGATAAATTCCGTTCAAACCCACGGTTTTTGCCTTCTTTCCTTATTCTCTCTCTGTTTGCGAAGTATAAAAATTCCCCAATATATAATGTATTTATCGTAATAAACAGCAAATAACTTTGTAATCTATTTGGATGATTTTAATGAATTTTTTTAAAAAATCTAAAAAACCCCATCTTTATTAGATGAGGTTTTTAAAAATTTATAATATTAACTAATAAATACCAAACTGTCTTTGCTGTCCGCCAAATCCAAAACCGCCCATAAGCATTTGCATTAGCATTTGAATTATTTGCATAAACATATTTTGTGGATTTACAGGAGGTCTTTGCCATACTTTTTCAGGCATTACAAAATTTTGTTGCGCAGTTGCTATATTCTTTTCATTATATATTTGTTGAAGTGCTGCTTTTGTTGCACTCGGATCTCTTATAATTTCCTGTTCTGCTAATTTAGCTTCATCTACTGTTACTTTTCCATCTATTTGACCTATAACAGGATGTGGCTCTCCTTCTTTAATTCCATCTTGATAAATTTGCCAAGCAGTAAGCTCTCCGGCGTCAACTTTTCCGTCACTATTTAAATCAACAGTTTGTCCATATTTAAAGGAATTAGGATTTGGCATTCCAATAATATAAGGATCACTATAAGGACTTTTGCTAAGCGCTTTGCCTACACAAAATGAATTAAATTCATCTACAGAAACAGAGCCGTTTTTATTTGTGTCATAACCTTTTAAAGCTTCGGTAGAATATGCAATACCTGAGTTTACACTAAGTGCCGGATCAGGAGCTCTAAAATACCTAATATTAGGATCATCATAGCCAGCATTCATGTTTGAATATTGAATATCAGAATTTTTAAGTTGCCAAAAATTTCCGTTTTTAATTAAATTTGCAACTTGATTACCTGAATTTGCAGCGCTTCCAATATTGGTCTTTTTATCATAAGGTCCTTTTGATCCATCGATTAAATAATTTTGCCATGCTATCATACCAAAGACTCCTTTTATACAAAATAAGTATTGTGTGTTTCTTATATATATAAAAACGCCATACTGTTTTTTCATGCTATTTTAACGATTTTGGCTTTTACAAAACTTTACAAAAATCATTTTTTTATTTTTCTTTATAGAATAAAGTAAAGATATTTTATAAAAATAAGGATTTCTGACTCATGACAAAATTTATAAAGACAAAAATAATAGCAACAATTGGTCCAAGCTCCAGCAGCGATGAAAAAATAACCGAACTTATAAAAACAGGAGCAAAGATTTTCAGAATAAATTCTTCTCACGGAACGGCTGAACTTCATAAAGAAAGCATAGAAAAAATCAGACGAATTTCAAAAGAATTAAACGAATTTATCGCCATTATTCTTGATCTTCAAGGACCAAAAATCAGAATAGGAAACCTGTCTGAACCTGTAGAACTAAAAAAAGACCAGGAAATCATTTTAAAACCTTGCCTGGAGTCTGATGAATCAGGCGTTCTTCCTGTAGATTATCCTGAAATAATAAAAGACGTTAAAAATGACGATCATCTTCTTTTAGATGATGGCAAAATTGAGTTTATAATAACAGAAATGTTTCCTGATAAAATAAAAGCTCGAGTTGTAAGAGGCGGTTTGTTAAAATCAAGAAAAGGCTTAAACATACCGAATTCGGGTTCAAAAAGCGTTTCCACCGTTACTGAAAGAGACATTGGATATATAAAATTCGCTGTTACAAACGATATTGACTATATTGCGCTTTCATTTGTACGTGATAAAGACGATATAATTGCCGCTAAAAACTATTTAAAGCAATTTAACGGGAATATTCCTATTATTGCCAAGATTGAAAAACCGCAGGCTGTAGAAAACTTAGAATCCATTATTCATGTTTCTGATGGTGTAATGGTCGCACGGGGTGATCTCGGTATTGAAATTTCACCGGAACTCGTTCCAATAGTGCAAAAAACAATCATAAATGAAGCTAATATTCACAGAAAACCTGTGATAACTGCAACACAAATGCTTGAATCAATGATTGAACAGCCGCTTCCTACCAGAGCAGAAGCAAGTGACGTTGCAAATGCAATTATAGACGGCACTGATGCCGTAATGCTTTCAGGAGAAACCGCTGTAGGTCAATATCCAACAGAGGCGGTTGAGATGATGGCAAAAATTGCAAATAATGTTGAAACAAGCAATTTAGGTCATTTTAATCAAGTTCCTAAAATTAATGACGATGTTTATGAACTTGATTCTCAGGCAATTGCTTCCGCTGTTATTAAAATGATTCCTGAAGTTGAAATAGCGGCAATCGTTGCGCTTACGAGAACAGGCTATACTGCAAAACTTTTATCAAAATCAAAACCAACAATACCTATTATTTCAATATCCGATGATGAAAGAGTTTGCCGGAGATTAAATCTTTTCTGGGGCGTTTATCCTTATAAAATGACGCTTCATCCAAATTTTACCGAAGAAATGCTAAAAGAAATTGATTCCATTCTGGTAAAGGAAACTTTTCTTAATTCCGGAGATAAAGTGATTATTGCAGGAGGACTCCCTTATATTACAGCAGGGAAAACAAACTTCCTGAGGATTCATCAGCTTGGTTCCATAGGTATTATGTAAATTTTCGCAAAATCAGAAATTCATGTTATTTTTTTTCAAAAAAGGGTATACAATATAATTGGCAACCCTAATAATTCAAAATGCTCTTTATGTTAGTGCCAAATGTTGGTTAGGACTCCTGATTTCGGAAAAGTCAAATTTATCAAGTTTTTTGCGTTTTAATAAGAATGAGTTCAAGCCTTCCAGACAGGCAAAGCCGTTCTTCAGTCTTTTCACTCCCGCTTAGCAAATAAATCCGAAAACAAATTTAAATTGAGTATAGAGGTGGAAAAAGGATGCAATATTCAGGCAGATGGTATGACGCTGATCCGAGAGTCAGCCTAGCTGTGAGTTGTTTGGAAAAAGCCAGTCCGCTTACTCAACGAAGATTGGCACGAGCTATTATCAAAAAAGCAAAAGCAATGGATGTTAACGCAAAAGATCATCACATAGGGTTCTTTCGAAGATGGTACGATGAAAGCAGAGCTTTAAGCCTTGCTATGGAGTATTTTAGAGTATCTCCTCCTCTTTTGCAGAGAGCAATAGCTGAATATTTAATAGCTAAACTTGTAAATAAATAAGTAGTAAAAAGTTTTTATTTTTCACATAAACAAAATTATTCCCGACTGATAAATCAATCGGGATACTTAAGGAGGGGTATATATCACTTCAAGTGTATATAACGATACTACTTTAAAACTTTCGGTCAAGATAAATTCCGGAAATTGTAACTAAATATGAAGAATAAGCTAAGTTAGATGTGTGCAGTAGCTTTATTTAAACTGCTTACATATTCTTCTATAGTAAAATTCAATTTTTCCCCGAGCATTAAAATAGTAGAAATAAACTTCTTATCAGCAACAAGATTATCAGAATTTTTTAAATCCTCTATAAATTGAGGAATTTTGGCGTAAATATTATTAAAATAAAAATTTTGCGCTTCTGAAAAATCAAGTTTTAAATCAAGTTTATCAAGCATATTTAATACTTTTATAAGTGTTTCAAATTCTTTAACTTCATTGCTATCGGCCAAACTTTCAACTTTGTTTGTAATATATTCGCTGTATATCTCTTTAGTCGGTTTAGTATCAAGCTGTATTCCTATTTTATTTGCTTCTTTGCTTATATCAACAGCAGCTTGAAGCAAATCAGGACTTTCAATATCTTCCGCATCCTGAATAAAAGAATTGAAAGAATTGCTTAAAGCATATTCAGCAGCAATTTTAAACTCTTCAGGAATTTGAAGATCAAGCTCGCTTAGCTGCATAATAGGTCCTCTGGCTTCATCATAAAGATTTTTATAGGTACTCGCAAACTGCTCAAGCTTATCTTCAATAAGAATGTTGATAATTTTACGTCTTTCCTCTATAAACAGGTTTTTAAGAGTAAAATATTCTTTACCAAAATATTCATCGAGCCCTCTAATAACTTCCGTAAGAGGAAGAGTATTGTATTTTTCAATCAAATTTTCTTTAATCTTATTATATTCTGTTTTTCCTGCAAATCCTCTGATTACACAATGAAAATCTTCCCCGCCAAAATGCAGCAAAGCAAAAATCATATCATGCTGTTCAAAAGTAACATTTGAGTTTATTTCAATTCTTCCTATTATAAGTCTTGTATCAGCCTTCTTTGCCTTCTTATAATCAAGCGCCTTGATGTTATAACAATAAACTTCAGCTTCTTCTTCGTATTCTTCAAAGAGCGAGCTTATTGCCCAGTGGCTTACAACCTGTTTAACACTTACTATTGAAGGTTTTACATACTTCATGTAAATATCTTTGCCTGAACCGAGTTTTTTAATATTGCTGTGAGCTTCTGAAAGCATTTGAAGAAACTTTGTTTCAAGATCAATTTCCTGAAACTCCTCAGCTATCTGCATTGCTCTGGCAGCATATTTAAGAATTTGTACTGTTTCAATACCTGAAATGTCTGCAAAGAACCATCCGCAACTTGTATACATAAGCATTGCATGTCTTTGCATTTCAAGGAGCTTTATTACACTTACCATTTCGCTTTGATTAAGTTTTTTTGATGCTTCATGAGCACAAAAAGCTTCTATTGTTGATTTATTTCTGTCAAGAACTACATCAATGTAGCGATTTCTTGCTTTCCAGGGATCTTTTAAATATTTACCTGCATTTTTTTCATAAATTACTATTAATTCATCCCTTAACCAGTCAAGAGCCCTTCTTAGCGGCTTTCTCCATTTTTGATTCCAACCTGGACCTGCACCTGTAGAACAACCGCAGTCTTCCATCCATCTGCCAACACCATGACTACAGCTCCATGAAGAAACAGGTTTGATTTCAACTTCCATTACAGGAGGATATTTTTCAAGAAATTCACTATAGTTAGTTAAAATTAACCCTGCCTGCTCTGCTTTTTTCTTGAGAGCGTAAGAAAGAGCCATATTTCCAAGCATAGTATGATGACCGTAGCTTTCTCCGTCTGTTGCTATATTTACAAGCTGATCATAATTTCTTGCATAAGAAACGCCATCTTTCATTCTTCCTATAAAAGAATCTCCGTTTGTTAAAAGACTGTCAAAAGCCACAGACTTTGAAATAGAACCATCATAAAAAAACAAATCTATGTATCTGTCTGTTCCGTCTTTTAAGAAACATCTATATGCCTGCCCCGGATCTATATTTCCCCAGCTAGCATCTGTCCAAGCGTTTCCATCGGCTTTTATCGGCTTTACTCTTTGAGATTGGAAAGGTGAAAGAACGGTATATTTTATATCACAGTCAGCCAGTACTTTTAATGTTTCATAATCAATAGCGGTTTCAGCAAGCCAAATACCTTCAGGAAGACGGCCGAATCGATGCTGAAAATCTTTTATACCCCATATTGTCTGGGTATATTTATCTTTTTCATTAGATAGAGGCATAATCATGTGATTATAAACCTGCGCAATAGCATTTCCATGCCCTGAATGTGCTTCTGCGCTGTTTTGATCTGCCTTTATTATTCTTTCATAAGTTTTGGGGGCATTGACTTCAAGCCAAGACAGGAGAGTCGCGCCAAAATTAAAACTTATCAGCTCATAATTATTTACTATATCGATAACCTGATTTTTAGAATTAACGATTCTGGAAACCGAGTTTGGAGTGTAGCATTCATGGGCAATTCTGGCATTCCAATCGTGAAAAGGCAGTGCGCTGTCCTGAAGTTCTATTGATTCCAGCCACGGATTTTCTCTGGGCGGCTGATAAAAATGTCCGTGAATCGCTAAATAATGCTTTTTATCTGACATGGGTAAGACCTCTAAATTTCATAATTATTATTAATCAACAATTTACTTTAAATGATTTTATATGAAAAGCATTGAAAAGTGGATTTTTTGATAAAGCAATTTAAAAAATATTTTTAAAGAATATAATAGTATTTAGATAAAAAATAAAGGTTAATTATTTATGAATGAAAATAAAAATATTTTTGGCGTAATACTCGCAGGAGGCAGCGGAAGCAGACTCTGGCCTCTCAGCCGGGAAATGTATCCAAAGCAGTTATTAAAATTAACCGGAGAAAATTCTCTTTTTCAGTCGACTTTTTTGAGGCTAACAGATGTAATTCCCGCAAAAAACATAATTACAATAACAAACGATATGCACTTACCTGAAATAAAAATTCAACTTGCAGAACTAGATTCAAATGAAGAATATAAAGCAATAGGAGAACCAGTTGGAAGAAATACTGCTCCTGCAATAGGGTTGGCGGCTTTACTTATACAAAACAATCTTGCAGAGAAAAATTCCGATCCTGTCATCTTTGTAACCCCTTCAGATCATCTTATTCAAAATAATGAAGCATTTTTAAATGCTGTCAGAGAAGGAATTAAGCTTGCTGAAGACGGATATATCGTAACTTTTGGGATAAAACCATCAAAACCTGAAACAGGGTATGGTTATATAAAAACTTTTACGGACGAAAAGCTCAGCAATGATGGTTATAAAGTCGATGAATTCAAAGAAAAACCGGACTTTGAAACTGCAAAAAAATATCTGGAAGCCGGAAATTATTTCTGGAACAGTGGCATATTTATGTTTAAAGCTTCAACAATTCTAAAGGAAATGCAAATTCATTCTCCTGATGTGTTTACTGGCTTAAATAAACTCGATTTAACTAAAGATTTTATAGAAAAAGAAGTTTATATATCCATACCGTCAATATCCATAGATTATGCTGTCATGGAAAAATCCGATAAAATTGCGCTTATTCCTGTTGACTGCGGATGGAATGACCTCGGGTCATGGGAATCAATTTATGATGCCATGGACAAAGACGCTAATCAAAACTATACAAAAGGAAATGTAATATCAATAGATACTCAAGATTCTTATATTTACAGTTCCTCAAAACTTGTTTCTACAATAGGGGTGAAAAATTTAGTCATAATAGAAACTGAAGATGCTATTCTGATTTGTGATAAATCAAGAACACAGGATGTTAAAATTATTTTTGATAAGCTAAAAAAAGAAAACGCAAAAGAAATTTGAACCCTTATTCTTCATTTGGAAGAAGTTGACAACCTTCAGGAGTATATTCTGCTACACGATTTTTTCCGTTATGCTTAGCAAAATAAAGCGCTTTATCGGCAAAACCGATAACATCGCTTCTGTCTTCTGTATCAAGAGGATATGAAGCTACACCTATACTAATTGTAGGACAAACTTCCTGCTTATCTTTTGTTCTTATAATAATATTCGCTATTTTTTTTCTGAGACGTTCAGCGATTCTCTTTGCGTTATCTTTCTGTGTTTCAGGCAAAATAACCGCAAATTCTTCTCCACCGTAACGACTTGGCATATCAATTTTTCTTACGGTATTTAATATAACTTCAGCAATTTGCATAAGCATTTCATCGCCTATTTGATGTCCATACGTATCGTTTATAGATTTAAAGTTATCTATATCCATCATCAAAAGGGTCATTGAGTGTTTATATCTCTGAGATCTTCTTAATTCATTATCAAGGAGATATTCAAAATGCCTTCTAATATATAATTTAGTTAAACTATCTGTTATTGCAAGCTTATAAAGCTGCGCATTGCTTATCGCAATAGCTGCCTGATTTGCAAGAGCACCCATAAAATCAAGGTCATCCTGATTAAATAAATTTTTATCCTTTTTATTAGAGATATTTATAACCCCGATTGCTTCATCTTTTACTATCAAAGGCAAACAAAGGAGTGAATTTACATTAGAAAGATCTGACTGGAAGAATCTAGGATCATTAGAACCAAGATTAGTAATTATAGCTTTTTTATGAGCAAAAGCTTCTCCGGCTATTCCTTCTCCAACCTTAATTTTTGTACATTCAATAAGACCTTCGTTAATTTTATCTTCTATTTCTTTGTCCGGCAAACCGTAAACAACCTTTATGACAAGTTCTTCTGTTACTGAATCATAAAGCATCAAAGAACCTTTTTCTGCACCTATTGTCTGAATAGCTTTTGCAAGGATGATTTGAATTAATCTTTTCAAGTCATCTATAAAATTCATTGCCTGACCGATATTATAAAGAATTGATATGTTATGCAGAGTTTTTTGAAGGTAACTTAAACTTGATTCTTTCTCTTTAAGCTTTTGAAATTTGTTTATTACAGGAGAAATATACTGAATTATTTTATCCAAAAAAATCATTTCGCTCTTTGTAAAAGGCTTTTCTGTCTTTTTAGAGCCTAGAGAAATTATAGCAAGCACTTCTCCTTCATTAACAAAAGGCAGCCATATACAAGAATCTAAATTTAATAAGTCATAAGACTCAAAAAACTGAAAATAAATGTTTCTTCCTTCTTCATTCAATATTTTTATAGGCTTACCTGTTTCAATAATATGCCATATACCTTCACCGAGGTTTTCAAACTCATATGAATTGGGTGAAATTATATTATCGTAAGAAAGAATACTATATTTATTCTCATCCAACATAAAAAATGCAGCATTTTTTACATCAAAATTCAATTTAATAAAATTTAAAAGCTGTTCAGCCAAAGCATTAATAGTAGAAACGGAATTTGTTATATTTGAGATTTCAAAAAGTTTATTTAACTGAATTAATTCTTCCTGCAATTCAGTTACTTTATCAATAATTAGACCGTCTTGATTATTTACGCCTGACATTTAAATTTCTCACTTAACCTAAGTTATATATTAAATTATATAATAATTTCTTATTTATGCAAAAAAATAGCTTTTAAAATTAATCTTTTTATATCAGCTTTATAGATTGAATTATTGTGAAATTGGATTTTTTATTATTATTACTGCGTTTCTATCATATTCCTGACCATTATCCAAAGTTGTTTTTTTTGAACGACTTTTACTTATTTTTTGAGCATATTGCAGGTTTGTTTCAATGGTTTTTGTTTCAATAAGTCTTATTTCAAATTTTGTGCCAGTATTCATTTTTGTTATTTTTATTTCCCTAAAAGCATTTGGGTATTCAACAAGCGCGGGAGTGCTAATATGAAGAACATTTTTTCGCTGTGTAATCTTTGCGAAGTGGTAATGTCCGCTTAATATTGCAACAACATTGCTATATTTATCAATAATTTTCAGATATTCATCAGCATTGCGCACCACATGAGAATTACTTTTAAAAGGTTCTACTACAGGAAAATGCTGTACAATTATTACTTTTTTATCAAGATTGTTTTTTAATTGATTCTCTAGCCAAACAAGCTCATCCTTTGGAAAATAACCGTTAGCAGTAATTTCATTATCAATTACTCCGTCTAAAAAAAGAAGTAAGAAATTTTTCTTTGGGGTGTAAGAATAAAAAAGAGGGTGATTTGCAGGATAGTATGAATTTTGATTGTCGAAACAAAGATTTTTTCTGTCTAATAATTTTGAATTTTTAAGCCAAAGTGTTGTAACATCAAGTTTTGAAAGCCCGCCCAAAATACCAATATCATGATTTCCCGGTGCATAATACCAGGGTATACATAATTTATTTGCAATATTTAAAAATTTTAAGAATTCATTTTTATCTGAATGGTTAACAATATCTCCTGAGAAAACAACCAATTCGGCTTCCGTTAAATCATAGACCTTTGATATAGCATCATTAAGAAAATCCCTGGAAAATTCCAGCATTCTTTTTGAGTTGCTTTTTGTTTTAGTATCAAAATGAACGTCGCTAATTTGTACAATATCCAGAGTATTATCATTAAGTTTAAATAAATTAATAGGGCGGGCTGAAACTACTGCAATAAACAGAAAGAATAAAACAACGCAAAATGTTGATTTAATAAATTTATTTTTAGTTTTAAGCATAAATTTCTTTCAAAAATTAAGTAATGGAAAATTTTTATCATTTTTTAATTATAATATTAACAAAATTAAGACTTGATAAGCAATTTTTATGAAATAATATAAAAATAAAATAATGGAGAGGTGCCAGAGTTCGGTCGATTGGCGTCGCCTCGAAAGCGAATGGGCCGCAAGGCCACAAGGGTTCGAATCCCTTCCTCTCCTTTTTTTATGAAAAAATTTTTTTGGAAAATAAAAATAATGAAAATAGCACTGAGTCAAATAAATACAAAAGTCGGTGACCTGCAAAGAAACACCGACTTGATAACAAAAAATATTAATAAGGCAAAAAAAAAAGGAATTGATCTTATAGTCTTTCCGGAATTGTCAATCACCGGCTATCCGCCTAAAGATCTGCTTGATTTTGAGTGTTTTGTAAATGACAATCTGAAATGTCTGGACAAAATAAGGGCTGCTTCAGAAAATATAGCTGTAATTTGCGGCTATGTTGATATAAACACAAGTACGACAGGTAAAAAATGCCATAATGCGGCAGCTTTCATTAACAATGGAGAAATCATCGCAAAATATTACAAGCGTTTATTGCCTTTTTATGATGTTTTTGACGAAACCAGATATTTTGAACCAGGGCATCAAGAGCTTATTATAGATTTTAAAGACAAAAAGCTTGGCATTACAATATGCGAAGACTTATGGAACGATAAGGATTACTGGAAAAGACAGTTGTATCATATAGACCCAGCGGAAAAACTTGTTAAAGATGGTATTGACGCTATTATCAATATATCCGCATCACCATATTTACTTAACAAAGAAAAAGACAGATTTTCTATATTGAAAAACACTTCTGTGAAAAATAATATTCCTATTGTTTACGTAAATCAGGTTGGTGGAAATGATGACCTTCTTTTCGATGGAGTAAGCTTTGTCATAGACCAAAAAGGCGAAATTAAATGTCTTTGCAGGGATTTTGAAGAAGATTTTTCTGTTTATGACATTGATTCAAACACCGGTGAATCTCATTATATTTCTCAAACAGAAGAAGAAAGCCTTTTTAAAGCTTTATGTACGGGAATTAAAGATTATTGCGGAAAAATAGGATTTAAAAAAGTTGTTTTAGGTTTATCAGGAGGAATCGATTCAGCGGTAACCGCTGCGCTTGCAGTTTGCGCTTTAGGAAAAGAAAATGTCACAGGAATAACTATGCCCAGCATGTATTCCAGCGAAGGAAGCGTGAGTGATTCGGAAATACTCGCTAAAAACCTTGATATAGAGTTTTTAAATATACCAATTATCAATATGTTCAATTCCTACATAGATACTATTCAGAAAGAACACGGCAGGACTGTAGATTTAGCGGAAGAAAATCTTCAGGCGAGAATAAGGGCAAATATTTTAATGATGCATTCAAACAGATACGGGCATTTACTTTTAACCACAGGAAATAAATCAGAATTATCCGTTGGATATTGCACACTTTACGGAGATATGTGCGGAGGATTAGCTGTACTTTCAGATGTTCCAAAGGTTATGGTTTACAGATTAGCAAAATATATTAACAGAATTAATGAAATAATCCCTGAAGATACAATTACAAAACCGCCTTCTGCAGAACTAAGACCTGATCAAAAAGACATGGATTCTTTGCCACCTTATGAAATTCTTGATGACATCTTAAAAATGTTTGTGGAAGAAAACAAATCAATTAAAGAAATGTCGAAAAAGTACCCTGAAGAGCTTGTTAAAGATATAGTAAAAAAAATTAACAACTGTGAGTACAAAAGAAGACAAGCTGCACTGGGGCTTAAAGTTACAACCAAAGCTTTTGGTGCAGGAAGAAGGTTTCCTATTGTACAGGGTTACGATTTTTCAGGAAATGAACAGTCATTAATTTGAATAGCCAAGTAAAAAGATTAAATAACCGTAAATATGTTAGTTTTATTCATATATTGTAACCATTAACAAAGTTTTCAAGGTATGTATGTTATACTACATATGTGTACATAATATTTAGTGTGTATTTGCAGAATGTAAAAGTTGTATGAATTTATATGGCATTCGAAAACAAAAAGCTGGATTCAAAAAACCTTGATAATATAAGTATTACAGCATTCAGGATTCTTTCCATTCTGAACATTCTCTTAAAGGAACCTTTAAGCGAGGATGATATAAATCAAAAAATACAGGAAAATATTGAAGGTGCCAGAAATTTATCAAACGACACAATCTGCATTTATATAAACACTTTGAGATCAATCGGCTGCGAAATTTCAAGACCATCAAAAAATACCGACTATAAATATATCTTAAAGTCCCATCCCTTTAAACTAAACCTTTCTAATGATGAAATTAATACTATTATTGAAATAAGAAAATACATATCAACTTTGGGAAACTGGAAATTAGCCGTAGAAATTGACGATTTGTTTAATCAAATTCTTAACCTTATTAACCCTGAAAGCAAAAAAATTTTTTTATCTGCCAAAAAATCAACTTTATGTCGTGAAACCAATATTGAAAATATATTACCAGAACTAAATTTAATAGAAAAATATTGCAACCAAAACAAAGACATACTGCTTATTTATAATTCTCCAAACTCCGGTGAAAAAGAAATTTGGATAAAAGCAGAAAAATTAACACTTGAAAACGGCTCATTCTACTTATGGGGTTATAATGAGGAGCTAAATGAAACATTATATCTTAGATTAGACAGAATAAAATCTATAAAAACAGTTAATATTGTAGAAAAAAACAAAATCAATAAAACTTTTGAAGTAAAATATAGACTTACAGGAGATTCGGCATTTTCATTTGTTCCTTCTGAATCTGAAAAAATTCTTGAAAAAAATGATACTAATCTGATTGTGCAGGCAAAAATAAATAATAAATTCAACTTTATACAAAATACCTTGGCTTATGGACCAGACTGCATAATTATATCTCCGGAAAACATAAGGGAAGAAATAATCCTCAAGCTTAAAATGATGGCAGAAATACACAAAGATATTAGTACAACATAGCTTTTAGTGGGTTTATGAATAAAAGAATTAAGATAAGCGCAACAGCATATAGAGTTTTGCTTTTATTGCTTCATCTAAACGATGGGCAGGGAAAAGTCGATTATCTCAACAATATATTTTCTTCTGATCAATATACAGAAAGATACTTTTCAAAAGAGGTAATATTAAAGTATATAAGCACTTTAAGAACTGCAGGTTATGACATTTCCAAGCCAACTGCGGCAAACAATTATAATTATGAACTTAATAAATCGCCGGTACTGATAGAATTAAGCAACGAACAAATAAAAAACCTTGCGGTGATGCTTTGTTATGCAGAAAGCTTGCATCAAAACAAAATAATTGATAATTACAATAATTTTTTGAAAAAAATAAAAAAATTTATTCCTGATAAACAGGTTCAACTTTTAAATAGAGAACTGAAAAAACAGCGTGAGAATTTGGAAACAGATTTTTTCAAACATGCTCCTTTTCAAGAACTTATTAAAAAAATTGAAAATTTTCAATCAGCTAATCAAAGAGTTTCTATTAAATACAAACTTCCTTATAATAATGAAGAAAAACAAATTATTTTAGAACTAAAAAATATAAAATATAACAAAAAAGAGGTTTATATTTCAGGATACAACCCCATATCTGAGCAAACACACTCTATTAAACTTAACCAAATTGTTGATATAAAACAATTACCAACAAAATCACAATACAATGAGATATTACTTCCTGTATCATTCAAACTTAAAGGGAATCTGGCAAAGGTTTATAGACCTTACGAAAACGAAAAAATTACATCCACAGATGAAAAATCTAACACAATAACCGTTACAGCACATATAGACGACAATGATGCACTAATAAAAAGATTATTAAAATATGGCGAAAATTGTGAAATTATTTATCCAAAGCATGCCAAAAACGACATGATTAAAATAATTAACCAGTCTCTTAAAAATTATGAGTAAATTTATTCATAATTTTTAAAAATTTTAAAACTGTAAGAATAAAACAAAGAGTGTCTTTTTAGAAAAAAATACACGCGCATTCTTTTGTTATGATTTTTTATACTTTAATAAACACCAAAAAGACTTTTTCAAAGGTTTTTCGACTAATAATAAGTTTTTTCAAGAAATATAAAATAATGTTAAAATCATTTCATTATTATTTTTACTGTACTTTTTATTGTAGTAAAGTAAAATCAATAATGAACATTAAAATAGCCTGGTTAGTCATTAATTTTTATTTATTTCTTAAGCTACCTTGGAGGGATCATGACAGCAAACGAAGTAATTGACAGGGAAAAAGAAGACATTTGTATCACTCCTGCATTTATTGGAAAATTTACCAACATTTTCAGAAAGAAAAATCCTGATGCTTTAATTAATTCAGCTAATAGCAATAAGTTAAAGAGATCTTTAACTGCTTTCGATTTAACAATACTGGGCATAGGCGGTGTTATAGGTGCCGGAATTTTTGCTCTTTCAGGAACTGCCGCTGCAGGAAGCTCCACTCACGTTGGAGCAGGTCCGGCAGTTATGATTTCTCTTATACTTGCAGCTACTGCTTGTTGCTTATCTGCACTATGTTATGCAGAATTTGCAGCTATGATACCGGTAGCTGGAAGTGCTTATACTTACACCTATGCTACCTTAGGAGAAATTGCGGCATGGTTTATAGGCTGGATGCTTATGCTTGAATATGCAATAGGAAATATTACTGTTGCAAGCAGCTGGTCAGGATATTTAATGAATTTTCTAAAAGGTTTTGAAGGAGTTTTACCTAATTTTATTACCAATCCTCCATTATGGCTTATTCATCCATACAGTATTGCTGCTGAAAAATTCAAAGCCGCAGGGCTTGATCCAGCATTAAATATACCTCATTTAGGACCAATACCTATAAGTATGGATTTGCCCGCAATTTTTATTATCGCAGTTGTTACAGCATTTTTATATGTAGGAATTAAAGAAAGTACCAAAATGGCTTTCACTATGGTTGTTGTAAAACTTATTGTGATTTGTCTTTTTATCGGAGTTGGAGCATTTTATGTAAAGCCTGATAATTGGGTTCCATTTGCTCCTAACGGAATGAAAGGAATTTTTGTAGGAGCATACCTTTTATTCTTTGCATATATCGGTTTTGATGCGGTTTCAACAGCGGCAGAAGAAACAAAAAACCCTCAAAGAGATTTACCAATAGGTATTTTAGCTTCACTTGCAATATGCACTGTTCTTTATATGGCAGTTGCTGCTGTATTAACCGGAATGGTTCCTATGAACATGATTGACACACACGCACCTATAGCAGCTGCGATGAAGACAGTAAACCAAAATTGGATTGCAGGATTTATTTCAATAGGCGCAATAGCTGGCTTAACTTCTGTTTTATTAGTTTTACAGCTTGGCGCTTCAAGAATTCTTTTTGCAATGTCCAGAGATAAACTTTTACCGGGTGTATTTTCCAGAATTCATTCTAAATTTCATACCCCTCATATTAATACAATTATACTCGGAAGCATGATAGCCTTATTAAGTTTGGTTTTAGACCTTAATGCCGCTGCTGAACTTTGTAATATCGGAACATTTACAGCATTTTTAATGGTTTGTGTAGGAGTTCTTGTTCTTAGAAAAACTGACCCTGGTAGACACAGACCTTTTAAAGTTCCTTTTGCACCTGTAACACCTACTTTAGGGGCATTAATATGTCTAGGGTTGATTATTTTCGGATTGCCTTCATTCAAAACACTTATAATGTTCGGTATATGGATTACTATTGGAATGACAATATATTTCACATACGGGTTTAAAAAGGTTTCCAGAGAACATTTAACAGAAGAAGATACAGAAATCCTGCCTTTAACTTAAATGAGAAATCATCCAATGGCTGTAAAAACAAATATTAATGAATTTTTGGAGCTATATGAACTTCCTCTTGAAGAGCTTATAGGGATTTCATCAAAAATAACTCAACAAAATTTCAAAAACAAAGTGGATTTTTGCAGTATCGTAAGTGCAAAAACAGGCAAATGCGGAGAAGACTGTAAATACTGCGCTCAAAGTTCTCATTACAGAACAAATATAGAAACACATTCTCTTCTTTCACTTGAAGAAGTAAAAAAATGTGCCATAAATGCCAGAGAAAATGGAGTAACAAAGTTTTCCATTGTTACATCAGGAAGAAACCCTGAATCTGAAGATTTTGAGAAACTTCTTGAGATGATTTCTCTTTTAAAAGAAATCGGCGGTTTTATGGTTTGCGCTTCTCTTGGTATTTTAGATGAAAAAGAACTTTTAGAACTAAAAGAAGCAGGCCTTGAAAGATATCATCACAATATAAATACATGTAAGTCTTATCACAATGAAGTATGCACGACTCATTCATATCAAGACAGAATAAATACTATAAATTTAACAAAAAAATGCGGGCTTGAAGTTTGTTCTGGAGTTATTATAGGAATGGGAGAATCCAGACAACAAAGATCAGAAATGGCTGCCGAACTTGCAGAACTCAGACCCGCCAGTATTCCTATAAATTTTCTCTACCCTATAGAAGGAACTCCCTTTGAAATTCATACTGATTCGATTGACGCAGAGGAAATACTCAGAACTATAGCCATTTTTAGAATTGCACTGCCTGAATCAGAACTAAGATACGCAGGAGGCAGAGCTTTAAGATTTTCTCCGAAATATCAGGAACTTGGCTTAAAAGCAGGCATCAACGGAATACTTGTAGGTAATTATCTAACTACTATAGGCATAGAATCAAAAGACGACTTGTATCTTCTTAAAAGAAGCGGGATGGAGTTAAAAATTTGATTAATTATTTAAAAGGCACATTGATTTCAAAAGTAGAAGACGGTCCTTTTGGTTGTAATATTACTGTTGAAGTTAACAATATCGGCTATATTATTACCACTAACAAGAAAGTGGTTTCTTTGCTTCCTGAAGAAGGCAATATAGTTACTATATATACTTCTTTAATCCATAGAGAAGATAATATGTCTTTATGCGGGTTTAATACAAGAGAAGACAGAGACTTATTTAACATTTTACAAAGTGTTTCAGGTATTGGTGTAAAGGTTGCTCTTTTGTTGCTTGGGGAATTAGGCGCATATAGCCTTGTAAGCGCAGTTATAAGCGGCGATGCAAAAGCTCTTTCTAAAACAAAAGGTGTTGGTCCAAAGATCGCTCAGAGAATTATTCTTGAACTTAAAGATAAAATGACTAACTGGCGGGAAAAAGTTGTCTTGAAACCTTCTGAAATAACCAAAATTGATGATATTGAAATTAATCAAAGTTATATAGAAGCCGAAACCGTACTTCTTTCCCTTGGCTATACAAAAAAAGAATCTGCTGAAAGCCTTAAAAACACCTTGCCTTTAGCTAAAAATAAAGAAGATTCAGAAGAACTTTTGCGGCTGTCACTGCAATGGCTGGTATCAAAGGAAGGGTAATCTCTTATGGCAGAAATTAAAACCATAGCAGTAATAGGATTGGGGCTAATCGGAGGCTCAATATTAAAAGGTCTGAAAGATAAAGGCTTTGAATTATTAGGAATAGCAAGAAGGAAAGAAACTATAGATCAAGCCCTTGCTGAAAATATTATCAATAAAGGCTCTACAGGCATTGAGTTGGCTTGCAAAGCCGACTTGATTTTTGTTTGTACTCCTATTAATAAAACCATTGAAACAATAAATCTTTTAAGCTCAAAAGTAAAACCTGAAACAATAATTACTGATGTAGCCAGTCTTAAAGGCGAAATACTTGACTTTATTAATACAATCCAATCTCCTGTTAGATTCATAGGAGGTCATCCTATGGCAGGAACTGAAAACAAAGGTCTTGATACATCCTCTGAAAATCTTTTTGAGGAAGCAAAGTGGGTTTTAACCCCATCAAAATGGTCTAATCAAGAAGATTTAATCAAGCTTAGCTCTGTTATAGAAAAATTAGGAGCAAAAATTGTAATTACAGATCCTATTCAACACGATAAAGCGGTTGCTCTTATCAGCCATATGCCTTTATTTTTGAGCCAATCATTGTTTGGGATGGTTAAAGCTCATCCAGACAAAGATATTTCAGAACTGGCATTAACGTTGGCATCCAGCGGGTTTAGGGATATGACACGGCTTGCTACAACAAATCCCGAACTTTCTAAAGATATGCTCATTCAAAATAAAGAAAATGTATTTATGGCGGTCAAAGAACTAAAAAAATATCTTGATAAACTTGAAAAAGAACTTATTGAAGATGAAGAAAATTTTGTGAAAACCATTGAAAAAACAGCTTCTCAAAGAAAAGAAATGTACTCTTCCGAAGGAAAGAACGTATTATAAAATATAATTAGGTAAACAAAATGGCAAATTCTTTAAAAAAAGGGACTTTATTTGTAATTTCAGGACCGTCAGGCGTTGGAAAAGGCACTCTTGTTTCAATGCTTCGCGAAAAACATCCTGAGATAAAACTTTCGGTGTCTGCAACAACCAGAAATCCTCGACCTGGAGAAATTAATGGCACTCATTATTTCTTCTTAACAAAAGAAGACTTCAAAAACAGAATAGAATTAGGTGAATTTCTTGAATGGGCAGAATTTTCGGGAAATTTATATGGCACAAACAAAAATTTTGTTGAAAAAATGCTTGAAGATGGTCAAAACATAATCCTTGAAATTGAAGTTCAAGGAGCGCTTCAGGTAAAAAATAAGCTAAAAGATGTTATTTTAATATTTATAGAGCCGCCTTCTTTTGAAGAATTAAAAGAAAGGCTTATTAAAAGATGCACAGAGACAGAAGAAGAAATTCAAAAGCGACTGGCTATTGTCAAAAAAGAACTTGAACAGAAGCATGAATTTAATTATGTAATGATTAATGATAATCTTGATACAGCTCTTCAAAATCTTAAAACAATTATTTTAAGAGAAATTGATGGGATAAAAAACAAATGACACTATCCGGAAAAAAAATCATAATAGGTATAACAGGCGGCATTGCGGCATACAAAACCTGCGATTTAATTAGAAAATTGATAAAGCTTAACGCTGATGTAAGAGCTGTAATTACGCCTGCTGCAAAAAAATTTGTGACCGAAACCACATTGAGGACACTCACAAGAAATTCCGTTTACTGCGAGCAGTTTGATGTTCCTGAATGGAAGCCTGAGCATATAAGTCTTGCCGACAGCGCCGATTTATTCTTAATCGTGCCTGCTTCTGCAAATACTATAGGAAAAATGGCAAACGGAATATGTGATAACCTTCTCACTTCATTAATTGCGGCTTTTAATAAACCTGTTATTCTTGCACCGGCGATGAACTGTAATATGTGGGAAAATTCTTTTGTACAGGAAAATATTGTAAAGCTTGAAAAAGCCGGGTTTTATATAATTCCGCCTGAATCAGGAGAATTAGCATGCGGATATGAAGGAACGGGAAGACTTGCTGATATTGGCAAAATACTGGAAAAAGCATTGGAAATCCTTAGTGAAGAAAAGTTTTTACAAGGTAAAAAAATAATAATTACAGCAGGTGGAACAAAAGAGCCTATCGATCCGGTAAGATACATTGGAAACAGAAGCTCGGGAAAAATGGGAATTGCTTTAGCTGATGCGGCTTATAGTTTTGGTGCGGATGTTACTCTTGTTTCCACAATAAAAGTTGATAAACCTTATAAGATTATAAATCTTTCCACAGCTATGGAAATGCTTGAGACTGTTAAAAACGAATTTTCTCAGGTTGATGCTTTAATAATGGCGGCGGCTGTCGCTGATTTCAGAGTTAATAGTACTTCTGATCATAAAATAAAAAAAGGCGAAAAAGAAAATATAACTCTTGAATTAGTCAAAAATCCTGATATATTAAAAGAAATTTCTAAGATAAAAAGAGATAACCAAGTATTAGTAGGCTTTTGCGCGGAAAGTCAGGACTTAATCGAAAATGCCAAAAAGAAAATTGGAAGCAAAAATCTTGATTTTATTATAGCTAACGATATTTCTGATAAAGAAATCGGGTTTAACAGCGATTACAATGCTGTTACAATTATAGACAAATTCATGAACGAAATTAAAATTGACAAAACACTTAAAAAAGAGCTGGCAAAGATTATTTTAAAAGAGATTTTTAAATAAAATATGACTAATTTAAATAAAATAATTGAAAAAATTGAGAAATTTGCCCCGCCGGAGCTTGCAAGCGATTGGGACAATTCAGGTTGGCAGGTTTATCTTGGTAATAATTCAGTAAGCAAAATACTTCTTGCTTTAACCTGCACGATTGATATCGTTGAACAGGCGATAAAAAACAACTGTAATTTAATAATTTCACATCATCCATTGATTTTCGAGAAGATTAATAATATTTCAACCGAGAATAATGCTATTTTGCCCGTAATTAAGGCTATACAGAACAATATTCAGGTTTATTCTGCGCATACAAATCTAGATTCTGCGCAGGGCGGAATTGCAGATAAGCTTGCAGAGTTATTAGACTTGAAAGATATTATGTTTCTGGTGCAAATACCGGAAGATTTCAGGCTTGGAAGAGTTGGAGAACTTGAAAAAGAAAAAGAACTTAATATATTTATCAAAGAACTGAAAGAAATCCTTAAAATAGACAAAATAAAACTTATAAATCATTCAAACAAAACTAAGGTCAAGAAAATTGCCGTGATCCCTGGAAGCGGAACAAGTTTTATTCCAAAAATAAAAGATATTGATGTTCTCATAACCGGAGACGTGAAATACCACAACGCTTTGGATGCAAAAGATTTTATTGTATTAGATGCAGGGCATTTTGAAACAGAAAGAATTATTCTGCCTGTTTTAAAAGATCTTTTGAATGAATTTTCTATCGAAGCGCTTATAGCAGAAGAAAATCCGCCATGGACAATTTTATAAATAAAAATTTTGGAACTTTTAAATTGCAAATGCGTCAAAAATTTTTGAATGCCGTATTTGCCAAAGCCTTTTTAAATAAAAAGGCTTTTTCTTTTTACGGTGAAGCGAAAGTATTTTTCAGTTAAAATAATATTATGAAAAAGATTGCAATTCATACACTTGGATGCAGGGCAAATCAGCTCGAATCCTCTATAATTTCTGATAAATTTATGGAACTTGGCTGGGAAATCATAAAATTTAGCGAAGTTGCAGATGTTTATGTAATCAATACCTGCTCCGTAACCGGAAAAAGCGATAACGAATCAAGATATTACGCGAGAAAAGCAAAAAAAACAAACCCTGATGCCAAAATAATTCTTTGCGGATGCTACACACAGGTTTCCCCTGAAGAAGCTGCTCAGCTTGATGAAGTTGATCTGGTTCTAGGAAACACCGAAAAGCTTAAAATAGCCGAATTAATCACAAATGGCAAAATTTTTGAGCAGGAAAACAAAATCTATGTTTCTGACATTATGCAACAAGATAAATTTCAGGACAAAGTTGTTTTTTCAGCCTCCGGTAGAACCAGGGCTAATATTAAAGTTCAGGACGGCTGCAATTTCAGATGCTCTTACTGTATAGTGCCTTATGCAAGAGGAAAAAGTAGAAGCAACGAGCTGCAAAATATAATTAATCAGGTTAATGAAATTACAAAACAAGGGTTTCAGGAATTAGTACTTTCAGGAATACATCTTGGTCAATGGGGGCTTGATTTAACTCCTAAAACCCACCTTGCTGATTTAATTAAAGAAATTGAGAAAATAGAAAGCTTGAAAAGATTCAGATTAAGCTCAATTGATCCTATGGAATTTACTGATGAACTTATAGAAACTATTACAAATTCCGAAAAATTCTGTCGTCATTTACATATTTCTCTTCAAAGCGGAAATAATGAAATATTAAAAGCCATGAGAAGGCGCTATAATGTTGAATATTACAACAAATTAATCGAAAAGCTTGACAAAAACATTCCTGATATAGCAATAGGAAGTGATATTATAATCGGGTTTCCAGGAGAAACCCAAGAACAATTTGAAGACACTTGCGAAAACCTGAAAAAACTTCCTATAAGCTATATTCATGTGTTTTCTTATTCAAAAAGAAAAGGTACTCCGGCGGGTTTAATAGAAAATCAGGTACCTGAAAATATAAAAAAAGAAAGAAATAAAAGGCTAACAGAGCTTGCAAAGAAAAAAAATCTTAATTTCAGGGAAAGTTTTATCGGAAAAAACCTCGAAGTGCTTATTGAGCTTGCAAGAGATAAAAAAACAGGTTTGTTAAAAGGAATGACAGACAACTTTATTCCTGTTTTAGTTGACGGCTCGGATGATTTTAAGAATAAAATCGTAAGTGTCAAAATTAAAAAAGTAGAAGATACTAATACTTTCGGGAAATTTATTTAGGTAGAAACTTCTGATTCATTCTTATCTACATCTACAGAAGTATCAGATTCTTTGTTTTTATCTTTTCCAATTAAATATGCAGCAATTAAGGCAGTAATTGGTACGCAGAGGACTATTCCTATACTGCCGGTGATTGCAGATGCAATTTCAGCCGCAATTGAGTTCAAATTAAGCAATTTTATCAAGGGTGCATTTGAGGCCAATAGAACAAGCGAGAAGGCGCCTCCAATGTAAGCGAGAATCAAAGTGTTGGACATAGCCCCCATGATGTCTTTTCCGACGTTTAAACCAGATCTAAAAAGGTCTTTTGTATTAAGTGTATTATTTACATTTTTAAATTCATATATGCTACTTGCGATCGATATGCCTACATCCATTACTGCACCTAACGAAGCAATAATCATTCCCGCCGTTAAAAGCCCTGTATAGTCCAAATCAGGTCTATCTGCCCATAACATTACTGATTCCTGACTTCCAAAACCATTTAATGGCGCAAATTTTATTACAAGAGAGGACATTAATCCTGCTATTATCACGCTTAAAATCGTACCAATTGAAGCAGATAAGCTTTTTAAATTTATTCCTGACACAATAAACATTGTTGCAAAAGTAGAAATTATAGCTATAAACACTGTCATTAGTATTATCGGAAAGTTATTTAAAACAGCCGGAACCAGTACAAAAAATACAAGTACTACTGTTACCAAAATAGAAACTATTGACCTTAACCCCTGCATTCCTCCGATTATCATCAAGAGAGACAAAAATACTCCTACAAGTATCAATAAAACCGGAACTCTTTCCTGATCCGCAATATAAAAATCAACACCTTTAGGAGTTTCTTCAACACTTAAAATTACTCTGTTTCCTGCTTTAATTTTGATGTCATAAACAGGGTTAGAAGTAAGCTGATTATCGATTTTTACAATTTTCCCTTTATACTTCCCACTTAAAACCAGCACTTTTACAGTTTGTGTAATTTGTTCTGTATGAAAAGAATCTTCAAGTTCTTTATTGACTTTTTCAGAAATAATCTGCAAAACTTTTCCGCTCGAATAGCTGACATTAGTACCAGAAGGAGCATCTGGACTGTCTTCCTGCGCAAATGCCGGCACTATAAAGTAAAAAATACAAAAAACAAGCAAAATTATCTTATTCAGATTGTTTTTATTCAAAAAAAACATTCTCATTTTTCCTTAAAGATTAAAACAAACCTTTTTGAATGGAAGAAACAGGATACCCGAGATGCCTGTATGCCTCAGGAGAAGCTTTTCTTCCTCTTGGTGTTCTCGAAATAAACCCCGCCTGTAATAAATAAGGCTCGTAAACATCTTCTATAGTTCTTACATCTTCTCCAAGTGCTACTGCGATTGTTTCTATCCCAACAGGACCACCGTCATATTTTTCTATAAGAAGCTTTAAAATTTCTCTATCTGTAATATCAAGACCAAATTTATCAACTTTTAATAGATCCATAGCACTGTTGGCAACTTCAGACGTAATAATTCCATCTGCTTTAACCTGCGCATAATCTCTGATTCTTTTCAGCATCCTATTTGCAATTCTAGGAGTTGCTCTTGAACGGGAAGCTACAGTATAAGCTCCATCTTCGGTTATTTTAGCATTTAAAATCCCTGCTGTTCTTTTTACAATAAAAGTTAGTTCTTCTTTTGTATAAAATTCAAGCCTGTGTACTATGCCAAATCTATCTCTTAATGGTCCTGAAAGAGAACCTGCTTTTGTAGTTGCACCAACAAGAGTGAATTTTGGAACAGGAACTCTTAATGTCTTTGCAGTATGACCTTTTCCTATAGTTCTATCTATAGAGAAATCTTCCATTGCAGGATAAAGAATCTCCTCTGCTAATTTATTAAGCCTGTGAATTTCGTCTATAAAAAGAAATTCATTTGGTTTTAGGCTCATTAAAATTCCTATTAAATCTCTCGGTCTTTCAAGAGCAGGAGCAGCTGTTGTTTTAATTCTTGAACCCATTTCATTAGCAATTACAGCCGCTAAAGTTGTTTTTCCTAGCCCTGGGGGACCGTAAAAAAGCAAGTGGTCAAGCGGTTCATTTCTTTTTTGAGCAGCTTCCAAACTAATTTTAAGTGTTTCTTTAAGCTGGGACTGACCTATATATTCATCAAGAGTTTTAGGTCTTATATTATTTTCAAAATTCATGTCAAATTCATTTTCAGCCGGCAATACAGCTTCTCTGGATGAATTTTTTTTATTATCACTTATATCGGATTTTTGTAGACTTTCACCTTCTGATATAATAGCCAAGTTCTTAATCCTTTTTGCTTTTATATTGATGATTAATATTATATCTGAAAATTTTAATCAATCATACTTAAAAAAATAATAAACTCCGGATCAGCATTCCAGAGTTTATTATTTTTTTATATTATTTGTTTAACTTAAACTTTGCCTAGTACTTCAACTTTAACTCTAGATACACCCGAGGAAAGCATGCCTATTTCACTTGCTGCCACTTTTGAAAGGTCAATAATTCTACCTCTGATAAATGGTCCTCTGTCAGTGATTTTCACAATACATTTTTTGCCGTTATACAGGTTTGTTACTTGAACTACTGTGCCGAACGGAAGATTTTTATGTGCTGCGGTAAATTTATTATTACTGAAAACGCTTCCGTCAGCTGCAGATCTGCCATGAAATTTTCCACCGTACCAGGAAGCAAATCCTGTTTGCATAAAATCACCGTATTTTTGAACAAACGTTTCAGGTGTTTTCTTGATTGATCCTGTGAGCAATTGAAAATCTCTTACGATTCTTGCAACTCCTAATGAATCTCTTATATTATTTACCCATATAAAAGCAAGCTCTGATGGGGTCATTCCGTATTCTTTAGCAATACTTGAATCTACAGTAAATAATACCTTGTTATTGATTCTAATAATACCTGACCCGCTTTTAAAATCAGGAATTATATTTTCAGGATTTTCACCTGATTTAATAATACTATTTAAATTTTCTGCAACTATTTTAGCTCTTTGCTCTGTTGATAAACCACCGGCAGGATTGGTAATTCTTAATACTTCATTTTCTCCTATGTAAACAGAAACCGGTGTATATTCACCTTTTTTCTCTTTACTAAAAACATATCTTGCTTTAATGAAATTACCTACAGGGTTATCATTTTTTGTTGAATGATAAATCGCGGATTTGTCATTGTTTGTTGCTGTTTCGGTAGTACTTGTTGCTACCGAATAAGAATAGCCTGTCAAAAATATAGTTAAAAAGGTTAAAGTTATTGCTAAACAGATACTCTTTCGACTTTTCATATTTTCAAACTCTCTTTTTGTAACCTTGATTCTCTTATTAAATTTGGTGATAAAGAACTGTCAAGTTCAACAGGGCATAATTCAAAAAATAGCAAACTCCAAGCCCTGTAAGAAAAATCTTATTTTTGTTTTTATATACAAAAAGAGGTCTTATACTTTTTTTTGAATTTGAATTTCCCTGATTATAAAAGGGGAAAAACCATAAATTGTTTTTATAATAATAATGGATAAATAAAAATGCTTAACATTTTGTTACAAATCTATTTTTTAAAAAACAATTTATGGGTGCAAGCAACTAATTTTAAAAGATATAAAGATTTTACACAGCTATTTTGTTAGTATTAAATATACATTCAAGAAACATGTAATACTTCTTTGTTTTATTGGACAAGGTAAAACATCTATCGATTTTAAAAATGGATATTGTAATTGGTTTTAGACAAATTCAGCGGACTAAAGTCCGCTGAATAATAGGTATTTAAAATTATAAATTACGATAAGCTTATATAATTAAACTTTTGCAAGTTTGTCCTGAACAAAAGCCTGTAAATTAGGGTCTTTAATCCTTGATAAAAGAATGTTTTTATCAATTTGTCCGGTTTTTCCTATTTTTGCAAGCGCAGAAATAGCCTCACAAACAACAGCTTCATTTTCATCCTGTTTTAAAGCCACCCTGATTAAATGAGGTGCACTATCTTCTAGCCCAAGCTCATTAATTACAGTCAATGCTGCAAGTTTTCTCTTGGTATCATCTGTATTAAGCTCTTTATAGAGATTATGAATTTGCTTATCCCAAAAATCTTCTTCTTCATAAATCAACAAATGATAAATTTCGTCAAGTTCAGCAAGAATATCTCTTTCTTCGTCATAAGTATACTGAGAATTTTCCATGAACATTGAAAATTTCTGTCTTGCTTTAATTAAAAGCTGGGCATATTTGCCATCAAGCGAATCTTCTGTATCCTCTGTCTCTTTTTTTACAAGATTTATGAGGCTTTCCATACATTCAAAAATTTTAAAATCAAGAATAACTCCCATAGGCCAGATTTCAGGGATCCCTGTAATTATGTTATCCAGCGCCTCAAGCGCTAACAATTTTGTTTTTTCATCTTTTGCTAAAAATAAAGTATGTATATCAGTTAACATAGCTATTTCACCGGCAATCAGTTCTGCCATGTTTGAACTGGACATGGCTTCCAATATAGCTATTGTGGCTTCCTGATTACCATAATTTGCAAGAAATTGTGCTGCTTCTATCTTTTCCCATTCGTCATCTGATTTAAGAGTGTTTAAATAAAATTCGTAAGACTGTTTGTGTTCCAGATTGCCTAATGCTTCCGCCACATTATTTCTAAGTGGCAAATAATATTTTTTCGAAGCTTCAAATAAGGCTTCTGCTGCTTCAGGTTCATTTACATGACAAAAATATCTTGCTGCATAAGTTTGCTCTTCAACAGTACCATTTTTAAGAATCTCTATCATTTTATAATTTAACTCGGGTGATGAAAATTTACTTAAAGCCTCAGCTATATAGTCATCCCAGTCACCTTCATGTTTTTTAAAAAGATTAAATACGTTTTCTAAATTATCTTTATTTATCGCCTGAATTAGCATTTGTCCTGCTTTTTCTTTTATATAACTAAAAAGAACATCCGTGTTTTCCATTAAACACTGCCATGCTTCAATATCAGAATTGTTTATAATACTTTCAGCAGCCCTGCGAGCTTTTTCATTATTTTTACCCAGCAACTCGGATGTGGTCGAATTTGGTAAATTCATTAAAATACTCCGTTAAGTAATAACATTATTTTAAATTTTACCACTATTAAAGAATAAGGAATAAAGAAAATTTTTATTAAATACTTACTCCCAAATATATAAACATGTGGTTAATAAGACCTAAAAAAACTTCGTGTTAACATAACCAGCACCATAAGAAAAAGCAGGTAAATTTCAGAATAATGTATAGAAGTGCAGTAGAGCAAATAGGAGAAGGGGGCATAAATTTAATTAAAACCTTCTGGTATATTTCCAGAGGGAAAATTAATTATGAAGAAGTTGCCAGACAAATAGTAACCACAGGAATCGGTTCATTATTTATCGCATCAATAACTGCTTCTTTTGTCGGACTTGTTCTGACTTTACAGATTTCAAACCAACTACGACAATTTGGAGCTGAACATTTTATAGGCGCAATTGTTTCAAGTTCAGCAATAAGAGAATTAGGTCCTATAATTTCTGCTATAGTTGTATCAGGAAGAGTAGGGTCTGCTGTTTCAGCAGAAATAGGGAGCATGAAGTCATCTGAACAAATAGATGCTCTTATTGTATTTGGAATAGATCCTGTGAGATATTTAATAGTTCCAAGATTATTGGCTTCAGCGATAATTACTCCATTATTATGTTCATTATCAACTTTTCTTTGTATTATGTCTGGAATGGTTCTTGCAAATTCAGCATTTAATCTTAGTTTTGATACTTATTTGGATACAGTAAGATTAGTCAATACTACTTATGATGTTTCTGTAATGCTCTTAAAAGCCTGCATTTTTGGAATTACAATAGCAATTGTTGCAACGACTACAGGTCTTCAGGTCAGAGGCGGAGCAGAAGCTGTAGGTGAAGCCGCTACAAAAACTGTGGTATGGAATTATATTCTTATTTTTATCTTTAATTATTTTATTAGTTCTTATTTCTTTAGGGTTGGTTATGAATAATTTTGACAAAAACGAACCTATAGTAAGTTTTAAAAATGTTTGTGTAGCTTTTAAAAACACGCGTGTGTTAAAAGACCTCTCTTTTGATATATATCCGGGAGAAATTGTAACTATAGCAGGTCCTTCCGGTTCAGGAAAAAGTACTATTTTAAAACTCTTAGGAAATATTATTCGTATGGATTCAGGAGAAATAGTTGTTAACGCCTCAAGACTAGGCATGGCTTTTCAAAAAAGCGCACTTTTTAATTCTATGACCATCTGGAAAAACGTAGCTCTGGCTCTTGAAGAAACAACCAATTTAAGCAAAAAAAAAATAAGAAAAAAAGTAAAAGAAACTCTTGAAATGGTTTCCCTTTCTTATACAGAAAATATGTATCCTGATGAACTTTCGGGAGGAATGCAAAAAAGAATAAGTATAGCAAGAGCGCTTGTAGTTTCTCCTGAAATAATTCTTTATGACGAACCAAGCACCGGACTTGACCCGGGCATAGCATCAAAACTTGAAGATGACATGATTAAACTTCGTGATAAAACAGGGGTTACATCAATAGTAGTAACACACGATGTTGAAACAATTAAGAAAGTTTCAGATAGAGTATTAGTTCTTTATGACGGAAAAATAAAATGGGAAGGAACAAAAAATGAATTTATAACCGATAATTCTCCATATCCGAGAAGTTTTCGGGAAAGATGTACTATTGAAGATCTTTTATCCCAAACTTAAAATTTTTCAAAAATGTGTCATACAGTTATAAAATGAAGCGAAAAAACTCGAAAATATAACTATAATCAATACAAAAGGCGGAGGCATTTGTTTATGCTAAAAAAATCAGACAGTAAAAATATTATGTTCAAGGCAGGCTTATTTATAATTTTTACTTTGTCATTGTTAATATTCTCAATTTTATGGCTTAGATTTTTTTCATTAATCCCTGATAAAACAATCATAGTAAAATTTGCGGAAATCGGACCTGTTTCTACAGGTATTCCTGTATATTATCACGGTGTTAATATTGGAAAAGTGAGTGAACTGAATTTTTCTGATGATTACAAATATACTTTGGTCACAGCTTTAATATACAAAAAAAACCTGAATTTGCCTAAAAATGTTTATGCAGAAATCCGAACAACAGGACTTACCGGTCAATTATATTTGGAAATTTTATATCCTGATAAACCGTCCAAACAAACGCTTAAAGACGTTGATACTATAGAAGGACGACTTTCTGCGATTCAACTCGCACAAAAAGATCTGCGTTACATAGTTAAAAAGGGAATGATTAAAAGTATTGCAACAGGAGCTACTGATACAACTAAAAATGCTTCTGAAGCAAGTAAAAAATTGACCCGGGTTCTTACACTTACAGAAGAAATCCTAAATTCTAATCGGAATGATATTAGAACATTTGTCAGTGAAGCATCTTTAAGTGCAAGTGATTTTCATGTAGCAAGTGCTTCCATAAAAAATCTGTCCACTTCACCTGAATTACAACAAAATATAAAATCATCCGCATCTTATATACCAAAAAGTTCAAAGAAACTGGATAATATAACTGCTAATATAAATAAAATTACTGTTGACATAGATAAAGTTACAGGAAATCCTAAATTTCAGGAAGGTTTAATCAAGACAATTTCTGGAATAGGAAATATATCAGAAAGTCTTGATAAAGGAGATTTGAACTGTTTAATCAAAAAAACGTTGGAAGATACAGACAGAACGATTAACAGATATGACTGTATTGGAGGAAGTTTTAGTGAAATGATGAGTGAAAGATTTTTGCTCATGAGGCTTATGTTTGGAAAACCCGGAAAAAGTTTTCAAAAATGCACTAATTTGCAGTGTATTGAAGAAGAAAATTCCAAGTTAAACTCATGCCCTGCTTATTCCTGTCCAAACAGGTAAAAAAATTAACATAAATTTATATAAATATTGTTTTTTCATAAAAAAAGCAATTTCTTTCCAAAATCTGTTTTTAATTAATTAAGGACTACTTATGGAAAGAAATTGGAAAGATGACAGATTTAAATACAAATCAATATTTATATAAACAGCCTTATCTTCAAAACCAACCCGGTTATGGCGATAACAAATCAGGTTTTCCTATAAGCATTAACGATAAAAGATTAGACCCTGTAAAAGACAACTTTAAAACTAATCCTGTTGGAAAAGTCGTAAACAGTGCTACTTCATCTGACAAAGATAATAAAGACGGCTTGATGAAGATGCCGATACTTCTCGCACTGGGAAGTATTCCTACTTATCTTATAGATAAGACCTGCAAAAAATTAATTAAAGGCGAAAATTTTAAAGATTCTTTGCTTGGCAAATTAGTTAATAAAATTGACGCTTTTTCTAATTCAGCCACATCAAAAGTACCTGCTTTAAAAATGGACTGGGCAAAAAATGCTTTTGAAAAAGTAAAAAACGGTAATGGAATTTTAAGCCAGTTAATAAATGCGAAAGCGGCTAAGCCTGTTGTTAGCATGGCAAAAAGTATGGTTATGCCACAGCAAAACATGGTTTTAAAAGAACTGCTTGAAGAAGCAGTAAGCGTTTCAGGGCAGGACCCTAAAGCCATTGAAGGACTTGCAAAAGCTTTAGAAAACGGAACTAAAGGCATTAGCAAAAAAGCTTATAGAGAAGCTCTTAAATTAGTAGGAAATAATTCATCAGAAAAATTCATCGCACTTAAAAATAGGGCTCATTCACTTTCTAATATGAGCAAACGTTCTCCTTTATCAAAATTATTAGTCTACGGATACAACGGCGTAAGCAAAATTTTTAATATCGGAACAATGGGATCAGGCGTTAAAGGAAAAATGGGACCATTATTTGGCTTTCTTATGACTGCTTATTTCTTGGGTGAAACCGTTAAAAAAACCATAGATGCCCCAAAAGAAGAAAAAAGAAGTACACTTGCACATGGTGTTATAGTTGACTTTATTTCATCATGGCTATTGTTTGAACCAATAACAAAGTTTATGTATAAAGGAATCGGGGCTTTAAAAGCAGTTGAAGGCAAAGGTTTAAGTAAAATAATTACAAAACCTTTAAACTGGGCAGGTAAATTACTAAATACCGGTCTTAATATGAAACCCGCAACAACAACTTTAGGAAAAGTTCTTAACCGCGTTAAAGGAATAGGTGGCGGTGCCGGAAGATTTGCCTTGATGATGATGGTTTTATTCCCTATCGTGGATAAAATGGCAAGATTTGTATCTCACAGCATTTTCGGCAAACCCAATGCACTTCTTGCAAAAGAAAAAGCTGAAGCAGAATCGGGAAAAACAGAAAATGCAGCAACTTCAAACAATACTGATGATTTAAAAAAAGCTCTTGAACAAAATAAAGCAGGAATGATTACTGTTGCAGCAAAAAATCAAATAAATTCAACGGGCAATACTAATCCAATGATAGAAAAACACTTAAAAGAAAAAGAAGCCGCTTCTGTCGTAAAACCGGAGCCAGCTCAGGAAATACCCGTAAAACAGCAATATATCCCTTCAGATACCAGTAAAATTCAACAAGAAAATATTGAAAAAAAAGCAAAATTTGATGCAACACTGGCTAAAGTTGACAGTATAATTAAAAATGCAGAAAATGCTCTGAGTTCTAAAGAGTAACTGCTTTTCCTTTAGGATAAGAACCTAAAAATCTATAAAAATGTACAAGCGGTGCAATTTTGCCTATGACTTTCTGCACACTCTCATCCTCTATATGCCCTTCAAAATCAATAAAGAAGGTGTAATCTCCAAAAACTTTTTTGGATGGCCTTGATTCAATGTAAGAAAGATTTAAGTTATTTTCTTTAAATACCGTAAGAATATCAACAAGAGAACCCGGCTGATTACAAGCAGTCAAAGCTATTGAAGTCTTATCCTTTCCTGTTCTTTCAGGAACTTTTGCTCCGAGTGAAACAAAACGTGTTAAATTATCTTTTTCATCATTAATATTTTTGACAATTATCTTTAAACCATAAATTTCCGCAGCTTTTGAAGTACCAATAGCTGCAAAATTTTCAGGGAGGTCAATAAGTTGTCTCACAGCTTCTGAAGTGCTTGTCGCAGAAATTTTTTCCACACTGTCTTTTAAATTAGAAGCTATAAAATGCTGGCATTGAGCAATTGCTTCTGGTTTAGAAATAATTTTATCAATTTTTGAAATATCTTCAGCCTTGCTTATCAGGCAATGAGAAATAGGGACAATAATTTCTCCCGTAATCATAACCCGCGAAGTTGTTCTGGCGAGATTATCCAAGGTTTCCCGAACAATACCTTCAATAGAATTTTCTATCGGAACAACACCAATATTTCCGCTGTTATTGTCAACAGCTTCTATAACCTGCAAAATAGAGGCTTTTAATGTCTTATTCAACTGCGAAGCATGAGAACGCATAAAGCTTTCAGCGGCAATTTCTGTATAAGAACCCGCCGGTCCAAGATATATAATGTTAATGATTTCTGGAAATTCTGTCACTTATTATTCTAATTTCTTTTACATGAACTCATTTTTAACTTCTTGCATAAAGCTTGAATATTTAGATTCAAATGCAGTTACAATTGTCAATATTTTATTCTGAAATTCAAATTCATCCACAGAGTCCATACTAGGATCTTTTTTAAATTTAAAAAAGTTTTGTTCAATATCTTTAATAAAATATCTTCCTAAACAATCATTTGCATTTTTAAGTGCCAATTTTAATTCTTCAACAGATTTTTTTAAATTTTCACTTATAAGATTATTTCCTGTTTCATTTAAATAATTTTCAAAATCTTTAAGCTTCTTTAATTGATTTTCATAATAACAATTATTTCCAATAAGATTTTTCATTAATTCTTTTAAATCTATTTCTGAAAAAGTAAAAATGGCTTTTCGTGAAATCTTTTTATCATTTTCTAACCGTTTATTATGTTTTTCATAAAATGAGACTTTTCTTTTATAAACAACCATAAGAAAAATTGCAATTATTGTTGTATAACGCCAATAATATGCATTATCCCAAAGATTATTAAATAAAAAATCAAACATACCCGCTCCGTTTGTAGAACATAATACCATGCCAATCAAAATATATTCTCCTAAATTAAAACTAAACTATTTTTTTAAATAAAAATTTATTATATAACAGAATATATAAATTGTATTCACAATGGAATAATTTATCAAGAAATTTTTATTAAATTACTATTTATGAATTACATTATTATTAAACATACAATTAAATAGAAAGTTTTGCTTTTACGGTTAATCTATAATTAGAATATGAAATTTCCGCTTCTTTGCATAATTTATAAAGCTGGTCCTGAAAATCAACATAATTAAAATCAGGATCATGTTTTAAATCAGGGTATAGTCTATAAGCTTCCGGTATATGAATTTCAAAAAAATGTTCATCAAGAAATTTTAATAAAGTAGCTAAATTAATACAAAAATTTTGAACCGGCTCCTTAAGCACATTATTTAAATATTTATTTTCTTCGTGTTTAAAATAATTACAAAAGTCTTTTATTTTTTCAGATCTTGATTTATGAAATGTCTCATTTATAGATAATTCTATCAAAAACTCTTTAAGGAAATTTTCCGTCATTATTAGATCAGAGTTTATAAAAATACTTCTATCTCTCTCCATTTTTTCTTCTTTAGAGTGAAAAAATCTTATCTTTTTTTTATAAAAAATCAAAAGCAAAATAGAAAACATTGATATATAACGCCATACATCAACATTATCCCAAATATTTTCAATATATAAAGAATAAAAAGTATCAGCCCAGATTTGCCGCGCCAAAACTTCCGGTGAAGTATTTAAAATATTAGAAATATTGGATAAATCGAGCAAAATAAAGTTCTCCAAAATAAACGCCAATACAAATTGTATTATATTTTTAGCTTATATATCAAGACCTATGTCAAGAATTCCTGCTTTTGCAGTAATTGCACTTGTAGATATATAATCCACTCCCGTTGACGCTATTAAATTTATTGTTTCTAATATAATAGTCCCGCTTGCTTCTGTTATAGATTTTCCATTAATCATTTCCACAGCTTTTTTCATTTCTTCGACAGGCATATTATCAAACATTATAATATCAGCTCCTGAATCAGCTGCTTCTCTTACCTGAGAAAGGTTTTCTGTTTCAACTTCTATTTTTATTGTATGAGGAACATTTTGTTTTGCTATTTTAACGGCTTCTTTTATACTTCCAGCTGTTTTTATATGGTTATCTTTAATCATTACAGCATCATATAGCCCAAATCTATGGGGAGAGCCCCCTCCCATCTTCACAGAATACTTTTCAAAAATTCTAAAATTAGGGCAGCTTTTTCTTGTATCAGAAACTTTTGCTCTATAAGGTTCTATTGTCAGCTGAAATTTGTTTGTCATAGTTGCAATAGCACTCATTCTCTGAATAAAATTCAAAGAAACCCGCTCTCCTGTAAGAATAGCTCTTGCTTTGCCTTTGACTACAGCTATATCCTGTCCTTTAGATATTTTATCTCCGTCATTCAAAATTGGTATAAATTCAATATTTTCATCGAGCATTTTGAAAATCATTTTTACAACAGGCAAACCCGACAAAATTCCTTCTTCTCTTGAATTAAATTTTGCTTCAATGATTTTATCAGGACTAATGAAAGAATTCGTGGTTAAATCGCAATACCCTATATCTTCTTTAAGAGCTTGTCTTATAAGGTCATAAACAATAAAATTATCAAGAGAAATCACTTTTAGCATCCTTTATTGTTTTGATTACAAGATTCCCTTAAGACTTTATACATTTCATTAGAAATATAGCTGTGATAAGCGTTTTGTGAGGTTTCGGAATAATCTTCTCTAAAATGAGCGCCCCTACTTTCTTTTCTTGCTATTGCCGATTTAATTATTAATTCGGCAACGGCTAAAAGACTTCGAAGCTCGTATTCATGAACATCACGACATTTATAATTCTGGTTAAATTCAAGTTTAATCTCATTTACAGTTTTCAAAGCTTGTACCAGAGCTTTTTCGTTTCTCACAATTCCTGCATTCTGCCACATAGCTTCTTTAAGTTGTGTCATAAACTCTAAAACATTAGGTTTGTAGTCAAAAAATTGCTTTTCATACTGTGAAATAAGGCAATCTATTTGACAATCCTGCGTTGGCTGAACTTCAAGATTTTGCTCCGCAAGATGCTTCACCATTTCTCCAGCAACAACAACACATTCAAGCAAGGAATTGCTTGCAAGCCTGTTCGCCCCGTGAAGAGATGAACAACTTGCTTCTCCAACAGCAAAAAGTCCATGAATTGAGGTTTTTCCGTCCGTAGAAATTTTAATTCCACCCATTAAGTAATGAGCGGCTGGCGAAACAGGTATTGAATCTGTTAAAATATCAATTCCGTTTTCTTTACAAACTCTTATTATATTGGGAAATCTTTCAATAAGCTTTTCTTTTGGGATAGATGAAGTATCAAGAAGTACATGTGAATAGCCCTTTTCCTGCATCTCAAAGAAAATTGCGCGGGTTACAACATCTCGAGGTGCTAAATCACCCCTCTTGTCATAATTTTGAGTAAAAAATTCTCCGTCAGGATTTTTAAGACTTGCGCCCTCTCCTCTTACAGACTCAGAAATCAAAAATCTTGAACCATTTTCTTCAATAATTAATGCTGTAGGGTGAAACTGAACAAATTCCATATCCTGCATAACGGCACCTGCCCTGTAAGCAAGAGAAATTCCATCGCCGGTAGCAATTTTAGGATTTGTTGTATTACTATAAACCTGACCTACTCCACCTGTTGCAATAACAACAACCGAAGAATAAACAGTTTCATACTCTTCGGTTGTTGAATTATAAAGAATAACGCCCCTGCATTTTTTATCAGAATCAATTAAAAGATCTACAGCCTGGGTGCCCTGATAAATTGTTATATTTTTGGTCTTCTCTGCTTTATCCGAAAGTGCAAGCTCAATACTTTTTCCTGTAGCATCGCCTCCGGCATGGAGAATTCTATTTATACTGTGGGCAGCTTCCAGCGTCAATTCAATTTTGTTTTCTCTGTTTTTATCAAAGTCAACGCCGTATTTTATTAAATCATCTATTACATCCGCACTATTTTCAGAAATAAATCTTGCCACATCCGAATCTGTAAGACCTGCACCTGCATTAACAGTGTCTTGAACATGAAGTTCAACAGAATCTTTTAAATTTTCCGGTAAAACTCCAACAATTCCGCCTTGAGCATATCTGGAATTACTTTCTCCAATATTTGCTTTTGTAACAAGTAGAATTTCATTATCAGTTTTTTCAGAAAGTTTTATTGCAGAATACAATCCAGCGATTCCGCTTCCTATTATTACAACTGATTTAGTAGAAAATTTCATTTTAAATCTCTTCTTTTTATAAGAATTTTAGATGTTAAACACGAATAATAAAAATTATTAATTTTCATTCCACACCTTATTAAGTTAGAAGTATACTTTAAAAATCAAGAATTTCAAGAGTTCCAACCCAACAACACTAGTTTAATATATCGCATAAAATCTTTTTTAAAAAATTCTTATTTGGGAAACCCTTGACATAAAAGCCATAGGTTTAATAGAATATAATAATCAAATAAAAATTAAATAATATTGGGGCGTCGCCAAGCGGTAAGGCACCTGGTTTTGGTCCAGGCATTCAGAGGTTCGAATCCTTTCGCCCCAGGTCTACGGTACACTTTAACCCTTCAGCAAATAAGTTGAAGGGTTTTGTGTATGTATAACTTAGTTTACCATCTTTTAGCGTAGGTGTGTCTAATACTTTAAAGAGAATATTTGAATTGTTTTTATAATCTCCTTTTTGCGCTAAAAGATAAGCCTGATGTGCCAAGTCGAGAAGTTCGCATCCTTTATCCATGTATTTTAGATCAGCTGTCTTGTGTGCTTCCAGTTTTGTTTTCAGGGATGATATTTCCATACTCCACTTATTACGATATTCCAGCCATAAATCGTTATCAATATTACCATCCAATTTATCGAGATACATTTGTTTTAGCCTAGCTTCCATCATTTCAATTTCTTCCGAAATTTGTTTTGTTTGGGTTTTATTATAAGCGTTCTCATCGCTAAAACTCTCTTTAAGAGCTGTTTTTAAACTGTTAAGATGTTTTTGAGTTATGCCAATTTTATCAAGAGCCTTTTTTATTTGAATTTCTATATCTTCTTCTCGTATATAGTTGTTTTGACTGCATGGTCTATGATTTGTGCAACGGTAGTAAACATATTGCCCCTTTTTGATATCCGCAGTAATCGAACAGCCACACTCACCGCAAGTCAAAAGCCCTGCAAATACAAATTGATGTGTATGTCTGAATTTTGGCTTGTTATCTTTGCCGAAAGATATTTGAGCCTGCTTGAACTGATTCTGTGAAATTATCGGAGTATATTTACCTTCATATATCATGCCTTTATACTCATAAAACCCTGTATAAAACAATCTTTTCAACATTAGTTCAAGGGTGGTTTTTGCAATCATGGGGGTTTTAGGTTTAAACTTCAAACCATCATCGTTTAATTTTTTGACAAGATTTCTTAATGAAATATTGCCGACAGAATAAAACTCAAATGCAGCTTTAACAAATGCAGCTTCTTTTTCGTTGATAAGTATTTCTTTATGTTCTCCCCGACAGTACCCGTACGGTAATTTTGCAGGATAGAACCCTTGCTCTGCTGATTCTTTTTGCCCTTTTTTAACTTCTTCTGATAAATTATCAATATAATTTTTTGCCATCAATACTTTGATCCCGTGAATAAATTTGTCATGAGAGCGTGCATCCTTGCTAATTATTGTATTTTCCTTGACTAAATGAACTTCCAGATCATAATCTTCTAAAATAACGTAGTCTTTGCACCAGTGCTGTTAGATAATTTTGCATGATTTTCATTGCTCCTTTTTATTTTGTCTGTTACTTTGCATCTCAAGTAAAGCCTTGGAGAAGATATTTATTCTCTAGGCTTTATTCGAGATTTTTAAAAGGTCTTGTAATTTTTTTGTTCTAGACTAAACTTATCTGCCTGTTTAGTCGGATAACTATTTTGCTAATTACAAATGTCAGGAAAAAGTTTAAATGCAAGATCGCTAAACCCAAAATAGACTAAAATATCTGCCATAATTAAATTCCTATTAGGAAAAGGGAGAGCTTTGTAACAATAGATTTGACGACTTTCATCCGGGGCATTATGGTTATGAGCCCCCGGATATCTATATTGATAATATAGAAAGAATGGATGCAGTGCTAATTGCAACAGGTTCGGTTGGCACAACAGCCAGATTAGGTTCTTCAAAAGATGATGATTCAATGGATGTAAATTATTCCTCTGATTTTAGAGCAGAATTTTCTTACGATTATGATAAACATGAAAATAGTTTTTCTTTTGAATTGGAAAATTTAGGACTGGACTTAGAAGAATGGGAACGATATGAACCAGATGAATTTGAAGATGAAGATATTGAACCTATAATAAAAACGCTAAAGCCCGAAGATTTAACATGGGTTAAAAATCTTGAAAATCAAATAAATCCTAAAGATGTGATAACAGAGTCGGACCTGAATAAATTAGCTAAAGAACTAGAATGATTAAAGTGATTAAGCTTTCCAAGAACATTCAATCTATAAAAATGAGAATAGAAGATTCCGTAACAAGTTTCCTACGCTGCTGTTTGAATTATAAAAGTTCGTAAATCGTACAATATACCCAGGTCTATTGTACAAGACAGCCCTTCGGCTAATATATCGAAGGGCTTTTTGTATTCATAGCTTACTTTTTCACCTGTCAGCAAAAAGTTGTGACACAGTATAAATTCACTCATGGTAAATTCCTTTATAGTTTATATTTTAAGTATTTTTAGCTTATCATTGTTTTTCCGCTGTAAAAAAGTAATGATAAGGCAATATATTATGGGTTTTAATATCAGAGAATCCTAAATTTTTAATGTCTTTAAAGACTTTTTCTTCTGATATACGATGAGAAAGAGGAGGTCCTTCAGGCGTTTCTCCCACTTTCCAATCAATTATTGCAATTTTACCTTTTGCTTTTAATATTCTTAATGATTCTAAAAGAATTTTTTCAGATTCTTCGAGTTCATGATAAACATTTACAAAATACACTAAATCTGCTAATTCATCAGCAACTGGTATTGAGCTTTCTTCGCATTTGGTTGGAATAATAGAACAGTTAAGATGATTAGAAAGGTTTTCTTTCATCCAATTAACCATTATATCTGATGTATCACAAGCATAAATTTTACCCTGCTTCATTTTTTTACAAAATAATAAAGCGAAAAATCCTGTGCCTGCACCTATATCAACTAATATTTGTGGATTTTTCAAATTTAATGCTAAAAAGCTTAAATCAGGATTTAAGCTTTTTATTCTTTCGGGATTATTTAATTTTTCTAATTTTTGGGGGTCAAATTTTATTGGTTCACTCATGTTATCCCTGCAATCCTGACTTTATACCAACCTTAACCAGAATATTTGCCATAATACAGAAGCCTGTAAAAGCAAATATAATTAGATTTATTCCGACTAATGCTGTTAATATTAGCCAATATGGACTTATAAAACAAGCAAGAGTTAAACTTAACAGTATAAATATTCCCGCAATAAGCCAGATAACTCTTTCTAAATACCACTTATCAGTTTTTGCAATATACATTTTTATTCTCCTTTTTTATCTCTGAAAACTTCGTAATATAGAATTGGTACAATAATGAGGGTTAAAATTGTAGCCACAACCGCACCAAACATCATTGCTATAGCTAAACCCTGGAATATCGGGTCTAGTATCATTACAAAAGAGCCAACAACAACAGCTAAAGCCGTTAAGACAATTGGTCTAAACCTTACAACTCCTGCTTTTATCACAGCATCTTTTAAACTGCTTCCTTCCTTCTGTTCAAGTTGTATAAAATCAACAAGCAAGATTGAATTTCTGACTATAATGCCCGAAAGTGCTATAAATCCAATCATAGAAGTTGCGGTAAAGAACGCCCCAAATATCCAATGTCCCGGCAAAATTCCAACGAGAGTTAGCGGAATCGGTGCCATAATGATTAATGGAGTTATGAAATTCTTAAACCAAGCAACTACCAGTACATAAATCAGGACTAACACAGCAGCGAAAGCTATTCCCATATCTCTAAATACTTCTATAGTAATATGCCATTCACCGTCCCACTTCATGGAATATTTGTTTTCAAGCCACGGTTGAACTGAATTATACTGTTTAAGCTTGTAACCTTCGGTAAGATTAAGTTTTTCAACTTTTTTCTGCATATCTAATATTGCATAGACAGGACTTTCGTATTCTTGCGCGACGTCACCTATTACATAAGTAACCCGTTTAAGATTTTTATGATAAATAGTCTTATCTTCTATGCCCTGCTTTTGTTTTACAAGTTCAGGTAATGAAATGAATTGTCCAGAAGAAGTTGGAATGCTGATAGCTCTTAAAGATTGAATATCAGATCTTTGAGACATGGGCATTCTAACAAATATTTCAACAGGCTCTTTTTCGTTATTAAGGTGCAACAAGCCTGCTGACGTTCCGCCAAGTGCTGTTTGTAAGCTCTGGGCGATTATATCTGTACTTATACCATTTAAAGCTGCTTTTTCTTTGTCGACTTCAAAAGTTATCTTTGGCTGATCATCCTCCACATACAAATCAACGTCAACAACGCCTTTTGTATTATTAAAAATATCCTTAATTTGTTTTGCTATTTGTACTTCTCTCTTCTCATCAGGCCCGTAAATCTCTGCAACAAGGGTACTGAGAACTGGAGGACCAGGAGGAATTTCAGCCAGTTTTATTTTTGCTCCATATTTATCCGCAATTTTCTTTAAATTTGGACGTAATCTCTTTGCAATATCATGACTTTGAAGTTTTCTGTCGTGTTTCGGCAGAAAATTTATTTGAATATCAGCCTGATTACTGCCTTCTCTTAAGAAATAATGCCTTACAAGCCCGTTAAAATTATATGGAGCAGATGTTCCGATATAACTCTGATAATTTACAACTTCTGGAACAGTCTGAATATATTTGCCGAGCTCTTGAGTTGCCATTGCTGTTTGTTCAAGCGTTGTGCCTACGGGCATATCTATAATCAACTGAAGTTCGCTCTTGTTATCGAAAGGGAGCATTTTGAACTGAACAGCCTTCAGAGGAATCAAAAGCATAGCGATTACAAGCAATCCTCCAATAACAGCTATAGCCTGTAATCGTTTGTTTCTTTTTTCAATAAGCGGAATTATTATTTTTTTATAGTAATTAATAACTTTTCCGCCTTCTTCTTCATCGTGACCTAATGATTTTACATGTTTCAAAACTATATAACTAAGCCAAGGGCTGACTATAAAAGCTACAAGAAGTGAAAATATCATTGCAGCGGAAGCCCCAACAGGAATCGGACGCATATAAGGTCCCATAAGACCAGAGACAAAAGCCATCGGTAAAAGTGATGCAACGACAGTAAATGTTGCAAGTATAGTAGGATTTCCCACTTCATCAACTGCTTTTATCGCAGTTTCCAAGCTTGCTCCTTCTATCTTAAAGTGCCTGTGAATATTTTCTACAACTACTATCGCATCATCTACCAGAATCCCTATCGAAAAGATAAGGGCGAAGAGTGTTACTCTGTTTAAGGTATATCCAAACAAATAACTTATTAATAAAGTCAAGGCTAGTGTTACAGGGACTGCAACTGCTACAACAACAGCTTCTCTTTTGCCGAGAGCAAGAGCAATAAGGATAATTACAGAAATAGTAGCAATCATCATATGATTAAGAAGCTCATCGGACTTGTCTTTTGCCGTTTCTCCATAATTTCTGGTCACTGTAATCTTTACATCGTGAGGAATAAGCTCGCCTTTTAAAGCTTCAACTTTTTTAAGGGCATCTTCAGTTATAACTGTTGCATTTGCTCCTTTTTTCTTTGATAAAGATATAGTTACAGCTTCAGTGTTTTCGCTATTTTTGTCCCAATTAAAAACGTAATTAGAGGGCTCTTCTGCTGTGTCCTGAATATTTGCAATATCTTTAAGATAAACAGGCGCACCGTTAGAAGTATTTACGACAAGATTGCCTACTTCATCAGAATTATTTAAAAATCCGCCTGTTTGAACAGTAAATTCGCTATTACTGGAAGGGAATTTCCCTGAATCTGTAATGAAATTTGATTTCTGAATAGCTTGGGTAATTTGAAACGGGCTTAAGTTATAGCCTTTAAGTTTTACAGGGTCAAAAGTTACTTTTACTTGCCTTTTTTGTCCGCCGATTATATTGATTTCAGAAACATCGTTTCCTTTCTTGAGTTCATCACCAACTTCCGCTGCTATTCTTCTTAATTCATAGCCCGAGTAATTTTTATCAGTACTTGATAAAGTCAAAGAAAGAATCGGAACGTCATCAATTGAGCGAACTTTAACCAGAGGCTGTGAAACTCCTTGCGGAATCTTGTCATAATTTGACATTAATTTGTTATAAAGCTTGACTATGCTGTTTTCCTGATTTTGTCCTACATAAAACCTTACTATAGTTAAGTTCATGCCAGGCTTGACGATAGAATAAACATATTCAACGCCCTTTATTTCCCACAGAAGCTTTTCCATGGGTCTTGTAACACGAGCTTCAACTTCATGAGCAGACATCCCTGGAGCTTGTACAAATACATCTGCCATAGGAACGATAATTTGTGGTTCTTCTTCTCTTGGAGTAACAACAACAGCAAATATTCCAAGGATTATTGACGCTAAAATTATAAGCGGGGTAAGTTTTGACTGTATAAATGCTTTTGCAATTTGACCTGATATGCCTAAGTTCATGGTTTCACCTCGCAATCACAATCTTTGCAGAGTTTATCTTTATTTCTTTTACACTTTCTTTCTGGTTTTTCAGCATTAAAAAATTCTTTAAGTTTATTTTCAGAAAATTGTTTCTTATCTTCCTCTTTATCTACGTCATATAAATATTCAAGAATTGATTTTCTTGTTATTTCAACTAAACTTAAAAAACTTTCGTTCGTTAAATTTATTGAATCCCCTTCATGAACAATATCGCTTCTAATTTCATATAAACTCCTTACATCTATTTTTATTTTTAAAAGCTCATTAATTCTGTTATGAATTGTTTCTTTTTTAGGTTCTTTATCGTTAATTAAATAAAGCATTTCAATTATTGTCATAAGGTCAATAAATCTATTTTCAAAACTTATATCAATCCCTGATGTTGCATAATTATACTTACTAAGAAAGAGTTTTATTTTTTTATCATTTTTTCTTTCCGAAATTATTTTTAAAATTTTATTAAATTGAAATAAATCTGAATGATTTATCTCAGTTTGTTTAAGTACAAAAAACTCAATTTTACAGTTAAGATTTGATCTACTAGTAACATTGTCATCAAAAACTGTTAGAATTATTCCTGATGATCCTGTTTTAATTACTTTTAAAGTCAAATTTAAATTATCTACTAATTCATAAGTTTTGGAAGAGCCATTTATATCAGGATATACAAATTCAAAATAGTAATTTATATAATTTAAATCAGAATTAAAAGTATGATATGGGTAACTTTGTTTAAGATATTTTGCTTTAAATTCTTCAGAGATAGGACATAAACTTATTTCATTTGTTATGGCTACTTTTTCATTTATATCCGAATTAATGTAAACTAATGCTCGAACAATATTACCTGGATTCATTTAACTTCTCCCCCGTCAACGGCTTTATCAACTCCAGAAGTTATGATTTTATCGCCAGAACTCAAGCCGGATAAAACTTCAACATTATTTCCAAAAGTTTTACCTGTTCTTATAAGCCTGTAAGAAATTATATTTTTCTCATCAACCGTATAAACCCCTGTTAATTGCCCTTTTTGAACTACAGAATTTTGAGGAACAGCTATAGCTTCTTTTTTCGCTACAGGGATTTTAACTTTTGCGTAACCGCCAGAATTTAAGCTGGACAAGGCAATTTTTACCTTGAAAGTTCTTGTCATTGGGTCAATTATAGGAATTACAGAAGTTATTTTGCTTTTGATATTCTTGCCTTCTGATTCAAGATAAACAGGTGTGCCGATTTTGATTTTATCAATCATACTTTCGTTAATATCCGCCACAAGCTCAAGATTTGAAGGAGTTTCTATCGTTAAAAGCGGCTGTCCGGGAGCTGCCATACTTCCTAAATCTGTATTCTTCTGGACAACAATGCCTGAAACAGGAGCGGTTACTCTTGAATAACTCTGATAAACACCAACCTCCCCCAGTCCTGCTTTAGCTCTATTTACTCCGTGCATTGCCCTTTGATATTGCAGATCGGCAACTTTCTTTTGAGTGGAAATCTGGTCAAATTCCTGTTTTGTCAACACATTTTCTTTATAAAGATTTTCATATCTTTGATAGGTTTTGTTTGAGAGTTTTCTGTTCTGGTCAGCTTCTTCTGCACCTTTTAAGGCTTCATTAACTCCTGCTTGAGCACCCATTGCTTTTTGAGCAGTATCCCTGCTGTCTATAGTTAATAAAAGCTGTCCTATTCTAACCTTATCGCCTTCTTTTACTCTTAAAGAAGTTACCTGACCCATTATCATGCTGGAAACCACACTTGAAATCTTTGATTTAACAGTCGCAGCAGTTTCATAAAAATCATCCACAGCCGTTTTATTAATAGTTTTTACTTCAACACCGGAAACTTGCGATCTTTCAGAAGCTTTTTCTTTATCAGAAGTACATCCTGCTGTTAATGCAGATAATATTATCAATGAAAGTATTATTTTTTTCATAATTATTTCCTTTTTACTCAATTCCTAAATCTTTAAATAAAATGCCGCTTTCAAAAGAAAGACTTATTAATGCTACTTTATAATCGTTAGTTGTTTTGACAACATCAGCTCTGGCTTTATCAAGATTAACCTGAGCATCAAGAAGGTCTACCATAGGAGATAAAGAGTTTTCCCATCTCTTTAAAACAAGTCTTTTGCCTTCTTCTGCTGTTTTTAAAGCCGAATTTGCAAGCTCAAGATTTTTCTGAGCTTCTTCTACATTTTGACAGGATTCATAAATCTTGTATGCTATTTGATTTTTAAACCCTTCAAGATATTCCTGAGCTTCTATTACTCTATCTTTTGCCTGTAATTTTACATTTTTTGTCTTAAAACCGTCAAAAAGTTCCCAATGCATGGTTGCTCCAGCCATATAATTGTGCCCTTCTGCCGCAAAGGGTGCTCTATGATCATAAAGCTGGTAAGAGCCAAAGCCCGCTACTGTTGGGAAATAATCAGATTCAGCAAATTTTACATTGTTTTTGGCGTTTTCCACTTTTGCTTCAAGGGATTTAATATCATTTCTGGAAGCAATGGCTGTATTTGTATAATCAATATTTTTCAACCCTAATTGTGGCGTTATAGAATTTATATCCACAGAAGTTTGTTTTCCAAGAAGTAAGCCCAATGCTCTTTTTGTAAGACTTAAGTTTTTATTGGTTGAAACAAGATTTTGCTCTGCTTTAGTTACTGCTGTGGAAGTTCTTAAAACATCCGAATAAAGACCTAATCCTGTTTTAAATCTAACCTGTGCTATTCTCAAGTGTTCTTTCGAGTCAACAACAGCTTTTTTAGCAGCATTAACATATTCTTGAGCCGTCATCGCAGACAAATAAGTTTTTGAAACGTTAAAAGAAACTTCTTCCTGCTTTCTAAAGAAATCAAAAGTTTGTGCCGAGTATTCTTTTTTAGCCATATCAAGCCCGACAAAGGATTTTCTATAATAAATAGGCTGTTCTAAAGTTACGGCTGTAAGAAAGTTATTTATTACATTTGGATTATTAAAAGAACCTGGTGCATTGTCTAAATCTCCTGAAGTAAAACGTCTTTGATTTATCCTTAACGCAAAATCCAGAGCAGGATTGTTTGTACTTACAAAAATTTCATCAAATTTAAGATGCGGCATAAGATTGCTTTTTGCTATGCCTATTTCTCTTTGCTGCGCAGAAAGGGAACTGCTTAATGCTTTTAATTCATTGTTGTTTTGAAGAGCACAATTAATTGCTTCTTTTAAAGACAAGGCGGTGGAAGGTTCTATTTCCTGCTTTAAATTATCCTGAGCAAAAACAGGATTTATTATTATTAATAATATTAGAGATATTAAGTATTTACGCATTTTTCAATCCCAACATTAATCTTCTATTTCCAGAGATTCAATTATTTTTTCAACAATTTTGTTAGTAACTTTATAGCAAATTTCGTTTCCTTTTCTATAACCTTCAATTATATTTGCATTCTTTAAAATATTTATGTGTTGAGAAACGTTGGGCTGAGGCATATTTAGATGAGTCACCATCTTTGTTACGTTACATTCTTTTTTCTGAATAAGTCCACAGACTATTTTCAGCCTTATCGGATGAGATAAAGCTTTAAATATTTCTGACATTTCTTCGCATTTAATTTTTTTCATAGTTAAGTACTTCCTAAATATGTTTTTCTAAAATTGATTTAAGCTGTGATTTTTGATGAAAACCTGTCATTCTTTCAACGAGCTTGCCATCTTTAAACAAAAGAAGTGTAGGAATACTACTAACATTGTATTCACCTGCTTTTATCTGGTTTTCATCGACATTTATTTTTGCAAATTTTACTTTGCCGTCAAGTTCTTTTGAAAGTTCATCTATTACAGGACTCTGCATTTTACAGGGTCCACACCATGGCGCCCAAAAATCTACAAGAACAGAAATGGTTGACCTTTTAACTTCATTATCAAAAACTACATCAGAAACTTCTATTGCTTTGCTCATGATTTTTTCTCCTACATTATATAAGTTTATAAATATATTCTTATATTAATATATAGTTTTTAAAAAGTATAGTGCTTTTAATAAAATCTTAATAATTTGTATTTTTTTATAATTTTTATAGGACAAACTTAAAGAGAAGCATTAATTAATGCTTCTCTTTAAGTTTTATATTTTTTATTCATTCTTTTTAAAAGGTAAATAGAAAGTAAAAGCCTACGCCAATAAGAATCAAGCCGGCAACCCAACGGAAGGCAGTATCCACTCCTTTGGAAGCAAGCGAAAACTTACTTAGCGAAATACCAAGTACCAATGCTCCTAAAGGCAAGGCAAATCCGATAGCATAAAATCCTAACAGAAGCATCGCCCATAATATAGCTCCTTGAAGAATTGCAGCGCCCATGACTATAAAAATACCTGGATTACATGGTAGCGAACTAACTGCTACGATTCCACCAAGAGCAAATCCAGTCAATATTGAACCAAATTTATTGTGTTTCATTTTTGACGGGTCGAAATTTCCGAAAGAAATATTAAAGGGCAGGAGTTTCAAAGTAGCTAAGCCAAGTATCACGGCAATAACACCGGCAAAAATTTTCCAATATCGTCCGAGTGTAATCTGGGCTACCTGTCCGACAAAACCGGAAATAGCTCCTATTATCATCAACGCGACAATTGTGCCTAACATAAATAGAAGTGTTGACTTAACGAGAGCTTTCCTGGTGTCTTGAGTTTGAGTGCCGGAATATCCTGCAACCAGACCCAAAGCAGGAAGTGTACAGCAAGTGCTTGCTATAGCACTTGCTGTGCCAAGTATTAAGGCAAATAAAAGTCCTATCGGCTGGGAAGCTACCAGTTGCAATTTATCTGTTATTTGTTGAATCATGATAAACTCCTTACTGTCTTAGTGACAAGGACAATCTGAACCGCAGCCGCCTGCCATAGATGCTGCCACATAAGCTTGTAAAAGCATTGTTTCGTTTATTTCTCCAGCAACGAACTTTCTGCTTCCATCCTTGTAAACTACAAGAATTGCAGGAGGTGTTGCCTGAGAAGATACTGAAGCATAATCAGTTGATGTGGGTTTTAGTGTGTATAAGCCCACTTTAATATTTTTGGCGCTTAATGCCTTTTGTGCAGCAAGCGCAGCCGTTTTTGTTTTAGCGTTTATGTTCATATTGTTTTTTGCAGGAATATAAATAAAAGCAGCGTCTTGTTTTAAAGCAGCAAAGTTAATTTGGCTTGTTGAATCGATATAGTTGCCTAATATTTGGGTAGAAGCTTTCACAAGGTGTATTGTATTTTTTGCTTTAGTTATTTTAACTTCAGCAGCTTCTGCTTTACAAAATGCCTTAAACACAAGAATAGCAACAATAATAACCAGAACAGCTACAAAGATAACTTTTTTTGATTTATTACTAACGTCAGTTTGATGACAGTCACAATCAGGACCGCATCCACCGTTTGAAGCACCTGCACCTACAGAAACAGCTTCTTGAGAAGAGTATTCTTGTTTCCATTCAATTCCGCAAATTTCAGCAAGCTCTTTTCTTTGCGGATAGCTTCCTTTGTAAACAATCTCATTATTCACCAAAATAAGTGGCAGACAGTCATTTCCTTCTGTCTCAAGTGCTTTTTTGACAACATCATTCTTGGCAAAAGCCGCTGGTTCAAAGGCAAGACCGTGTCTTTCAACTTCAATTCCCTGTTTTTTTAACCATTCTACATCGTTTAAAAATCCTACCAGTTTTGTATCGACATTTGTTCCGCATACACCGCTGGTACAACACATCGGGGGATCAAATACTTGCAATTTTTTCATTTTCATAACCTCCTAAGTTAATTTATCTATCAAGCATCAGTGTTTTTAATTTATCTGCGCCGACAAGTTCTTCGGCAATCCATGGTGATATTACAGTTCTATTAGATAATGTTTCAGTAATTTCACCAATATAGTTAAGCTCATTCAGCCCTTTTGCGCAAAGTGTCGGATCAGTTGTTCCTGAAACAGCAAAACTTCTGTTGATTATCCAACCATAAGGATCGATACCGGCTCTTTGTAAATCACTTTGCAATGCTTTTGCTTCGTGAGTCGGGGTTGCTTCAGGTAGAGCAACTATCAAAACTCTTGTGAATTTAGGATCGCGGATTCTGGGCAAAAGTCCTTTGACTTCATCTGGTAAATCATCGGCAGTTTTTGCAACTTGCTTATGATAGGCTTCCGTTGAATCAAGTAAAAGCAAAGTATGTCCGGTAGGGGC
>Ga0209000_1000227_pt1 | contig 67189 bp, 66 predicted proteins | sample RifGroD2_FD_183998 | JGI IMG/M metagenome (GOLD analysis project Ga0209000, IMG submission 183998) | Groundwater microbial communities from Rifle, Colorado, USA - Groundwater D2 (SPAdes) (version 2) | ecosystem: Environmental > Aquatic > Deep subsurface > Groundwater | place: Rifle, Colorado... | reverse complement strand
AATCTCGCGGTTGACTTCAGCCTGTATTTTCACCTTTTCGGGTTTCGATAAATCATTGCTGGTGACATTAAAGATGTAATTATCTAAAACAAATTCATTCAGCATCATCTTGGTATGGAAAATATTGGAATGATCCAAGTTGACATCAATCGTCGTATATCTTTCCAAAATGGTTTTATCGATGTAATCCTGAATGGAGTGTAGTTCGTGATCCATATATAACTTTTTTCCTGATAGATCACGAGTAAATCCCCTGACACGATAATCCATAATGATGACATCAGAATCAAAGCTTTGAATCAGGTAGTTGAGCGCTTTGATTGGAGATACCTTTCCACACGTTGAAACATCGATATCGACTCGAAATGTGGCAATACTGTGGTCTGGATGGCTTTCTGGATAGGTATGTACAGTCACGTGACTTTTATCTAAATGCGCGACGACGGATTCTTTTTTCGGCAAAATACCTAAATTGCAGGATGGATCAATATATTCGGTGTGGACAGATTCTTCAGAAATCAAGAGGGTGACGCTCGCTCCAATTGGATCGTAGTCTTGTTTTGCGATGTTTAAAACGTTGGCGTCGATGATTTTTGTAACATCGGTCAATATTCTGGTTAGACGTTCAGAATTATACTGGTCATTGATATAATCAATGTATGCTTTTCGCTCTTCCTCAGTCCTTGTGTAGCACACATCGTAAATGTTGAAACTGAGTGTTTTGGTCAGATTGTTAAATCCATATAGTGTTAGTTTTTCCATGCATATTCCTCCTGTACATGATATTAAACCTTTGTTTAATAAGCCAAACATATTTTAACACAGAATCAAAGGACCCTGTATAAAAAAAAGACCTTTCGGCCTTTTTAGAATTCGCAATTCTTTGGTGTTCTTGGGAAAGGAAGGACATCTCTGATGTTTTCGACACCAGATAGATACATGATCAGACGATCAAAGCCCATGCCGAATCCAGAATGGACGCATCCGCCAAATCTTCTTAGATCAATATACCAGTTCAAATCTTCTTTAGGGACATGCATCTCTTCCATGCGTTTGAGCAGATAATCAAGACGCTCTTCTCTTTGTGATCCTCCGACAAGCTCACCGCTTCCAGGAACGAGAAGATCCATAGCTGCAACCGTCTTTTGATCATCGTTCAATCTCATGTAGAACGCTTTAATATCCTTTGGCCAGTCAATAACAAATACAGGTCCCATGAAATGCTTGTCAGTCAAGTATTTTTCATGCTCGGTATTGATGTCTTGACCATGGGTCGGTGTATTTTCAAATTTCACATTGCTGGCAAGCAGGATATCAATGGCTTCTTTATGGGAGACGCGGGCAAATGGAGTGTTCAACACCTTCATCAAGCGATCGGTCAATCCAGGTTCAACGAATTGGTTGAAGAACACCATTTCCTCTGGAAGCTTTTCAAAGACATATTTAATGATGAACTTCACCATTTCTTCAACGGTTTTCATGTTTTTTTCAAGATCGGCAAACGCCATTTCGGGTTCAATCATCCAGAATTCAGAACCGTGCTTCATCGTATTTGAATTCTCAGCCCTAAAGGTTGGTCCAAACGTGTAGACATTTTTAAAAGCGAGCGCGAACGCTTCAGCTTCAAGCTGTCCGGTTACGGTCAGATTGGTTCTCTTGCCAAAGAAATCCTTCTTGAAATCAACTTTCTTTTCTTCATTGAACGGTACTTTTTCAAGAGGAAGCGTGGTCACTGAAAACATCTGTCCCGCACCTTCTCCATCATTGCCAGTGATGATTGGCGTATGGGTGTAGATAAAGCCTTGAGATTGAAAAAATTCGTGAACAGCCATCGCTGCGACGCTTCTCAATCTGAAGACTGCGTGGAACAGATTTGTTCTCGCTCTCAAGTGTGCGACTTCGCGTAAAAATTCTCTTGAATGTCTCTTTGGTTGAATTGGGTAATCCTCAGGTGAATCTCCTAAAAGTTCTACGCTATCCGCTTTGATTTCAAATGGTTGTTTCGCATCTGGAGTCAAATGAAGATGTCCTTTGACGAGGATGGAGCTTCCTACTCTGATTTTCTGGATATCCTTGAAATTTGACAGCTTGGAATCCTCATAAACCACTTGTACGCTTTCAAAGAAAGTCCCATCGTGAAAGTTGATGAAACCGAACTCTTTTTGAGCGCGGTTATTTCTAACCCACCCATATAAAACAAGCTCCTTATTCACGTGTGCTGATGCGGATCTATAGATCTTTTTTACTGTTGTTTCCATGTTACATCTCCTTTGATTGAACCGCTTGATAAAGCGGTAGATTCGGTATAAAAACAAAACGCCCTTAGAAATTCTAAGGACGTAAATTTACGCGGTACCACCTTAGTTCTAGAAATGAATTCTAGCCCTTGAAACCCTTAACGCGGGTATGCGGATAGTTCTACTTTCACGAGTGATTTCTTCTATCTCTCCGAGTGTTTTTCATCATCTGTTTTTGACTGGTTTCCACCATCTCCAGCTCTCTAGGCAAAAGGTCAGATCATTACTCTCTCATCATTGATTTATACCCTATTATATACTTTAATGCATTGTTTGTCAATCTGAATCTTTATCTGTGTCAAGCTCGATTTCTTCAGGTTCGATGTCTTCGATTTCATCAAATTTCGCTTCTGAAATATGCTTGAATTTGGTATTGATCTTGTTGGAAGTTATATTGACTTGTTCTGCGTTCTTGGAGACACTATCAATTGATTTTTTCAGTTTGTCCCAACGTTCCGAGTATCTCTTGAATTCATCGCCGAGTTTGATTAATTCCTGGATGATGACCTTGGCTTGTTCATCTCTTTGGAGGTTTTTAACCACCATTTGAATCATCGAAAGCGTTGATATCAAGGTTGTTGGAGAGACCATCCAAACCTTGTTTTTGGCTGCATATTCAACCAAATCTTCATGGTATGCGGATAACTCTGCGAAGATTGCTTCTGCAGGAATAAACATGAATGCCTGATCTCCGGTTTCACCTGGGATGATGTACTTGTTTTTGATGTCGTTGATATGCTTTTTAACGTCGCTTTTGAATTCTTTTTCAGCGTTTTTACGGTCTGCATCGCCTAGTTTTCTATCGATCATGCGCTTATAATTATCCAAAGGGAACTTAGAATCGATCGCTACATCGTTCAAAGGATCCGGTGCGTGCACCAAAGCATCCGCGATATAGCCGTTTGACATTGTCTTTTGGCGTTCATACATCTGTTTGCTGTCTCCCATCACGGCTGATAAGAGCTGATAAAGCTGGACTTCACCGAAAATACCTCTGGATTTCTTGTCTGTCAGAAGCTCGTTCAATGAAACAACTTCCGTAGAAAGACTTTCGATCTTCTTTTGAGCCTCATCAATTTTGATCAGTCTTTCTGTGACGCTGGCGAAGGTTTTTGTCGTTTCTTCGAATCCTTTGCCGAGTCTGGATTCAACCTTGTCATTGATTTGTCTAAGCTGGTTATCGATATGAAGCATCATGTTATCCTTAAAAGCTGATAAATCATTTTGATTCATTTTGCTGGAATCACTGAATAATTTGCCCATTTCATACTTCAATTCGCCATATTCCTTCTGAAAATAAATCTTTAAGTCACTTTGAATGCTTTTTTGTTCATCGATGACGTTTTTATCATTTCCTTTATTCTTATGGGTATAAACAATCAAATAGATAACAGCCATAATCAATACGGCAAGCAAGCCGATAATGATATAATTTTCAATCATGGTACCCCTCCTAAATATCCTCTAAATAATAGATATGATAAACCTCGTCAATAACCTCAACATAGACAGTCATATAGGTGTCATCTGACAAAATAATGTCGTTGACTGAGGTAATAAAGCCATCGTCATTCAGCGATCTGGAATATTGTCTCTGATCTTCTTCATCGATTAAGACATGCTGCCAAGCTCTGCTGACTAGGTCTGTGCAATAAAACTTATATTTCATATCGAGGAAGAATAAAAAGTTGTATAAGGAAACATCGACCTTGTCCATTCCATATTCGACAACACCATCAATCTGAGCCTGGGTTGAATTTTTGACTCTGAGTCCGACAAAATCTTTTCTATAACCTCTGCCAAAATATGGAACTTCAGGTGCGTTTTCAGGTCTATATCTTGGATTCAGCCAGTAATTGGATGAAGTCAAGCTAGCTGTAACGCTATAGTCATTAGGTTCATTTCCTGGTTGAGTGATGATTTCCCATACTGTTTCATCATCTTCAGGGAATCCAGTCGCTTCGATAAATTTGTTTTCCCCGTTATTGATTGCTGCATGCCCGCCGAAATAATAAGACATGAAGAGATGAAAGGCGGGTGAATCAGGAAAAGGAGATTTTTGCGTCACATAGATATCACCTTTTTGACCTAAAAACTTTCTGGTGCTATCATAAAATACACTTCGGGTATCTTGAAGTTCATATGATGTTTCACGTGAAACACTATAATATCTTCTAACTTGGAATACACCTGATGTATATTCAAAGTTCACTTCTTCTTCAAAGACTGCTCGGTCCTTAAAAGCTTCAATGGTGCGGTCAACTCTGATATTTTCAGAAACTGCAACGCCTAAGCTGTACACCATGCCTCCGATGATCAGCAATAATAAAAATTTGATGACACGAAAAATGTGAATCTTCTTTTTCTTTTTTTTATTTTTGTTCTTGATGTTCACTTTGAGGAAGCTTAGCATATTCTCACCTTTACGATTGATAATATTATAACACGTTCGATTAAGAACATAAAGAGTTGAACTACAACCATATTATTTCGAATTCGAAATAATTAATATTACTTCAAAGAAAAAGGATGTCAGCATTTGCTGGCATCCATGATTTTTATCTTGAATTCTTTGGTTTAATGACTAAAGCTCTTTCTTCGCCTTCGCCTTCTGATTCAGTGATGACGTCTCTCCACTCGCTTAATTTCGTGTGGATGATCCGACGATCAAATGCGTTCATCGGGTCAAGCTTGACAGCAATTCTCGTTTGGGCAACTTCCTTAGCAGTCTTAGTCGCTAGGATTTCTAGTTGTTTTCTTCTGTTTTCGTGATAGTTTCCAATATCGAGCGAGATAATCAAATGATTATCAACAAACACATTCAAATAGTTTCTCAGCATGAATTGAAGTGCGAGCAACGTACGACCTTCACGGCCGATCAAAAGCGCATTTTCATCGCTTTCGACGTGATAGTGAATTTCTTCACCTTCAACGACTGTTCTGACTTCCATCTGGCACTTAACATCCATAGCTTTCAAAATGCTTTCCAAATATTGCTTGCCTTCAATTGCGAGATTGACATTTGGTGTTGCTTCATAGACTGCGGAAGAACCAATACCGAACAAACCTTTCTTTTCAGTCAGGATTGTCATTTTGATCTTTTCCTTTTGAATCTTCAATTGTTCTACAGCTAGCTTTTCAGCTTCAATTAGGTTTTTAGCTTCAACTTCTACTTTTTTCAACATATGCTCACCCCAATAATTGTTTCTGCATCAAATGTTCATGCTTCTTTTCATTCAGTTTTCTATTCACAAGTGTTTGACCTAATGAGTAGATATTACCGAAGATCCAGTACAATGCCAACGCATTGCTCTGGTAGGAAGCGAACGCCATCATGATAACCATGAAGTAACTGACAAATTTCATTGTCTTTTCAGTCTGTGCCGCTTGTGGGTTTGGATTGTGTTTTGCAGTATTCTTCGTATAGCTTGGCTTCTTCATTGATATCTTTTGAAGAATGAACATCGTAGCGCCAACTAAGCCAGCAAGTACGATACCGATAATTCCATCTTGAGTATTCGCAAGGTTGATTCCTAAAAAATTCGTATTGGCAACATTTTCAGTATACATACCGCCTGTAATCGTAATACGTCTGACGACGCCATACATTGCGATAAAGATCGGCATTTGAAGGAATGGCATTAAGCAACCCATGACATTGATGCCATGTTTCTTATAGATTGCCATCATTTCCATCTGCATTTGCTGCTGGGATTGCGGATCTTTCCTGGTTGCGTATTTCGCCTGGACGCGTTGCATATCCGGTTGAGCGACATTCATCTTGATGGATAGATCATTGCTCTTCGCATAGATTGGCCAAGCAAGTGTACGAACGACGATTGTCGTAAATAAAATACCTAGAGCGAATGAATTGCCTAAGATGCCTCCGAAGAAGCTCATCAGCCAAGCAACTGGAATGACTAAAATCCAGTCAAAGAAGCTTGCATCGCCGGTAGTAATCGGTTTTTCTCCACCTGCAACATAGACTTCAAAAGTCTTAGCGACAGTTGTTCCCTCGTGCGTGTACGTTACATCATAACCATATTTGTTGTGGAATCCATCATCGCCAAGCGGTTCATATCCGCCATCATCAAATGATTCAGCAACATCTTCACCATTCAGTACAGTGATATCCCCATCTCTTTGAACTGCGTAAATTTTGATTCCGGTTGGATCAAAAGATTCGCCGATTTGAGATAAGACATTATCTTTTTCAAATCGTAATGCAACCATGACAACTTCATCTGGATCACCTACAATGATTTCCGGGATGATGTAGACCTGGAAGCTTACCGTTAATTCTTCAGCTTCAAATGTGTACGTGCGCACACCTTCATTTTCAACTACAGTTGTTGGTAGTGATCCTTCATAGGATACCAAGCTACCAGTTCCAGATGCTGTCAAACTCCAATAGGATAATCCATTTTCACCCTTGAAAAGGATGTTATCGCGGTCTTCATAATCGAAAACGAGCTTTTCCCCGTTTAGACCGTAAGGATCATTAACTGCAATGCTCTTTACAGTGTTATCTGTATTTGAACATGCTGCTAAGCTTAAAACGAGCATCAAGATCACAGCTAGAAAGAATAGTTTTTTACTCATTCGCATTCTCCATTAGTTTTGATTTTTTAAATAGAACGGTTAACTTGTCCATCATTTCCTGATAGGACAATGTATTAGCCGCCGGCTTGATGACAATAACAAACAGCTTGGTTTTAACAAACTGTCCCTGAAACATGCTGACGATCATTCGAATGCGCCTTTTGCAAAGATTGCGCGCAACGGCATTTCCATATTTTTTTCCTATGGACAAGCTGAATCGAAAATGAGTCCCATTGACATCATCAGACTGATAAATCGCAAAACAACTGTCACCCTTGACTTTTTTCTCTTTGAAAATCGCATCGATTTCGCTACTTTTCTTTATGCGATATACTTTTTTCATAGTTTTTTAAAAGAATAGGACTACCCAAAAAATAACAAATGTTATTATTTTAACGAGTAGTCCGAGTGTTTTAAAATAATTTTTAATTATACAGTTAATTCTGCGCGGCCTTTCAATCTGCGACGGGCAAGTACGCGACGGCCACCAGCAGTTGCCATTCTAGCTCTGAATCCGTGTGTCTTGATGCGCTTAAGCTTACTTGGTTGATATGTTCTTTTCACAAATAAAACCACCTTTCTTGCGAAACCATGCTTAATCATTATATTAAAAGACCTTGTTTTTGTCAACAATAAACATGTTTTTTCCGATAATTTCGTTTCTTTTCTTTTTTGCTGGAAAATGATGTGTATTTTCATACAATTTTCAAAAGCGGCTTTTCCAATAATTTGTGGGAAACTTAGTCACATTTTCTATCGATTGTGGGTTACTGTGTAACTAAATAAATTGGCTTTACAACGGTGTTATCATACCTGAGTTATCCACAATCAACCCATATTCCTTAAGATTTCTGTAATTAGTTATCCACAAATACTGTTGATAAGTTTTTTATATTAAAGCGTTCTTTTATGTTATTCTATACTCACATTAATTGAGGGGTTTGAAAATGAATACTTATGATCTGCTATGGCTTAAGATTTTAAATGATTTGGAAAGTACGTTCAACGAAGAAACATACGCTGATGTCTTCGAACCATTAAAGTCTACCCACAAGTATGCAAACGGCCATGTTTATGTCCTTGTTGCATCCGAATTTATAAAAAATAGAATCAATCGCCTCTACTTAACTAAGATTAATGAGCTGGCTGCCAAATACAACGGATCCCCAATCCGTTTTAAGTTTGTCACCGAATCAGAACTTCTTCCTGAAGAGACTCTAACGAGTCCTGAAAGAAACTTGGGGCTCAAATACAGACCGGGTAATTTGAACGCTACCTATGCATTTGACAACTTTGTCGTTGGAAAATCCAATATGTTCGCATTCAGAATGGCAATGAAGGTTGCCGATCAACCAGGGGCTGTAGCAAATCCATTATACATCTTCGGAGACGTAGGATTAGGAAAAACCCACTTGATGCAGGCAATCGGTAACTATATATTGGATCAAAATATCAATCAAAAGGTTTTATATGTAAAAGCAGATGGATTCATTGAAGACTTCGCCAACCTATTAAAGAAGGAAAGAATGGAAGACTTTAATTCCAAATATAGAGATATAGACATACTCCTCGTTGATGATATCCAAATCATGGGCGGTGCTACGAAGACTCAAATGGAATTCTTTAAACTATTTGATTACTTATATCAACAAAATAAACAGATTGTCATTACCAGTGATAAACCTGCTTCAGAATTAAAGAATATCATGACGCGTCTCACCTCGAGATTCGAAGTCGGATTGACCGTAGATATCCAAGTACCCGACCTAGAACACCGTATTGAAATCTTAAAAAGGAAACTTGCTACAGAATCCTCTGATATTCATGATATTCCTTCCGAAGTCCTTGATTTCATCGCATCCTCGTTCGTTACCAACATCAGAGAGCTTGAAGGTGCTTTAAAACGTGTTTTATTCTACTGTCTGACCAACAACCTTGAACTGACCGTCGAAAGTGTTAACGAAGCATTAGAGCCTCTTCTCAAAACAAAGAGAAAGAGCGACTCCTTAAATGAAAACAACTATGACCGCATCCAATCCATCGTTTCTGATTTCTATGGCATCTCTTTAGAAGACTTAATCGGCAAGAAGAGACACTCAAAATACATTCTTCCCAGACATATTGCGATGTTTTTGATTAAATCGCGGTATAATATTCCATATAAAACCATTGGAACACTCTTTGGAGATCGAGATCATTCAACCGTTCTTGCAGCTTGTGAAAAGATTGATAATGATGTTAAACAAGACCCTACACTTAGACTTGCGGTCGACACAATCATCAAAAAAGTGGATTCAATTAACAAAAAATAGATGTTACTAGAATGTTGGAAATGTGGTATAATAATAGCAGTGTGAAGCCTTTCTAAGATTTACCCACATACCCACAATTGTAATAACAATATTTAAAGATTAAACTTAAAAAATAAAAGGAGCCGTCGCTATGATTTTCAGTGTTGATCGTGATGTATTATTAAACCAATTACTCATAGTTCAAAAAGGACTACCAACCAAAACCCCACTGCCTATTTTATATGCAGTTAAGTTTGATGTTCATGAGGATCACATTCTCTTAACATCAAGCAATACAGATGTTGCCATTCAAGTTTTAATTGATGACCACACCTTAAACATCAAAGAACCAGGCAAGGTTGCTATTCCTGGACGTTACTTGATTGATATCATGAGAAAGATCGCTTCCCAACGTGTTGAATTCGCGTTGATTGAAGATAAATTGATTGTGATTAAAGCTGACCGCTCTGAATTTAAACTCAGATTGATGGACGTTGAAGATTATCCTGAAATTGATTTCTTGGATTTGGATGATCCGATTGTCTTAGACAGTTTATTGATTAAAACCATCATCAAGGAAACAAACTATGCAACTGCTACCAGTGAAAAGAGACCTATTTTAACAGGTGTTAATTTCAAATATCACGACAATAATCTCTATTGCGTTGCAACTGACAGCTATCGTTTAAGCCAAAAAAACGTTAAATTAAGAACACATAGCAAGATGTTTGACATTGTAATCCCAAACAAGAGCTTGGAAGAATTAAGCAAGATTCTTGATGGATATAACGATGATGTCGAACTCTTCATCAACCCCAATAAAGTCTTGTTTAAAATGAACAAAATTCTATTCCAAACCAGACTTCTTGAAGGCACTTATCCGGATACATTACGGATCATTCCAACAGAATTCCCAGTCATTATTCCATTCAACAAGGAAGAATTGCTTGCAGCTGTTGAACGTGTTTCCTTACTCTCTCCAAGAGACCGTGAAACCAATTACAATATCATCAAACTTTCTCTTCGTCCAGACTATGTCGTTGAGATGAGTTCAACAAATAATGAAATCGGGGATGCGCTTGAAGAAATCATCCCATCATCTGATGTCACAGGACCTGCAATCAAGATTGCGTTTTCCTCCAGATATTTGGTTGAAGCGCTGAAATCATTCAGTTCAAGCGAGATTCAAATCCAGTTTGCCGGAGAGGTAAAACCATTCGTGATCAAAGGCAATTTAGACCAAGATCTCCTGCATTTGATTTTACCGGTACGTATCGACTAATCCAGCCAAAGAGCCTTAATTTCAAATTTAAGGCTTTTTTTTTATGTCGATGATTTAGACCATTTATCTGAAAAAAATATGCTGAAAATGATGGTTTTTTCCTTATATTATGATATAATATAAAAGAAGACAGAGGGCAACGCAATGAAAAAATTCAAAAGTAGAACAGAATACATCACGTTAGGACAATTTTTAAAAGCTACAGACACAATCGGTTCCGGTGGAGAAGCCAAGTTTTTTTTATTTGAAAACGATGTTTTTGTGAATGGTGAAAAGCGTACTGAACGTGGGAAAAAACTCTATAACGGAGATCGTGTTGTTGTAAATAAGATTGAGTACCTGATTGTTTATGATCCAAAAGATATCACTTAGAAATTTTAGAAATCACGAATCAATCGAACTTAAATTCAATCAACCCTTTGCTTACATCCATGGTGCGAACGGCACCGGTAAAACCAGTATTTTGGAAAGCATTTACTTTTGTGCGACAACAAAATCACATAGAACCAATGATGAAAAGGAATTAATCAAAAGAAATGAAGGATTCGCTTCCGTTAAAATAACTACAGATTCTGATCGTTATGAAATTGTATTATCAAAGAACGGAAAACGCGCTTCGATCAATGGCGTTGAAAAAAGAAAAATCAGCGATTTCATCGGTCATTTGCGTGTTGTGATGTTTGCTCCAGAAGACTTGGATTTAATCAAAGGTTCTCCTGCAAATAGAAGACAATTTCTCGATTTGGAATGGATGCAGCTGAACAAGATTTATTTAAGACAGTTGAATACCTATAAAAATGTTTTGAAGCAACGGAACAGCTTGCTAAAAAAGATTGGTTTTGAAGATGACTTGACGTTCTTGAATATCTTAGGCGATCAGCTTTATGATTCAGGAATTGAAATTATAAAGGAACGCAGGCAGTTCATAGAAGAGTTGAACACAAACCTTCATGAGATTTACCCATTATTCAGCAACCATCAAGTCAAAATCATTTATGAACCTGATGTGGATGAAAAAGCATTTAGAACCTATCTCCACAAGAGTCAAAAGCAGGATATCCTCTACCAGTCGACGAATGCAGGACCCCACAGAGATGATTTCTACATTGATTTTAACGGTTTTGATGCGAAGAGTTATGCATCACAGGGAGAACAGCGTCTAATCGTTGTCGCGTTAAAATTGGCGCTTTTGAAGCTGATTGAAAAGAAAACAAACAAGCAGGTTGTACTTCTGCTTGACGATGTCTTGAGTGAACTTGATTTGGAAAAACAGAGATTGTTTTTAAATCATCTCCCTAAGGAACATCAGATATTGATGAATAGTGCATTACCCATTGAGGGTGAACACATCCAAATGATCCACTTGAAAAAGGAGTAACACCATGTCAAATTATGATGCATCAAACATTCAAATATTAGAAGGTCTCGAGGCGGTAAGAAAACGTCCCGGCATGTATATCGGAAGCACAGGCTCCAGGGGCTTGCACCATTTAGTATGGGAAATCGTCGATAACTCGATTGACGAAGCCTTAGGTGGTTATGCTACCAATATTCTATTAGAACTTCTTCCAGGCGAAATTGTCCGCGTTACCGATGATGGCCGCGGTATTCCGGTTGATCTTCACCCCAAGACAAACAGACCAGCTGTCGAAACTATTTTGACATCCCTGCATTCAGGCGGAAAATTCGACGGAAAATCTTACAAGGTATCCGGCGGATTGCATGGGGTCGGTATGTCAGTCGTCAACGCATTATCTGAAAATTTCTTGGTTGAAATCATGCGTAACGGGAATATTTATCAGCAGAAGTATGAACGTGGAATCCCAGTCACAGATGTCATCATCAATGGTACCAGTGATCATACAGGAACCATCGTCACTTTTAAGTCTGATCACTTAGTTTTCACAGAAACCACAGTATACGAGTATGAAATACTCAGAAATAGAATTCAGCAGCTCGCATTCTTGAATAAAGGCATTAAAATTACGATTATCGATGCCAGAGGCGCTGTTGCGATTGAAAACTCTTACCATTACGAAGGCGGCATTGTTGAATATGTAAGTTTCCTCAACCAAGGTAAAGGCAAAATCAATCACGATGTTCTCTATATTGATAAGGAAGTTGATGGCATTACCATCGATATCGCACTTCAGTATAATGATTCTTATGCAACCAACCTTTATTCTTTCGCCAATAATATTCCAACACACGAAGGCGGCATGCATGAAGACGGATTCAAGATGGCATTGACCCGTGTGTTAAACAAATATGCGACAGAACAAGGCATGCTCAAGAAGGATGAATCTTTCCTAGGCGAAGACGTTAAGGAAGGTTTGACCGTTATTGTATCGATCAAGCATCCAAATCCTCAATTTGAAGGACAGACAAAAACAAAACTCGGAAACCCCGAAGTGCGTCAGATCACTTCCCAAATTGTCGGTGAAGGTCTTGAAAAGTATCTGATGGAAAATCCATCGGATGCTCGTGCGATTGTCGAAAAATGCCAAATGGCATCACGTGCCAGAATCGCAGCAAAGAAAGCTAGAGAAGCGACAAGAAGAAAATCTCCTCTTGACGCGCTTGGATTCGCATCCAAGCTTGCCGATTGCCGTAGCAAGGACCCTGTCATTTCTGAAATCTATATCGTGGAAGGTGATTCTGCCGGCGGATCCGCAAAACAAGGCAGAGAGTCAGAATATCAAGCGATTCTTCCGCTTCGCGGCAAGGTTTTAAACGTTGAAAAAGCTAGACTTGACAAAATATTGAGCAATAAAGAAATATTATCTTTGATTCAAGCATTCGGAACTGGAATCGGCGACGAATTTGATGGTGAAAAAGCTAGATATCACAAGGTTGTCATCATGACCGATGCCGACATCGACGGCGCACACATCAGAACTCTGCTTTTAACCTTCTTCTTCAGATATATGAAGCAATTGATCGACTTAGGCTATGTATATATCGCTCAACCCCCTCTTTACAAAGTGCAATTGGGCAAGCGCGTTGAATATGTCTATTCAGATGAACAATTGACGAAGATATTGGCAGAAATTGGCGGACGTCCAAATATCCAACGCTATAAAGGTCTTGGAGAAATGAATCCTGAACAGCTCTGGGAAACCACCATGGATCCAGAAAATAGAATTCTGCTTCAAGTATCCCTAAAGGATGCAATGGATGCCGATCAGGTATTTAGCATGCTGATGGGCGAAGAAGTTGAACCAAGAAAAGCATTCATCCAAGAAAACGCGATTTACGCGGATAACATTGACGCATAGGAGGAGCAATCATAATGAGTGAAATATCATCTAAAACAACAGAAGGATATGTAAGAGAAAGAAACATATCCACTGAAATGAAAACATCTTTCCTAAACTATGCGATGAGCGTTATTGTTTCTCGTGCGCTTCCGGATATCAGAGACGGCCTTAAGCCAGTTCAAAGACGTATTTTATACGCAATGAACGATTTAGGCATGTCCGCAGATAAACCGCACAAGAAATCTGCGAGAATCGTCGGGGAAGTCATTGGTAAGTATCACCCACACGGTGACTCATCTGTATACGAAGCAATGGTGCGCATGGCGCAACCGTTCTCCTATAGAATGCCATTGATCGACGGCCACGGCAACTTCGGTTCCGTAGACGGCGATGGCGCAGCAGCAATGCGTTACACAGAAGCTAGAATGTCCAAGCTCGCTGGCGAACTTGTCAGAGACTTAGAAAAAAACACAGTCAACTTCGTAGATAACTATGATGGTTCTGAACACGAACCAGTTGTTCTGCCCGCGAGATATCCAAATCTTCTCGTCAACGGTTCAACAGGTATCGCAGTCGGCATGGCGACCAACATCCCACCTCACAATCTAGCTGAAGTCATCGATGGATTGCTTGCCTATATCGACAATGAAGACATTACATCCATTGAACTGATGCAGTATATCAAAGGTCCGGATTTTCCAACAGGAGGACAGGTTTTAGGACTCACTGGTTTACGTACAGCATATGAAACCGGAAAAGGAATCATCGCAGTTCGCGCAACAGCAGAAATCGTCACCCATAAAAACAAAAACACCATCATCGTCACTGCAATCCCATATCAAGTCAACAAGACGACATTGATTGAAAGAATCGCAGAAATAGCCAAGGAAAAGATCGTTGAAGGCATCACCGACTTGCGTGATGAATCCAACCGAAAGGGCATGCGCATCGTCATTGAATTAAGACGCGATGTCAATCCTCATGTCATGCTCAATAACCTCTATAAGTTCACCCAGCTTCAGCAGTCATTCGGTATCAACATGATTGCATTGGTCAAGGGTCAGCCTCAGATGGTTACCTTAAGAGACATGCTGAAATATTATTTGGAACATCAGATTGAAGTCATTCAAAGAAGAACGATTTATGATCTGGAAAAAGCAGAAGCGAGACAACACATTTTATCTGGTTTGGTCATTGCCCTTCATGATATCGATCGTGCGATTGAAATCATCAGAGCGAACCAGACAGGTGATGAAGCTAGAGAAGCGTTGATTGCTGAATACGGTCTTTCTGATATTCAAGCAAGAGCGATTCTTGATATGCGCCTTCAGCGTTTGACTGGATTGGAAATTGCGAAGATTGAAACTGAGTTGGAAGATCTGATTATTAGAATCGCCGACTACAAGGAAATCATCCAGAGCCACGAAAGAAAGGTTCAAATCATCAAGAATGAAGTCACAGAAATTAGAGCCCAATACAATGAACCAAGACAGTCTGAAATCAATTTAAGCATCGATTTAAGCATCGAAAATGAAGACTTGATTCCTATTGAAGATGTGATTATCACAGTCACAAATAACGGATACATCAAGCGTATGAAAGTCGATCATTATAAGACTCAAAACAGAGGCGGCGTCGGCATGTCCGGCATCAAGGTTCATGAGGATGATTATGTCGAACATATCCTCATGACTTCTACGCACGACTTCCATTTATTTTTCACGAATAAAGGACGTGTTTATAAGATTAAAGGATACCAGATTCCAGAAGGATCCAGACAGTCAAAAGGCATCCCGATTGTCAACCTTTTAGAGTTCGACAAAGACGAAACCTTAGCATCATTCACTAACGTTAAAAACTTCGAATCCGAGTCTGATTTCTTAACATTCGTTACGAAGAAAGGCGTCGTCAAACGCACCTTGATCAGCGACTATCAGAACATCAGAACCAACGGAATCATCGCGATTAATTTAAGAGAAGATGATGAATTATTGAGCGTTGCATTGACAGATGGAACCAAGGAAATCATCCTTGGAGCATCCAACGGCAAGGCCATCAGATTCGCTGAAACTGACGTGCGCGCAATGGGCAGAACTGCTTCTGGCGTACGCGGAATGAGCATCGGTTTGAAGGATGAAGTTGTCGGTGTCGCAATCATTGAAAACGACCAGCAAGAAATCCTTGTAATAACGGAAAATGGCTTTGGTAAGCGAACTATTGTTGAAGAGTATCGCAAGCAAATCCGTGGTGGCAAGGGTGTTAAGACACTCAATGTCACTGAAAAAAATGGTAAATTATCAACGCTCAGAACAGTTTCTGACGATGAAGATTTGATTGTTGTTTCCGATAAAGGCGTTGTCATCCGAACCCACGTCGATCAAATTTCTCAGACGAAGCGCGCGACTCAAGGGGTCAGAATTATCAGACTCCGTCCTGACCATAAGGTCTCTACAATCGCACTCGTTCCAAGACAGGAAGAAGTCGAGGAAGAGCTTGGTGAGGAACATCAATTCGTGCAGGAAACCATCCAGGTAGAAAACAAGAAAACTTATGTGGAAATAGCAGATATGGAACCTGAAGAAATCGAAACGGAAGACGAAGAAATCATCACCACTGAAAGTTTGTTTGACGAGTAAAAAGTTAATAAAAAACATAGGAGTGCCGGGCATTTTGCCAGGCACTCTTTTTTTGTGTAATCTAATAGAAAACGGTTTCATGATTTCATCGTTTACAATCTCATTTTAATATGCTAAAATACTATCAACTTAATCAGTTTCAACTATCAAGAAGACGGGAGAGATATAGCTCGATGAACGTCTACCAACCAGTACAAAATACAAGGTGGTAAAGCTGTAAGCGATGGGATATTATTTCTTATATCTATAGTTCCTATCGTGAGGTAGGGACTTTTTAATTTATAAGGAGAATAGCGATGATCAAACTTATTCAAGTGAATAAAACATATACATCTAAAAATGAAAATTTCCAAGCGATTAAAGAGATTTCTCTTGATATTTCAGACGGTGAAATCGTTGGAATCGTCGGGTATAGCGGTGCTGGAAAAAGCACTTTAATCCGTATGATCAATGGTCTGATCTTACCGACTTCCGGAGAAATCTGGATTGATGGAACGCTTCTTTCTAGCTTGAAACAGCAGGACATCAATCGAATGCGATTCAGCATGGGAATGATTTTCCAGCACTTTAATTTACTCTCTTCAATGACCGTATATGACAATGTGAAGCTCGCTTTGTCGATAGCAAAGTATCCCAAAGATCAGATAAATTCCAGGATATCAGAGGTTCTTTCACTCGTCGGTTTATTAGATAAATCCTTAAGATATCCCAAAGAATTATCAGGCGGCGAACGTCAGCGTGTCGGTATCGCAAGAGCAATCGCGAACAATCCAAAATATCTTTTGTGCGATGAAGCAACCAGCGCGCTCGATCAAAATACTGCGTCAGAAATCATCAATCTCCTCAGAGATATTCAAATGAAAACAAAGATTACCATCATCTTCATCACACACCAAATCGAGGTTGCTAAAGACTTATGTTCGCGTGTCATTGTCATGCATCAAGGGATGATTGTTGAGGATCAATCGACAAGAATACTCTTCACAAAACCGCAATCAGCGATAACCAAATCGCTTGTGAAATCTCTGATTTATGACGCTCCGCTCCATAGTAAAAATGTTTATGAACTCATCTATGATCACCGGAATACCGAGGATACAAGCCTAAGCGACATGGTCAAAAAATACCTGGTCGACGTCAACATCATGCATGCGAAAACTCTGATGATCGGTGACGAACACATTGGTTATCTCTATGTTCAAATCACAGGAAATCAACATCAGGAAGCTTTAAATTATTTAGAATCCAAGGGAATCGAGGTGAGTCTTTATGTTTGACGCACATGCTATCGAGCTCTATCTTAAAGCACTCGTAGAAACCTTATTTCTCGTTTTCGGTACTGGAATTTATGTGTTATTCTTTGGACTCTTGATTGGTTTTTTCCTATACGCAACAGAACCCGACGGCATATTTAAAAACAAATTATCTACAAAAATAGCACACCGCCTGCTGGCAACCGTGAACGACATCGCAAGATCTATCCCATTCATCATCCTCTTAATTCTTCTCATTCCAGTGACCAGAATTCTTGTCGGGACGATGCTGGGAGCGAAAGCCGCACTTCCCGCTTTGATTATCAGCGCTTCACCATTCTTTGCCAGAGTCGTCCATATGGCGCTTCGTGACGTCTCAAAGGAAACCATTGAAGCAGCCCGCGCCATGGGAGCATCTAACTTAAAGATCATTCAAATCGTCTTTAAAGAGGCACTTTCCTCCCTAGTTTCAGGACTGACATTGACTCTCGTCACCCTGGTGGGATTCATGTCTGCAGCAGCAGTCATCGGAGCTGGAGGGCTTGCTTATCTCGCCTATGAGTACGGAAAGTTTGGAAACAACTACCCGCTCATGTATCTATCCATCATCACTATATTATTCATAGTTTTTATCATACAAATTACAGGCGATACAATCGCCAGAAAAATCGATCATCGATAAAATAGGAGAAAAAAATGAAAAAAATACTACAACTCATCACAATTTTCACACTCATTATTACACTGATTTCATGCAAAAGTGCATCTGAAGATACAATAAAAGTGATAGCTACCACGACACCTCACGGTGAAATTCTTGAATTCGCACGTGATTTACTCGAAGAAAAAGGGTTTCAACTAGAAATCATCATCACTTCTGACTATTATTTTCCAAATCCTGCGGTCTCTGCAGGTGACGCAGATGCCAATTTCTTCCAACATGTTCCATTTTTAGACAAATATAACACAGAAAATCCCAATTCTCAGCTATCGATCGGAGCTTATGTCCACATTGAACCTATTGGAATTTACTCAAACAACTATAATAATGTCTCAGAAATCGAGGATGGAGCGACTGTTCTAATCAGCAATTCAACTTCCGATCATGGAAGAGTGCTCAATTTATTCCAATCAGCTGGGCTCATCACAATTAAAGAAGGTGTCGATATCACTTCTCCAACCTTAATTATTCAAGACGCAATCGAAACCAATCCAAAAAATCTCGTTTTCAGCGCGAATGTCTCACCAGATTTTCTATTTGCAGCATACACGAATGAAGAAGCAGACTTATATGTCATCAACTCAAATTACGTGCTTGAAGGCGGAAATAATCCTGTAACTGAGTCCATTTTCATCGAAGATACAGCAAATAATCCATATGTTAATATTTTAGCTGTGAAGGAATCAGATCTAAGTTCACCAAAGATACTTGCGTTAATCGAGATTCTTCAATCAGAAGCAGTTCAAGATTTTATCAACGCAACCTATAACGGAAGTGTCATTCCAGCATAATCCTCATCAATCACAAATGATTAAAAAAATCTCCTTTCTCGATTCTTTCTCCCATATCAGGGATGTTAGAAATGCAAAGGAGATTTTTTATTTATATGCAATTGATATGTAGAAATCAAATCCAGAAAAAAAGCTTGAATCCATTTTTCGGAATCCAAGCCATATTTCAATACTGTTTGATTAGTCGTTTACACAAACTCCATCATTTGTTCCGCGTTGAACAGATGAGTTACCACGTTGTGAGGATGAATTTCCACCTTTTTTGAACTGATTCTTAATCATGTTGCCTAGATCATAACCTGCTCCAACCAGTCTATCTTTCGAGAATGCTGCAAGGTGATTTTCTGATGCTGCCTGCAAGTATTCGAACACCGTTTGAACATCAGCTGGTAAATCTACTTGACTTAAGAATGCATCATACATTGCGATGTTTAATGTTTCTGCTTGAACTCCGGTTGATAATGCACTGGAAATTGAATCCGGAAGAACAACGTATTGTGCTGCATCATTGACTGGAACTTCAATGCCATATGCTGCAAACAATGGCAATAATAAATCGATGTGTGTTTGTTCTGCTAAAATAATCTTAGTGAATGGCTTGATTTCACCATATGCATCGATAATTGCTCTATAGGTAGCCTGTGCCAAGTATTCATCTTGAATTGCGCTGACAAGCATTTCTTCAACTGTATATGTACCATCTTCGCTGAGCGTATATACACCATAATCCTCTACAACCGCATAAGTTGATGCTGCGCTTACCCCGAATCCCACAAAAGCTAGCCCCGCAACTGCCAATCCCAAACCAGTAAATAACATAAATTTCTTTTTCATTTTTGAATGCCTCCTTCTAAGTGACTTCGGTTAATATACATGCTAAAACTGATAGTTATTGGCGATAATCAACAATAAGTTTTATTGTGTGAAAACAAGCAAATATAATACTGAAATCGTGTGAAATACTTAAATAAATAACATTATTAAACCAATTAAGATGAAAAACAAGCATCTCAATCAAGTACAATCAACTGTTAAAGCACAAAAAGAGCTCTCATGGTGTGCGCTATGCACATGGATGGACACAGACGCATCCATTGCATGTCAATTTTTCGTATTTCGCTTTTTTTTGAGGTATAATATTCATACAGTTGCTCATCAGTGGGGTGTCTCATGAAGAATAAGAACCAACTACAACTATATTTTTATTTCACTGGGATTTTTTTTGTACTCAACATTCTAAATACATATATGCTGACCATCCAGGGACTCAATCGCTATATCGCTCCATTCGAGCATACATTTTATGGTGAGTTCAATGCATTGGTTGGTAATTTTGTCATTCTCTTTATTTTCACACTGTTTTCATTCGTGGTTTTCAGAAGAGCGAAATCCAGAATGCTTTTTATGATTTTTTTCAGTTTGTTTCTCAATATCTTCATTTTTTTCATGGGGATCTTTAACTTATATTTTGGAACATCCTTCTCGATGTCAGCAGCGACCATTTTCCAAAATCCGGCAGAAGGCTTCGCCGGAGGAACAATCTTAGAAATGGTATTGGAACTTGTCGCGTATTATCGGATTCTTGTATTTCTACCAACAATCGCCTTACTTTTTATCTATATGCGTTCCAATCTAAAAGAAATGGCCATCATCAAATTCAACCCCACGCTCAAAAGGTATCTTTCAGGCTTTTTAACTGCTGTCATCCTCTTATTTCTAGCTGTATTTAATTATTATAAACAATTCGAAGAAGTTCTTCCACTCAACGCAGTCAGAAGCACCTTTGCAAGTCAAAATCTTGGAGTTTATCCCTATTATCTCGGGGAATTCATTGGAGAACCTTTTGATTTAGATATTGAAAAATTCTTGGAAGTCAGTTCAGAAGATGAGCTTGCTACCATGTATCAGGAATATAATAAAAATCAAGAATCTTATATCAATTATTTTGATGGATTAAGCTACTCAAACCGGTTGACGATGGATCAGACAGTGGATGAATTATTTATTGATCCAAGCATTGCGTTGGGAAATGACCTGCAAGGCATTCTTGAAGGGAGAAACCTTGTTTTAGTTCATTTGGAGTCCTTCAACTATTTCTTATTACAAAATGAATATACCAACGCCCAAATGCCTTTTATCAATCAATTGATGGAAGAAAGCTTTACATTCAACAATTTCTATAATAATGTCGGCATGGGTGTGAGCTCTGATGCTGAACTGGCGGTACTCACTGGATTGCATCCTTTAGGAGACCGTACGTTATACTGGGATTATGAACATATCGATTTTGAATTGAATTCTATTGTTCAATACTTCAATCAAGAAGGATATTATACCGAAGCAATCCATGGGGATCATGAAGAATTTTACAATAGAGATGTTATTTATCCTGAATTGATGGGCTTTGACGAGTTTTATTCGATTGAAGATTTCATTTTGGATGGATATGCAGTTAAGGATGGTTATACATTTGATACAGAAAACAACCTTGTTCACCATTCACCATGGATATCAGACTATCATTTGGCAGATCAAACAACTGCGGTAGGTCGTACGCTTCTTGAAGAAAATACGCAATTCATGTTGTTTCCCATCATGATGATGGCGCATACGCCTTTTGATTATGATCCATATGGGTATCGGGAAGATATTTATCCCCAATATGTCAAATTAATCAATAGAATCACCATGAAGTACTTGAATTATGCACAATATTATGATGAAACAATCAAAAGATTTTTTGTTGGCGATCAAAATCAAGATCAAACTTTAGACAATTCAGTTTACGTGTTTTATAGCGATCACGGTTCCGGTTTGAAAAATGGTGATTTAGACCTATTGATGGACAAAAACCTTTCCGTCATGGAAAGCAGACAAATTCTTCAAAGAGTTTTCGCATTCATCTATGTTCCAGGAAGTGAATTCATCAGTTACGGAGATTATCAAATACGTAAAGGCTTATTGACGGGTGAACAGAATTTAGTCAGAAGCCAAATCGATCTATATCGTACAATCGTTGAACTCTTTAATCTTCCAGTTGAAAATGATACGTATTATGGCGTACATGGGTTGAGTACAGAACCTACATTCGCGATGGAAAACCGTCTAATGGATGTTGTCTTGGATTCTTATATATATTCGATGAGAAATCACACTAAAACTTATCCGGAAGATCGGTCAGTAACTACCGAAATCTATGATTATATTCTCAGATTCAAGCTTTTAAGTGACTTGATGCTGTCCAAGGGCGACATGCAAACGCGTGTCGATGAAGCAGTACTCATCAAATATGGTAGTTGATCATGCTTAAGAAAATACACCCATACTATTATATTTCTGCGCTCTACGTGCTACTTTCCGTTTTTTTAGGATTATTTTTAACCAATTTCCTCATTATTTTTCTAGGTTGGAACATGATACTCGCAACATTTGTATTTTTTCTCTCCGAGATTTATATGATTTTAAAGAAAAGAAATACGCACCCCGCCCTACAATTACCAGTTCTTGGACTGTTCATCTTATTCTTTCCGAACGCGCTTTATATATTCACTGATTTCATTCATCTTCAAAACTATACATTCTTTTTGGATTACCCTAATATCTATGCGATACAGATTGAAGATTGGTTGGTTTTCATGCATATCGCGATTGGCGCGTTATACGCAGCCAAGCTGGGTATTTCATCTATCCACAATCTGGAACCCATCTTCAAACAGAATTTTAAGAACTATTATTTTTTAGTGCTTTCAGCACTTTTCCTATTATCTTCAACCGGGATCTACATCGGAAGATTTCTACGATTCAATTCTTGGGATTTTCTACAATTGTTTTCAATTTTTTCTGACATGTTTCAAAACATATCCTTTTTCCTAGGATTTATCATCATCTTCTTTGTTTTACACTGGGTAAGCTATTTTCTCTTTTCAAAACAGAAGTCAAACGTTATATAATAGATTTATCAAATCAATTTGGAGGTATCAAATGAGAGTATTGGTCGTTGGTGGTGCAGGTTACATCGGATCTCATACCGTTTATGAGCTGATTAAGGATCATCAAGAAGTCATTATACTAGATAATTTATCCTCAGGATACATGGAGCTTGTCCACCCTGAAGCGAAATTTTATCAAGGAGATATCCGTCTCAAAGCGGATGTTGTCAACGTTTTTAAAAAAGAAAAAATTGATGTCGTTATGCATTTCGCTGCTAAAATCATCGTTCCTGAAAGTGTTCAGATCCCCCTAGAATATTATTACAACAACGTCGAAGGCGTTCGTGTTCTTTTAGAAGTGATGAACGAATTTAATGTTAAAAAGTTTGTATTCTCATCTACAGCTGCTGTGTATGGAGAAGCATCCGGTGTTTGTCAGGAAGATATGGTCACTAAGCCAATCAATCCATACGGTGAAACCAAGCTCGCATGTGAAAAAATGATTTCTTGGGTAGCCAATGCACATGATTTCAAGTATGTTGTCTTCAGATATTTCAATGTCGCAGGCGCAGATAAATCCTTAAAGATCGGATTGATGAAGGACCAGCTGACACATTTGATTCCTGTCGCGATTCAAGGAATCATTGGCATCCGTGATCACTTGACGATTTATGGAAATGATTACCCCACGAAGGATGGAACATGCATCAGAGATTACATCCACGTAAGTGATCTCGCATACGCGCATGTCCTTGGCGCGCATTATCTATTTGATGGTGGAAAATCTGAAACAATCAATTTGGGATCCAGCACAGGATATACAGTCTTGGAAGTTGCTCAAGCAGTCAATGAGATTGCCCCACTCAAGGTTGTCATCGGACCAAGAAGAGATGGAGATCCAGCTGAATTAATCGCATCCAATGAAAAAGCACGCCGCATTTTAAAGTGGGTGCCAAAGTATTCCTTAAAGGATATTGTCTTGTCAGACTATAATTATAGAAAAAAGATTTCAAAAAAATAAAAAGCCTCACGGCTTTTTTTCTTATAAGAAATAGAGAACGATTGAGAATATTCCGACAATCACACAGTAAACTGCAAAATAAATCAAATTTTTAACCTTCACATACTGATACATGAATTTAACTGCCAGCAAGCTGAACAAGAAACTCATGAAGAAAGCGAGTATATATCCGATGGTATTGATTTGTTCGGTCGCGTAAATTGCTTCATAAACACCTAGAATCGAGACTGGAACAGAAACGATGATATAGCTTAAGAAGGAGAATCTAAGTACTTTTTTGAGTTCGATTTTTTGAACGAGTCCGCCTGTCATGGTGATACCGCTTCTTGAAATACCGGGGAAAACCGCGAACATCTGGAATGCGCCGATGACCAATGCGTTTTTCCAAGTGATATCATTCTTCCATTGGATATCTTTGACCTTATAGACAAAATATAATAAAAGACCGGTAATGATTAAAGCGAATCCGATGGATAACAAGTCATTGGGAAGATAATCTTTGAAAAAGAAACCGAAGATACCGATTGGAATGACCGCGATGATTAATTTCACGACATATTGGAAATCATCTTTGCTGGTTTCTTCCTTTTTTACTAAATACTTCCAAGTTCCGGCAATCAACTCTGCTATATCTTTCTTAAAGAAGAATAGAAGCGCGATGAAGGATCCAGTGTTGGTAACCATGAGAAATACAGTTAAATTTGTTAAATCCATGCCAAATAAACGGCTGAATAATGTTAAATGACCGCTACTTGAGATCGGGAATATTTCTGTGATGCCTTGGATGATTCCAAGGATGATATATTTGAGTATTTCAATGAATTCGTTCATAAGATCACCATGAATAGTATAACATAGAACAAATACATAATTTATGCTAAAATAGACTCAATCAGTATTTTCACCCTTCAATAAAATAATCACATGGAATTTTTTATATCAGTATCAAAAGTATCGGAGAACATACATGAAGAACATCATCAAAATCATTAAGGGCAGTTTAGTTGGTATGGGAAGCATTTTGCCAGGGATCAGCGGATCCATGGTAGCTACCATCTTGAAGATTTATCAAGATCTGATTACTGCATTGAATAATTTCACAAAAAATCCAATTAAAGCTGTATTGAGTGTTTGGCAGTATATCGTTGGTGTTATCCTCGGATATATCATTGGATTCTTCTTTATCAGTACTTTTTTAAATTTAGCGCCACTCCCGTTCACCCTTCTTTTTATCGGATTCATTCTAGGAGCTGTCCCAAGTTTGAAAAAAGAAACAGAAACAGATCATTATCACTGGCATCACTTCCTTGTTTTGGGTATTGCGATGGTATCGATGGTTGGTTTCATGTTCATTCAAGAGTCCTCAGCAGCATCAGGAAGCGGATTTTATTACTTTGTGGTCTTTATGATAGGTGTGATCACAGCAATCTCATTGATCATTCCTGGATTGAGCGGAGCGACCATGTTGATGGCGTTCGGTTACTTTCAAACACTGATTACTTTAGGTGATGACATCGTCGCCGCAATCATCAGTCTTGATTTTTCCCAGGTAGCCGCACAACTACCAATGCTGTTATTACTTGTTTTAGGGGTTTTGGTTGGCATGATTGTGATGGGGAAAGTCATGTTCCAGTTACTTAAGCACTATAAAATTCATTTCTATTTTGCAGTTTTAGGCATCGTCTTGGTTTCACCATTCAATATCCTGTTCACCCTTCAAGCAGAAACAACCGCTGATGTCTTTCAAGCAGCCTGGTATGTTTGGGTCATCGGTATTATACTATTCATTTTAGGAGCATTCATATCCTATTCATTATCTAAAAAAGAAATTAAACCGGAGGCGAAACTATGATTAAAAAAGCAGTGATTCCAGCAGCGGGCTACGGCACCAGATTTTTACCCATCACCAAGGCATTACCTAAGGAACTATTACCTATTATTGATCATCCAACGATTGAGTACATCGTCAATGAAGCCATCGAAAGCGGAATTACTGACATTCTTTTGATTGTCAGCAGCAACAAAAACGCGATTATCGATTATTTTGACTACAATCTTGAACTAGAAACCATTCTACTTAGCAAAAACAAGTATGAAGAATATGGTATCATCAGAAATATTGCGAAGGGAGCGAACATCCACTACATCCGTCAGCGAGAACAACTTGGACTAGGTCACGCAGTCCTTCAAGCAGAAGCATTTGTCGGCAACGAACCATTCGCCGTTCTTCTGGGCGATGACATGTATGTCGGAAAACCAGAACCAGCTATGAAGCAATTGATGGATGCCTATGAAAAGGTTCAATCTACAGTACTTGGAACCATCGAAGTTGAACTGAAGGATACGTCTAAATATGGCATCTGCATCCCTAAACCAGATCAAAAAGGTCCGATTGTCGAACTTAAAGGTGTTGTGGAAAAACCAAAAGTTGAAGAAGCCCCCTCAAGAAGCGCAATCGGCGGAAGATATATCCTAACCCCTGGCATTTTCTCATATCTAAAGAATCAGACAAGAGGAGCAGGCAATGAAATTCAACTGACAGACGCGATTTTACGTCTGATGGGTACAGAAAAAGTATTTTCTTATGACATTACCGGCAAACGCTATGATGTAGGTAATAAAATGGACTATATTGAAGCGATTCTAGATTTCGGTCTGCAAAAGAATGAAATGAAGGATGAACTTCAAAAATTGATCAATAAAAAAGCGAAATAGATACATGCTTTATCCGGTTCTCGGCTTTACATTTACATTCAAAAAACATATAATATAAGTAACACGTAGAAGAGATTAGTACTTCATACTTCCTGTTTAGAGAGTTCGCGGTAGGTGCAAGCGAATCTGAAAGTTGAACGAATCTACTCTTTAGTGGTGCTAATCACACCCGTCGCCCCGCGTTAAGGGATTCAAGGGCTAGAGTTTTCTCTAGAACTAAGGTGGTACCGCGATGACTCGTCCTTAGATTTCATAAATCTAGGGACTTTTATATTTTAAGGAGGAATTGAGCATGTTAGAACTAAAGTATGTGATTGAAAATATCGATGAAGTTGTCAAAAAACTATCCAATCGAAATGGTGATTTTACCTATCTCTATGACCTAATCAAGATTCAGGATAAGAGAAAACAAGTCATTTTGGATGTGGAATCCAAAAAAGCATTGAGAAACGAACAATCCAAAAAGGTTGGCGAACTCAAGAGAAATAAACAGGATGTGTCACAAATCCTTGAAGATGTCGCTCATTTAGGTGACGATATCAAACATTTGGATGATCAGTTGAAAGAATATGACGATGCTATCTTCAACATCCTCGCTGTGACTCCAAATATCCCCCATGTGAGCGTTCCTGTTGGAAAAGATGATTCAGCCAACGTGATTGTCCGGAAGGTTGGAACACCCCGTGTATTTGATTTTAAAATCAAGGATCATATAGAACTTGGTGAAAAACTCAACATCCTAGATTTTGAAAGAGCAGCAAAAATTACAGGAACCAGATTTGTTGTCGATAAAGGCTTGGGAGCAAGACTTGAACGCTCGCTCATCCAATTCATGATGGATCTCCATGCGCACGAGCATGGATATTTTGAGATTATTCCCCCATACATCGTCAATGAAAAGAGCATGTTTGCTACCGGCCAATTTCCAAAATTCAAGGATGATGCGTTTAAGGTTATCGCTGGAGAAAACAGCTGGTATTTAAACCCAACCGCTGAGGTTCCAACCATCAATCTGCATCGTGACGAAATTCTCGATGGAGATAGTCTGCCGATTAAATATTGCGCGTATACAACAGCATTCCGCTCTGAAGCAGGATCTGCCGGCAGAGATACCAGAGGCATTTTAAGACAACACCAGTTCAATAAAGTTGAGCTGATCAAGTTCACCAAACCTGAAGAATCTTACTTAGAACTTGAAAAAATGCTCATTAATTCTGAAGAAGTATTGAAACAGCTTGAACTTCCATATCGCGTTATGGCTTTATCCACAGGAGACATGGGATTTGGAATGGCGAAAACATACGATATTGAAGTTTGGCTTCCAGGTCAAAATATGTACCGTGAAATTGGATCCATTTCTAATGCTGAAGATTTTCAGGCGCGACGCGCCAATATCAGATTCAAGAGAACCAAAGATAGCAAGACTGAGCTCGTTCACACCTTGAATGGATCAGGCTTGGCAATCGGCAGAACCATGATTGCGATCATAGAGAATTATCAGAATGCTGATGGAACCATCACCATTCCTAAGGTTTTGGTGCCCTATATGCGTACCGATGTCATCAAATAACACAATTTCACACCAGAAAAACATTGACATCACATAGATATTTGCTACAATAAAGGTGCTTCATTTTTCTCTCTCTGTTAAATCTATATGGTATAATAAGTGTGCTAGCCACGCTTATTTTACTTAATTAAAGGGGTATTTATATGAAAATTTACTATGTTGAAGATGAAAAGGATTTATCAGAAATTATCAGGAAATACTTAATTAGAGAAGGCTACGATGCGACTGTTTTTTATGATGGAGAATCCGCAATGGAGCACATCAACGATGAAGTAGACCTCTGGATTTTGGATATTATGCTTACTGGAGAAGTCAGTGGCTACGATTTAATCAAAAAGCTAAAAGAGGTCAACAGCCTTTCTGCTGTTATCTTTACCTCCGCACGCGACCAGGATTTAGATAAAATCATGGGACTTGAATTGGGTAGCGATGATTATTTGGCTAAACCATTCTCACCACGCGAGTTGATTTTGCGTGTCAAGGCAGTTTTGAAACGTCATTCTCAAACTCAAACTTCAGAAATAGTGACTTATGCAAGCTACGAAATCAATCTAACTAGAAGAGAAATCAAGGCAGATCACGATATGGTAGATCTGACAAACAAAGAGTTTGAACTGTTGCTGTTCTTTTTAAAGAATATGAACACAGCATTCGGAAGAGATGAAATTTTGAGACATGTATGGGGCGATAACTACTACGGCAGCGACCGTGTCGTTGATGACTTGCTCAGACGTCTAAGACATAAAATGCCTGAATTGAAAATTGAAACCATTTACGGATTTGGATATAGATTATTATGAAAGAGATTAAGTTAACAACACAGCTCAATGTTATTTTTACCATTGTGACCTTGTTAACGAGTCTCGTTTTTATCGTTGCTCTAAATCGAGTTTTCGACGACTTTAGAGTTGTTCAAAATAAAGAACAACTTGCTTCATATTTCCAAGATGTTAAACAAAACATCAATAACCCGCCCTCCAATCAATACAACGGCTATGTCATCTACGTAGATGATATCATTACGAAAAGTAACAATTTAGAGGTTCTGGACGGTCATTATACCGCTTATCAGCTGGTACAAACGCTTTCCGTATGGCCTGGATATACCAAGCAGGAAATTATTAATGGCGAAGTCTACTATTTTCAAATTGAAAGGCGTCCCAGCCAAGATTTAGTCATTGTCTTCACCAGTGAGGACTATTTGAATGTTTTCAGCAACTCCTTCAATGTACTCATGCGTATCAGTTTCATCGCGTTGGTGCTTTTAGGTAACTTAATCATTTTGATTTGGTCAAAAATCACAGTGGAACGCATCAAGAGATTGAATGGTGAAGTCGAAAGACTGATCTCGAACAGCTATCAAGTCCCTATTGAGATTGATGGTAGCGATGAAGTCACCGAGCTCGCTCAAACCATCGAAAAAATGAGACAAGAAATTCAATACAGTGAAAAAACGAAGCAGGAAATGCTTCAAAACGTTTCTCACGACTTTAAAACTCCGATTGCTGTCATTCAATCCTATGCAGAAGCCATCGCTGATGGAGTCTCTGATATTTCAGAAGCATCCGTCATTGTCAGACAAGCTGAAATCTTGAATCAGAAGGTCAGACAACTTTTAGAACTCAATAAGCTAGAGTATTTAAAGGATCAAAATGAATTTGAAAGCATTAAAATCAAGGATTTGATCAAAAACATCGTGGATAACCAAAAATATAGGACAAATATTGAGTTTATTTTAAGTTTAGACGATTCGACCTACTTTGGTGTAAAAGAAAATCTTTATACTGCCTTCAATAACATTGTTGATAATGCGTTAAGATATGCGAAATCAAAAATTGTCATAACTTTAAAAAACAGAAAACTCACCTTCTTTAACGATGGTGAGCCGATCAGTCAAAAATTTATCGATGAATTGTTCAAACCATATGAAAAAGGTCAAAAAGGTCAATTTGGATTAGGGATGAGCATCGTTCAAAAAACCTGTGCGCATTTCAATCTTTTATTGAAGGTTGAAAATGTCAAACAAGGTGTTATGTTTACAATAGAGCCGCTTTAATAAAGCGTGCTCTTTCTTTATAGTCATTCGTATTCAAGTCGCTCATGTTGTTCTTCAAACTGATTTTAATCTCTTCACGTTGATATCTTGGAATCAAATGCAGATGAAAGTGAAAAACGGTTTGACCTGCAACTGCTCCGTTATTGGAAAGGATGTTCATGCCTTCTGGCTGGAAAGCGATGCTAATCGCCTTCGATACCTTTTGAGCGACACGCATCACATGAAGAAGAAGATCTTCCGGGACATCGAAAATATCTGAATATTCCGCTTTAGGAACAACAAGCGTATGTCCTTTTGTAGCTTGTGAGATATCAAGAAAAGCAATGACAAGTTCGTCCTCATAGACAATGTGAGCAGGTATTTCTCTGGCAATGATTTTTGAGAAAATTGTAGGCATAGGTACACCCCCTTCTTGGCTCTATTCTATCATAAACACATTGAAAACAATGATAATAAATGATATAATCAACACGTATGTAGGAGGATTTAACTATGAAAAAAATACCAGTAGGAATTTCAGGACGTCATCTCCATGTAACACAGGAACATTTGGAAGCACTTTTTGGTAAAGGATACCAATTAACTCCAATGAAGGATTTGAGTCAACCAGGACAATACGCTGCAGAAGAAAAAGTAGACGTAGTCAGTCCAGAAGGCAAGCTTTTGGCAGGTGTACGTATTTTGGGACCGGTTCGTAAAGAATCACAGGTTGAAATCTCAAAGAGCGACGCTATTCGCTTCAAGTTTGTAGCACCAGTCAGATCATCAGGTGATGTGAAAGGATCCGGATCAGCAACGCTAGTCGGACCTAAAGGACAGGTCACAATTGATCAAGGCGTTATTATCGCAGATCGCCATATTCATTTCTCACCAGAGGAAGCAGTTCAATTCGGGGTCACAGACCGTATGATTGTCAGTCTTAAGGTCGGTGGAATCAAAGGTGGCATTTTAGATAATGTTTTATGCCGTGTCCATCCTCAATTTAGATTGGATTGTCATTTGGATACAGATGACGGAAGTGCGTTCATGCTCAATACAGGCGATATACTAGAGCTTGTTAAATCATATACCATTAACGAATAAGTGCCATTTCGGCACTTTTTTACCCTAGGAGGTATCACTTGAAGAAGCTCATTAAGCAACAGGTGTTCAAGGATCCGCTATATGGATACATCCATGTAGACTACGAACTGATCAAAAAATTGATTGATTCCTCTCTTTTTCAAAGATTGAGAAGAATCAGGCAGTTAAGCGGTGTTCAAATGGTTTTTCATGGTGCTGAGCATTCAAGATTCAGCCACAGTCTTGGTGTTTATGAGATTGCAAACAGATTTTTAACAGTACCAGATATTCAAGAAGCTCTTGATTTGCGTAGCAAGCTCATCTTTTTGAGTGCAGCGCTTCTCCATGATATCGGCCACGGGGCTTATTCTCATGCTTTTGAGGATGTTTTTGGCGTAGACCATGAAAAAATCGGCGCTTCGCTTATATTAGAGAACAAAGAATTAAGAGGCGTTCTCGATGAAATCGATAAAAATTTCGCGACTGACGTCGCTTCAGTGATTAAAAAAGAAAAGAAGTTTCCGCTAATTGAACAATTGATATCCAGCCAGCTCGACGTGGACCGTCTCGATTATTTGGAAAGAGATGCATATTTCACCGGCGCCGCTTATGGACATATTGATTTGGATCGATTGATTCGTGTCCTCTATATCAAAGATGGCCAAGTGGTTTTCAAGCTGAGCGGCATTCACGCGATTGAAAATTATCTGATTAGCAGGTATCACATGTACTGGCAAGTTTATTATCATCCGGTTGCCCGCGCTTATGAGGTCAACTTGGAAAAAATATATATGCGCGTCAAAGATTTGCTTATATCTGGATTTGAGTTTAAAGGAAATGTTGAACCGCTTAAAAATGTCATCAGCAATCCAAGTCAGATTGATAACTATATCAAACTAGATGATTTCTATATCAATGGGTTAATCGCGAGTTTCCTTGATTCAAAGGATGCCATCCTCAAAGAATTAGCAACAGACTTCATGAACCGTAAGATTTGGGGATATGTCAATGATACGGAAGAAAACAAGGAAAAGATCGAAGAAATTAAAAAGTCCTTTAAACAAGAGGACCTGAAGTATTTCACATCATACCGCACAGTGGAAAACAGCACATACCGCGATGATGGTGAGAATTTTGGAGATAAAATCTATATTCTACTAGAAAACGGCAAGATATCCACACTCAAAGAACAATCTAAAATCATTGAAAGTCTCATGTTGAGTGGAACGAAGACTGATCCTAAGTTCTTTTATCGCAAGAAATGAGACCAAAGGTTGTAGTTGTCGAAGGGCGAAACGATGCGTCTCGCTTGAAACAGATTTATCCGGATATCAAAATCATCACGACGAATGGAAGTGCCATAAAGGAAGATTCAGTTCAATTATTAAAAGAACTGGATGATACCCATGACATCATTTTGTTTCTAGATCCTGATCACGCCGGAGAACGCATCAGAAGATTGTTAAGCAAACAACTGAAACATATTTATCACGCATTTATCGATAGAGATGTCGCCTATAGCAAAAATATGAAGAAAATCGGTATAGAACATGCTTCAGAAGATGATATTAAAAATGCGCTCGGAGACATCCAGGCAGTACATAAAAAATCAACGAGCGATGTAACCTATTCATTTCTTCATGACACAAAATTAACCGGAAACAAAGACAGCAAAGCGCTTCGAGATTTCGTCTCAAAGAAGTTAAGACTCGGTCATGTTAACGGAAAAACATTGTATCAACGATTAAAAATGTTCGAAATATCACAAAAACAGGTTATCGAGGCTATCAGTGAATCATCAAGCAAAGAAGAAATTCGGACAGAACTTCCTCAGGGATAAAAACCTGTTGATGAAGATCGTCAGAGAATCCAATATTGAGAATAAGCACGTACTTGAAGTAGGTCCTGGGCAAGGTGCTCTAACTACTTTTTTAGCATCTCAAGCAACAGATGTCGTCGCTTATGAAATTGATGAAAGCCTAAAACCGTTATTGAATGAAATTCAACGGAATTTCCCCAATTTAACAGTCAAATATGAGGATTTTCTTGAAGCGGACCTCTCCATTTATGAAAATGATCTTCATGTTGTGGCAAATGTGCCATATTACATAACAACTCCAATACTTTTTAAACTACTCGAAACAAAAAAAATTTTAACCGCTTCGCTTATGATACAAAAAGAGGTTTGTGATAGGCTGCTCGCGACTCCAAACAACAAAGAATATAACGCGTTATCCATCATTCTTCAATATCATGCTGTCGTTTCAAAAATGATGGATGTTAAAAGACATATGTTTTATCCAGTTCCAAACGTCGATAGCGCTGTGATTCGCATCGTGAAAAGAAATCATCCATTACTTGATGAACAACAAGAAGTTTTATTTTTGAGTCTGGTTAAAGAAGCGTTCAGACAAAAGAGGAAAACACTTGTCAACAACTGGTTTGAAGCATTTTCAGTTCCAAAAGAAAAATTGATTCAATTTCTTGAAACAAATGGGTACAGCAAGGATGTCAGGGCAGAAGCGCTGACGAAGGAAGACTTTATCAAGCTGACCAAGGTGTGGAATCATGATTAAGGAAATCGCTTATGCAAAAGTAAATCTCGCTTTGGATGTGGTTGGTAAAAGACCAGACGGCTACCATGAGCTCAAAATGATCATGATTCCCATTGCGCTCCATGATGAGCTTACCTTCGAACATGCTGAAACTATTACACTGGATTCAAATGTTGAAATTGAGAACAACGCAATTCTCAAAACCGCATTCAAAATGAAAGAACAATATCACATTTCAGATGGTGCAAGCATCACACTCAATAAAAATATTCCTATTGGTGGAGGCCTCGCTGGTGGATCAGCGGATATCGCTGCAACCATCCGTGGATTGAACCGATTATGGGATTTGAATCTACCTTTATCTGATTTGGAAACAATCGCTTTAGGTCTTGGATCTGATACTTTGTTTTGTTTATATAATCAGCCCGCATACGTTCACGGACGCGGAGAAAACCTGTTATTCATCAAAACACCGCCCATCAAATCCATATATTTGTTTCCATCATCTATCAATGTTTCAACAAAAAATGTGTTTGAAAATCACCAAATCTCCTATAAAAAACATCGATTTGATCGATTATTCAAGTTGTATTTAAATGAAAAATACAACTCATTTTTCAAACATACATACAATGCACTCACCAAAACAACATTAAAATGCTATCCAAATCTCAATACCCAATTCAAAAAAATCAAAAAAATAGGTCATCATGCGATTATGAGCGGGAGCGGCTCAACCTTCTATATTTTATCATTTCAGGAGAATGACCAAAAATTGTTGGATAAAACGAATAAATATGGCATTCCCTTCATTAAAACCAACCCAAAAACGTGAAAAAACTTTTATAAGTTCAATCAATATGCTATAATTTAACTATAAAATGTGGACGTCTTGGAGGGCAAAATGAAAATCACTGATGTAAGAGTTAAACTTGTTAGCAGCGAAAGTAGACTACGTGGAGTTGCAACCATTACTTTTGATGAAAGTTTTGTTGTACATGATATTCGTATCATTGAGGGCGAAAACGGCATATTTGTTGCAATGCCCAGCAAGAAAACTCCTAATGGAACATTTAGAGATATCGCACACCCAATTCATGGTGAAATGCGTAAAGTCATTGAAGATGCAATTGTTGTAGCCTATAAGGAAGCACTTCTTAATCCGACAGCTGCTGTCGAAGAATAACAAAACTAAAGAAAATGAAGTAGATGAAAATCTTTTTTGCACAACCCTGCAAAAAGATTTTTTTTTGAGAGAAACCAAGATTTAAAGTGTGTTTTAGGGTATAATAAATAGTGAGAAATCGAAGGAGTCGTGATACCATGTCAATTGTTGATGGAAAAAAGATTAAGCTGTTTGCACTGAGTTCGAACCGCCCCTTAGCTGAAGAAATATCTAAATCTTCAGGCATTGAACTTAGCACTGCCGATGTTGTGCGTTTCGCGGATGGCGAGATTTCAATTAACATTGAGGAAAGTGTCAGAGGTCATGATGTGTTTGTTATTCAATCTACATCTGCACCAGCGAATGAACACTTGATGGAATTACTGATTATGGCAGATGCACTCAAGAGAGCATCTGCAAAAACATTAACTGTTTTGATGCCTTATTATGGGTACTCAAGACAGGATAGAAAGGCAAAATCCAGACAACCGATTACTGCGAAGCTTGTTGCCGATATGCTTCAAGTAGCAGGAATTACCCGCGTCATTTGCATGGATTTGCATGCTGCACAGATTCAAGGGTTTTTCAACATTCCAATTGACAATTTTCCAGCCGCTCCTTTATTGGCTGACTATTTCATGTATACGAAGAAGCTTGAAAATATCGTTGTTGTCTCCCCAGATCATGGTGGAGTGACGAGAGCGCGCGTTTTCGCAAGAATTTTTAACGCTCCGCTTGCTATTATTGATAAAAGAAGACCAGAGCCCAACAAAGCTGAAGTTCAAAACATCATCGGTGATGTTGCTGGTAAAATTGCAATCATGGTTGATGATATCATCGATACCGGCGGTACGCTGATCGTTGGAGCTCAGGCATTGATTGAAGCAGGAGCCACTAAAGTATATGCTTGCGCAACCCATGCGGTATTTTCAAATGAAGCGATTGAACGTATAGAAAGCTCAGTAATCACCGAAGTGGTTGTAACCGACACAATTGTTCTGCCTAAAGACTGTTGTTCACCGAAAATTGTCCAGTTATCTATTGGGCCATTACTAGGTCAAAGCATTCTGCATATTATCAAGGATGAACCAATCAGCCAGCTGTTTAACCAGATTTCACACCACGAGAATAATCAATGAAGTTAATTGTAGGGTTAGGTAATCCAGGATTAAAATACCAAAAAACAAGACATAATGTAGGATTTATGGTCATAGATGAAGTACTTAAAAGTTTGGGTCAACAAGCAAAATTCGATTCCAAATTCAACGCTGAAATTCTATTAACCAGCCTGAATGGGAAGAAAGTTTGTTTGGCAAAGCCATCGACATTCATGAATCTTTCAGGCGAAGCCATTTCTAAACTGATGGGTTATTATGATATCAAAATTGATGATGTGATTATCATTGTTGATGATGTGAATCTGGAAACGGGAAAACTCAGACTTCGCGAATTAGGCGGACACGGCGGACATAACGGGCTTAGGAATATCATCGGACTGCTCCATACGGATTCATTCAAAAGAATTAGAATCGGTGTAGATAACAATACAGACATTCCTCTTGATCAATATGTCTTGAGTCAATTCACACAAGATCAACTGATTACGCTTCAAAAAACCATCAAGACTTCAGTTGAAATCATTGAATCATTTATTAATGAATTATCCTTTAAGGATATTATGACTAAGTATAATACCCAAACGTAGGTTTGGGTTTTACTATCTAAGGCGGACTCATGATTGACTTTCTAAAGTTTAAGTCCAATATGACAAATATCATTAAAACAACATCGAAAACGATGTTTTTTAAGTCATCAACGGATACATATAACGCTTATTTGGCCGCAGTGGATTTTCAAGAAAATCAGAATACGGTTTTCGTTGTCACATCAAACCTTTATGAAGCTCAAAAATACTATGATATGCTGAGCCAGATTCTAGATGCTGAGGATGTACTGTTTTATCCAGCGGATCAAACATTAACGAGCATTATGGCTTTAGGATCTCCAGAATTCAAGAGTGAAAGATTATATACTTTAAAGATGCTGATGAGCGGAAAACCATTTGTAGTCATCACAACATTGCAGGGCATATGCCAAAGACAGCTCACTCCTCTTGACTATCAAAACAGCGTTAAAAAAATCATCAAAAACAATCAATATGATCTGAACAACCTCGTTCAATATCTTGTATATTCGGGATATTCAAGAGCTTATACGGTTGAAAAACCAGGAGAATTCAGCTTAAGGGGACACATCCTTGATATCTACACATTGAATCACGATCAGCCGTACCGGCTAGATTTTTTCGATGATGTCTTGGATCAAATTAAGATCTTCGATGTCGAAACCCAACGTTCGAATGCGGAAATAGAATCTATTGAAATCGCACCGATGAATGAATTATTTTATACGGATCAAATCAAAAATGACGCACTCAAAAGAATCAGGAATTTTTTTACAGACCGCAATCTTTCCGAGCGTGAACAAGAAAAATTGAATCAGGATCTTGAATCCATCGAGATGCGGAAAAAGCTAGATGGATTAAGCATATACATGCCATTCTTCAATGAAGAAGAAACAACTGTCCTTGATTTCAGTCAAAATAAAAAGATATACATGATCGATGTCAACAAGATGAAGGTCAATGAAGAAGCCATAGATAGCGACTTAAAAACATATGCCACCACCATGAACGGATATCATTTCTTATCCATTCCTTTACGTGTTCCTTTATCCAGACAACTTAAACAAACCCATATTGAAATCGATAATTTCGGATTAAACAGTCCTGAAAAAGCTATTGATCTAGGCGTCTCATCAACCAATAATTATCAAGGAAACCTGGCATTATTCCATCTGGATATCAAGGACATCATTGAATCATACCATATCATTTTATGTGTCCAAACCAAGCACTATTACGATGAAGCAACATCATTTTTAAATGATAAATCTATCAATTTCGACACCACCTTTGGCAAGCACCCAGGCGTGTATCTGCTCAATCAATCCAGTTTTGGATCCTTTATGTCTAAGGCGGATAAAATTCTTCTGCTCGATGAATCCCAACTCTTTTCACTCAAGATGCGTCCTGCAATCCGGTATCGAAGCGTCCTCAATCAAGCAACCAAAATCAGAAGAGTCGAGGATTTGACTGTTGGGGATTTTATTGTTCATTACGATTATGGAATTGGACAATATGTCGGGTTGAAGACAATGGAATTATCCAAAGAGAAAAGAGATTATCTGCATATCATTTACGCGAATGATGAAGCTCTTTATGTTCCTATGGATCAGATTGACATGGTATTGAAATACAGTAGCCATGACGGCATGCATCCGAAATTGACAAAACTCGGGGGCAAGCAATGGTCTAAGACAAAGGCTTCTGTCAGAATGAAGATCAAGGACTTAAGCGATCGTTTGATCAAACTGTATGCGCAGCGTCAGCAAAGCGTCGGTTTTTCATTCGCCAAGGATACGGATATGCAGCTTGCTTTTGAACGGGACTTTCAGTATACAACAACAAAGGATCAAGAACGGGCGATCATCGATACCAAGCATGATATGGAATTAGAACGTCCAATGGATCGTTTGATTTGCGGGGATGTAGGCTTCGGAAAAACGGAAGTCGCGCTTCGCGCATCCTTCAAAGCTGTCTTGAATCAGAAGCAGGTGCTGTATTTAGTGCCGACGACTGTGTTAGCCAGACAGCATTATTATACATTCAAAGAAAGATTTGAAAAGTATGGAGCGAATATTGCTTTATTAAGCCGTTTCGTGACACCGAAGAAACAAAAGGAAACGCTCGAACACCTCAAAAAAGGATATGTGGATGTCGTGATTGGAACCCACAGATTGCTTTCTGGAGATGTGAAATTTAAAGACTTGGGACTCCTCATTATTGATGAGGAACAACGCTTCGGCGTTGAGCATAAAGAGAAGATTAGAGAGATCAGAGTCAACGTCGATACGCTCACTTTATCTGCGACTCCAATTCCAAGAACATTACATATGTCCATGATGGGATTAAAGGATTTGTCGATGATAGAGACCCCTCCTTTAAACCGTTATCCGGTTCAAACCTATGTTGTCGAACGACACGAAGCACTGGTCAAAGAAGCCATTACACGGGAAATCGCACGTGGTGGCCAGGTGTTCTATCTATTCAATCAAGTGCTTGGAATCGATGGCATGGTTCACAAACTTCAAAAGCTCGTTCCAGAGGCTAGAATCGCTTATGCGCATGGACAGATGAACAAGGATCAGCTTGAAAATGTATTATCTGATTTTATTGAGCATGAGTTTGATGTCCTAGTATCAACAACCATTATTGAAACAGGTATTGATATTCCAAACACGAATACATTGATCATTCATGATGCAGATAAACTAGGGCTCTCACAACTCTATCAAATCAGAGGCCGTGTCGGAAGAAGCGATAGAATTGCATATGCATATTTACTTTATGATGCTTATAGAAACATCAACGACGAAGCTAAAAAAAGGCTCAACGCTATTCAAGATTTTACTGCCCTCGGCAGCGGGTTTAAAATCGCGATGCGAGATTTATCCATCAGAGGAGCGGGTGATGTTTTAGGTTCAGAACAATCAGGATTCATTGATTCCGTTGGTATTGAACTTTATATGAAATTGCTTGAAGAGGCGATTACCGGGGTATCCTTGGATAAACCAAAGGAAACTGCAATCGATGAAATCTACGCAGCCAGACATGTCGATCCAAGCTATGTCAGCCAAGACAGCGTGCGCATTGAAATTCATAAACGCATCGCTGAACTGAATCGTTTTTCTGATGTTGAAGATTTAAAAACAGAGCTTCAAGATCGGTTCGGCGCACTGGATGCGGATCTTCAACTTTACATGTATGAAAAACTATTTAAAAAGTTGTCAGCGAAGGTTGGCGTTTACAAAACAATCGTTGAAACCAATCAGGTCACTCTTGTTCTATCCATGGAAGCTTCACAAAAAATGAATGGAATCAAACTCTTTGACAAAGCCAATGCATTTTCTTCTCAAGTCCGTCTGAATTATATGAAAGGCCATGTGCAAATTGTGATGGTCATAAAAAACGAAAAGAGACACTGGCTGTATTTGTACGACCAATTTTTGGATGATTTGATTTATAATTGAAAATAGAGGTGATCGATGTGGCAGTAGATATTTTAAAAATATCAAAGGATGCGCAAGAGGCGGCAAAGATTTATGATGACGTCATCAACGCATCCATAGGCATGTTTTACGATGAGAATAAAAACATCGGAGGAATGCCGACGGTATCCAAGGCGATACGGAATTTAACGGATGAAGAAATACTTCCTTATCCAGCAGTAGACGGGGGTTCTCTATTCAAGAATAATTTATACTCCTGGGTATTTGGTCAATATGAATCAGAAATCAGAAGCAAACTTTTTGTAGGTGCTTGCGCAACTCCTGGAGGAAGCGGAGCAATCGCTTCAACATTCGCACTTTTAGCGAAACCAGGGGAATCTGTTCTTGTATCAGACATTAGATGGCAATACGAAAGATTCGCAGATCGTGCGAAACTGAACATCCATGAACATCATTTGTTTGATGGGGATCATTTTAATTTGAAGAGCTTTAAAGAAGAACTTGAAAAACTTTGCAAGATTCAAAAACGTGTCATTGTCATTATCAATGATCCTTGTCACAACCCGACCGGATTCACGTTGAGTGAAACTGAATTTCAAGAAATTATCCACATCCTAAATGCTCAGACCGATAATGATATTGTCTTCTTATATGATCTCGCGTATCTTGAATATTCACATGAATCAGACAATAGAAAAAAAATAGCAAGTCTTACACAAATCAAGCCGCATGTCTTAACCATCATCGCGTTTTCCGGATCTAAGACATTTGGCATTTACGGACTCCGCATGGGCGCGGCGATTTATTTATCACCACTTGAAAAGAAAATCAAGGAAGTGCATCCGATGTTTGTCAACGAAGCCCGCGGATCTTGGTCTGCGACTCCAACCATCACCATCGAGTTGTTCAACCATTTCGCAAGTGCTGAAAATAGGGCTGGTTTCTTGAAGGATCTGGCAAAAATCAATACACTTGTTCAAGAAAGAAGTCAATCCTTCATTTCACAAGCTAAAGAAATCGGACTTAAAACACACCCGTTCAGAAGCGGGTTCTACACCGTGGTACTGACTCCAAATCCTGAAAAAGATTATTTGAAATTAGCTGAACACCATATTTATGCAGTACCGATGAATGGCGGTATTAGAATCGCGCTTTGCAGCATCTCCAAGAAAGAAATCATTGGATTGCCGCAGAAGATTAAAACAATACTGAGTTTATAACCCATCATCCATAGTTTGCTTTAAAGAAATCCGATTTGGGTTTCTTTTTTATTTTTAAAATAAACTGACACCATTGAAAAACGTTTTCACCTTTTTGAGAAACGTTTTCATTTGAACGCATTCTTTCATTCCTATATAATGAGTATGCTCAAATGCGAAAAAATTATATACCCCAGGAGGTTAAACTTTATGTCCACAAGTCAGGGATTTAAAGCAGGAATATGGAACACCACTGTCGATGTGCGTGATTTCATGGATAAAAATTATACTGAGTATCACGGCGATTCTTCATTTTTACAAGGTCCGACTGACGCCAGCCTTAAATTGAATCAAATGTTCAAAGGTTATCTTGAAGAGGAAAAAGAAAAGGGCGGAGTCGTTGAACTCGATACCCATATCGTAGCTTCCATCACTTCACACGGTCCGGGATATATGGATAAAGCGATTGAAAAAATCGTGGGAGTCCAGACCGATAAACCATTCAAACGCGCTTTCCACCCTTATGGAGGAATCGCTGTTGCCGTTAAGGCTGCAGAATCCTATGGATATCATATCGATGATGATCTCCAGCATGTATTTACTGAATATAGGAAGACACATAACCAAGGTGTTTTCGATGTCTATAATGCAGATATCAGAAAAGCACGCAAATCAGGAATTGTCACCGGACTTCCAGACGGATACGGCAGAGGTAGAATTATTGGTGACTATCGTCGTGTTGCACTTTATGGGACAGATTTTTTAATTGCCCAAAAGAAAATAGAAAAGACAAAATATAGTTTTCCGATGAATGAAAGAAATATCAGATTGAGAGAAGAAATTCAGGAACAAATCAAGGCTTTAGACTTACTTAAACAAATGGGTGCTTCCTATGGATTTGATTTAAGCCGTCCAGCCCAAAATGCGACAGAAGCGGTTCAATGGGTATATTTCGCTTATCTTGCTGCCGTTAAGGAACAAAATGGAGCTGCGATGAGTTTAGGCAGAACAGCAACATTCTTAGATATTTATATTGAAAAGGATATCCAATCAGGTGTTTTGACAGAAAAAGAAGCTCAAGAATTGATTGACCATTTTATTATGAAACTCAGAATGGTGCGTTTCGCGAGAACTCCAGAATACAACGAACTCTTTACTGGAGACCCAACCTGGGTGACTGAATGCTTAGGCGGAATGAATCAGGATGGAAGATCATGGGTGACAAAGAACTCATATCGCTATCTTCAAACGCTATATAATTTAGGAACCTCAGCAGAACCTAATTTAACGGTTTTATGGAGTGAGGATTTACCACAAAACTTTAAGAATTTTTGTGCGAAGGTGTCCATCGACACCTCTGCAATACAATATGAAAATGATCAACAGATGAGACCGAATCATGGAGATGATTATGGTATAGCTTGTTGTGTATCCCCAATGACATTGGGTAAAGAAATGCAATTTTTCGGCGCGCGCGCCAATCTTGCAAAAGCATTGCTTTATGCGATCAACGGCGGAAGAGATGAGCTATCCGGAGAACAAATCGGACCCATGAGCGATGTGATCCAAGCGGATTATTTAGATTATGATATCGTCATGGAAAGATTTGATTTAATGATGGAATGGCTTGCTAAGACATATGTCAGCGCACTCAACATCATTCATTATATGCACGACAAGTATGCCTATGAAAGATTACAGATGGCGCTTCACGATGCTGAGGTTGTTCGTAACTTCGCAACAGGAATCGCTGGTTTATCTGTAGTTGCCGATTCTTTGTCAGCCATCAAATATGCAAAAGTCAAACCTGTTTATAATGAACAAGGATTGATTATTGATTTTGACACGGAGGGAGAATTCCCATTCTATGGCAATAACGATGACAGGGTCGATCATCTTGCAGTTCAAATCGTTGAGCTATTCATGTCAAAAATCAAAAAACAATATACCTATAGAGAATCTGTACCCACAATGAGCGTGTTAACCATTACATCCAATGTGGTTTACGGTAAAAAAACAGGAAATACTCCTGATGGAAGAAAGAAGGGGGAAGCCTTCGCACCAGGTGCCAACCCAATGCACGGAAGAGATCGATCAGGTGCCCTGAAGTCCTTGTTATCAGTTTCCAAGATTCCTTGTGAAAGTTGCCAGGATGGCATTTCAAATACCTTCACGCTTGTTCCACAGGCATTAGGCAAGGGGAGCGGAATCGAATCCGCAGATGGATTCACCTATGAAGGAGACATCAAAGTTGAAAACCTAGTTACCATCCTTGACGGTTATTTCATCAGCGGCGGTTATCACCTGAATGTCAATATCTTTACCAGAGACATGCTGATTGAAGCCTATAAGAATCCCGAAAAATATCCAAACCTGACCATTCGTGTTTCGGGCTATGCAGTTAACTTCTCCAATCTGACTGACGAACAGAAAAAGGAAGTCATTTCAAGAACATTCCATGAATCCTTCTAAAGAATTATACGCAAACGTACACTCGATTGAGACCTTAGGTGCATTTGATGGTCCGGGAATACGTTATGTACTCTTTTTACAGGGGTGCCCCTTCCAGTGTCAATATTGTCATAATCGAGATACCTGGAGCACAAGTAACAATAAGTTGATGACTGTTTCTGAAATTCTTTTGGACTACAAAAAATATGCGCACTTCTATAAAAAAGGCGGACTGACGGTAAGTGGCGGAGAGCCGCTGCTTCAACTTCCATTTTTGGTTTCACTATTCAAAAAAGCCAAAGAGATGGGTATCCATACCTGTTTGGATACATCAGCGGCATGTTTCAATCCCAAACAACAGGATCAGTTCAAAGAGCTGATGAACTATACAGACATCGTTCTTCTAGATATCAAACACATTGACCCGATCAAACACCAAAAATTGACAGGCAGCACCAATGCTCAGGTTTTAGAGTTTGCAAGATATCTTGATGAATTGAGAACAAAAGTAATTATTAGACATGTTTTGGTACCGACCATCAGCGATTCAGAAGAAGACTTAACGAAACTGAGATCCTTTTTAGACACGTTAACCAACATTGTCGGGATCGAAGTTCTTCCCTATCACACGAAGGGAATTCAGAAATGGAAACAAATGGGATTGGTTTATCCGATACCAGAAATTAAAGAACCAGATCAAATGATGATTGAACGCGCTGAACACATCCTCAAAAACGGTTACCTTTTCTGTAAATAAAATATATGCTATAATCAAAGTATCTGAAAAATGATACTTTTTTTATCATCGGGAGAAAACAATGGAAAAAATTACTTCTTTGTGTCAAAAAATGGGAGTTGCAGAGGCAGAATGCATTCCTTACGGCTTTGACAAAGCCAAGATTGATTTAAAAGTTTTAAAGAGATTGGAAGACAAACCAAACGGAAAATTGATTTTAGTCACTGCAATCAATCCTACACCGGCAGGTGAAGGAAAGACTACTGTTTCTATCGGATTGACCCAGGGATTGAAATATATCGGCAAGCATCCGGTTTTAGCCTTGAGGGAACCAAGCTTGGGACCTGTTTTCGGTTTGAAGGGCGGGGCTACCGGCGGAGGAAAAGCAAGTGTCGTTCCATCGGATGACATCAACCTTCATTTTACAGGTGATCTTCACGCCATCACATCAGCAAACAATCTTTTAGCTGCATTAATCGATAATCATATCTTTCAAGGAAATGAACTTGGTATTGAAACAGTGACTTGGAAGCGTTGCATGGATATGAATGATCGTGCGCTCCGCGAGATTGAAACACCGACAAGAAAAGATGGATTTGTCATCACTGCTGCAAGTGAAATCATGGCAATCCTCGCTTTATCAAGCGATTTAACAGACCTTAAGAGTAGAATTAACAGAATATTGATCGGATATACAAAGGAAGAAAAACCAGTCTTTGTTTCAGACTTGGGTGGAGCAGATGCGCTTGCTTTATTGATGAAGGATGCGATGAATCCAAACCTGGTTCAGACCATTGATGGTGTTCCAACCTTCGTTCACGCAGGTCCTTTCGCGAACATCGCACATGGATGCAATTCTATTGTCGCAACCAAGCTCGCTTTAAAACTTGGTGACTATGCAGTGACAGAAGCTGGATTCGGGGCTGATTTGGGAATGGAAAAATTCCTGGATTTAAAGATGCCTTATCTGAAAAAACAGGTTGACACCGTGGTCATCGTCGCTACCTTAAGAGCACTCAAATCCCATGGCGGAGCAGAAGCTTATGGCGAAAAAAATATGGATGCGCTTATTGCCGGACTTCCACATATCAACAAGCATCTTCAAAATATCAAGAACTTCGGACTTCCTTATGTCATCGCCTTGAATCATTTCTATTCTGATGATCAAGAAGAAATTGAATACATTATGAATTGGGCAAAATCCAATCACCATCCAATCGCACTCTGCAAGGGATTCGCCGAGGGGGGAGCAGGCATGGTCGATCTCGCCAACATCGTTGTCGAACTTGCTAACAAAAAATCAACATTCATCCCACTCTATGACTATGCTGATGAACCCAAACTAAAAATCGAAAAAATAGCTAAAAACATTTACGGAGCTAAAGAAGTTGTTTTCACCAAGAAAGCGTTAGCTCAGCTTCAATCCTACAAAGAATTAGGTTGGAACTTGCCGGTCTGCATGGCGAAAACCCCATTATCCTTAACAGGAGATCCAGCAATCCACGGATTACCTATCGACTTTACATTGACCATTCAAGAAATCAGACCTTCACTAGGCGCTGGATTCTTAGTTGCATTGACTAAGGGCATCATGGTGATGCCAGGGTTAAATAAAACACCACGTGCATTATCCATGTTCATAGACAGCGAAGGCAGAATTCTAGATAATGAGGAGTGATTTCATGATTTTACTAGATGGTTTCAAGGTTGCTAGTGAACGCAATCTTGAACTGAAGAAAAAAACTGAAGAAGGCTTTGCTTTATATCATCGCCCACCCAATTTATCCATTATCTTGATAGGAAACAATGCTGGAAGCGAATCTTATGTCAAGGGTAAGGCGAAGGCTTGCGAGATTGCAGGCATCAGCCACCAGCTTTATCGTTTTGAAGAAACCGTCAGTGAAAAGGAAGTTGAGGATCTAATTCAAAAATTGAATCATGATTCCTCAGTCGACGGCATGATTTTACAACTTCCAATTCCAGATCATTTGAACGAAAACAAACTCATAGACCTAATCTCAAAGGATAAGGATGCTGATGGATTTCATGTCATCAATCAAGGAAACCTCTATCAAAAAAGAGAAACCATACATCCCGCTACACCAAAGGGTATCATGACGCTGCTCAAATCCTACGACATCAATGTATCAGGAATGGATGCAGTTATCGTTGGTAGAAGCAATATTGTTGGATTCCCAGTAGCAAGACTGCTGATGGATCAGGGAGCTACCATCACAGTATGCCACAGACAGACCAAGGATTTAGCATCCCATACCAGACAAGCGGACTTGCTGGTTGTAGCATCGGGAAAGCCCAACCTAGTTACCAAAGACATGGTCAAACCGGGTGCGATTGTGATTGATGTCGGAGTTAACAGAGTCGATGGAAAACTTGTCGGTGATGTTGATTTTGAAAATGTCAAGGATATCGTATCCTACATCACTCCGGTACCTAGAGGCGTAGGTCCGATGACCATCAATGCGCTTTTAGAAAATACCTATCAGCTTTACCTGAAGCACGTCGTTAAAAACTAAGAAACAAAAAGAACTAGAAAAATTACCTTTACAAATCAAACTGTATGTTGCTATAATAGGAATGTATTTAATTATCGTATAAGTTATCTAATACGGAGATAACGTTTCTACCGTGACACCACAATGTTACGACTACGATTATTGAAGCACGTAGGGGTTGTTTGACTAATTCGTAGCCTTTATACGAGGTATTTAAATACACAATAAGGGACACATAGGGGATAGGTAGCATTTGTATCTGCCAAAGTATGTGTGACTAAGAAGACACCCACTTTTATAGGGTGTTTTTTTTCTGTGAAAGTGTTAAAATAGATATGTATATAAAAAGGAGCACAATCATATGAATATATGGCATGATATCAGCAAATCGAGAATTCAACCTGAAAAATTCATCGCATGCATTGAAATATCAAAAGGCAGCAAGAAGAAGTATGAATTGGATAAAGAAACAGGCATGATTATTCTAGATCGTATTTTGTTCACGTCCACCCACTATCCTGCGAACTACGGTTTCATACCTAGAACTTATGCTGGTGATAATGACCCCTTGGACGTACTTGTTCTCTGTCAGGAAGATATCGAACCATTATCCATCGTCGAGGTTTACCCGATCGGCGTGATGAAAATGATCGATTCAGATGAAATCGATGAAAAAATCATCGCGATTCCATTTGGTGATCCATCACTCACTCAGTATAAAGACATCAGTGAATTGCCAGGGCACTTACTGACTGAAATGGGACACTTTTTCGAGGTTTATAAGTCACTTGAAGGTAAGAAAACATATATTTTAGATATTGAAGGTGCAGAATCAGCTAAAAAGATTATTGCACAATGCATAAAAACATACGAAGACAAATTTGGAAAATAAAAGGAAGATAAAAAATTATGGGAAGAGCGCATGAAGTAAGAAAAGTAGCGATGGAAAAGACTGCTGCTGCAAAGAGTAAATTGTATTCCAAGTACGGAAAAGAAATTTACATGGCGGCGAAAAGCGGTACACCTGATCCAGATACGAACCAAGCATTAAAAAAAATCATTGAAAAGGCTAAAAAAGAACAGGTAACAGCCGACATCATCAAGAGAGCGATTGAAAAAGCAAAAGGCGGATCTGAAGAAAGCTATTACGATGTCAGATACGAAGGATTTGGTCCAGGGAATTCAATGCTGATTGTTGAATGCTTGACAGACAATGTCAACAGAACGATTGCTACCGTTAAGAATTGCTTTACGAAAACCGGCGGAAAACTTGGAGTGGGCGGATCTGTGCTTCATCAGTTCACACACAATTCAGTATTCACTTTGCCAGGAGTTACGGAAGATGAAGTTCTAGAAATCTTGATCAACAACAATCTTGATATTTCAGATATCGAAGAAGATGAAGAAGGTGTGACTATTTTCGGAGCAGACAACGACTTCAACAACATCAGAACCGCAATTTCTGATGCTAAGCCAGATCTCAATCTGACGACCGAAGTTATCATGTGGCTTCCAATCATGAAAACAACGCTCGAAGGTGAAGATTTAGAAAAGTTTGACCGACTCATTGCCATGCTCGATGAACTGGACGATGTGCAGGATGTATTTCACAACGTAACACTATAAAAGAGAAATTCTAAATTGAAAAAAATAACATAAAAAAACGATGAAATTTTAACAAAAGACAGGTTTCCAAATCACAGAAACTGTCTTTTATTTTGGTGCTTATTATGTTATAATAATACGAGATGTACTCGAGGAGGATAGAATGAACTTAAAAAAATATGATCCAATGATCGATGAAATCATCCAGAAAGAAAAAAACAGACAGGAAGAACACATCGAATTAATTGCTTCTGAAAACTTTGTTTCAGATGCAGTATTGGAGGCTCAAGGATCGATTTTAACGAACAAATACGCTGAAGGATATCCCAAAAAGAGATATTATGGAGGCTGTGAGTTTATTGATGAAATAGAAACTACCGCGATTGAAAGACTTAAAAAACTATTCAATGCGAAATTTGTAAATGTTCAACCTCACTCGGGTTCTCAAGCGAATATGGCTGTGTATCAGGCACTGCTTAATCCAGGGGATACCATCCTTGGCATGTCCTTAAGTGAAGGCGGACATTTAACCCATGGATTCCATCTCAACTTTTCTGGTAAATTCTATAAAACTGCGTTTTACGGTGTTGATGAACAAACAGAAATGATTAATTATGACAAGGTTCTTGAGATTGCGAAAGAAATCAAGCCCCAGTTGATCATTGCTGGAGCAAGCGCTTATTCAAGAATCATTGATTTTAAGAGATTTAGAGAAATCGCCGATGAAGTCGGCGCTTATCTGCATGTCGATATGGCGCACATCGCCGGGTTGGTTGCAGCCGGAGTTCACCCTTCACCACTTCCATATGCGCATGTCGTTTCATCCACTACGCATAAGACTCTTCGTGGTCCTCGTGGTGGTATTATCCTAACAAATAATGAAGATGTTGCTAAGAAAATAGACAAAGCAGTATTCCCCGGCGTACAAGGCGGCCCATTGATGCATGTAATTGCGGCCAAGGCAGTTTCCTTCCTTGAAGCACTCAGCCCTGAATTTGTTGAATATCAGACTCAGGTTGTTAAAAATGCACAAGTACTCGCTGAAGAAATGAAGAAACGTGGATTCAGAGTGGTGAGCGGCGGAACAGACAACCATCTCATGCTGATTGATGTCAAGCAACGCTATAACATCACAGGCTTAGATGCAGAAAATTTACTGCATAAAGTCAGCATCACTTGCAATAAGAATGGATTGCCATTTGACAAAGAAAAACCAGCATATGCGAGCGGAATCCGCATCGGTACTCCTGCGTCAACAACTAGAGGATTTAAAGAAAACGAAATGAAATTAATTGCTGAATTTATTGATCAAGCGTTCGCAAATCGTAATGATGAAATAAAATTAGCTGAAATCAATAGAAAAGTCATCGAACTGACACGAAAATTTCCATTATACAAGAAGGGAGTATAAAAGATGATTGCAAAAACGAAGTATATTCCAGACGGGAAAAAAGAACTCAAAGAACTTCCCATCATCCATTATCTTGATGCTGAATATGTTTATTATCCAGTAACCAGCGCACGTTGCCCAGAAGGCGAAACCTGCGTTATTGGTGGTCAATTTGTCAAAGTCGGAGAAATCATTGGAACAAGAAAGGGTGCTTTCTTTGAACAACCGATGCACGCCACAGTCAGCGGCGAAGTCGTAGGGAATGAAAAGCATATCGATCAGAGCGGCAAACTTGTCGACTGTCTGATTGTAAAAAATGATAAAAAATACACGATGCATTCAACAATCGTTGAACGTTCAGATGAAGAAATCGATCAACTGACTAAAGAAGATTTCATCAAGATTGTTAAAGATGCAGGATTAGTAGGTTTAGGTGGAAGCGCATTTCCAACCTACATCAAGCTCGAAACCAAGGATACAATCGATGTTGTCATCGCGAACGGTGTTGAGTGCGAACCCAACCTGATCAGCGACTACGGTTTGATGATGACCGATCCAAGATCCGTGATTGAAGGCCTTATTTACGCAATGAAAGCTTCTGGAGCAAAAAAAGGCGTCATCGCGATTAAAAAGAAATATTCTGTGATTGAAGAAAGATTGAACTTCTGTCTTCATTCATTTTCTAATTATGACATTAAAATTGTCAAAGTCGGCAACTACTATCCTCAAGGATGGGAACTCGCCATGATCAAGAATGCTTTGGGCATTAAAATTCCGCAGGGAGAATTGCTCTCAAAGTATGGGGTATTGAACTTTAATGTCTCAACGCTTCAAAGTATTTATAATGCAGTTAAAAAGAGATTGCCTGTACTCGAAAGATTATTTACAATCAGCGGAGACGGCATACACAATAAGAACTTCAGAGCGCGTATCGGCACATTGGTGACTGAATTGATTGCCCTCGCTGGAGGATATAAAAATCCCGAACAGCCCAAAGTTATGATTTTAGGCGGACCGATGATGGGTACGAATATCATGAGAGACGATGTTGTCATGACACATACGACAACGAGCTTGATCGTGATGAACGACAATCCCATCAAAGAAGAAGCATGCGTACATTGTGCGTCCTGCGTCTATTCATGTCCTGTTGAAATTCAACCTGTTCAAATCATGAATGCGTACAAGGTTAAGGATAAAGAGATGCTCAAGACTCTTGAAGTCAATAAATGTATCGAATGCGGATTATGCTCGTATGTCTGCCCATCCAAGATTCATTTGACAGAATATATGCGTTTAGGCAAACGCTTGGCAAAGTAGGAGGAAAAAATGCAAACTATTAAACAAACAAGTCCCTATGTTCGTAAAGCAGTTTCAACCAAACGCATGATGATTGATGTCTTAATTGCATTGATTCCAGCGGTATCTTTCGCTATTTACCGTTTCGGTTTTGATGCCCTTATCCGCATTATTGTTTCACTCATTGTGATGATTGGGTTGGAAGCAGTTGCTTTCGGCATGATGCATAAACCAGCAAAAAGTGAAAAATTCAGTGAAAGATTAAAATCAAGATACACAGACTATACCATCAACAACATTACCGCACCTGCAGTCAGTGCAATCATCTTCGCGATGATCATTCCTAGTCAACTTCCAATATATGCCGTCGTTGTCGGTGCTGCTTTTGGTGTGATCATTGTTAAAATGCTATTTGGTGGTCTTGGATCTAATATATTCAATATTGCAGCAGCAGGCCGTATCTTTATCGGACTCGCATTAACCAATATGTTCGCTGGAGCTTATGTTGGTATCGACTTCATCGCCGGAGGAACAGCATTAACAACGATTAGAAGCGGATTGCTTTTCCCACAAGCTTTAAATAGCTACTCAATTTCAGATTTATTCTTTGGTAATATACCTGGTTCAATGGGTGAAATCAGTGCGCTTGCCATCTTGATTGGCGCAGCATACTTATTAATCCGTAAATCAGCAGATTACCGTGTCATGCTTTCATCTACACTCACGTTTGTCATCTTGATGCTGCTTGTCGGATTGAAATTATATCCTGATCAGGCATTCACTTATGTCGCATATCAATTATTTGCAGGCGGTCTTCTGTTTGGGGTTGTCTTTATGATTACGGATCCAGTCACTTCGCCTGTTACCAGACCGGGTCGTTGGATTTATGGATTGATGGTTGGAGCGCTTGTTGTGCTCATCCGTTTATTTGGAGCTTATCCTGAAGGATTCGCTTTCGCTCTACTATTTTCAAATATGTTCGTACCGCTCATTGATTATCCAAAATGGGCAACCAATAAGATTAAACCAGCATTCATCATTGGATACGCTGTCGCACTCATTCTACTCGGATTGGTTGTATTCTTTGGCGTAGGAGGTGTTGCATAATGAAAAAACTATTTGAAAAACCTTTATTTCACTACACCTTCGTTTTGACCGTAGTCGCACTTGTCTGTGGTATTCTCATTGGCGCTGTCAATGCAATCACTTCACCGATTATTCTTGAGAATGTCAGACTAGCCAAGGTAGAAGCTTATGAACGCGTTCTAGAAGGCATTGATTCATTCGTGGAACTTGATACTGCAAACGATCCATCAACAATCATCAGCAAAGTCGAAGGCAAGAATTCGAGCAGCGCTGTCATCGGTTACATCTATGAAGCTTATACAACAAATAAGTTTGGTTACATGAGACTTGTTATCAGCGTCAATGCAGCAGGAACTATTTTGGGGGCTGATTTCATCGAAATCAATCAAACCTACAATGTTGAAGGCACAAAAACAAATTTATCATTATATGTTGGAAGTTCGATTTCCGACTTATCACCATCTGGTGATTTAATTACCGGAGCTACGGGAAGTTTGACAGCTCTTCAATTGTTATTGGCAGATGTTGCTATTGCGCATGCGAATACAGTCATCGCCCCAGCTGACCCCTATGAAACATGGTTTGGCGCAGGATATGTCATGGATGCCGAAGTGGATCCAACATTCACACCAACAAGCAATATCTTATCCAAATATTTAGTAAGAAATGCCAGCAATGAAATCATTGGTTCCTTCTATCACTTAACAGGAAGTTCTGAGTATAACAGCGAAGAAGGCAGTGTTGGAGCTATCCATCTCTATGTTGGATTAAGCACCGATGGAACAATCTTAGGTCTAGACTTGCCAAAAGAAGAATATGGACATTCTACAACCAGTGCGTTCTATCCGAAGGTAGCAAGTTATGTTGCATCGATTGTCGGTGACAACATCGAATCATTCGATGGTCAAGACTATCTATCCGCAGGAGCGTCAAACTCTAGAACACTTGTCGATACATTACTTACACTTTTAGGAGGTAATTGGGAATGAAAAGAGAAAATTTATTCTTAATCGTTAACTCAATCATCTTATTGGCTATAGGTATTGGAGTCATCATTGCGTTTTCGCTATTCGTCCCTAAAGATCCTGAAGATTTATTGTTTGGACAAGCCGTAACGCTTGGAGAATCTGAAGTGGTTCAAAATGTGCCAGCATTCGGAAATTATTCCATCGTCAATACAGTTCAGACTGCATACTCCGTTTCAGGTGATGAACTTGGTGTTGTCTATACAGTGAAAGCTGTTTATACATATTTTCAAGCAGATCAACCAGGATATATTGAACTCCTTGTCGGCATTGACAATAACAATAAGGTAACCGTTCAAATCGTCGATTTAGATCAAACAGTAACTTATAACTCAGGTATTCAAAACTATGTTTACGAATATTTTCAGGGTTTTGGTACTGATCAATTAATTCTAATCCCAGTCATTAATCTTGAAGATTTGGATGCGGGAGTTACAGCTTCACGCAGCACAGGCATGGTGAAAGAACTCGTAACAAAAGCGATTGAATACCATGTCAATCAAACATTAAGCATAAGTGAGGTGAATCAGGGATGACAGAAGTTAAAAAAGTTCCAGCTAAAAAAGTAGCAGAAGACAAAGAACAATCCCTGTGGGAAGTTTTCACTAAAGGCATCCTCAAGGAAAACGGAATATTCGTCATGGTTCTCGGACTTTGCCCATCACTCGCAGTTACTTCAACATTTGAAGGCGCCCTTGGCATGGGAATCCTTGTTATCCTCGTTTTAACGCTCACCAATATATCCGTTTCATCCATCAGAAAGCTTGTTCCTGATACGGTGCGCATACCAGTTTATGTCATCATCATTGCTACCGAAGTTACGATTCTTAAGATGCTTGTTGATGCATTTGCTCCAGCGCTTGCTCAAGAACTTGGCGTGTTTATCGCGTTAATCACTGTAAACTGCGTTGTATTCGGTCGTGCTGAATCGTTTGCGTCAAAAAATAACGTTGTCAGATCAGCTTTAGACGGATTCGGAGTCGCAATCGGGTTTGCGTTATCCCTTGTCATCATCGGATTCCTTCGTGAATTCCTTGGTACAGGCATGATTGTCTTAGGTAGAACATTACCTCTAGGATTTGAATACACTTTATTACAAAATGCAGGGCTTGAGAAGTTTGCGTTTTCAATACTGGTTCAACCTCCAGGAGCATTCCTCGTCATCGGCCTCATCTTGGCCGGTATCGCGGCTTATCGTCAAAAGAAGGGAGCTAAAAAATAATGATGAACCTACTTGCTATCTTAATTTCATCCATGTTGGTCAATAACATCGTTTTAATGCAGTTCCTTGGTCTTTGCTCATTCTTTGGTGTTTCAACAAAGATGAAATCAGTTGTCGGCATGGGATTGGCAGTCATTGTTGTCATCTTCTTGTCTGCACTCATCACATTCCCGTTATATAATCTTGTTTTGGTACCGCTTGAAATTGCTTATATTGATACCATCGCGTTTATTTTAGTCATTGCTTCGCTTGTTCAATTAACAGAACTGGTGATTAAAAGATTCAGTCAAAGTTTGTATAAGGCGCTTGGTGTTTATCTTCCATTGATTGCTACAAACTGTGCTGTTTTGGGTGTTGCTCTAACCAATATTGCAACTCCACAATCATATCCCGAAGCATTAATGTTTGCATTGGGATCCGGTTTAGGGTATGCTTTAATTATCATAACATTTACAGCTATACGCTTACGCTTAGATACAGCAAACACGCCAAAAGCACTTAAGGGTCTTCCAATCGCGTTTGTTACAGCAAGCTTGATGGCGATGGCGTTTATGGGATTGGCAGGTATCATTTAATGGAACTACTTATCTTAATCTTAGTGTTGGGCGGATTTATCACGCTCTACATCTTAACCATGAAACTTAACGAAAAGGTTGCTGTTCCGGAAAGCTGCAAAGCGGCTTATCTTGAAGCGCAATCCTGCGAATCCTGTGGCTCAAAAGGCGATAAGGAAACCAAAGGATCCTGCGGTTTCAGCAACACTCTTGAATTTTTGAAGGAGGTCAAATTATAATGGACGTCCTTTATCCATTCATCGTTTTAGGATCGCTTGGCGTTTTGCTTGGCGTTGTCCTTTCCCTCGCAAATCGTTATTTGACAATTGAGGAAGATCCAAGAATTGATGCGATTGAAAAATTATTACCTAATTATAACTGCGGAGCGTGTGGAACCCCAGGTTGCCGCGCATTTGCGACCGGAATTATCAATGGCGAAGTTTTAAATATCTCCAGATGCAAGCCGGGCAAGCTCGAAAAACACTTTAATCCCATCTTAGAATATCTAAAGGATCATCCAAATCCAGATGGAACAAAAAATAACGTAAAAGTTTAGGACATTTATTGTCCTTTTCTTTACGCATTATGTGATATAATAATTTAGGATTTCATTCTGAGGTATATATGAAAAAATTATTGACACTTATTTTCTTGTTGACCACACTCATCGGTCTATCCGCTTGTCAAAAACCTGAAACGTACACGTTCAGTTTTTTTGATTACATGGATACATACATCAGCATCAATGTGATGGCTGACAGTGAAAATCAGGCAAATGAATTCAAAAGTGAAATCGAATCCATTTACCAGATGTATCATGTGCTTTCCACAGGTTATGAAAATCTTCCTGCAAACTCAGGATATCTACAAAACATTTACACCATCAATCAACAAAACAATATCAAGTTAGAAATTGATGAACCGCTCTATGATTTAATATTTGAAGCTGAACGCTTAAGAGAGTTGACTGACGGCTACTTTGATATTTCAATGGGCGAAGTCGTATCGATTTGGAAAACGGTCATTCTTGATGAAGAATCAGGATATTTGTTTCAAGAAATACCCACCAATGTTTTTGAATCCATCATGACCCAAATCAATGCCATTGTCCTAGAACAGGACGTCATTGAACTGACAGAAGAATCAGGAAAATTCTATATTCAAGTAAAAAGCACGCACGCGAAGCTTGATCTTGGCGCAATCGCCAAGGGATATGCAACCCAACGTGTTTACGAATATCTCCGCGAACAAAATGTTGAGTACTTTTCAATCAGCGCAGGCAGCAGCAGCATCGCTTTAGGTCAAAACCCGAATCGAGAAGGCGGAGTCTATAATGTCTCTTTGGCAAATCCCGTTCGAACCACAGCAACTGATCGTACCTATGGTATGATTTACGTGAAGGATATAAGCGTGACAACCAGCGGAAACTATGAACAGTACGCTTTATATAATAGTCTTAGATATCATCATATTATTTCACCAATGACAAAAACTCCAGCACATTATTATCACACACTGACGATTTTAGGCGATGACGCAGGTGTTCTAGATGCGATTTCAACAGCACTTTTTTCAATGTCACCAGAAATCATGAATGCATGGCTGCTTGAGCATCAAACAGAATATCAGTTTGAAATCATCCGGTACAACTACGACGGAACTATCACTACCAATTTAACCTCTACTGTATTTGAGGAGAATGAGGAGAATTAAGATGGATGCCAAAAAAAGCGTTCAAAACAAAAGAGACTGGATTTTAGCGACCCTTCTTTTTGTTTTGCTGGGAGGACTTTTTATTGCATTTAGATTGTTCGCTTTTGCAGATGAAGCCTCACTTGCACATGTCTATTACGGCAATTCAGATGAGCCCATCGTCACCATCGATTTTATTAATTATCGAGTCATCAGCAATTATGATCAAAATGTTCCAAGCGAATATGATGATATCTACCCAGTCATCAACGAAGGACAACAAACCATTACATTGCTTGGTGATTATGAAATCAACGGTGAACGTCAAATCGTTGTCATCCGCTATGATTATGGAAGAAAAAGCGTTGAAATTATACAGGAACAAAGTCCAAACAACATATGCAGCAGAGAAGGAGAATCAACAGGCTGGCCGCTCATTTGCCTACCCAACAGAATCCGTGTTGAGTTTGAAACGAATGATGAGGATTTCACTGTTTAACATGACATGATCAATACACGAAAAATGACTTTGCTAGCCAATTTCCTAGCCATCGCCATTGTACTGAACATAATTGAATCTGCGATACCGATCATTCCCGTTCCTGGCGCTAAGCTTGGGTTCGCGAATGTAGTCACACTCATCATTATCTATGTCTATTCATTTAAAGATGGTTTCGCATTAACTATTCTCAGAGTTCTTTTGGTAGCTCTTTTAAGCGGGAAATTATTAGGACCCATTTTTTACATGAGCATGAGCGGAGCAGTAATTGCTACACTTGCCATGGGATTATTTCAAAAACTAAACTACTTCGGTATCATCGGGGTGAGCATTCTTGGATCCATATTTCACTGTATCGGTCAAATTGCAGCAGGCATATTCGTCATTGGCAGCATCGCTGTCATCGCCTACCTTCCGGTAATGCTATTTCTGAGCATACCAGCTGGAGTTCTGACGGGGATTATCGCGAAGCGGTTTCTCGTCATTTGGCAGACTTGGCACAACGAGACTGCTTAATTAATTAAATTATCACGGTTATCACTTGATTAATCAATTTTTGAATGATATAATAATTGAGCAAAACTTACTATGACCCAAAGGTTATGGCGGAAGGAGAAAAGAAATGAAGACAGGAATTCACCCAAAATATATCGTTTCCAAGGTTAAATGTGCAACTTGCGGATTCGAACATGAAGTAGGATCAACAGCAAACAACTTAAGAATCGACACTTGTTCCAATTGTCATCCGTTTTACACAGGACAACAAACATTTATCCAAGCAGCTGGACGCGTTGAAAAATTTAATAAACGCTATGGTCTTAACGAAAAGAAATAAGGCAACAACTAACGTGATCAAACATCACGTTTTTTATTAAAAAAATCGAGATAAAGGGGATTTTGACATGTATCATACTTACAAAAACGGATTTATCGAAGTTGTTTGCGGACCGATGTTCGCAGGTAAAACGGAAGAGTTGATCAGACGCATCAGAAGACTGGAATACGCAAAACAAAACGTACTCGTTTTTAAACCAAAAATTGATACACGATATGCTACAGATGAAATTGTTTCGCACAATCTAAGTAAAAAACCTTCTTTAATTATCGATAAAAGCATTGAAATTTATAACCATGTTAAATCCGATACAGATGCAGTTGTTATCGATGAAGTGCAATTCTTTGATCACGACATCATTCAGATTACAGAAGATTTGGCAGATAGAGGCATTCGTGTGATTGTTGGCGGCCTCGACCGTGATTTCAGAGGAGAACCGTTCGGACCAATGCCCGAGTTGCTCGCCAGAGCTGAATTCGTAACTAAACTCACTGCAATTTGTGTCAAAAGCGGGTTGCCTGCAACCAGAACCCAACGCATCATCGATGGCAAACCGGCGCATTACAATGATCCAACTATATTGGTAGGTGCAAACGAATCCTATGAACCAAGATCAAGACATTATCACGAAGTCCCAGGAAAACCTAAAAAAATATAAATTCATGGTCTCAGCCCTCAAACAAGCAGAAAAGGCTGCACTTCAAAACGAAGTTCCAGTCGGCGCTGTTGTTGTCTACCAAGACAAGATTATCGCAAGAGCATATAATAAACGGGAACAAAACCAAGAAATCCACGCACATGCTGAATTTCTCGCGATGATGAAAGCAGCAAAAAAGATTGGAAGCTGGAGATTGGAAGATTGTGACATTTATGTTACAATGGAACCGTGTCCGATGTGTGCCGGAGCGATGATTCAGTCGCGGATTAGAAATCTCTATTATGGAGCTAAAGATCCCAAAGCCGGAGTCGCTGAAAGTTTAACGCGCTTATTTGAACTTTCATTCAATCATAAAGTACATGTTGAGTCTGGAATGATGGCTGAAGAAAGTCAAAAGATATTGAAATCATTTTTTAAAAAATTACGTAATAAATGAAACAGAATTCCCCATCAAGCATCATCATTCAATAGTAACTTGTGAACCTGGTCAGGTCTTGATTGAAGCAGCCATAAGCATTTCTACTATGTGGGTGATGATGCTTGATGGGGATTTTATATGTGAAACATGTTTTACCATAATGACAAAATAATCGATTATAAGATGTTATAATAAAAATAATGGAGGATTAAACTATGAAACTTAATGCAAGAGTATACAATCAATTAACAGGAGAACCATTTGACACTCAAGTCATCGATGGTAAAATCGTTGAATTTCATTATATGAACGATACACCATTTTTATTTCAGTATGCATCCAAGGGAAGATTCGCTATTTGGACGTCAGATGGAAAGAACTACAGAGTGTTAATCGAAAAGATGTATTACGGATATTTAAAGGATTTCTATCAACCCGAAGTCAACGCAATCTGGTTGGGGTTCCTTGAAAAAGTCAGTGCAATCAGTAAAAAAGTCAACATGTGGTTCATTATACCAACATTGGCGCTTTACGCGATTGTCGCATTCATCGCAACCGTCTTTTTCCCTGAACAAATGCTATCCATCCTGCTTGGTCTGATTGTTTTGGTTGTCATCAGCAATATGTTTCAAAGCAGAGTTGTCAATAAGCGTGTTCGTGATGAAAATCTTGCTGCACAAGGAAGAATTCGTGAATTCTTAGGAAATGAAGAATTCGACCAACTGATCAAATCCCAGGAAGTTCATTATCAGGAATATTTCAAATTTGAAGAAGAAACACCCGTTGAACCTGTCGAAACGACTGAAACACCAGCTGAAAAACTAGAAGAAAACAATGATCAAAAGGATGATAAGAATGAATAGTATACAAAATCAAGCAATTAATGCCATTCGATTTTTAGGAGTCGATGCTATTAATAAGGCCCAAAGCGGACACCCCGGCATTGTACTGGGTTCTTCACCAATGGCTTATCAATTATTTACCGAACATTTGAATGTAGATGTCAAGGACACGAAATGGATGAACAGAGACCGCTTCATTTTGTCTGCGGGTCACGGATCCATGCTTCTTTATGCTTTGAACCATCTCATTGGATATAAACTCAGTATGGAAGATTTAAAGAATTTCAGACAAATCGGAAAAACACCAGGTCATCCTGAATTCGGGCATACAGAAGGTGTTGAAACGACAAGCGGTCCGCTTGGACAAGGTATTTCCAACGCTGTCGGCATGGCGATTGCTGAAACACATCTTGCACAAAGATTCAATAAAGAAGGATTGAACATTGTTGATCATTATACATATGTCATTTGCGGCGATGGAGATCTTCAAGAAGGTGTTGCACTGGAATCCATCAGTTTGGCTGGCCATCTAGGACTAGGAAAGCTCATTGTATTGTTTGATTCAAACGATATTCAATTGGATGGCAAGGTTTCCTTGGCATACAGTGAAAACCATAAAGCGAAATTTGAAGCCATGGGTTGGCAGTATCAGCTTGTTCAAGATGGAAATGATCTTGTTTCTATCAACAAGGCAATCAACCGTGCAAAAAAAGAATTAAACAAGCCAAGCATGATTGAAGTGAAAACTATCATCGGTTTTGGCACCTCACTCGCTGGAACCAGCAAGGTTCATGGAGCTCCTATTGGTGAAGATGAAGCGACTATTCTTAGAAAAAACCTTTCATGGAATAATGCACCATTTGAGATTCCTTCAGAAATCTATGACTATTACCGTAAAAAAGTAACTTTAAGAGGACAGCGTGCACACCGCAAGTGGAATCAGCTAGTTCTAGAATATAAAGAAAAATTCCCACAAGATTATGCATTGTATGAATCTTTCATCACGAATAGAATTCAAGTGAATTTAGCTGATTTTGCATCCGATATCGAGGGATCCAAGGAAGCGACACGCAATACCAGCGGTAAAGTCTTAAATAGATTGTCTGCTAAATATTTAAACATCATCGGCGGATCTGCTGACCTCACAGCTTCAACAAAAGCTAAAGGCGCAGATGGTCACTACAGTAAAGAAAATCAGTTAGCACGCAATATAAATTTCGGTGTCAGAGAACATGCCATGGGAGCAATCGTCAACGGCATGGTACTTCATGGCGGATTAAAGGTATTCGGCGGAGCATTCTTTGTGTTCAGCGATTACATGAAACCCGCAATACGACTTGCAGCAATCATGCATATTCCATCCATTTTTGTTTTCTCGCATGATACAATCGCTGTAGGTGAAGATGGTCCAACCCATCAGCCAATTGAACAACTTGCTGGACTTAGAGCAATTCCAAATCTGAATGTCATCAGACCAGCTGACGCTAGAGAAACATTAGCTGCATGGAAGGTTGCAATTGAATCAACATCCACACCAACCGCCATCATTTTGACGCGTCAAAATGTTGCAAACCAACCTCTTTCATCTTATGAAGGGCTCATCAAGGGTGCATATGTTATTTCTCCAGAAACTGAAAATCTCGATGGAATTTTACTCGCTTGCGGATCTGAAGTTGATTTAGCTGTTCAAACACAAAAAGTTCTTAAAGGACTTGGCAAGGATGTACGGGTTGTCAGCATGCCTTCGCATTTAATGTTTGAATTGCAATCTGCATCCTATCAAAAACAAATACTTCCCAAACGTACGAAAATTCTCGCTATTGAAATGGGTAGCAGTCAATCTTGGTATAAATATACTCAAAATGTTTATGGAATCGACACATTTGGTATTAGTGCACCAGCAGAAAAAGCACTTGAGCACTTTGGATTTACTAAGGAAAAGGTAGCTGAGTACTTTTTAAAGAAATTGGCTTAAAGAAGAAGTGAATTGATGATCTATGATGGTATTGTCGTCGGCGGAGGGCATGCAGGTATTGAGGCCGCTCTAGCGATGGCACGTATGAATAAGAATACAATATTGATTACAGGCAGCCTGGATAAGGTTGCTTCTTTACCTTGCAACCCCTCTATCGGAGGTCCAGCCAAAGGTATTGTTGTTAGAGAAATTGACGCATTAGGCGGTCAAATGGCCAAAAGCGCAGATATGGGACAGATTCAAATCAAAATGCTGAACGCATCGAAAGGACCTGCGGTCCGTGCCGTGCGTGCTCAAATTGATAAACTGAAATACCCCAGAATCATGCTGAAGGTTTTAAAAGAAACGAAAAATTTAACCTTGCTTGAAGCACTTGTAGAACGTATGATTGTGGAAGATGATCAAGTTTATGGAGTCATTCTTCAAGATGGGACATCGGTTTATGGAAAAACTGTGATTTTAACCACAGGGACTTATCTAAACAGTAATATATTGATAGGTTACGAAAAAACTACCGGAGGTCCATCCGGGAACCCAACCACTTTTGGGATCAGCAAGCAACTCAAAGAATTAGGTTTTGATGTTGTCAGACTGAAAACCGGAACTCCCCCAAGAATTGCCAAAGATAGCATCGACCGTGAAAAAATGGCTGTTCAACCTGGTGATCTTGAAAAGTATACGTTTAGCTATGATGATATTTACTACGATGAAAACCCTAAAGAAGTATGTTACTTAACGCATACAACGCTTAAAACACATGAAATCATCAACGAACATCTCACAGAATCCGCAATGTACGGTGGAATGGTGGAAGGCGTCGGACCAAGATATTGTCCATCAATCGAAGATAAAGTGGTGCGTTTTTACGACAAACAAAGACATCAAGTGTTTATTGAACCAGAAAGCATGGAACTCGATGAACTCTATGTGCAAGGGTTATCTACAAGCATGCCCAGACACGTTCAAGAACTCATTTTAAGAAGCGTTCCCGGTTTAGAAAATGTTCGTTTCATCAGATATGCATACGCAATTGAATATGACGCGATCAACCCTCAACAATTATATCCCTCATTAGAAACCAAAAGAATTAAAAATCTTTTTTGTGCTGGTCAGATCAATGGAACCTCAGGTTACGAAGAAGCTGCCGGACAAGGACTGATGGCGGGCATCAACGCGGCATTGAAGGTTTCTGATCAAGAACCGCTCATTTTGCACAGACATGAAGCCTATATCGGCGTCATGATTGATGATTTGGTCACTAAGGGAACGGTTGAACCCTATCGTCTTTTAACATCTAGAGCAGAACACCGTCTCTTGTTAAGACACGATAATGCAGATTTGAGACTGAGAGATTACGGTTATAAGATTGGATTGGTCGACGAAAAGACTTATCAAACCTATCTCGAAAAGAAACTCAAGTACGATGATTTATTTGAATCTGTTTCTCAATTCAGGATTATGCCAAATAAAGAAAACAACAACTATCTCGCATCAAGAGATTCCGCCCCTATTTACGAAGCGGTATATCTAGCCGATCTCTTAAAACGTCCTGAAATGAATAAGGAAGATGTTACATTCTTTACGAAAGAATCCTATACCGATGATGCTTTGGAACAGCTAGAAATCAGAATCAAGTATGCGGGATATATTCAAAAAGCTCAAAGAGAAGTGGATAAGATGCTGAGACTTGAAGACAAAATCATCCCCGAACACATCGACTATAAATCAATTAAAAACATATCATCCGAAGGAAAAGAAAAACTCAACAAAATCAAACCCAAAACACTTGGACAAGCTTCTAGAATATCAGGTGTTAATCCATCAGATATCTCCGTATTACTCGTCTATTTGGAGTCAGGAGCCCTCAATCATGAACTTTAAAGAAAGTCTCAAGGATCTTAAAATCGAGCTGACTGACGAGCAATTACGCATGTTTGAGATTTACTATACATTTCTATTAGAGTATAATCAAATTACAAATCTAACAAGAATCACGGATTACGAAGAAGTCTTTATTAAGCATTTCTACGACTCATTAACGCTTGCCGATGCAGTTGATATGAAAGAAATATCAACATTTTGCGATATGGGTTCTGGTGCTGGATTTCCAAGTCTTCCGCTCAAAATCATTTACCCGCATTTGAATATCACAATCATTGACTCCCTGAATAAAAGAATCAAGTTTTTAGAACAACTTGTAATAAAACTGAATATGGAAAATGTCACATTGGTTCACGACAGGGTTGAGGTTTATGCTCTCAATCACCAAGATTCATTTGATTTGGTTACTGCGCGAGCATTAGGCAGCATGGCATTGATTGCTGAAATGGGTCTTCCCATGACGAAAAAAAGCGGTAGATTCGTCGCGTACAAAGCATTGCAGTATGAGGAAGAAATAGATGCATCTAAAAATGCGCTTAAAGTACTCGGAAGCGAGATTGAAAGTATCAAGCACTTTGATTTGCCGAATGCATTTGGCAGCAGAGTATTGATTATAATCAAGAAAAACAAGTCTATACATGGATATCCTAGAAGTTTCGCAATCATGACCAAGAAACCTCTATGAAACAGCTTTTCCAAGGAGAGCAAAATGGGTAAAATTATCGCAGTTTCAAACCAAAAAGGCGGAGTTGGCAAAACAACGACAAGCGTCAATCTATCCGCCGCACTCGGCGAACTGAACAAGAAGGTTTTATTGGTAGACTTCGACCCGCAGGCAAGCACGACAACCAGCCTGGGAATCAATCGGAGCATGCTGTATTCAACCATTTTTGATGTTCTGTTAGGCGATAAAACCATTGAGGAAACTATTATTCATTTGTCGGAAATTAATGTTGATGTCATTCCTGCAACTATCGAACTTGCACACATCGAAGTCAGATTGGATCACGACGACCGTGAATATATTCTTTCTCATAAACTAAACGAAATTGCCCATTTATATGACTATATTGTGATTGACTGCCCACCATCCTTAGGTCTATTAACATTAAGCGCGCTTTATGCGTCAAACTCGGTATTAATTCCGGTTCAATGCCAATTTTTAGCCATTGATGGTTTGACTCAATTACTCAATACAATTCGCATTGTTCAAAAGAAACTCAAAGTTAATAACCGCAGATTAGAAATAGAAGGTGTTTTATTGACCATGCTGGATAAAAGAACCAAAGCGGGTTGGGAAATTGTTCACGAAATTAAGGACTACTTTAAAGAAGGTGTCTTTGATACCATCATCACAAGCAATGTTGCAGCACAAGTCGCTCCGACATACGGACTGCCTGTACTCTCATTCGCTCCTAAATCGCCAGCTGCGAAACTATACAAATCACTTGCAAAGGAGATTGTAAAAAACAATGAAAGATGAAATAAAAGCTAGGACATTTTCTGATTTATTATCTGAACATCATGTCGATGATGTTTTAGAGGGTGAAGTCATTGATGAAATTCAACTTTCAGAGATCAAACCCAATCCTTTTCAGCCAAGAAGAATATTTGACGAAGACAAGATCAATGAACTTGCTCAATCTATCAAGGAACATGGTGTTTTTCAACCCATCATCCTAAAAAAGGTTAAACAGGGCTACATCATTGTTTCAGGTGAACGCCGGTTTAGAGCTGCACAAAAAGTAGGGCTCAAATCTATCCCCTCAATTGTCAGACAATACGAAGAATCAAAAGTTGCAGAAATTGCTTTGGCAGAAAACCTGCAAAGAGAAAATCTTACGCCAATTGAAGAAGCGGAAGCATATAAGATTGTTATGAATAATCTGCATCTCACTCAAGCCGAACTTGCATCAAAAATCGGGAAAAGCAGATCACACGTAACGAATACATTAGGCTTGCTCAATTTACCTCAGGAAGTTCAACAAATGCTTCTATCCAGCCAGATCAGCATGGGCCATGCCCGCGCCTTATCAAAGCTTGAAGATGATAAAAAAATCATCAAACTCGCGCACTCCATCGTCGAAAAACAACTCAGTGTGAGACAAATTGAAGAGCTCACAAAAATTGAAGTCAAGACCAATGAAATCAAGCGGATCATTCAACCAAAATACGTTGTACAAGAAAAACAACTTGCTGCTTTATATGGTCAAAAAATAAAGATTGATGATAAAAAAATCGTGATTTACTGCAAGGATGACAAGTTGATTGAAACCATCGAAAGACTGCTCAAAAAATGAAATACAATATAGGCGATCACATCATCACCAAGAAGAAACACGTTTGCGGATCAGATGAATGGGAAGTCCTGAGAATCGGTGCTGAAATCAAAATTAAATGCACCAATTGCAGTAGAGAACTGATGATATTCAAAGCAGATCTGGACAAGAAAATCAAGACGATAAAAACCATCAATACAGGCACTACTCTTTAGTGCCTTTTATATTATATATAAGAGAAATAACAAAATTTTTAATACTGAATATCGATAATGGCTACATAGACACTTTTATAGTGCAAAAATATTAAATTGTACTGAAATTGGTTGCAATTTTTAAAATGATAAGATAGAATATATAAGCAAGCCAAAAATCGGAGGGGTAGCGAAGCGGCTAAACGCGGTAGACTGTAAATCTACTCCCTACGGGTTCGGCAGTTCGAATCTGCCCCCCTCCACCATTCTATCTTGCAGACCTTGTAATAAAGTGAGTGAAACTCCCTTGAATATATTGACAAGGTCATTTTATAATGATAGAATGTAAAAGCACGTTAAGATTGGTGTGCACGAAGGTCTTTGAAAACTGAATGATGATGAGTGTATCGAAAGATAAAAAAAGTAGTAAAAAATAAGAGCTATTAACAAACAAAACATAAATTTATGGAGAGTTTGATCCTGGCTCAGGATGAACGCTG